>ERZ1645192.3723-NODE-3723-length-12285-cov-5.725184_pt1 | contig 12285 bp, 7 predicted proteins | sample MGYA00575354_ERZ1645192 | MGnify/ENA primary metagenome ERZ1645192 (study PRJEB40844, sample SAMN11349763) | freshwater sediment metagenome | isolation source: river sediment | host: Sediment | place: India: Faizupur Khadar , New Delhi | collected 2017-02-21 ... | reverse complement strand
CTTGCCGTTTTCTGGCAGGTCCATCACTATGCCTTTATTGATTTTGATGATATTGTCTATATTGCAGACAACAAAATGATCCAGTCAGGAATCACGTTGGACGGGTTGCGTTGGTCTTTGAGTACCACCTACGGAGAATTCTGGCAACCTCTGACATGGCTTTCTTTGATGGCTGATCACCAACTCTATGGTTTGGATGCCGGCGGTTACCATTTAACGAATCTTATTCTTCATCTCCTGAGTACCCTTTTACTCTTTTGGCTTTGCAACCGCATGACCGGGGCCATCTGGAAAAGCGCTTTTATCGCCGCTCTCTTTGCTATTCATCCGCTGCATGTGGAAACGGTAACATGGATCACCAAGCGCAAGGATGTATTAAGCGCTTTTTGGTGGATGCTGACCTTATGCCTTTATGTTTATTATACGGAAAAACCGATGATCAAAAGATATCTGCCGGTTATTTTTTCTTTTGTATGCGCCCTGATGAGCAAGCCCATGGTGGTTACGCTTCCTGCAATTTTGATTCTTCTGGATTACTGGCCGTTGAGACGTTTTGAATTACATAAGAACAATATATTGATATGGCAATTGAAGGAGAAATCAATTTTCTTTATCTTATCAGCTGTGTTTTCAATCATAACTTTTTATGCTCGTTATGACTTTCCTAAACAAGAGATTTCTTTTGTTTCCAGAATGGCCAGCGCTCCTGTTTCTTTTATGACGTATCTTGTGAAATCTTTCTGGCCCCACAAACTGGCTGTTTTCTATCCTTTTTCCGGTCAAACACCCACGTGGCCATTGTTTCTTGCCGCAATGCTTATTATTGTCATCAGCGTTGCCGTCATTGTTTTATCGAGACGATTGCCTTATCTTTGTGTCGGATGGTTCTGGTATGCCATAACCATCCTTCCTGTCATTGGCGTTTTTTACGTCAGCACAAGGGTCATGTCCGACAATTACACTTACGTGCCCTTGATCGGCATTGCTATTGGAATCGCCTGGGGAGTTCCTGCGGTATTTTCCAATAAACAGATCAGCAAAAAAATTTTATATCCAACGGCAATCATCATTCTTTTGCTGTTTTCTTTTATTGCATGGAAACAATGTGGTTACTGGAAAAACAACTTTGAATTGTGGAATCATACAAGTTTGGTAACCCGGGACAATTATCTGGCATATAACAATCTGGCATCTGAACTGGCAAAAAAAGGTAGAATAGAAGAGGCCATTGGTTTTTACAACAAAGCTATTGTTTCAAGGCCTGATCTGCACCTTTCCTATAATGGAAGAGGACTGGCTTATGATGGACTCGGACAGCACAAACTTGCTGTTGAGGATTATAATGATAGCCTCCGCCTTAAGCCGGATTATGCCGAAGCTTATTACAACAGAGGAAATGCGTATGACGAGCTTGGTCAGGATCAGCAGGCTATCAACGATTATAATGAAGCTATTCGCCTGAAGCCGGATTATGTCCAAGCTTATAATAATCGAGGGAATACGTATTTTTCAATGGGTAACACAACCCTGGGTTGTCGTGACGCGCAAAAAGCGTGTGCATTGGGAATCTGTCGATTGCTGGAATTTGCAAAAAGTCAGGGTCGATGCCGTTGATTTTTTGAAATATTGCCTTATCCCTTATTAAGCAAAAATATTACATAGTTATTAATGTAAAGAAGCAATGTCCTGCTAAATTTGTTTCCTTAGTATTTGCAAGTAAACTCAAAGAATGTTATCTTAATTAATCATTACAGATGTTGATAAAAGACAGCGGAGAAGACGGTTTTTAACATCAGCGGAGGTGAATATGGGCGAAGGCATTGGCGATTACACAAAAAATATTGTTGATTTAAGAAGGCATATGTGGATGGCGGGCGTGGAAGTGGAGTTAAGGCGCCTCATCTGGCAAATTGCCGTTGTGGGCAAATATATTTCGGCGAAAATTCACGAGTCCAACAGAAAGCTTGCCGGTTTGAAAAATGTTTATGGTGATGATCAGATGGCGCTGGATCGTGCTTCCGATGAAATACTGAAAAATCAACTGGAATTTTCCGGTTTTGTGCGCGAATACGCTTCCGAAGAGTTGGAAGATATAGTTAATATTGGCACCGGTAAAGAAAAATATGTTGTGACAGCTGATCCGCTCGATGGCTCATCACTCGTCGATAGTAATTTGGCCATCGGCACGATTATCGGCATTCATAAAGAATCGGTGATAGATTGTGGCAGAAACACGATGGTGGCGGCTCTTTATATTACTTATGGTCCTTTAATGACGATGATTTATTCAGCGGGTAAGGGCGCCCATGAATTTGTTCTCAATCGTGAAGGCGAATATGTTTTATCCGAAGAAAATATTACGTTGAAGGAAAAAGGTTCAATTTTTTCTCCGGGAGGACTGCGCCGTGACTGGAATCCGAAGCATATTCAATTTGTTGAAAAGCTGGAAAGCGATGGTTACAAGTTGCGTTATAGTGGCGGTTTTGTTCCAGATATCAATCAGATTTTGATTAAAAAAGGCGGCCTGTTTACCTATCCCGCTTTGAAAAAATCACCCAAAGGGAAACTCAGATTGCTTTTTGAATTGCAGCCCATGGCGTTTATTATGGAACAGGCCGGGGGTATGGCGACCGACGGCCAACAGGACATTCTTGCTGTAAAAGTGGAAAGTATCAACCAGCTCTCGCCGATTTATATCGGCAGTTCTTACGAAGTACAACTGGCAAAACAAATGTTAGACAAAAATTAAAGCATGAATTTTTGAAAGCTTTCTTGGTATTATGCCAAGGCTAATGGGTGTTGTCATCATTCAATAAAACAAGGAGATATTATGGTTTGCAAGGATAAAAGTGAATTGTTACAGAAATGTTCAAACATTATCGACATAGACGGCAAAGACGTTGTGGTTCTGAATGAAGGGAAACTTGTTGAGCAATTCATTGACGATTTAATTCACACGGCTGTATTTAGCGCCGATCGGGAAACCCAGGAAGCCGCCCGTTGGCTGATTCGACGTGCAGGCGCTGCGTTGGGAATTATTTCTTCTTCGATTCAAGGTCTTTATGAGGCGATGGGTCGTGAAGAGGTAAAGGGTTTTACCGTTCCGGCAATTAATATCCGGGGGATAACGTATGACGCGGCTCAGGCGGTGTTCCGTTCAATCAATAAAGCGAAGGTGGGTCCCGTCATTTTTGAAATTGCCCGATCAGAGATTGATTATACGAAGCAGCGGCCTGTCGAGTATAGCTGCGCGGTGATTGCCGCCGCGATAAAAACAGGATTTCGCGGACCTGTCTTTCTGCAGGGCGATCATTTTCAAATCAATGCCAAAAAATTTGCTGTTGACGCTGCCAAGGAAACACAGGGGGTAAAAAATCTTATTTGGGAGGCGATAGAAGCCGGATTCTACAATATTGATATCGATACGTCCACACTGGTGGACTTGTCCAAATTAACCGTGAAGGAACAACAACGGACGAACTTCAGCCTGGCAGCTGAACTGACAACGATGATCCGCGATCTCGAGCCGGAAGGAATGACCATATCTGTGGGAGGCGAGATTGGTGAAGTCGGCGGCAAAAACAGCACCGTTGAAGAGTTGCAGGCTTTCATGGAAGGCTATCTGGAAGAACTCGCCAAGCGAGGGGAATCGCTCAAGGGTATAAGCAAAATCAGCGTGCAGACAGGCACCACTCACGGCGGTGTGCCCCTGGCGGACGGTAGCGTGGCCAAAGTGAAGATTGATTTTGAAGTCTTGGAAAAATTATCAGCCATGGCGCGATCAAAGTACGGCTTGGCCGGGGCGGTGCAGCATGGCGCATCAACGCTTCCTGATGAAGCGTTTGACAGATTTCCTGCCGTGGCTACTGCCGAAATTCATCTGGCCACCGGTTTCCAGAATATCATTTACGATAGTGCGCAATTTCCAAGGAATCTGAAAGAAAGAATCTATCAGCATTTAAAAGTTGAATTTAAGAACGAATGGAAAGAAAAAGATACCGAAGAACAGTTCATTTATAAGACCCGTAAAAAAGGATTCGGTCCCTTTAAACAGGATATGTGGAATCTGCCCGCCGATGTTCGCGGGAAAATAAGCACTGAGCTGGAAAAACAGTTTTCTTTCTTGTTCGAAAAACTGAAAATGAACAATACGCAGGATCTCGTTAAAAAATACGTCAAGCCGGTTGATGTGCAGTTGGAAATCCCTGCGTCGTTAAAATGAAAGCAGCCATCTTAGAGAAGATAACGGGGCTGAAAGAAAATAAAAAACCGCTGAAAATAACCGAGATGCCCGAACCATCGCCAGGTGAGGGAGACATTCTCGTCAAAGTATCGGTCTGCGGTGTTTGTCACACCGAACTGGATGAGATTGAAGGCAGAACTCCTCCTCCGCTCCTTCCTGTTATTCCCGGGCATCAAATTGTCGGCAGGGTCTGCGACCGCGGCAGGCTGGCGCGAAAATTCACCATGGGCGACAGAGTAGGCGTCGGGTGGATTCATTCGGCATGCGGTCAATGTGCGGCATGTCTCTCCGGTAAGGAGAATTTATGTCCTGATTTCAAAGCAACCGGCCGGGATGTCCACGGTGGTTATGCCCAGTATTTATCGGTATCTGAAAATTTCGCGTATCCCATCCCTGAATTATTTTCCGATGTTCAAGCGGCGCCTCTTTTATGCGCCGGTGCGATAGGCTATCGCTCGTTGCGTCTGACCGGCGTGGTTGACGGACAGCGTTTGGGGCTGACCGGATTTGGTGCCTCCGCTCATCTTGTTTTAAAAATCGTTCGTTTCTTATATCCTCATACAAAAATATTTGTTTTTGCCCGCAGCAACAAGGAACAAAAATTTGCCCTTGAGCTGGGGGCCGTCTGGGCGGGAGACACAAGTGATGAGCCGCTGGACAAGCTTGACGCGATTATTGACACGACGCCTGCCTGGAAGCCGGTTGTTGAGGCGTTGAAAAATCTCGAACCTGCGGGAAGGCTTGTTATCAACGCGATTCGCAAGGAAGAGACCGATAAGGACTTTCTCCTGGGTCTTGATTACAGTAAGCATCTCTGGATGGAAAAAGAAATAAAAAGCGTGGCCAATGTCACACGTGGGGATATTAAAGACTTTCTGGAATTGGCCACTCGCATACCGATTATTCCGGAGACAGAAGAATATCCGCTTGAGGACGCAAACAGAGCTCTTGTCGAATTGAAAGAGGGAAAAATCCGCGGCGCAAAAGTCTTAAGAATATGTTGATTTTTCGACTATAATCTGCAAAATATTATAAAACAATGTTTTTAAAAACTCAGAAATGATATTACGTTAGAGATGTTGATAATTTCTAAAGAGGATTTTTGTTTTATCCGGGAAATACTATGAAAATCACCAGCACCGATCAAATGCGATTCATGGACCGTTCAGCCATTGAAGAATTGGGCTTGGCCGAAGAAATTCTGATGGAAAACGCGGGAATGGCTGCTTTTAATGTGCTCAAAAATAAAATTGGTGTGAACAATAAACAAGTTTTAGTTTTTTGCGGTTCCGGAAACAATGGTGGTGACGGCCTGGTGGTTGCCCGCTTGATTCATTCCGGCGGTGGCCGAGTCAAAGTGTATTTACTGAGTGACGGCAACAAGTACAAGGGCGCTGCAAAAACGAATTTTGAGATTATCGGGCGGTTGCCTGTGGACGTCGTGAAACTCGAGAGTGTTATCATGGCCAAAAAGGATTTGGCCCATTGTGACGTTGTGATTGATGCGATGTTCGGCACCGGTCTTGACCGGCCGGTTATCGGATTGGCGGCCGACGTGATCACGCTGATTAATCATAGCGGAAAAAAAGTTTTATCGCTCGATATTCCTTCCGGCATCAATGGTAATACCGGAGAAGTCATGGGAAAGGCTGTCAAGGCGGATTATACTGTTACCTTTGGCTTGCCGAAGATCGGCAACATGCTCTATCCGGGCTATGAACTTTGTGGGGAGTTGTCGGTAACCCACATTTCTTTTCCGCCCTCTCTTTATGATCAACATGACCTTATGGTTCAGACCAATGATTATATTGCTTTACCCAAACGTCCTGCTGACGCCCATAAGGGTAAAATGGGCGATGTTCTTTTTATCGCAGGCGCTGCTCATTATTATGGTGCTCCATATTTTGCGGCCATGTCGTTTTTAAAATCCGGCGGTGGTTATGCGCGCTTGGCGACGCCTCGTTCCGTTGTGCCTGTTGTCGCGAAAAAAGGAAGGGAGATTGTTTACCTTCCCCAGGAAGAAACAAAGGCGGGAAGTATTGCGCGGAAGAACAAAAATTCTTTGTTGGAAATGGCGGCCAGGGTTGACATGGTTGTTATGGGTCCGGGACTATCCTTAGATGAAGAGACGGTTAGACTCATCCAGGAGATTAGTTCTGACGTTAAAAAGCCATTGCTGATTGACGGTGACGGTCTTACCGCTGTTTCTGAAAATCCGGAAATATTACGAGCACGGAAAACGGCGACGATTCTCACACCGCACATGGGCGAAATGGCGCGGCTGACAGGAAAATCAGCGGCACAAATCAATGCCGACAAAATTGGCGCATTGAAAGAAACAACAAAAAAACTTAAATGTACCATTATTTTGAAAGGAGCTCATTCGCTGATTGGCACGCGTGACGGCAGGATTTATGTCAATTTAAGCGGTAATGCGGGCATGGCAACCGCCGGCTCCGGCGATGTGCTTACCGGATGCATCGCGGCGATGTATGCTATGGGTTTAAATCCGGATGAAGCGGCCCGCAAGGGAGTATTTATTCACGGTTATGCCGGTGATCTGGCAGCGGTAAAAAAAGGAGTGGATGGAATCACGGCAAATGATATCATGAACGATTTACCGCAGGCCATGAAAGAAGATCGTCTAGGGATGATCGATGAAAAATTTTATGATCCAATTTGTGTCTGATTTGAAATATAAAATGGATAAGGGATTCTTCGATCATATATGTTGATCAATAACAAAATCAAACTGCATCCAATCTCTCTTAAATTTATAGGTGAATCAAGTCATCTTGAAGAGCCATTTTTAAAAGATTATTACAAATCATCCATTTCTCACATTCGCATGATGATGGTCCTCGGCGGGATTCTTTATGTGGCGTTCGGCGCTCTGGATGCCATGCTCATGCCGGAGCAAATGTATACCATATGGATCATTCGTCTGATGGTTATCGGCCCGGGTCTTGTTGGCGTGCTGCTTATTTCTTTTTCGTCCGTATTTGAAAAATATGTACAACACGTTCTGGCATTTGCTTATACCGTGGCTGGAGGGGGTATTATTCTGATGATTGTCATTGCGCCTCCCCCGGTGAGTTATTCTTATTATGCCGGACTGATGCTGGTTTTTATGTGGGGGTATACGCTCATCCGTCTCTTTTTTACGTGGGCGTCTCTTGCCGGATGGATGCAGGTATTACTGTACGAAATGGCTGCAATCTGGGTAAGCCCCACACCGGTTAATATTTTTATTGGAAACAACTTTTTCTTTATCAGTGCCAATCTTGTGGGGATGATTGCCTGTTATGTGATGGAATTATATGCCAGACGGGATTTCTTCATGAAACAACAGTTGGAAAAAGAGAGGGAGAATGTCAGCAGGATTAATGAAGAATTGGAAGAAAGAGTCAGGAAGCGGACGGAAGATTATCAAATTGTCAACAAGGCGCTTTTGCAGGAAGTGGCGGGCCACGAGCAGGCCAAGGAAAAACTTCAGCAAGCTCTTGAAAATCTTAAAAAGTCCATTCAAACAACCATTGAGGTCATGGTTTCCGCGGTCGAGGCACGTGATCCCTATACCGCCGGGCACCAGGTGCGGTCTGCGAATCTGGCCTGCGCTATTGCCGAGGAGATGGGATTGTCTCAGGATAAAATTGATGGGATTCGCATGGCCGGCTCCATTCATGATATTGGAAAGTTATCCATCCCGGCTGAAATATTGACGAAGCCGACGAAGTTAACCGACCTCGAATATTCTTTGATCAAGCAACATTCCGGCAGTGGTCATGAAATGCTCAAACATGTTCCATCACAGTGGCCGCTGGCTGAAATTGTATGGCAGCATCATGAACGTATCAATGGCTCGGGATATCCCAGACAACTGAAAGGCGATGAAATTCTTTTAGAAGCCCGGATCATGGCGGTGGCGGATGTCGTGGAAGCCATGGCGTCTCATCGTCCCTATCGTCCTTCTCTCGGCATAGAGGCTGCGTTGACTGAAATAGAGAAGAACAAAGGCGTCCTTTATGATATTGATGCTGTGGATGCCTGTCTCAAGTTATTCAAGGAGAAAAGTTTTTATCTTGCCGATTCAATGAGGATGTAAAACGTCATACAACCGAAAACCGGGGAACATCATCATGACCCGAGAACAACCTGCCGATATGTCCGGCTCCGTCACCGACGCTGGTAAGTATTATATCATGTATGCCCCGACCACAGCCGAACTCATGGGGAAAATCGGTGATCAACAATTCGATGTGGTTGATGTTGTCGAATATTTGACGGGGAGAAAACTCGAAACATGCAACGAAAAAAATTATACGGATTTCCTGACATTCGACATCCATCATCTTAGAAAAGGCATGCTTGAACATATGGCGATAGAGCCTTACAGCTCATATTATATTGCCAATCAGATATGCAGGGCCGATGGGAAAGCGAAGGTGATGCTGGCGGATGACAACCGCAGAACTATCGGACAGATCATCGCATCGGAAGGTAAAAAACCGGCAGCGGTTTTTATGTCGGTCATCAGTTCAAATTTTCCATCCGCCTGCGCGGCGATTCTTGTTTTAAACCGGGTGAATATTCCCGTGATCATCGGAGGCATTCATATATCAACCAGTCCTGATGATATCGATATTTATCTGAAACACCATTTGCCTCATCCCGAAGTGATTTCACGTGTCATCGGGGCGGGTGATTTATCAACGATCCAGGAAATTATAGCGGATCTTGATAATGACGTCTTAAAAAAAGAATATCACGGAGCAATTCCGATTGAAGATGATGTATGGGGGTCTGATCGTGTTATAGAAATGCCTAAAATCATGCCATACTTTATGGAGAAATTTCCCGTTATAGGTCCGATACTCGCCAGAACGATCGAAACAAACGTATCGACACCTTTTCTGGGATGTCCTTTTTCATGCAGCTTCTGTTCAATTTCATCCTTCCCAAAAGAAAAAAGAAGATTCACGTCCCGATCACCGGAGGATTTTACAGGCGAACTTTTGAAAAATCAGAAGGACGGCGCGAACTTAAAAAACACATTCTATTTTATTTCTCCGGACAATCTTCTGGTCGGTGGAAAAAAATTGCATGACATTCTTGATAAAATAATCGATAGTTCCGCAAAGATCAATTACGCGGCTCAAATCAGCATTGAAATCGCTGAAGATGAAAAACTTCTTGAAAAATTGAGACTTTCCGGTGCATCACACTTTTTCATCGGCTTGGAATCTCTTGATATAAGAAATCTTGAATACGTCGGTAAAAATATTGTTTCCAAAATTAAAAAAAATGGTGCGAGCGTTGAAGACTATTATGCGTCACGAATTATAAGAATTCAGGATCACGGCATTTCCGTTCACGGGGCGTTCATGTTCGGCATGCCTTATGATTATTTCAATTCTTTGGACGATCATTCCGGGAAAAAAATAGTCGAATTCTGCAAAAAGATTAAAATAGGAATTCAACCGACATGCCTGAGTAACCTGCCCGGCTCGCTTGATTTTATGGAAGGATTGAAAAAGAACGAACTGCTCTACGGTAATCCGGGTTCCATGGATTATTTCTGTTCGCTAACCATTGCGGATTTGACGGAAAGTAACAGAAGCATTCCCGATTCTTTATACAACAGCCCGTTGGTCGCTTTTTATATGCTTTATGATACCATGAAAAGTATAGGACATTATGCTAATGCCTTGAATCTCGGTTTCAGCATGGCTAAAAAATCATGGAAGGTTCCTTCGGCAAAGGGAGATCAGAAGATTAAATACCGTCTTATGGATGCCTTGGCCGGTGTGGGATTTCAATTGGGCTGCAGCGCGTATTATGAACTTTACAAAGGGCTTGCCTATTCCAATCCATGGGTGGAGGGCACCTTTGAAAGATTATACCGGCTGGAAAAAAATTCCCGGTTGAAAGAAATGTTCAGAGAATTTGTGAAAAAATATGTCTGCGAAAGAGGGGTTTGAATTGTCCAAGACAACGAGAAGCAAAGATGAAATAAACGATGTAAAAAACGGAATACTTGATGAAGCGTTGAAATTGTTACGGGATGAAGGTTATGAAAAACTTTCCATGTACAAGCTGGGAAAAAGCACGAATATGACAGCGGCCAATCTTTACAATTATTATAAAAATAAAGATCAGCTCATCATTGCCATACAAAAAAAAACTTTCGAATTGCTGTACAACGAACTTGTCGCTGCGACCGAAAATGAAACGGATTCTCTACAAAAGGTAAGAAACATTATCTTGGCTTTGGTTCATTTCGGGAAAAGCAATCCGAATTACTATGATTTAATGTTCAACCGCCGCATTCCGCAGACTTCCGATTATGCAGGCACACCTGAAGAAGACCTGTCGCGTGATGAGTATCAAAGCTCAATAAGAAATTTGAACCTGGTGATTGATATCGGCAAGGAGATTATATCAGCGCATCCCGAATTAGAAGGGATCGATGCGGAGTTTCATTTTTTTAAGATTTTCAGCGAGCTGCATGGACTTTTATCGCTTTATAACAGCGGCATTTTAAAAGAAATTGTAGGAGATCCCGACCAATTGATCAATAATATGATTGAAGATTTTTTTACATCATATTTGACAACAATAGTGCAATGAAATTTAACACTTCAGGATGATCAAGATCACAGATAATTCCGTCAGAAATATTTTATCTAAATTATTGTATCTATTTATAATCACTTAATAAAAATTTTTTAATAAAATACTTGACATTTAAATTTAATAGTATTAAATTTAATACCGTAAAGATTATATTTTTAAAGATTTTGACACGTATCAAAAATAGAGGAGAAATTGCAGATGAATACATCAGAAAATATGGTCAAAAACGAAAGTCCATTGTCCGGTTATTTGGGATTGGCGGTAAGCGCTTCCAAACTCGGTATCGGTAAACTGCTTCGCAAGCATCAGATGTTGCTGGAAGGTTTTCTGGAATTTGTCGCAAACAGGTTTAATACATCGCCGGCTCTTCAGGAAGAACTTAAAGGCACACAGGGATGGATCAACCTTTCTTTGGGAATGAAGTCCGAAAATAATGCGATTGAAGCCGCGATTATCTTTAAGGACGGAAAAGTGACCGTACTGAAAAAAATTCCAGGTGATGTGGAAACGGTCATTATATTTAAAACATCCGAGGATATTTTAAATATGACCGACGCGACGCCAGACGAATTATATAAAATGATGCTGGTGGGGATGATGAGGACAGAGGGCAACATCATGCTGGCCAGTCTTTTCAATTATTTGATGGCGCTGGTTTTTGACAAGCATCAGCAAATAGCCGTGAATAAACAAATTAAAAAGCATATAAAAGCCAATAAGGATGTGGGCAAAGATGTTACCGATAGCGATAACTGCAGGCAGGAACGCCCGAAAAGAAAAATAAGCCGCATTCCCGGTACAAGAGTTGACAGAGGTGTGAAATATCTCGAGGATCCTCATTTTGCTCGGTACGGACTGGAGGATTTTCCGCGTCTTGAGAAATTTCGTTCCGAGTATTTTGGCAAAGCAAAGGAAGCCGTTGTCTGCCACGAATACGGCAAATTACTGACTGATTTTCACCTGGAAAACGGCTACGAGACGGACAAAAACGGTCAGCCCTGGGAGCCCAACCTGCGCAAGGCCCACAGCCTTCAATATGTGCTGGAAAATAGAAAAGCGGTCATCAGAAAAGACGACCTGCTTGCCGGAACCTACTCCACGTCTCCGGTATCCACCTGCATCGGTCATCCGTTCTCCATCGGCTGTTACAGTTGGGGGGAATTGAGGTCATTCGGCAAACGGGAACTCCTGCCTTATGAAATCAGCGAAGAGTCTATCCAGATTCTGCACAAGCACGTTTTCCCCTACTGGGCAAAGAGAAATATGCATGAATTATGGAGAAAAGAAACCAACAATGATCTGCCGGTGCAGATTCATGACCGGTTTTTTTCGGTTTATTACTGGAAGACCATATCCATGTCGGAAGTGCCCCCGGGACATGAAGCTCTGGTCAAACTGGGCACCAG
>ERZ1645192.3722-NODE-3722-length-12285-cov-8.540392_pt1 | contig 12285 bp, 12 predicted proteins | sample MGYA00575354_ERZ1645192 | MGnify/ENA primary metagenome ERZ1645192 (study PRJEB40844, sample SAMN11349763) | freshwater sediment metagenome | isolation source: river sediment | host: Sediment | place: India: Faizupur Khadar , New Delhi | collected 2017-02-21 ... | reverse complement strand
CGCCGCCGGCGGCGGCGCCGGCATCGGACGTCTGCCCGCGGATGGAGACGATGCGTGAAGCGGCGATTTGCCCGGTCGTCACCGGCGCGGTCTTGCCGACGTCCTTGTCATCATAGATGTCGCGCGTGGAGTGGGTGCAGCTGATGAGGGAGGAACAACAAACGGCGGCTGTCAGCAATCGCAAAAACGGGCTACCGGCCATCATCGCTCACGGCGTAGTTGGTCCATACGGGTACTTTAACACGCGAGACGATCCTGACAAAGACGTATGATCCCGCCAAACGCGGGCACTCATCCCTGGGGGGCCTGGCCGCGCTGGCCATCCAAGACCGCCGTTCGGAACGTTGGGCCTGCCTTGCAAATCTCCAGAATCGGAGTAACGTTATGATAAATGCGGAGATGCCGATGCGCGTCCAATTCGCCTACCCAAAGTCGGCCTACGAGCCCTCGCCTTTGATCACCCTGAATGAACCGGCCGAGCGGGACCGCTTGAGCCCTGCCGCTCTCAAAGCCTTTTTCAACATCATGGAGAAGTGGGCGGTCAGAGATCGCGATGCGCGCACCCTGTTGGGCGGCGTTTCGAATGGCGTGTTCTACGAAATGAAGAAAAATCCGAACCGCACTCTCACCATGGATGGGCTGGCACGGATCTCGCTCCTCATCGGCATTTTCAAGGGCCTCAACATCCTCTACCCGGAGGACCTGGCGGACGCGTGGGTGAGTTTGCCGAACAAAAACCGCATCTTCGGTGGCGGAACACCCCTGTCGTACATGCTCCAAGGCGGGCTTGAAGCCATGCACACGGTCAGGCGGCTGGTCGACTCGCGGCGGGGCGGGCATTGACGGTCTCGCCACCCCTCTCGCTGATCCGCCAGTTCGACACCCATCGACTGATCCCATCGAAGTACACCGCCAGCAATGACAGCGTCCTCGCGCGCATTGCCGATGACGACGCACACTTGCGAGACATCTTCGATCTGGACAACGCGACAAACGATCGTCTTCTCGCCGAGCACGATCGGCGGCCGGGTATCGGGTTGGGTGAACTCGTTTTCGGAGTCCCCTGTTACCGCATCGTCAACGCGGCCTTCTGCCACCCCCATCCCTTCGGCAGCCGCTTCAATGGGCCTGACCGGGGTGCGTGGTACGGCGGGTTCTCAATCGAAACCTCGATTGCGGAAGTCGCCTTTCACAAGCGGATCGAGCTTGCCGAGGTATCCTGGTCGAAGCCGGTTTCCATGACCTACGATGACTATCTTGCTGATTTTACGGGCAGTTTTCATGACCTCCGTGGCACTGGTGCGTTCGCCCGATGCCTCGAACCGGACAGCTACATCGAATCCCAGCGGTTGGCGCACCAGCTGCTTGACGAGGGATCGCTGGGGATCGTGTATCCGAGTGTCCGCCATGGCGGCGGCACCTGCCTCGTTTGCTTTCGCCCGGCGGTGGTCGGCAATGTCCGCAAGGACGAAACGTTTCGGTTCGTGTTCGCGGATGCCGGGGAGCCAACGATTGAGCCCGCTTGAACCCACCCGGCTGATCGCCTTTGCCTGGCTGGCGGTTGCGGCTCAGCGGAGCGACGGCCGTCGTGCTGGTGCAGTGACAGCGCCGCGGATCGAAGCTAAGGATTGCCGCACTGGTGAACCCGCGCACAGGACAGGGGATGGCCCGCTTGAACCAGAAGCACAACCGGATCGGCATTCTCACCTCGGGTGGTGATTGCGCCGGCCTCAACGCCGCGATCCGTGCCGTGACGTATCGCGCCATCGAACAGCATGGGCTCGCCGTGATCGGCATTCACGACGGTACCGCGGGGCTGCTGGAACGGCCGGTCAAGCACATGGAACTGACGATGAAGGTCTTCGCCGGCAACTACCTGCGCATGGGCGGCACCATGCTCGGCACCGTCAACAAGGGCGACCCGTTTGCCTATCCGATGCCGGACGGCAGCATCAAGGACCGCTCAGAGGAGGCGATCGAAGGCTTTCGCATGCTCGACTTGGATGCCCTCATCGGCATCGGCGGCGACGGCTCGATGCGGATCTTGAGCCGGCTGGCGGCACAGGGGAAAATCCCGTTCATTGGCATCCCCAAAACCATCGACAACGACGTCGCTCGTACCGATTTTGCCATCGGCTACATGAGCGCGGTCGATGTCGCGGTCGACGCGCTTGACCGGCTGCAACCGACCGCGGCCAGCCATCGCCGCGTGATGGTCCTCGAAGTGATGGGCCGCGACGTCGGCTGGATCGCGATCGCGGCCGGTATTGCCGGCGGGGCCGATGTCGTGCTGATCCCCGAAGTGCCGGTCTCGATGGACAAGGTCGCAGCGAAACTGAAGGCAGTGAGCGCGCATGGGCGCAACCATGCCCTGGTCGTCATCGCCGAAGGCGTGCGCCTTTCGCGCGATGACGGGGCGGCAGCGGATTGTCGCGGTGCAAGCGGCATCATTGCCGACATGATCGCCAGGGAGACGGGGGCGGAGACCCGGATCACCGTACTCGGCCACGTCCAGCGCGGCGGCAGCCCGAACGCCTTCGACCGCATCTTGGCATCATCGTTGGGCGTTCACGCAGCCGATCTCGCGGCACGCGGCGTCAGCGACCGCGTCGTCATCTGGGATCGCGGCAAGATCATCGATGTGCCGCTCGAGAGCGTTGCCGGCCAGACCCGGGCGCTGAAGCTTGACGGCACGCTGGTGCAGACGGCGCGCCAGATGGGGATTTGCCTTGGCGACTGAAGGTACTGGCCGCGCGCTGCCGCGCCGGCTTTGGAATGTTGACCTACACCCGCATCGCTGCAATCTTTAAGAGTGCGCCGTGGCCGCCAAGCGCGTCGAGCAGGCGTGCCGGGCGTCGGTGAGGAGGGTTCCGGATGCACAGGATTCAGCGGCCCGGTCTGGCGCTTGTCGCGGTCGCCGCGCTCGCGGTTTCAGGGTGCGAGCTGGCGGTCCACGGTTATGAGAAGGCGGGCAGTGAGGCCTGCGTCACGCCGGCTGCCGGCTGTCCGCTGGTGGTCGATGCCGCGGGTGACGGCCCCGTGCAGGCGCGTCCTGGAGCCGAAGAACGCGCCGCAATCGTCGCGGCGGCCGAAGCCGCAACGGTCCGGCAATGCGGCGCCGTACCCCTCCTGTGCCAGGCCGGCACCATCGGCGACGTGATCGTCGATCAGTACGTCGCGCAGTTCTGATCGTTTGCCGCCAGCCGCCCCGCTGGACATCCCCCGCGGTCAGACTCTTGGCTGGCCGGCGATCCGGCCGGTGCGGGCCGGCACTGCCGGTGTTGCGCGCGCCCGTGCCCGCCGGTGACGACTGCGCTCCTCGAACAGTTCGGAGAGGTTGTGCATCATCGCACCGCCCAGATCCTCCGGATCGACCAGGGTCACGGCGCGGCGGTAGTAGCGGGTGACGTCGTGGCCGATGCCGATCGCCGTCAACTCGACCGGCGAGCGCTCCTCGATCCAGCCGATCACCTGGCGCAGGTGGCGTTCGAGGTAATTGCCCGGATTGGCCGAGAGCGTCGCGTCGTCGACCGGTGCGCCGTCGGAGATGACCATCAGGATGCGCCGGTGCTCCGGTCGTGCCAGGAGCCGGCCGTGCGCCCACAACAGCGCCTCGCCGTCGATGTTCTCCTTCAGCAGCCCCTCGCGCAGCATCAGGCCCAAGTTGCGCCGCGCCCGGCGCCACGGCTGGTCGGCCGCCTTGTAGACGATGTGGCGGAGGTCGTTCAGCCGCCCCGGTGCTTTCGGCCGGCCGTTGCCGACCCAGAGTTCGCGCGACATGCCGCCCTTCCAGGCCCGGGTCGTGAAGCCCAGGATTTCGACCTTGACGCCGCAGCGCTCCAGCGTGCGCGCCAGCACGTCGGCGCTCATCGCCGCGACGGAGATCGGCCGGCCGCGCATTGAGCCCGAATTGTCGATCAGCAGGCTCACGACGGTATCCCGGAATTCGGTCTGCTTTTCCCGCTTGAAGCTTAATGGGTGCAGCGGATCGACGACGACCCGCGCCAGCCGGCCGGCATCGAGCAGGCCCTCGTCGAGGTCGAACTCCCAAGCCCGCGTCTGCTTTGCCAGAAGCCGGCGCTGCAGCCGGTTGGCGAGCCGGGCAACAAGGCCTTCCAGGCTCAACAGTTGCTGGTCGAGGAGGGCGCGCAGGCGCCCCAGCTCCGCCTCGTCGCACAGCTGGTCAGCGTCGACGATCTCATCGTAGGCCGTGCTATAGGCCCGGTACTGCGACGGATCGATCGGTAGCTCGTCATTGCGGTCGTTGCGGTGCGGCTGCGGGCCTGCCGGCTGCTCGCCGCTCTGGCCGGCGACAAACTCCTGCCCGCTCTCGGCAGGAGCTTCCGCGTCGCCGCGGTCGCTCTCGCTGCCGGCGGTAACCGCCATCGAAATATCGAAGCTCTGGTCGCTTCCGGTCGTGTCCTTCTGCTGATCGGCGTCCTTGTCGGCGTCGTCGCCGGCCTCGTTGTCCTCTTCGTTCGCGAGCGCCGGGTCATCGTCACTGATCAGGCCCAGGGCCTGCATCATGCCCAGCGCGGCGTTTGCGAACGCGGCCTGGTCGGCGACGGTTTCTGCCAGCCGCTGCAGACCACTGGCGCCCTTCTCCTGAACGAGGTAACGCCAGGGATCCACCAGCGGCCGGGCTGCGTCCGGAAGCTTGCGGCCGGTCAGGCGCTCGCGCACGATCAGGCTCACGGCATCGGCGGCGAGCCGCTCCTCCTGGCCATTCACGAACGCATAACCGCGCACGCGGCAGACATGTTCGAGGAGCGAGCCGAGATTGGTCGCAACGCCGGCGAGATCGCGGCTGCCGAGCGCCTGCAGGCGCGTCTGCTCGAGGGCATCGAAGATGCTCCGCGCCTGATCGCCGCCCGGCCGGCGCTTCTGGTGCATGGCGTCGTCGTGGTAGCGGATCTGCAGGGCGGCGCGATCGGCGGTTCCGCGCAGCTGCTGCAGATCATCGCTGCTCATGTGCGCCGAGGGGTTGGGCAGGCGGACACGGGTGGCGCGGATTTCCGCTTCCGTGCCGCCGTAGCTGATTTCGGCCTCGCTCGTCCCGGCAACGGCGCGGAACGCCGCCGCCGTCACCCGCCGGATCAAGTTCGCCGCAGTGTCGTCCGACGTCATCCGTGCGTGGCCTTAGCGCCGGCTCTGGCGGGCTGCCGACTCCGGCAGATCGACCCCGAAGCAGCGCTGGTAGTACTCCGCAACCGTAGCCCGTTCGATCTCGTCGCACTTGTTGAGAAAGGTCAACCGGAAGCCGACGCCGAGGTCATTGAAGATGCGCGCGTTCTCCGCCCAGGTGATGACGGTGCGGGGCGACATGACGGTGGAGATGTCGCCGTTGATGAAGCCGCTTCGTGTCATCGCCGCGACCTTGACCATCGCCTCGACCTGCTCCTTGCCCTCCTTCGTCTGATAGCCGGGGACCTTCGCCAACACGATCGCGACTTCCGCATCATGCGCGAGGTAGTTCAGCGTCGCGACGATGTTCCAGCGGTCCAATTGTCCCTGGTTGATCTGCTGGGTGCCGTGGTAGAGGCCGGTCGTGTCGCCGAGGCCGATCGTATTGGTGGTGGCGAACAGGCGAAAGTAGGGGTGCGGCTTCAGCACCTTGTTCTGATCGAGAAGCGTGAGCTTGCCTTCGACCTCGAGCACGCGCTGAATGACGAACATCACATCCGGCCGGCCGGCATCGTACTCGTCAAAGACGAGCGCCGTCGGCCGCTGCAGCGCCCAGGGCAGGATGCCCTCGCGGAACTCGGTGACCTGGGCGCCCTCGCGCATGACGATGGCATCCTTGCCGACCAGATCGATGCGGCTGATATGGCTGTCAAGGTTGACACGGATGCAGGGCCAGTTGAGCCGCGCTGCCACCTGCTCGATGTGCGTCGACTTGCCGGTGCCGTGGTAGCCCTGGATCAGGACGCGGCGGTTGAACGCGAACCCGGCGAGGATGGCCAGCGTGGTATCGGGATCAAAGCGGTAGCTGTCGTCGATGTCCGGCGTGTGGCTGTCGGCTTCGCTGAACGCCGGCACTTCCATGTCACTGTCGAGGCCGAACGTTTGCCGCACCGACAACATGAGATCGGGCGCGTTGAACCGGATCGCGCTGCCCGCGCCCTCGCCGTGTCCGTGACTCTGCATCGTCATTACCCAGTCGCCTCATTCCATTCTAAAAGTAGGGCGGGTTCCGGCGTCGCGCAAAGAGGCGGCGGTTCACCCTTCGAGCGCGCGGACGACCTTGCGATACGCCTCGCTGATTTCCTTGAAGCGCTCCTCGGCGGCCTTGTCGCCGCCGGTCGCGTCGGGATGGTATTTCTTGGCCAGAATCTTGTACTGCGCCTTGACTCCCGCAAGCGTTACCGGCGGCCGCAGGTCAAGGATGAGAAGCGCGCGTTCTTCCTCGCTCGGCGGTCGTGCCGGCGGTACCAGCGGCTCGTCGCCGAGGATGCCGAAGCTGTCGCGCAAGCGCTCGCGAACGCCGGCTGCCGGCTCGGTGCCCAAACGCCACGACGGCCGTTGCCAGACGGTGTCGGCGCGCACATCGGCCTCAACTTCGGCATCGCTCATGCCGGCATAATAGTTCCACGTCGCGTTGTAGGCGCGGACGTGATCGAGGCAATACCAGACGTAGTCCTTGAGGTGGCTGCGCGAACGCGGCGCCGGATAGGTTGCGGCATTTCCGCACCCCGGCCATTCACACATCTGGCCGCGCGGCGGCGTCGCCCCGACGCTTGGCCATTCGCGATACAGCCGTGATTTGCCGGAGCCACGCATGCCTATACTATGCGGTTTCGGCCGGGACGGTGCAAGGCACGCCGGTCGCCGCCGTTCACCGGGTGGGTGCCGGCGGGCGATGTCCAGGGGTCTAGAGTGTCTGGCCGCCCAGCCAGCGGGCAACGGTTGCGGCCGTCGCCGCTGCCAGCGCGTCGATCTCGCTGTCCATGTCGATCGGAGTCCAGTGCGCGGCCAAGCCGCTGCCCGCCCGCGACGTGCGGGTTTGGTCGAATTCGAGGACCGGTTGCCCGTCAGCGTCGACGACGCGCACGTGCGCGCGCAGCGTGGGGCTGCCGAGCCCCATGCCGATCAGAAAGCGGGCGGCTTCGCTCCCTTCGTCGACGGCAACCAGTTGGCCCGACAGCACGAGGGGGCGCTGCGCCGGCCCCGGCCTCGGCTGCGCGGTGATCAGGGTCACCTTGCCGGTCCGGCTCAACTCTTCGGTCAACTGTCTGCTCAAGCGCCGAGCAAGCCGCGTCCAGGCAGGCTCGGCTGGGACGAAGGCTGCGACGGCGACGGTCTTGCCGAGTGGCGGCGGAGCGACCTGCACGACCGGTTCCGTGCGGTCGCTGGTGCAGGCGCCGAGGACGCAAACGGCGGCGGCAACGGCGGCGGAATGGAGGGCTGCACGAAGGCGGAGGGGCATCGGCGAGGACACTGCAACAGGAATGGCCCACTATAGCCAGAGAATGCGTACTCGAGCAATCAACATTCCACAAAAGGGGGTGCAGTGTCGAGCGGGCCAGCCCGGTCAGCGCCCGGGGAAGGGAATGACGTTGGCCGCAACGCGGGCCGGCGCCGGTCTCGCGATCGGGGCTGCCGGGTGATCATCCGCAACCGTCTGGTACTCGGTCCGATAAACGGCAAACGAGTCCGGGCCCTCCGGCAGCGAGCACGTCCACGTAATCTGCAGCGCCCGTCCGCCCGGTTGCCGTTCAGCGAGCAGATAGCGGCGAAAGCGCTGCTCGATTGCCGCTTGGACGGCCGCGAACGGCGCATCCTTCATGCTCATGACGGTGGCCGTCAGGTCCTGGTACAAATCGCGCTCGGTGCGGTTCGGCGCGCTCATGGGCGCTTTCCTCGGTATGAAAGGCAGTTGAGAGCCTACCCGAGTTGGCTTTGCAAAGAATTAACGGTGCACCCGCACCTCATGAACCTCCGCCCTCGGCGGTGGCCGTCACAGCGCGACCGCGGCTTAAGCGCAGACCTGAATATGCAATTCGGGGGCGCTGGCTGTCCGCTCCACCTGCCGCCGGATCGCGCGCGCGGCGACATGATAATAGCCCGTGTGGCTGAAGGTGACACCGCCGGGCAGAGCGAAATACCACAGTCCGTAGCCGCGCGGTTTGTGCCCGTGCACGGTCTCGTAGCGAAGCGTGCTGAGCGCGATCCGGGTCGCCATTGCTATCTCCATAGGTAGAGAAACAAATCAACACAACACGACAAAAGTGTGCCAAATCCGGCCGCAAATTGCAACTCTTTTTGAGCAACATCCTTAAGTTGCGTTCTGCCCGAGTGTCGAGCGACGGATTCGGACGCGGTTCGGCGGCTGGTGGCGATACACCAGTGGCGGCGCGCGAAAGTCAGCGATTCGGCGATTTTGCCCGGTTGACGGCCCTATCGCGCCGCGCTCCAGGTGACGAGCGATGCCATTGCCGACAGCCGAGGTCACAAAGAGAGGCGGCACCTTGTCTGTTAAATCTCCACAAACCACCGAATTGAGTAGGTTGCGTGCGCGGGCGTGCGATTTCTACCCTGCGTGCCTACTGCCGGAGGCAGCCATCGAGATGCCGAGAGCTCTTCTCAGCCGAATCGTAAGGCCATTATTGCAGCATTCTCTTGAAATTCTGCTGCTGGCGGTGTCCTATGATGCTGTGCGGTTGTGCGTGGAACGAAGGGATCGGAGCCATGCTGCCGGCGGCTCGGGGCGCAAGCCGGTCTGATCGCGTTGGTGGGTCCGCGGTGCTGTCATGATCCCTTTCTCGGATTGCCAAGCGTGACGCTCAAGGGGAGGCCGCTGCAGATGCTTGAGGCTTAAGAGGTGAGGGGACTTGGCGCTCGGTTCGGCTGCGGCCGGCGGGCGCGGGCGAACGGGCAGATTTCGAATTAAACCAGGCTTTCGCTGGCCAGCGGAGGGAAAGATGGCAACGTTCACTGTAAATACGGGAAGCTTTAATGTCGGCAGCTTCCGTTTATCGGAATTCAACAACACGACTGTGAGCGCGAATCCGACGACCGTACGGTACGTCGGCAACGGCTTCACGCACACGTTCACCGGCACCTTTGATGTCGCAGCTCCGGTCGGTTTCGAGCCGAGTTCGGGCACGATCGAGACATGGACGAGGACGGGCGCGACGCAAGCGTTCGAGGTCACTGACCTGAACGTGTCCTTCGCAAATTTCCTCGCATTTCGGTCCGCAAACAACGTGCAAGGCTTCTTCGCCGAGGCGTTCAGCGGCGACGACGAGTTCACCGGCGGCGGGGGTAACGATTTCTTCCGCGGCTTTGATGGCAACGACAGCTTCAACGGCGGCGGCGGCGACGACGTCCTTGCCGGCGGTTTGGGTGACGACACCTATTTCGTCGACTCCGCCGGCGACCGGGTCCTTGAGGGCCGCAACGAAGGCAACGATACGGTCGGTGCTGCCTTCGGTCCCATCAATCTGCCGGACAACACCGAGAATTTTCTCCAGCTCGGAACCGGCAATTTCAGCCTCAAAGGCACGCTCGGCGATGACATCCTGACCGGAAACACCGGCAACAGCACGATCGATGGCTTCGGCGGCAACGACACCGTTACGGGCGGAGCCGGCAACGACCTGGTCATCGGCGGCGGTGCCAACGACAGCGTGTCCGGCGAAGATGGCAACGATACCGTGCTCGGTGTTGACGGCGTCGATACGCTTGACGGCGGTGCCGGAAATGATTCGATGGACGGCGGCGGTGCCGATGATTCCGTTGATGGCGGTGAGGGCAACGACACTGTGGCCGGTGGCGCCGGCTTTGACACGCTCGTGGGTGGCGCCGGCGACGACTCGTTGGACGGCGGAAGCAACGACGACTCGATCGATGCGGGCGAAGGCAACGACACCGCGGCGGGCGGAACCGGAAACGACTCCATTGTGGCGGGCGCCGGCGATGACTTGCTTTTGGGCGGCGCCGGAGTCGACACGGTCGATGGCGGCGAAGGCGATAACACCATCGACGGCGGCGCGGGTGCCGACTCCCTGGTCGGCGGCGGCGGCAACGACATCTATCTGGTCGATGACCTGAACGATACGATCACCGACAGCGGCGGTTTCGATACTGTCCAGACCCGATTGACCGGCTTCGTCGCGCCGGCTGGCATTGAGGTTGTCGAGATCATCGGCGGTACCGCCGGCGTGAACCTGGTTGGCACGGACGGCCCCGATACCCTGACGGGTGGCGCCGGCAATGACGTGCTTGACGGTGGCGCTGGGGCCGACAGCATGGAGGGCCTTGCTGGCAACGACACCTACCGCGTTGATAACGCCGGCGATGTCGTCGCCGAGAACGCCGGTGAGGGCTTCGATACCGTCTTCAGCACGGTCAATCACACGTTGGCGGCGAATGTCGAGGCGCTGACACTGCAATCGCCGGCGGATAATGGCACCGGCAACGAACTCAACAACATCATCAACGGCAACGAACGGGGGAACCGCCTGGATGGCGGTGCCGGCAACGACAGCATCAACGGCCTTGCCGGCAACGACTCGCTCTTAGGCGGCAATGGCAGCGATACGCTCGATGGCGGCGCCGGCAACGACACCCTCAACGGCGGCTTCCAACAGGACACCCTGAACGGCGGGGCTGGAAACGACCTTCTCACCGGTGGCGGCAACATCGATACCTACGTGTTCGATGCTGGCTTTGGTAACGACACCATCACTGATTTTGGCACCGAAGGGATCTTTTTCAGCACGGCGCTAGGGGTGGACAGCTTCGACGACCTGGACATCTCGGTTGTGGGTGGCAACACCATCATCGACTTCGGGGCCGACGTGCTCACCTTGCTCGGTTTCGACGATCTGCAAGCCGGAAACGTCGGGTTCTTCTAGATCGTTCACGGAAACGTGGCCGAGGGAGGGCGGCGTCCAGGGGGCGCCGCCCTTTTTCGTTCGTCTTCGGATCTGGCGCCCCCTGTCGCGACGAGAGGCGTCATCGTGGGACGCCTGACCGGCGGCCTCTGGGGCTGGTGAAGAATGTCTAGCGAGGCCAACTCCTCGGGCTGGGAGGTTTTCAAGCACCGCGACTTTGCCCTCTATTGCGGGGCCCGCTTTCTGTCCGCGACCGCGATCCAGATGCAGACCGTCGCCGGCAGCTGGCTCGTCTACGATCTCACGGAGAGCGCCCTGGCCTTGGGCCTTGCCGGCCTGTTCGCATTCTTGCCGGCGGTCGGCCTCGTCCTCGTCAGCGGCCTGGTGGCAGATCGGCGTGACCGGCGGGTCATCCTCATCGTCTGCTACGCAGTCACGACGGCGGCAGCCTTCGGCTTCCTCATGCTGGCCTGGACCGGTCCGCAATCTGTCTGGCCGATTTACGGCCTTATTGTCATCTTCGGCACGGCGCGCGCTTTCGCCAATCCGGCCGGTCAGGCGCTGCTGCCGAACCTTGTGCCGCGGGCACAGCTGACACGCGCCGTGACGTGGAACTCATCCGCCTGGCAGACCGCGATCATTCTCGGGCCGGCGTTGGGAGGCAGCCTTTATGGCAGCGACGGCACCGTCGCATTTGCTGTTGCGACCGCGCTGTTTGTCGTCACCCTGGGCCTGCTGACGGCGATCCGGCATCGGGCGCCGGTGCGCACGGCGACGCGGGCCGGCTGGGCGGACCTGGTCGGCGGCATTCAGTTCATCCGCGGCAACCGGATCATCCTGGGCGCGATCACGCTCGATTTGTTCGCGGTGCTCTTGGGCGGCGCCACCGCACTGCTGCCGATCTACGCACGCGATATTCTGTCCGTCGGCGCTGCGGGGCTTGGCGTGCTGCGCAGCATGCCTGCGATCGGTGCGGTCTCGATGGCGGCGCTGCTCGCCGTTCGGCCGTTGCAACGGCGGACGGGCGCACGCATGTTTCAGGCGGTCAGCGTTTTCGGTCTTGCCACCATCGGTCTTGGTTTCTCCACCCGCTTCACCGCCGCGCTGATCTGCCTGTTCGTGCTCGGCGCCGCTGACATGATCAGCGTCGTCATCCGCCACACGTTAATCCAGATCGAGACCAGCGATGACATGCGCGGCCGGGTCGCCTCCGTGAACAGCGTGTTCATCGGCGCCTCCAACGAGCTGGGGGAGTTCGAATCCGGGCTCGTCGCGCATCTCATCGGCACCGCGCCGGCCGTGGTCGCGGGCGGCATCGGGACGCTTGCCGTCGCTTCCCTATGCGCGAAGTGGTTTCCGGAATTGCGCCACCGCGACCGCCTCGTCGCGGAGCCCGCATCGCGGATCTAGACCATCATGTCCGTGAGGCGGCAGCCGGTTGATGTGG
>ERZ1645192.3716-NODE-3716-length-12299-cov-6.574649_pt1 | contig 12299 bp, 12 predicted proteins | sample MGYA00575354_ERZ1645192 | MGnify/ENA primary metagenome ERZ1645192 (study PRJEB40844, sample SAMN11349763) | freshwater sediment metagenome | isolation source: river sediment | host: Sediment | place: India: Faizupur Khadar , New Delhi | collected 2017-02-21 ... | reverse complement strand
GTTTGTCGCTGCCGTTGTTTAGGACGCACCGGCCGCCCAGTTTTTCAAACTACTCGGAGTCTTTGGCGTTGTGCTGGCGCGCCAGCACCTCGGTGGGCGCCATCATGACGCTCTGGTATCCGTTCGCGTAGTTCATCAACATAGCATAGAAGGCCACCGCAGTTTTGCCGCACCCCACGTCGCCCTGAATCAGGCGGTTCATCACCAGCCCGCTTGAAAGGTCTCGCGCAATCTCTTCCATCACGCGCGCCTGCGCGGGCGTGGGCGCAAAGCCCAGCGCTTTGTCGAACGCGGATTTTTGCGGTGGGGTGATCGTCAGTCGTACGGCGTTTTCCTTTTTGGCGGGCAGCTGTTCTTTCAGCATGCTGAGAAAAACCAGAAGTTCTTCGATGGAAAAACGTTTCAGCGCGGCGCTATGGTCTTCCAGCCGTTCGGGAAAGTGCAGCGCCCGATGCGCCGGATACAGGTCGGGCAGGTTAAAAGCGCGCTTGAAGCCATCGGTCATATAGTCGGGTTCATCTGTCAGCGCGTCCAGTATGGCCGCTACAGCGTTCATCACCATTCGCCCGCTGATGCCGGGTATCTGCGGATAGACCGGTACAAAGGGATATTGTCCGATGAATTCGTTTTTTCTCTCAAAACCCGGGTTGGTGAATGTAATTTTGTCGTCCTGTGTTTTGGCCTGCCCGTACAGGAAAATCGCGTCGCCCTTTTCCATGTTGCGCACCATAAACGGCATATTGAAAAACTGTAAACCTGCCTCGGTTTCTCCGTCGCTCACCTTGCACCGAACCAAATTCAGCCGTTTGCCAAAATAGGCGACACTCGGTTTGGTCATCACGGTCACCGGACACAGTCCCGGGTGCTCAAGGCTCTCGGCGATGGTGATTTTCCGCGAATAGTCCTTAAAGCCGCGCGGGAAAAAGAAGAGCAAATCCAGTAGCGTTTCCATGCCCTTTTCGCTGAACAGTTTTTTCCGTTTTTCGCCGATGCCCTTGACGGCATCCAGCGGACTAAAGAGATTCAAAATCCAACCGCCTTTGACTTAGAAGTAAGATAAAAGGCGAGCCTCGGCCCGCCTTGAAAAGTATAATTGCGTTTTTTGATTATTCCACCGAGAAGATGTAGGAATATACCGGCTGACCGCCGTTGTGCACTTCCACATCGCAGTCCGTGAATTTCTCTCCGGCCAATTTAGCCAGTGCCTGCGCGTCTTCTTCGGTGACGCCTTCACCATAGAAGATGGTGATAATGCCGTCGTCTTCGCCGACCATCTTGTCCAGCAGCGTCATGGCCGAATCGACGATTTTCTTTTCGTGGCAGGCAATCTCGCCGTCAAAGATGCCGATGATGTCGCCTTCCTGAATGGTAAACCCATTGGCCTTGGCGTCTCTGACCGCATAGGTCACCTGGCCGGTCTTCACGTTATCCAGCGCCGATTTCATGCGGTCCAGATTGTATTGGAGCGGCATTTCGGGGTTGAAAGCCAGCGCCGCGGTGATGCCCTGCGGCATGGACGTGGACGGCACAACCTGTACGTTCTTGTCGCTCATGGTGGCGGCCTGTTCAGCGGCCAGAATGATGTTCTTGTTGTTTGGGAACACGATAACATTTCGGGACGGTGCGGCGGCAATCGCGTCCGCAATCACCTGTGCCGACGGGTTCAGGGTCTGTCCGCCCTCAATCACTTCGTCCACCATAAAGTCCCGGAAAATATCCGCCATGCCCGCGCCCGAAGCGACTGCGACCATTGCGATGGGTTTTTCTTTTTTCTTTTCCTGCTTCTCGACAAAGTCCTTGTGCGCCTTCACCTCACGGTGCTGTTCGCGCATATTGTCAATTTTAAGCTTGCTGAGCTCTCCCAGCTTGGCGCCCATCTCCAGAGCCACGCCCGGATGGTCGGTGTGCACATGCACCTTGATGAGGTTAAGGTCGCCCACGACCACCTGCGAATCACCGATTTTTAAGAGCTCTTCCTTAAACTGGTCCACGTCTTTTTGCAGAACGGTCTTGGGTATATGCTTGATGAAAAATTCGGTACAGTAACCGAACGTGATATTATCTTCGCCTTCGATATAGTTGCGTTCGACGGCTTTATCCACCACGTCCACTTCAATCGAATCAATCTCTGCGCCGTCCAGCACAGCAATAAAGCCGCGGTAGATGACCAGAAGGCCCTCGCCACCCGCATCCACAACGCCAGCCTCTTTTAAAACCGGCAGCATATCCGGCGTTTTGGCCAGCATCTCTTCGCCGGCTTTCAGCATGCGTTTTAACATGCCGTAAACGTCTTCACGGTCTCTGTTTGCCTGTCTGGCTTCGGCCGCAATCGCGCTGGCGATGGTGAGAATCGTACCCTCTTTGGGTTTCATAACGGCTTTATACGCCGCATCGACGCCTTCTCTGGCCGCCGCGGCCAAATGCTCGGGCTTCAGCACCGTGATGCCGCCCGAAAGGCCTTTGGCAAAACCGCGGAATATCTGGGACAGGATGACGCCCGAGTTGCCTCTGGCGCCTTTCAGCGCGCCCATGGAAACCGCTTCGGCAATTTCGCTGACCGTGGTGTCGTCCGCTCCCTTCATTTCGGCGATGGCCGAAAGCATGGTCATGGACATATTGGTGCCTGTGTCGCCGTCAGGAACCGGGAAAACATTTAAGTTGTTTAAGGTCTCCTTATTTTTCTCTAACAAAGAAACCGCTCCGACCATCATCTCTTTGAAGACGGTCCCAGTAATTTCGTTATATTTCACTTTTCCCCTACTCCTCTAAATTCTAATCCCGTCGACGACCACGTTGACGTCGGTGACGGTCAGGCCTGTTGATCTTTCCATGTTGTACTTTACGGTATCGATGACGTTTTTGGCCACTGCCGCAATCGAAACGCCATACTCAACGATGACATATAAATCAATTTTTAAGTTCTGATCGTTATCCGTCGTGATGCGGACGCCTTTTTTCAGGTTCTCGCCCTTCACCAGTTCGATAATCCCGTCTACCGCCCGTTTCGAGGACATGCCGACGACGCCGTAGCACTCCATCGCACAAAGGCCGGCAAGATCGGATAAGAATTCTTCGGAATAGTACAGCTTCCCAAGGGAATTGTTCATACCTACACCCATAACATGCTCCTTTGATAATCTTCTTTGTTCGGTGTTAATTGGTTACCTTGTCTAAGTATTTTAACCTAAAAAGCGATGAACATCAATTAATTTATCCTTTTTTTGAACACAAGTCAAGCCATCTTTATCCCGCGGCCGGCAGACGAAAACTTATTCTTGCAATGTCTAAAACAAAATGGTACAATAGCGGTCGGAGTTTTATTCCTTCAAAGGGAGGTGAAATAGATGGCGAAATACTGCGAAGTCTGCAACAAGGGCGTGATGTCCGGCAACAACGTCAGCCACTCTAACAAGAAAACCAGAAGAACATGGGCGCCTAACGTGAAACGCGTCACCGTGGTTGAAAACGGTAGCCCGCAAAAGAAATATGTTTGTACGCGCTGCTTAAGATCCGGAAAGGTTCAACGGGCTGTATAAATATGTTTTGGTCTCGAAAATAGCAGCCCGTGCTTGGTTGCTTTTTTTCTTTGATTTAAAATGGGTTTAGAATAATTTTGCGATTTCATCCAGCATCTGAACAGCGACTTCCTGTTTGGATGCTTTTTTAAGTTCGGTGCGCCTGCCTTTTCGGTCAAACAGAATGAGGTGGTTGGTGTTAACCTCAAATCCCGCACCCTGCTCTTTGATATCATTCAGCGCTATCAGGTCCAGATTTTTCACAGCCAGCTTGGCTAACGCGTTCTCTTCAAAGTTCTCGGTTTCGGCGGCAAACCCAACCAGAATTCGATCCCGCTTGTCTTTGCCGAGTTTGGCCAGAATGTCCTCGGTGCGCACCAGTTCCAGCATCATATCGCCCGCTTTTTTAATCTTGTGGTCAAATGTCACCTTGGGTTTGTAGTCGGCCACCGCCGCCGCCATGATGACGATATCGGCTTTTTCCGCTTCGGCGAACACCGCTTTGGCCATATCCGCCGCCGAGACCACATTCACTACGCGAACGCCTTTGGGCGCCTGCAAATTGACCGGCCCCGCCACCAGCGTCACTTCCGCGCCGCGAACGGCCGCGTTTTCGGCCAGCGCAAAACCCATCTTACCCGTGGAAGGGTTGGAAAGGTAACGGACCACGTCCATGTACTCGCGCGTGGGCCCAGCAGAAACCAGCACTTTCTTACCCAGAAAATCGCTTTCAGGTGCCAGAATATGCGAAACCACATCCAGAATCTCCTGCGGTTCCTTCATGCGTCCCGCGCCGATATCGCCGCAAGCCAAAAGACCGCTGTCGGTGTCCATCACCTGAATCCCGCGGTTTTTTAAGGTTTCAATATTGGCCCGTGTGGCCGGATCTTCATACATATGGGTGTTCATGGCCGGCGCGATAATCTTGGGGCAGGTCGCCGCCAGGAAGGTGGTCGTCAGCATGTCGTCCGCGATGCCGCCCGCCAGTTTGGCGATGATGTTGGCCGTGGCCGGCGCCACGATATAAGCGTCCGCTTTTTCGGCCAGCGCGATATGCTCAATCTCCCACGGCGTGCCGCGTTCAAACACATCGGTTAAAACCGGCGAAGCCGAAAGGGATTCAAACGTGAGCGGCGAAACAAAAGCCTTGGCGTGTTCGGTCATGCAGACCGTCACGTCCGCACCTAATTTTTTGAGTCCGCTGACCACATAGGCGGTTTTATAGGCCGCAATACCGCCGCTGACCCCGACGATGATCGTCTTTCCGCTCAGCATACATTAGACACTTTCTTTGGCCGAGATATAGGTAATCTTGTCCTGATAGATTTCGTTGACCGCCTGGGTCACGGGATTGTTGTTTTCAACCTGCACCAAAGGCGTGGAACCGTCGATAATCTGACGCGCGCGTTTGGACGCTTCAATAATCAATGTGTAGCGATTGCCGGCCTTTTCAACCAGTTCAATCAGCTCAGGGTATGTCATCATAATATATTCTCTCCTTGCAGTAATCGTTTGGATAAATCCAGATTGCGTTTTACCGCACACCGCTCGGCGTCGATAATGGCCAGCATTTGGCGGGCAGCCTTGTCAATCTCATCATTCTTTATAACATAATCGTAAGATTTCAGCAACTCAATTTCTTTTTTGGCCATCTCCAGCCGCTTTCTGGTCTGCTCATCGGTCTCGGTGCCCCGCTTCTTCAGTCTCTGCTCCAGAACCTCCAGCGACGGCGGCAGGACAAACATCAGAATCGCTTCGGGGTAATGCGCGTTCACCATCAGCGCACCCTGCACCTCAATCTCCAAAAGCACATCCCGGCCGCTTTCCAGCATACCCAACACATAGTCTTTCGGTGTACCATACTGGTGGTTTAGGTATACCGCGTGTTCCAGAAATCCGTCCTGCTCAATCTTCTCGTTAAACGCTTCTTCGGTTAAGAAGAAATATGCTTCTCCGTCCACTTCGCCGGGTCTCGGGTCGCGCGTGGTGCAGGATACCGACACCTGAATGTCGGGAGCCAACTCCTTAAGCCGCTTGCATGTGACGCCCTTGCCCGCGCCCGAAGGGCCGGACACGACGATTAAAAGTCCATTCTTCACCGGCCGTTGTCCTCTTTATCCAAAAATCTCCCGCTGACCGTTTCGGGCTGCATCGCCGAGAGGATGATATGGTTGGAATCCATGATAACAACCGCGCGGGTTTTTCTGCCGTACGTCGCGTCAATCAGTCTGCCGTCACTTCTCGCTTCGGTAATCAGCCGCTTGACCGGTGCGGATTCCGGATGGATGATGGCGATAAGTCTGCCGGCGGATATGATGTTTCCAAACCCGATATTGACTAATTTATCTTTCATATTCCCTGCCTTTATTCGATATTCTGAATTTGTTCTCTGATTTTTTCCAACTCGGCTTTGGCGGTCAGCACACAGCCGGTGATTTCAATATCCGAAGATTTGGAGCCGATGGTGTTGAACTCACGGTTGATCTCCTGAACCAGAAAATCAAATTGGCGTCCCAGCGGGCAGTTTTTCTTCAGGTCGGATTCAAATGAAGCAAAATGGGTCTTCAAACGAACTACTTCTTCGGTGATGTTGCATTTATCCGCAAAGAAGGCAACCTCGGCGTTAAACCGGCTTTCCTCCAACTCGCTGGCGTCGATCAGCTCGGAAAGACGCGCCTGCAGCTTTTCGCGGTATTCGGCGACCACGGTATCCTCTTTGGATTCGATTTTGGCGGTCAGCTCTTTCAACATCTGCACACGCGCCACGATATCCTCTTTCAGGCTCTCGCCTTCCTTGGTGCGTGCGTCAATCAGCATATCCAATGCCTGATTCAGCGTGGTGTTCAACAGGCGGGTCAGCGCTTCCTCGTCTTCAATCGCGTCCTGCACCTTGACGGTTTCGGGTAGCGTCAGCATTTTGGCCTTGGTGATATCGTTTTCGATTCCCGTCTTCTCCTGAATGGTTTTAGCCGCTTCCAGATAGGCCATCATGACCGGGATATTGATTTCCACCTTTTTAGTGTCGTCCCGGGAAATCTGATAATTAAAAAAAACGTCGATGCGTCCGCGGGCAAGACGGGCTTTGATGGTCTTGCGCGCTGCGTCCTCCAAAAAGCTTAGGAGTCTCGGCATTCTCGGATTGATATCCAGATAGCGGTGGTTGACCGATTTAATCTCCACCGACAGCGTTCGGCCGTCTATCTCCACTTCCGCTCTGCCGAATCCCGTCATGCTCTGCATATGGTTTGCTCTCCCTCTCATCTGGAAAAATATTTTCTTAAGTGTTAATTATAGCATATTATTTGCTGCTTTTGGCTATCTCGTCGTAATATTTTTGCGCGCCCGGATGCAGCGGAATACCCATTCCATCCTGCGCGTTTTCAATTATCAGATCATATAGTATGCCGCTGTCGGCTTGAATTGCTCCGGCGTTTTCCCAAAACTGCTGGGTTAGTTCATAGACCAGATCCTCATCCATGTCCGCGCTGCAGACCAAAATCCCCGTGGTGGTCAGCGCCGCCACACTGTCGTCCATGCCCTGATAGGTGCCGGCCGGAATCAGTGTCTGGCTGTAGTAGGGCGTTTCGTCGGTATCCTTCAACAGCGCATAGTCGATAGGAACCAGTGCGACATCCTCGTTTTCGGTGATTTCCTCAAAATTATAATCCACGTCATTGGACGAAACAAATACCGCGTCCAGCGTTCCGGCTTTCAGCGCGGCAATGGCCTCTGAGAAGGGCATATACATTTGGTCAATGCGATCCAGACTGACACCATAGGCGTCGATCAGGCTGACCACATCATTATACAGAACAGCCCCCTCTTCGCCCATACTGACCTTTTTCCCGTAAAGGTCTTCGATTGAATAGATTTCGGAATCCAGCGATGCGATGAGCTGAACCGTTTCCGGTTGGCGGACGGTGTCTACCATCCGGATATTCCGGGTCTGGGTCAGCGTCACAATCCGGCTGTTCGGAAAGCCGCCCGTAAAGAACAGGGCGTCCAGCTCGCCGTTCTCCATGGCCAGAACCGCATCATCCAGCGAATAATAGTACGGCATCAGCGAGCTGATAGAAATCTGGTTAGCCTGCAGAACATGCATCGTGGTTAAGTAGCTTAGGCTGTTCAGCTCGCCCAGCGATACACGTTTGCCGGCGAGGTCGGTGATATTCTGGATATTGGAGCCTGTGATGGTGACCAGCTGCAACGCCGAAGGATACATCGCCGCGATGCCGCGCAAGTTCTCGCAGGGCTGGTCGGAAAACTCATCCAGCCCGTTATAAGCCAGATAGGCGACATCCGACTCCACGATGGCGATATCCGCACGACCTTCCTGCACCGACACACAGCCGGCATAGGAACCATAGCCCGCATCCGCCTTGATGACCACGCTGGGCATGGCTTCGCTTAAAGTATCTGCGATGGACTGACCCAATTTATAGGAGATGCCGCCCGTTCCGCCTGAAGTGATGGTGACCACCGGCGTGGACGTGCAGCCGGAAAATATCACAACCAGACTGACGAGCAGGCTGAAAACCACTGTTTTTTTCATTAATACCTCGATATTCAGGTGTTAAAACCGCTTTGTATTCCTTTTCCGCTTAAAAGCAACGCCATTATATAGCTTTTGGATTGTTTATTCAACCAATGCAACAAAAAGTTAAAATATTTGGGTGTTGATTATCCAAAAAAAATGTGTATAATAGTATTTGCTGACTGACGCGCGGGGTTATAGCTCAGCTGGCTAGAGCGCTACGTTGACATCGTAGAGGTCGTTGGTTCAAGCCCAATTAACCCCACCAGTACCAAGATTTAATCCTGTGGTGTGCGTTATGCGTTATTTTTAAACTCACATTACTTTTTCGGGAGCGAGTCGTCCGGCAAAGCTAATGTCAGGCCTCCATTTTCGTAGAGGAAGACAGCGGTTTTCGGCATTGCACCCACCTGCATTTATGCGGGTTAATTAAAAAGAGGCAGACGGCACATACGGGATATAAAGTTTTAGCGGAATAGTGTAACGGTAGCACAAACGACTCTGACTCGTTTTGCCTAGGTTCAAATCCTAGTTCCGCTGCCAAAACAAGAAGTTCATACCAAACGGTATGGACTTCTTGTTATTTAAAGCGGAACGGGATTTGAACCTCAAGGAGGCGCGAGGCGTTTAGAAAACGCCATGCGATGGCGTTTTTAGCCGAGCGGTGCGAGGAGGCTACGACGCGCACGGCAGACGAGCGGACGCGAGTATGCAATCCTAGCTTACGCTGCCCAAACAAGAAGTTCATACCAACGGTATGGACTTCTTGTTATTTAAGGCGGAACTTAGGCTGATGCATTGAAGCTGTTGTGAGCGTATCTTTTTTTTACACGATTTACTTTGATTTAATACAGACAAACCGATTGCTTTCGTACGTTATATGTTGTATAATCAGTTAAACAATCCCCGTTTGTTTATTTGATAATACCTAGATGTTGTATGTTGGGCATAAAACCCGCTTTCTATTAAACATACAAATGTTTGGTATGTCGATTAATCGTATTGGGGAATTTTTATGTCCATCTTAAAGCAGTCTTTCGGGAAAATGGCTCGCAAACAGACAATCATCGCCGCTCTGGCCGGTATTGTCAGCTATTTTATCTGTGCATTCCCGATTCATCTTCATTTTACAGCAAACTACGAACTCACCGTTTTGGCCGGGCTGGCTCTGCCCATGTTTATCACCGTGCTTTGGGGCTGGCGCTACGGCCTTGTTTCTGCTGTGTGCGGCGGCGCCTGGGCCGTCTGGTTCGGCGGACTTTCACAGGGCTTCGGCATCATCTATACAACGCTGATGTATGTCGCCTGGGTCGTGTGGCACGGCGTTTTTTCCGACCTTCGCCTGAAAAATAGCAACCAGCCCAAGTGGTATCACAGCCTCTATTCGGTCGAGCTGGCTTTCCGGGTTGTTTTTGAAACCGGATATTTCTTCATCTTCCCGGGTCTTGTCGCCTTGAATCCCTCGGCATGGATGCCTGTTGCCGCGATGACTTCGGTTACGACCGGCTGGGTCATCTTCACGATCACCTCACGCATTCTTTCCGGCTATCTGCTGATGGCCGTCTTTATGGTCATTTTGCGCCTCTCCCATGAAAAAGTCTATATGGCCACTATTAACCAGCGGCGGTACGGTAGGGACATCATCCACATCTCCCTGTTCTTTGCCGTCATCATCATCGTTATCGAGGCGGTCGGCGCCACCTACTTCCGTTCGGTTCATTATAGTTCTTTGATCGAAAACCTGTTCAATTTTGAGAGCGCTCAGGTCTTTACGCGTTGTCTGTTCATCGTCTCCTTCATGGCGTTTGGCTTTGCCCTTCAATACTACTTCAACAAATCCGAAAACACGGCCAAAAGCCTCATTGAGACCAACACCGCGCTGAAACGGCACGAGGAGGACATCAACCACGTGCTGCAGCTGGCTTCGGATATCGGCAAGGCCGAGAAGATCGACCCGGCCAACTTCCTTTCCAACCTGCTGCAAGCCGCCATTAACATCATCCCCGAAGCGGACTTCGGGTTCACCTTCCGCTATCAGCACGGCAGCAAGGTCATCATCTCCCAGAAGGGTCATGACGACGCGATCTTAGGATCCAGAATCAATATTTTCATCATGTCTTCCAAAGACGAAGTGATTATCACCGACAACATCAAGGCACATCTTTTAGCGCATGTCAACGGCTCGGACTATTTAAAGCTGCGCGAGTACTTAAAAAAAGCCAACGAATCCATGCTGATCCTCTGCGAATACGAAAACGAGATTATCGCGGGTATGGTGCTGGGCATCGACGCGTCAAAGAGCGTTCGCTTTTCGGAGCAAAGCCTGAAGATTGCCGGTTTCCTCAAGGATATCTCGGTGGCCTTCTACAACTACCTGCATCTGGCCGAGGAACGTGAAGATACCTATAAAGACATCATCATGTCTTCGCTGAAAATCCTGTCTCTGCACAACGCCTACACCAAGGACCACTCGACCGGCGTTGCGAATCTGTCGCGCGAGATTGCCTTGTGCATGGATTTTAATCACAAAGAAGCAGAAACCATCTACTGGGCCGGTTTGGTGCACGATATCGGCAAAATACTGATTTCTGACGATATTCTGGACAAGGGCGGCAAGCTGACCGACGAAGAGTTTGAAATCATCAAACAGCATACCGTGCTGGGCTACGAGACCTTCTGCGAAAGTCCCAATCTGACGGATATTTCAAAATACATCTTCCACCACCACGAAAAGTGGGACGGTTCGGGGTACCCTTACGGGCTTTCCAAAAGCAGCATCCCGCTGCCTTCCCGAATTCTGTCGGTGGCAGACGTATTTGACGCGCTCACTCACGACCGCCCCTACCGCAAGGCGATATCCGTTGACGCCGCGCTGGCGTATATTCGGGAAAAATCGGGCAGTCAGTTTGACCCGGATATCTGCGACATCTTCCTTAAGAATTTTGACAGCATATATGAGAAATATATTGCGTCCTAATTTCATCAACCAGGGGAAAAAGCAAAAAGCCTTTCGGCACCAGAGCCGAAAGGCTTTTTGTTTGTCTTCGTAAAATTAGAGTTTTTTGAAGATGACGCCCGCCAGAAGAAGCAGGAACGCAATCATCAGAAGAATCCAGTTGGTTAAACCGATTGACGTTAAGAAATCCCAGTTAATCCCTTTGATGTACGTGTTCAAAATTGCATATACGCCGATGATGAAAGAAAGCAAGAATACCACTTTCGATGGTCTTGTGCCCATAGTGCACCTCCAATAAAATATTGCTTATGTGTCGTATTATACTCTTATTTCTTTCGCAAATCAAAGTTTAAGATGTGAAAAAAAGAAAGCTGCCGGAAATTTTACCGACAGCTTAATTGGTCATAACGAAACTGTTACATCTATTTTCCTGCCATTTCCTTTTTGTCCTTGCGGTTTAAAAGCCACATCAACACCATCATCACGGCGGAATAAACCAGGAAAAGCGCAAAGGTCAGCATAAATAACTGCGGTTTATCATCCAGCACCGCCGTCACCGGAATCGCCAGAATCATCATCAGCGGGAAGCCCAGCGGCGCCGCAACGCCCGAACCGAGCACCAGGTTATCGGTCACCGTGGTTTTTCCTTTCGGATCCACTTCCTTAAGAAGGGCAACACCCGTGGTTACCGTGCCTGTCCACATGCCGAACAGTGCCAGCGTGTTTTCCAGAACCTCGTCGCGATAGATCCATTTGGCGGTGTAGATGGTGAAGAATACGGTGAAAAGTCCGCCGGCCGTGGAGAGAATCAGAATGGCCCAGCCGTAGTTGCCCAGTGCCTGGAAAGACAAAGCGGCGATGGATGCCGTAATCATAAAATCAAACGCCACAGCCGAAATCTTCTGCATCAGGTAGTTGTCCACAAAGTTGACTTTCATCACGCCTTTGTGACGGAGCTGCTTGAACACGGCTTTGACGCCGACCGCAATGATGGTACCAAACAGGAAGGCAAAGCCCCTGAAAAGCCCGGTCATGGTGACGCCGAATGTGCCGAGCGGTGCAAACAGCAGTGCGCAGCCTTCGATCAGACCATAGGTTAAAAGATAGACAAAGCCGATGAGTATCACCTTGATGGTCATATCGTCGATAAACGCGGTTTTGGGGATGGTGCTGGTGTGCATGGTCGCTTTATCGATATCGATGTTTTCAACCGTGCCGGTTCCGCCGTCCACTTTAAAAACGCTCTTTCTCACCATGATGTTCATGAGGATGATGCCGCCGATGATGGCCCAGA
>ERZ1645192.3715-NODE-3715-length-12299-cov-6.663427_pt1 | contig 12299 bp, 6 predicted proteins | sample MGYA00575354_ERZ1645192 | MGnify/ENA primary metagenome ERZ1645192 (study PRJEB40844, sample SAMN11349763) | freshwater sediment metagenome | isolation source: river sediment | host: Sediment | place: India: Faizupur Khadar , New Delhi | collected 2017-02-21 ... | reverse complement strand
TCCGCATTCGGCAGGTATGAGGCCCCGAAATCCTGCCACCCCGAATTGCCTGTTCCAAGGTAGCTCTTCAAATCACTCGGGCACCGCGCCACTTCCACCTGCGCCTGTGGACTCACTTTGACGAGATACTCGGACAGCCAGCGCTCTTCGGCGCTCAGGTTCGAGTAGGGAGATTGGAGCCCGCGGTTCCCCACCCAGCTCAGTTGCGTGAGGGTGCCGTTCCTTGTTGATGTTGGCGGGTAGCGGTCTGCCGAATCGCCAAAGTATAACTGCAACGCCAGGCCCACTTGCCGGATGTTGCTGAGACATCGGGTCGCCCTGGCCTTCTCCTTGGCCTTCGCCAGGGCCGGCAAGAGCATCGACGCAAGTATCGCGATGATGGCGATTACCACCAGCAGCTCGATCAGTGTAAAAGCCCGTTGCCTTCCAGCCGGACGCTCCACTTGCTTGCCATTTGGTTCTCTCACAGGCCCAAGGCTGTCACATTTTCAATTCGCTGCCATCCTCCATTTGGAGGGGTGCGGTCCGCAATCGGACTGCCTGCCAGTCCGAAGCGCGGCGGCTCAGCGCCAGAGGCGACACCGCTTTTCTTTTCCTGTTTTGCCACGGCCCCCCCGTCACTCAATGCCGATCCCACATCCGGTTCGGTTTTTCCCAGATGATGCGCGCCGCATAAACTCGCCCGTTGGCGCCGAACTTTGCCGGATTTCCGGGCGACATCCCCTCCGAAGTCGTCACCCATGTCTCGCGCTCGCTCACATCCACAACCGCAAAATTTCCAAGCTGCGCTCCCTTGTTGGGCACGAGCTCGATCTCCGTCGCCCGCAGCACCACCAGCCGCGCCGGGTCCACCTGTGCCATGAACAACGGCGCGCGGTGCCGCACCACGTTGTCATTGCCGGCCCCGCGCCGGGTATAAACCAGGAATAATCCCTCATCGTGCGTCACCCAATGTGCCTGGGTGTTATAGCTCCCCAGGTCGGTCCCATCATCAAACGTCCACTGTCTCGGCGCCTCAAAATGCAACCCGTCCTTCCCGGCCGCCACGTAAGCCGCGCGGTCATTCCGCAGTGTCAGATAAAACCTGTCGCCAAATCTCGCCAGGCTCGGTTCATACAAACCGCGATCTATTGCGACGGTCATTTCTGTGCCGTGCTCCACATATCGCAGCGCTTTGCCGTCGAATTGGGCGCGCACCACAGTGCTGAAGTACCTCGCGTCCTGGATCGGTTTCGAGTAGATCGGGAGCAGGATATCCCCATTCTCCAAATCCACCCGCTGCGTGCTGCCCGCGCCGCCGCAGGAGAATTTCGCCTCCCCGGGCATCGCCAGCTTCTCCCAGGGAGACCATGTCCGGGTTTCGGGATCATACACCGACCAGACGGACGCCCGGGACCGCCGCGCCAACAGCACATCGTTCGTGTAAACAACCGTGTGGCCCGTTCCCAGCAGCGTCCGCGTTTTCCCATGCCATTTCGGAGTGAAATCACAAATGCCCTCCTCCAGGCCCGGGCCCAGCGGACGCCGGCCGAGTGTCCTCGTGTGTTCCACTATCGGCGACCATGCCCGGCCCAGGTTCGTCGTCTCCAGCGAGACGACGGGGTAAAACACATCGCTCCGCTTCAGGTTCCATTTTTGAAGAGTCAGCACCACCCTGGGCTCCGCGCCGGGAATAGCGCCCGCCCTTGGATGGAACCAGCACGTCTGGCCGTCAAACCCCTCGGCAACCACATCCAGCCGAACCGAGAAGCCCGGCGCGGCCGCATTCACCGACGTCGTCTCGCCGGCCAGCAGGGCCGCTCCCAGGAGCACCACCATCGCAATCCTGCTGTCTTTCACAGGCCCTCCAGTTCTTCCACCGCGCGCGCAACAAGATCCCTCTGCCGCTCAATCGGCACGCCGTCCCCCGCGAATTCCTTCAAGCTGCGTGTGATGCTTTCGGGAACGGCCAGCAGCCCTGCCAGCCGCTTCTGCGCCTCCCCGGAAAGTCTGCCGCGCTTCTCCTCCAGCCGCTTGCGCAGGATGCACAGGTACTCGTAATCCTCGATCCCGTCACGCAGATGCTCCCACCGAATGGAATCAACCGGACCCTCGATCACCGGCTCGCCTCCACTCCCGCTCGCAGCTTTCAAGGGCGGGTAAATAAATCGCCCGTCCCCGTTGCCCCACGGACGCCGGTCCCCTGCTGGCGTGCTGTAGCCCGACGTCCAGCTCATCGGGTCGGCATAAGGGTTCTGCGGCTTTTCCCGGTCCGGGTACGCCGCGCTGCTGGTCCAATAGGTCGTTTCCCAGACAAGGATGCCCTCGATGTTTCTTTGGAACGTTTGCCACAGCCAAATCCGCATTTCCGGAGCCGCATGATCCAGGAACAAACCCGCATAAGGAGCCTTTGGCCCGGTACACACGTACCACCAGAACTTCTCGCCATATTTCCGGCGCTCCTCCGCCCGGTCGTGGTTGTAGGCGTCGGTAATGCTGCACCAGATGTTCGGTCCGCCAATCAGGGCTGGCTCCACCTGCTCGGTCAGCATCCGCGCAATACCCGGGCAGGACTTCTTTAATTTGGCAAACCCGTTCATCACAAACGGGTATTGGGACGGCTCCGGCTCATCAAACCAGTAGATGAACGCCTCATCCAGCCACCCCTTCGCCGCAAGGTGCTTCTCCAACTGCGAGCAATACGAGTCAAATAGCACCGGGTATTCCGGCGTGTTCTCCCCAAAACCGAGCAACTCCGGCTGCACAAGTTCATGAAAGGTCCCGCCCCCGATCCCCGGTATGTGCACCTGGAAGGTGTTGAAATGGTTCCGATCAATCGCTTCCGTCATTGCCGCGTCCCAGGCCGTGAAATCCAGGCTCACTCTCAGTTGCTCAGCGGGAACCACAGGCTCCGTCCGCGCTTTCCGCTCAAAATCCCCTCCGGCCACCAATTCTCCCCCGCCTCGCGCCGCTGATAACGACAGGTCGTCCATCCAGACAAGCCCGACGCTCTCGCCCGCGTCCGTCCAACGCGTGGCCCAGGCATTGAACCGCACATATTCCGCCCCCTCCGGAAAGTCTGTGACTGCCTGCTCAAATTTTTGCCACCGGCCATCGCCCGCCACTCCAATGTCATTATTCCGGCCATGCATCCATTCCTTCTTCGCGTCGTGATGCGTCAGGCTCACAATAAAACGATGACCCGGAACCGCCGTCCGATACCAGAAACTGAGCTTCAAACCGCCCTCGGGAATTTTGATCAACGGCTGGTAGGCTGCGCCGACGTTCTTATCCGCCTTGTCGTCGTGCAGCAGCAGCGAGCTGGCGCCGGAATGAACCTCGTTGCTCACAATGTTCAACCCCGTCCAATCATCCCATGCGCTCCGCGGCGGGCGCGCCTCCGGCCATTTCACCTTGATCGGATCCAGCGGCGCCGGGTTGTAGGGAGACACGTGATGCGCCGCCAGGTTGTCCAGGTACAGCTTCAGCACCTGCCGCTTGTCCGCATCTGTCTTCAAGTTGTGGTAACGAAAAATATTCCAGGGCGAAAACCCGAATGCCGTCGCGCACGTCATCCGGTCCGGCAAATTGAAACCATACACCGTCAGTTGAATCGGAATTCGCTCCAGGAGGCCCTCCCCGGTCAGCTCAAGCTGCGCTCGATACTGCCCCGCTGGGGTGTTCGAAGGCACAAAAACACGTACCCAGAAGGCGTGATTGGTTTCGGGCGCCAGATCCACCGCTCCGTGGACGGGCAAAAGCGGGTCCGGGCAGGTCCCTTTCAGTGATGAAGCGTCGGAAGGCCGGGCCACATCGAGGTACATCACCTGCAGCAGTTCTGTTTGCACGGCTGCTCCTGCGTCCGCGCGCTCCTTGTTTCCCCCCGCTTTCACAAAAGGGCCGCAGCGTATCTGCAGGTTCTTCACCGCGCGCGTCGAGCGCACGATCAACTGCGCGGCCTCGCGCTCGTTCCCCGCGCAGCGGATCTGAATGGCCTCCGATTTTTCGGCCGGGGCAGGCTGGTCCGGCTGAATCTTCCGGCTCGTGGACAACGCCCACCATAGGTGCAATCCGTCCCGGCTCCGCAGCGAATACTGCGCGCGATCCGGAAAATCTCCCGCAAGCATTGCACCTCCCGGCAGGAAACAAAAAATCAAAAGCCATCCGCAACGCGTCATCAGCAAGGTCTTCATAGCAGTTACAGAACCGCAGCGTTGCAGGTCCGCCCGGCCAATGCAATCCGCGAACACCACCCCCCCTTTCCGCGCCCTCTTATCCCTGCTTGACTCCCGGGCACGCCTGCAAACAATAGGGACACATTATTATGAAAAGCCCATCTCCCGTTTCAACGCGCAGAGACTTCATTAAAACCACCGGAACGCTTGCCGCCGCCACGGCCCTGTCCGGTCTCACGGTGCCGCACGTGCATGCGGCCGGAAACGATACCATCCGCCTCGCTCTCATCGGCTGCGGCGGACGCGGCACCGGCGCTGTGGACAACGCTTTTTCCGCCGCAAAGGGCGGCCCGATCAAGCTCGTGGCGATGGCTGACGTCTTCGAAAACCGCCTCACCAGGAGCTCGGAAGCTCTCAGTGGCAAGGGCGCGGCTTTTGACGTAGGCGACCGGAAGTTCCTCGGGTTCGACGCTTACAAACAAGCCATGGACTGCCTCAAGCCCGGCGACATCGCCATCCTGGCCACGCCTCCCGCCTTCCGCTGGCCCCATTTCCAATACGCCATCGAAAAGGGCCTCAACGTCTTCATGGAAAAGCCGGTCACCGTGGATGGCCCCACCAGCCGGAAAATGTTCAAGCTCGGCGAGGATGCCGAAAAGAAGAACCTCAAGGTCGGCGTCGGTCTCATGTGCCGCCATTGCGCCGCCCGCAAGCAGCTCAAGGAGCAGATCGAAGAGGGCAAGATTGGCGATATCCTGCTTATGCGCGCATATCGCATGCACGGGCCAGTCGGCTTCTTTGCTTCAGACCCCAAGCCCGCAGGCGTCTCAGATCTTATGTACCAGGTCCAGCGTTTTCACAGCTTCCTTTGGGCCAGCGGCGGCGCCTTCAGCGATTTCTACATCCACAACATTGACGAATGCTGCTGGATGAAAGGCGCCTGGCCCGTTCAGGCCCACGCCATCGGTGGGCGCCATTATCGCGGCGACAGCGTGGACCAGAACTTTGACAATTACTCTGTCGAATACACCTTTGCCGACGGCACGAAGCTCATGCTCGAGGGTCGTTGTGTCAATGGCTGCCACGACGAATTTGCCAGCTACGCTCACGGAACCAAAGGCCTGGCCATCATCTCCACCGCCTCGCACGCGCCCGCGCGCTGCCGCATTTTCAAGGGACACACCGTCAAAAGCGAAGACCTCGTTTGGCGCGCGATGCGCGACGAGCCAAATCCCTACGAGCTCGAATGGGTGGATCTGCTGGAGGCCATCCGCAACGACACGAAATACAACGAAGTCAAACGCGGTGTTGAAGCAAGCCTCGTCACCTCGATGGGGCGCATGGCAGCTCACACCGGCCAGGTCGTCTCTTACGAGGACATCCTGAACTCCGATCACGAGTTCGCGCCGGACGTCAACAAGTTCACCAAGGACTCCCCAGCCCCGCTAATGCCCGGCCCCGACGGCAAATATCCCGTGCCCAAACCCGGCATTAACCGCAAGCGCGAATACGAGGCGTAAAAGGTCCGGGCCTGTTCAGGCAGCACAGCCTGGATACGGAACGGATCAGCAGTGTCGTCAGAGAGGCGGCGGATTTCCGCCAGACTCGTTCTCTCCTGGCGACAGGTGCGCGTTCAGCACATCCGAGAACGCTCGCATGGCAGCGGTAATGTCTGCCGGTTTCTGCGCCAGGTTGCTCAACATCGTCGGCGTCATTTCCGGCCGCGTGCGGATCAGTTCCGCGCTGCCAATGATGACCGCGAGGTGATTGTTGATGTCATGACGCATTTTTCTGAACTCTTTTTGGAGCGATTCAACTTGCTCCATCGTCAGGACAACTTGATCTGAAGTTTGGCACAGCATCGTCTCCATGCATGCAAACGCTATGCCAACCGCCTCGACAGTCGCGTCTTGCGGCTCTCAACTGCCGTTTTTTAGGATTATGGGGCTCCTGAACGCCCATTTCCGTCGCATCTGTTTGGAATTTAGACACTCCAACACACCCGCATCTTGCCAAAACCGACCGTCCGCCTAAGCTGCCGTCCATGAAAACGGCTCTTTGCATGTTGCTGACCTGCGGCGGGGCGACCGTCCTGGCACAATCGAACGTCTTCCCTCTCTGGCCCGGCCAGGCCCCCGGCGCGCTCGGCTCCCAGGAAAAGGATGTGCCCATGCTCACGGTTTACCTCCCGGATGCCGCGAAAGCCACAGGCGCGGCAGTCGTCATTTGCCCCGGCGGCGGCTACGCCCACCTGGCAAACCACGAAGGACAGGACTACGCCCGCTTCCTCAATGAAATGGGCATCGCGGGCTTCGTGCTCAAATACAGGCTCGGGTCCTCCGGTTACAGGCACCCGATCATTCTCGGCGACGCCGCCCGCGCCGTGAGAACGGTCCGGGCCAGGGCCGCGGAGTGGAACATCCATCCGAACCAAATCGGCATCATGGGCTCTTCGGCCGGCGGCCACCTTGCCTCGACCCTGCTCACACATTTTGACTCGGGCAAACCGGACAGCAATGACCCCATCGAAAAGCAGAGCTCGAGACCGGACCTCGGCATTCTCTGCTACCCGGTTATCAGCATGCTGGACCAGCCCACACACCAGGGCTCGCGCAGAAATCTGCTCGGACCGGACCCGTCTGAAAGCCTCAAGCAAGAAGTCTCGAACGAGCTTCAGGTCACGTCCAACACACCTCCCTGCTTTATCTGGCACACGTGGGAAGATACCGGCGTTCCTGTGGAAAACAGCCTCTACTTCGCCTCGGCGCTGAGAAAGGCGAAAGTCCCGTTCGATCTCCACATTTACGAAAAAGGCCCTCACGGCCTGGGCCTCGGCACGCGCGAGTGGACCCCGGAAAAGCGCCATCCCTGGACCGCAGACTGCGCCTACTGGCTGAAGCAAAAGGGCTGGACCAGCGCAAAGTAGCCCCGCACAGCACCACTCAAAAAATCACATCTCCCAGCCCTTCCGGAATTCCGGCTTCAGGAAGGCGTTTGCCGCTGCGCAATTTGTGAACTTCATGGCAGCGCCGTCCCAGTGCAGCTTCTGCCCGCAGAAACGCATGGCAATGATGCCCAGCAGGGCCACCTCGGTCAGCGGCCCGCCATAGGAAAAATCCGATCCGGCGGATTGCCCGCTTTTGCAGCCTGCGAGCCATTCCTTGCAGTGACCCGCCGAGCGGGAGTAACGCTGCGGTTGACGGCTCCATCCCTCCGCTCTTTCCTCCGGGAGAATTTGCAGCGCCCTCGCCCCGTGGGATCCATAGATGATCTTGCCCTTGTCGCCGGCCACCACGGCGCCGAACTCCGGCAGGTGCTCATCCGCGGGCAACTCGACAGGCCTGGGCGGTTGCCGCGGGCCGTCGGACCAGGTGAGTTTCACCGGCGGACGATCTCCTTTTCCCGCAAAGGTGAAGTGGATGACGTTGCCGGCTGGAAAGGTTTCCCCATGCACCGCAGGATCATAATCCGCAGGTTCGACGGCTTCCACGCTTGCCGGCGCGCCCAGGTCCAGCGTCCAGAAAACCGGGTCAATAATGTGGCAGGTCCAATCACCAATAACACCTGTTCCGAATCTCGTCCACCTGCGCCATGTCCGCGGATGATAGGCCGGGTGAAACGGGCGAGACTCGGCCGGCCCCAGCCACAGATCCCAATCAAGAGTCTTTGGGACGGGTTGCGCCCGTTTGACCTCCTCGATCAGCCCCGGTTCCGAATACACGCTGCCCCCAAATGCATGAACCTCGCGCACGGCGCCGATGGCCCCCCCTTCCACCCACTCGCGAAAAACCCGGATGGAATCAAATGAATGCCCCTGGTTGCCCAATTGGGTGACCACCTTTCGCTCGCGAGCCGACTGCATCAGTTTGCGAACCTCGTAAACTGAGTGGGCCAGGGGTTTCTCGCAGTAAACATGCTTTCCCATTTCAATCGCGCGCAGGGCAATCACCGCGTGCGAATGGTCGGGCGTGGCGATGATCACCGCATCTATCTCCTTTCCCATCTCATCAAACATCCTACGAAAATCCTGATACAGCTTCGCCCTCGAAAATCTCGACGCCTCCCGCGCCGTGTACTGCGTGTCCGCGTCGCATAGCGCCACAATGTTCTCGCCCGCCACCTGGTGGAGATCGCTCCGGCCCTGGTTGTTGAGGCCAATCGCGGCCAGGTTCAATTTGTTGTTGGGCGATCCCGTGCCGGCGCCGCGCAAACCCCACACAAAACCCGGACCAATGGATGCGCCCGCCGTCGCCAGGCCGATCCCGGACAGAAATGTTCTTCGTCTCATCATCACAGCTTTGCTTCCGCGCCTCCTAACATTGCTGTTTTTGCCCGCGCCGTCCACAAGTTCAGCATCTGCCGCTGTTCCGGAGAAACCGCGTTCATAAAAAAGGGGCGCCCCGGACGGGGCACCCCTCTGCTGAAACACACTTTTCGAAACGGTTACGGCACCACCAGGCGGAAGAACGCTTGCGGCGCGCCCCCAACAATGTTCGTGCTAAAGGTGAACGTTCCGCCCGTGGCGAAGGTGTTTGTCTCGACCGGCGTCCATGTGCTCATTGGCGCCGAGATATCCAGCGAGGTCACAATGTAATACGTTCCGCCCGATGTTCCGCCCGTGCCGCTGAACGTGAACACGCCGCCAGTGAGCGAAACCGTTCCGATGGAGGGAGGAGCGGACGAAACGACCCTGATCTTTCCGTCGGTCGCCAGAGTTGAGGTGTCCCATTGCAGCCCCGCGCCCACCGCCGGCAGGGCGGTTATGGTCGTAAAGCTGACTCCCTTGTTGAACAAGGCAAACTCCTCGGGAGCCGTCGGCGCCGAAGCCCCTGAAGCCAAAACCACATCCAGTGTTCCACCAGCCGTCAGCGCTCCGCCCACACTCAACTGATCGCAGTTCTGCGCCTGGCCCGGATTCAGTTCCATCGTGGTGATCGTTGTTGCTGCAAGGGTAACATTTCCACCAACGGTAAACGTGCCCACCCCGTCACCCGGGGAAAGCTTGCCGCTTTGGGTGAAGATGAGGTTCCCCGCAAGCGAGCCGTTGCCCGCCAGCGTGCTGTTTGTCACGGTCGTATCGCCGGTGAAGGTGTTGGCCCCGTTCAGGAAGATGTAGCCGGGGGCCCCAAACGTGCCGAGGATTAAACTTGCATTGCCTGACATGTTGCCGTTGAAGAAGTAGTAGGAGCCGTTGACATGCACCTCGATGACCCCATCCATCAGAATATCCCCGTTAATGATATTCGTGTGGCCACTGCCACCGGACGTAATGCTGGCATTCGTGGCCGTGATATTCCTCAAAATAGGATTGGTCACACCCAGGCTGAACAGGTTCATTCTGCTGCCCGGGAACAGGACCAGCCGTTTCTCCGGGTTATCAAGACTCGTCGATTCTTCGAAAGCTATGATGCCTTCCTTGACGTAGATATCCCCGAGGTTCATGTGCCAGTAAGGCACTTCCACACCGGCGCCATAGTCATGCCGTTGTGAGGAGATAGACAGCCACCCGGGGCCCACCTTCGTCAGGTTGAACCCGTTGCCGCGCAGCCCCGGCCCCACCCCGGTCGAAGACCGGATCCGGATGTCCCAGCGGCTGTTCGTAACGCAACCAAACGTTGTGTCGCCTGCCATGATGACATCCGTCAGATTGTTCTGCACCGCGGCGCTGGAGCCGTTGTTAACAATGGCCCCCTGGCCCCCGACTCCCTCGCCGGATACAATTACCGGCTCATGCGGCGACTGTCTGTCAAACACATCCAGCGAAGCGCCATTGGTGATGATCGTGACCCCGTTTGTCGAACCCAAAGCCGACACTGCGTTGGCGGTCAGCCTGAGGGTGCCGCCTTGAATCAGCACGGTTCCGTCGAAGGTGCTGTTGTTCGTGGTCATTGAGAGAATGCCCGCGCCGTCCTTCACAAACGTGCCCAACCCGGCGCTGGTGTCGGTCAGAGGCAGTGCAAAGTCCGCATCCACGGTCGCGTTCGCCACGTAAGAGCCTTCGTTCAACTCAATCTGTCCGATCTGGTCCGAGGAACCATCCGTTCGGGTTAGCGAACCTGTCCCCTGCTTCTTCAACAAGGGAGTGTTGATGGCGCCGTTCTCAAACGTATAAGCCAGGGAACTGTTGTTCACCGCCACAGAGGAAGGCATCGCCGTGCTGTTGATGTTCACCAAACCCGTCGCTGCGCCATCGCGGAATTCTGCCAGGTAGCCGTCCTGGTAAAAGGCAGCGGTGTTATTGAACAGGTCTATCCAATTCTCGGTCCCCGCAAACCATTCGCTGCCCGCGTTGCCGGTCCACCGGTAGCCCTGCACCCCGGTCACCACCAGGTCCACAGAATCCGAATCCGCAACCACGGTCGCTGCAATGTGCGAGGGAATTGTGCCTTGCACAAAAGTGGGGCTGCCACTCAGGCTGTTCCACTTCAAGAGCGTGAAGGTGCCTGTGGTCATGTCCAAGGCGCCTCCGGTAACGTTCACAGTAATCGTGCCGCCGGCTGAGAGGGTTCCGACCTGTGCCAGGGGAGCCGTGGGATTCGGCAGCGTGCCCAGGTCAAAGGCAAGGGTGCCCGAAGTTCCCGCAATGCTCAGGCTGCCTGCGGTCAGGCTCGCCCCCTGCGCCGTCGCAATGGCCCCGAATTGCGCGCCGTCCGCCACCTGGATGGCCGCAGCGTTGGTTTGCGTGTTGGGCAGGACCAATTTACCCGCCTGGACAACGGTGTTTCCGGTGTACGTGTTCCTGCCGGTCAACGTTGCCGCGTATCCGCCGCTCTTGGTCAGTGTGCCCGCGCCCGAGAACGGAGCCGCAAGGTTCACATCCACATACACCACATCCAGTGTCAGTCCGCCGGATTGGATTTCCGCCACGTCCAACTCGGTCATGAAATCGCTGCCCGCCGAGATGGACGGCCTGAGAATCGCATTGTCAAAGTAGATGCCCGCAAAACCGCCCGAAGAGTTGCGCTTGATGATGCGCGGCTCGAGCAATCCGTCCTTTATCCGGTAGGTGCCCGAACCTCCATTACCGTAGTTGAAAAGGAGCTGGGGATCCAAAACGGAGCTGCCGGCCTGGATGACTTCCCCGGTTGCGCCCGCTGCCCAGGGCACGCCAAACTCGCCGCCTGTCATGGTGAAGGTGCTGTTATCAATAATCACCCGGCTGGTAACTCCATTGGCCGTGCTGCCGACGCGGCAAGCCGCTCCAGGCAGACTAAGATAAAAACTGGCGCCATTGCTCATGACCAGCTCCGTCGCAGCCGGCGTTGTGGGATACGAGGATCCTATGCGGAATCCGCCCCGCGAGCTGAACTGGGCCGACGAACCATTCAGGACAAACCGGCAATCCCCAATCAGGAAGGCGGGATTGGCCGTGCTGGCGGAGCCCACATTGAATGAGTTCGAAATCAGCAGGGTGCCTCCGCCGAGAAAGCTCTGGTCGCCGCCCACGTCCACGGCGACGGGGCCTGCAAGCGTCATCGTCCCGCCCCCGAGGTTCCACGTCTTGGCGCCCGTGGCGGACCAGGATACCGGCAGAGCAAGGGTGTTGTTGCCGCTGTTTGTGATCGCCCGGAAGATCTTCAGTTCATTGCCGCCAAGTTCAAAGCCTCCAGTGGTAAAAGAGACAGAGGGCGTGGTCAGCGAAGAAATATCGTTGTTATTAAGCTGCCGAACCGGCGCCCCGAACACCAGCGGATCGCCTGCGGCCAGCGGGCCACTGCTCCAATTGGCCGCCGTGCTCCAATTATCATCAGCCCCGCTGCCCGTCCATGTCTGCACCAGCGGCAGGCGCGTCGGCCCCGATATCCATGTGAGGCTCAGATCGTCAGCAGTCACCGGCCCGGCGCCCCCGGGTACATACAGCAGCAGGTATCGGGGCGTGTTCCGAAACCGCAGTCCGTATGGAACGTTTGCGGTATCGAGTTGGGTGTCATAAATCCAATTGGTCGTCCCATTCCGGATAATGGCGATCTCTCCCCTTGAGTTGTAAGTGCCCGTCTCCGCCCCGGCATCCGTCATCCGGATCAGGAATGTGATTTCCTCTCCAGCCAGGCCCACATCGTTCGTGACAAATGAGGAAACATTCGCTCCAACGCCTGCAGAGTTCTGGTTCATTCGCGCCTGCATGCTCAGGTTCTGGGTGCTCTC
>ERZ1645192.3713-NODE-3713-length-12301-cov-17.145599_pt1 | contig 12301 bp, 4 predicted proteins | sample MGYA00575354_ERZ1645192 | MGnify/ENA primary metagenome ERZ1645192 (study PRJEB40844, sample SAMN11349763) | freshwater sediment metagenome | isolation source: river sediment | host: Sediment | place: India: Faizupur Khadar , New Delhi | collected 2017-02-21 ... | reverse complement strand
TTTATCAACGGATTGTTTTGCTGTAATTCGCCGTTGATTTTCAGGTTGTTGAATGTTACATTTTCAATAAGACCTGTGAATTTATTTCCCGATTTGACTCCGTTGAAATTACTGTTACTTACATGGATGTCAAAAACAGTAGCCTGGTCGGGAAGACCATCAATATACACCCCGTATTGACTTTTTTGCGAATTCACCTTGTCCAGATTGACATTCCGGATGACCGGAATAAAACCTCTTTCGCCAATTTCACGTGGTTCGTAAAGCAGATTAATATGCAAAACAGCTTCTTTGCATTCGCCCACTTCAACATTTCTCACAAAGATATTTTCGATAATTCCGCCACGTAAGGTGTTTGTTTTTATACGAATGACGCGGTCCAAAAGAGGGCTGTCCATTTTGCAATTTTCTACAAAAAGATTTTTGTAACCTCCGGAAATTTCACTCCCGATTACAACTCCTCCGTGTCCGTTTTTCATTTCGCAGTTTCTGACGATGATATTTTCACTGGGTTTTGCCCACAGTCGTCCGTCGTTGTTTCGGCCCGATTTTATTGCTATACAGTCGTCACCTGTGTTGAAGTAGCAGTTTTCAATCAGCACGTTTGAGCACGATTCCGGGTCGCAGCCATCGCCGTTAGGTCCGTCGTTTTCCACGTACACCCCTCTCACCGTCAGGTTGTTGCACATGAGCGGATGAATAACCCAAAACGGTGACCTCAGTATCCTCACGCCCTCAATCAGCACATTGTTACACCGGTAGAAATTGATCATCTGAGGTCTCAGACCGTCGGTTTCGGTCAGTATTCTTCGCGAAACGGGCAGTTTTTCGTTGTTCCACTGCATCAGTTTTGGTCGTCCGGTTCGTTGCGAGATATCGCCTTCCTTCCAGCCGAATCGTTCAGCTCCGCATTTCTTCCACCAGTTTTCGTTGGCTGCCCCACCATCCAGCGTTCCCTTACCGGTGATGGCAATGTTTGTTTCGCCATAAGCATAAACGAGCGGCTGGAGGTTGTAGCAGTCTATCCCTTCCCAGCGGGTGAGCACTACAGGGAAGTACTTCGGATCGGTGGTGAAAAGCACCGTAGAGCCTTCTTCGAGGTGAAGGTTTACATTGCTTTTCAGTGTAAGAGGCGCTGTAAACCACGTTCCGGCCGGCACAACCACTTTTCCTCCCCCGTTGAGACTACAGGTAGCAATGGCACGATTAATGGCCTCGGTATTGAGCACCGAGGTGTCGTTGGGCACTGCACCAAAGTCCCGGATGTTGTAATACGCCTTCCTGAATTTCGGATCTTTGATGTTTTTCTGTATGGCGGGATAGAGTTTTTTCCAGGCTGCGGACTGATTCTGAGCGCTTACAACTACCACCGAGAGCAACAGCAACGTTAAAATGATATTTCGTTTCATAAAAAATCTTGTTCTTTAATTGTATGGTTTTCTATCGGGTAAATTTAATTTTTTTCTCATATCTGACTTTACGGCATTTTCTGTAATCCTTCCCATTTCACGTTCCACTGTCCATCTTTGGGGAATCCGGGATTTTGGCCTTGGCTGCTATCCCAGCCGGCGCACATTATGGCTACGGCTGTGAGCAAACCTCCGTTGCCGGGCAGGTAAACCCTCAGCCGCGCATCCTGATAATTATGACCGTTCACCAGGTAGGTGTTGGTTTGCTTATCCATCAACAGTGCTCCGACGGCTTTTTCAGGTTCACCCATACGCGCAGCGCACATGGCAGTCATCGGATAGTCCCAGCCCCAGGTTTTATCCCAGTTCCAGTTTTCCAGAATCCAGTTCAGCGTATTTTTCATGTATCCATCAAGGATGAGTCTATTGGCAGGCAGCATACCAACTGCTCCGAGCACCGCCATGTGGTCGGATGTAAAACGGACGTCTTTGTAGGTTTCCGGTGCAGTTTCAGCAGCCAGATAAAGGTGATCGTCGTTATATGTCAGCGGAGATAACTTATTAATCAGTTCATCCCACTCCGGTATCCGTTTTTCACCGTTCCGTTCTCTCCACTTTTGCGCCAGCTCCATGGCAAAGTGCCAGTATGAGAGTTCGAACGGCGGATTGACAGTTTCTGATGCACGCAGAGTTTCCTGAGCCGGAATAATGCCTTTCAGCACATAGCGGTCCTTTTCCTTTTCATAATCTGCAAAAGAATACATGAATTCTGCGGTTTGCTGCACCAGGTTATAGTATTTCCGGATTGTTTCGGGATTTTTTTCGGTACGGTAAATCAACTCAGCCAGATAAATGAGGTGTGGCTGCTGCCAGATAAGGAAACTTCCCACACCTGAAGGAGCTTCAGAAGCTGTCGGGTCGGTCATTTTCATCCACCGGACACCGTCAAAACCCTGTCTTCGTGCTATCTCACGGGCGGCCGGTAGGGCAGTAAAATACCATCCGAGGGTCTTTTCAAGCATCCTTGGACGGTTCCACAATGCAAACTGAGCCTGATGCCACCAAATCATTTCGAGGTGGAATTTGCCGTACCAGGAGTTATACGTCAGCCCCGTTTCCTGAGGTGGAGTAGATCCGGAACATTGAATGGCCAGCAGATACTGACTCAGTACTACCCTCCGTTCCAGTTCACGGGCACGTGAATCGGTACATGCCGAGAAATCAACGGCAGCACCGGTTTTCCAGAAATTATTCCAGTACTTCATTGCATCGGCAAATGTTTTTGTCACCGTTAGATTTGAATTTTCAGGTTGCAAGGCAGTAAAACGGCAGGTGAAATACAATTCATTTTCATCCGACTGAAGAACAAAATAGTTTTTGGTTTTTTCAATTAACCGCGCTTTATTTTTCCAGTCAATGCTGACATAATAAACCGTACTGTCCAGTTCACGCTTAATGATGACCGATTTATCAGTCCGTTGAATGATTGAAGAGCGGTGTTTGTCGTCCGCATTCCAGTTACATCCGTCGTCGGTATGCAAACCCGTGGGATACGGAAATTGAAATCTGATTGCCGGTTTTTCTCCTTTTGTTTTTATATGCACGGCTACCATGTCAATTTGGGGGTGAACTGAGGTTTCCACAGCATAGGAAGTTTTCCTGACTGAAAAACTGCTTTTGATTACGCCGTTCCACATATCGAGGAGTTGATCCGGATTATGGATTTCGGACAATGCTGCATCATGCAGATCAAGCCCGATGCAGCCCAGATGCAGCCTGTGCGGATTGGCCCTGAAATAATCGGCAGCTTCCTGCCGCCGTCCTTTTTCACTGAACTGAACGGCGTATAGTTCCTTTTTCCCCCTTCCAAAATCAAATTCTTTGAGTGTTTCCCCGTGTTTAAATCCCTCCGTATTTAGAAAACTGTGCCAGCCCCACTGACTTTGAGTACCGAGCGGCATTCCTCTGCTGTACTCACGCGGAAATGTCTGCAATCCGGTAATATCCACTGTGAACGCAAATTCGCCGTTCCCGACGGAAAGAGCACCCAGCGTATCGATGGCTGTAAGGTGAGGATTATTACGGTTGACGAGCGCTTTTCGGTCGATCCGGGGTGCGGCATGGAGTCCAAATGAGACTAAAAACAACATCAATGATACACAATATGCCGTTTTTATACAATATGTTTTTTTGAAATAAATCATGAAAAATTACAATTTCACCAGTTTCGAAACAATTATTTTCTCTTTTTCAGATTTTATTCTGACCAAATAAATTCCCCCGGGTAGGAATGATACATCAAGTGCATGAGTAACATGCTGTATCAGCATGATTTTACCTTCGAAGTTGAAGATTTCAACGACTTTTTCATTATAATCGATAAAAAAGAGCATGTCCCTTACAGGATTCGGGTAAAACTGCGTGTTTATTTCCGTAAGGATTTCCACCGGCGTTTGAGGCCGGTATTCAAAGGCTCCCAAATCTGGCGCAGTACCACTGAACGGGAATCCCAGGTCTTTTCCCTTGTCAATCAAATCACTGGAAGAATCCAGTTTCATAAAACCGATATCGGGCAGACTTCCATCCGGATTTCTCGTAGCAACGAGTTCAGTCTCGTCAAAACCCAGGAAATCGGCACCGTTGACTATCACACCGCTGTTTGGCGAAAATGTATTGTACGTATTGGTGGATGTGCCGATGTTGGAGGTATCTTTCAGTGAGGAATAACGATATGAGAGGTTGTTGTGCAGAATGTGTCTTATGCCCGGGCAGTCGAGCGTGGTATCGTTTCCGGTTTTGGTACTTTTAGTAATTTTCTGGCTCAGCATGTTGTAATTTACAGCATTTCTGTAAGCCGAGTTGTTATAGAAATAATGGCCTGTTTCCACGTGGTGGTTGGCGTAGAATCCGTTTGCCTTGTTTCTGTAAGCGAGGCAAAAACGAACTGTAAAGGCTGGAATGGGATTTGGCAGTTTCGATACAACCGGCGCCTGACCATATCCGCCAATTTTGAAACCGGTGCCATTTGCCAGACTTGCAAAAGAGGTGCTGTAGCCGTTATAAAACGACCAGCAATTTTCAAACAACACCGATTCCGAAGCATTGATGCAGTCGTAGCCGTCGTCGCTGTTGAACCAGGCACGGCATCCGCTTATTTTGTTTCCCACCGAGCCTTTGCCCGGGTGAAAGCCAAATCCATCCACATTGCCCCCTTTTTTATCTTCGGATACATTGTCCCAGTTGCGGTAGGCATCGCAGTTGATTACCAGGTTGTTAGAGCCGCTTTGCAGGTAGAAGCCGTTGGCCATGCCATCGTGCATACTGAGCTGCTCGAAAATGTTGTAACTGCCCTGATTCCGGAAACACTCCGACTGCGTATGAGTGAGTATGGTTACCTGCACACCAACCACTTCCAACCCTTTGAAATGGAGGTACGAACCGGTGGTGAAAAATGCCGTAACGCGATAACCGGCTGGTTTTACGGCCGAAAAGTCAAATACCGGTTTTTCGCCCGGATAAGCCCAGTAATGAATTCTTTTTGAAACAGACGAACCGCTTTTATTGAAATAGTTGACAATCTTATACGGTCCGAGCGAAACGGTAAACGTGATATCCGATTCTTTCAGGTAGTAGGTTCCTCCTCTTGCAAACACTGTATCTCCACCCGCCACAACCTGTTGTGCTTTCATCAATGTGGCAAAAGGAGCCGAAACAGAGCCATCACCAGTAGCATCGTTTCCATCGGGAGCAATGTAAAAGGTTTTGGCAGGAAGGGTATTTGTCAGAAGGATAAATGATAAAAACAGAATGAGATTTTTCATTTGTGGTGTTTTTTATTGCTGTTATAGCTTTTTACAATGCGGATTATCGTAACTTAATTTTTTGGTTAAAGTTACTTCACCTCTATCACCGTCTCATACTCACCCTCAATTCCTTCCGCTTTTGCTTTTAATTTAATGGTTCCGCTGTCTTTATTTGCCTGAATAATGGCGTAACATTCACCGTAGTAAGCGTTTCGCTCACCCGATTTGGAAGAAGCATGGCTCAGCACGTCTCCATTATCGGTAGCAAGGATAATTCCAGCTCCTTCAATCGAGAATTCAATCAAATGATCGGCGTCAGGCACTCGTTCACCGTTATCGTCAGTTACAACAGCTTTCACAATCGAGACATCGTTCCAGTTATTCGCAATCGAAGTTTTATGCGGAATCAATTTGATTTTAGCAGGATAACCGGCAGTTTTATGAACTTCCGTTGCAACCACTTTTCCGTTTGTGCGAGCTTCGGCACGCAGTTCTCCTTTGAAATAGTTGATATTCATCCGGATCGGTTCGTGGTTTTTCGAAACTTTTCGAATTCCCTGAGATTCATTGTTTACAAAAATCTCAATTTCTTCTGCATTTGAGAAAACTTCTATATAAGCCTCTTCGTAGGTAATCGGATCCATCGGCGTCCAATCGTGCACCCACTCGCCGCGCCCGGCATTGTCAGCCCGTCTGATTACAGAAATGGCTGGTTTACCACCCCACCACACTTTGCGAAGCAATCCGTTGCGCTTCCAGCCTCCGGCTTTGTCAAAAAGCCCTTCAGCAAATGCAATCTGAGGCCAAAGTGCTTCACCCAAATAATCAAAACCGGGCCACAGGAACTGCCCCATCATAAATTCGTTATCCCGCAATGCAACGTATGTTTCCACATCGTGAACATTTTCCGTTCCAATGACTTTGCGCTTCGGATTTTGCGCGTGAGCAGCCAGCAATTCTCCCGGACGGTAATTTTGACCAACTACGTCCATCATATCGGCAAAACCGTTGTTGTAAACCCCCGACACATTCGGGCGGAAAAGCGCCATCGTAACCGGACGGGTCGGGTCAAGCTGGTGAACCAGATCTTGCTGTTGTTTGTATTTTTTGAAGCCGGCTTCGTTGTTTAGATTATCACGAATCTCATTCCCAACGCTGTAAAGCACCACAGAAGGGTGATTTCGGTCGCGTTTGATCATGGCTGTGAGGTCGCGCTCCCACCAATCGTTGAAATAAAGGTGGTAATCGTGAGGATTTTTGGCATATTCCCAGGTATCGAAATTCTCGTTCATCACCAGGAATCCCATCCGGTCGCAAAGGTCATAAAATTCGGGCGCCATCGGATTGTGAGCCGTGCGGATAGCATTGATTCCGGCTTCTTTCAGCTTATTGAACCGGTATTCCCAAATACCGAGCGGCACAGCAGCGCCTACTCCGCCGCCATCGTGGTGGAGACAAACTCCGTACATTTTCATCGGTTTTTCATTCAGGAAAAATCCTTTTGCAGCATCAAATCGGAGACTTCTGATTCCAAATGAATTGGTTTCGTTGTCCAACACCGTTTTGCCTTCCAGAACCTGCGTTACCAGGGTATAAAGATTGGGAGTTTCGGTGCTCCAGAGCGCCGGTTTTGCAACTGTGATACTTTGATCGAAATTCAAAGAGGAATTTGCCGGAATTTTTTTAGAAACAGAAGCCGATTTGATTTCTTTTCCGTTTTGATCCACCACCGTCGATTTCACTGTAACTGATTTTTGTTTATCCGATTTATTATCGAGTTGGATATTCGCTTTCACCAGAGCTTTTGCTGTGCTTACTTCGGGAGTAGCAACAAACACACCCCAGTGTGCGATGTGAACCGGATTTTTGATAATCATCCGGGTATGGCGGTAAATTCCGGCGCCCGTGTACCAGCGTGAAGCCGGCTGTGGAATGTTGTTGGCACGAACCACCAGCACGTTTTTCTGATTTTCTCCGAAAAGAATATGATCAGTCATATCGTATTCGAACGAAGTGTATCCATAAGGCTGATTTCCAAGCAGTTTTCCGTTAATATACACTTCGCTGTTTGCCATCACGCCGTCAAACTGAATCAGGATTTTATTTCCTCTTTCTGAAGCAGGAATTGAAAATGTTTTCCTGTACCAACCATCTCCGGCAGGCAAATAACCACCGCCGCGACCGGTTTTGTTGTACTTATTGTAACGACCTTCGATGCTCCAGTCATGCGGCACATCAAGCTGACGCCACTGCGAATCGTCGAATGAGGGATCAATGGATTCCTTAAAGGTTCCGATTTTGAAACGCCAATCTTTGTCCATACTTAATGTTGTTCTGCCGGTTTGAGCCAAGATGTGGAGGCAGATAAATGCAGTGATTATCAGTATTGCAGTTCTTTTCATAGATGTTTTTTTATTGCAACATTTGAATTCTATTTTTTAAAAAAATCTTTTCCCCCTGCCAAGCAGCCCCTCTTTTAAGAAAAAATGCAGTATTGTTCAGTTTTGCTTGGGGGAAAATAAGGACAATAACCTGAACGACTTCCGAAAGTTAAGCAAAAAAAACAATTTCTCAATATTTCACTTTCACTTTTTCCGGATTAAAAACGTGTATTTGCCAGATCCTGCCATCACTTTTACAAACTGCCCGGTCACTTTGCCTTTCTGTACCTTTCCGTTTACTTCCAGGTGATATTTCTTATCCACCAGCGGAAGCCAGATTTCAGTTTCCGTATTGGCGGGGGTAACCGTTTGCATGGAGAAGAAATGACCCTGTTCGTTTACAAACGACACTTCCACTTCACCCCGTACGGAAGGAAATGTAAGGGTAGCATGATGCAGATCAGCCGGCTGCGGTTGAATCCGAATCTTTCGGAAACCCGCCTCCAGTGGTTCGATGCCAAACAGTTTCCGGGTAATAATATTTGCCGGAGCGGCACCCCAGGCATGATTCCAGTCCTGATTGGGTTTGTATTTATTGTCCCAGGCTTCCATAGTGATGGTAGAGCCCGATCGGATCATGTTGTACCAGCTTCGCTCGCTCACCGACGTGAGAAGCTGAAGCGCATATTCCGCCTCGTGAGCATCGTACAGTGCATCCAGCAAGAACTGCGAACCATACACGCTGCAAGCCATTCCCCTTGATTTTATAAATTCAGTAACCGGTTTCATGTATTTAGGAGGCACCATTCCGAAAGCCAAGGGGAACATACTGGCATGAAGCGATGCGTGGAGTGTATCTATTCCGTCGCGGTAACATCCTCTACCGGCATCTAAAAAGAGTCTGTTGAATTGCCTTTTAACCTTTTCAGATTCGGCAGCATAAAACTTCTGATCAGCTGAATTTCCGATTACACCTGCAATCCGGCTCATTATTTTCAGCGCTTCGTAGTGGTAGGCATTCACCACGGCATTGAAAGGGGTGAATACAAATCCGTCGGCTTCGCCCGGATTTTCCTTTTCAGTGCCTGTTGTACCGCTCTGGGGCCAGTCCACGATATCTCTCAGCGATTTACCCCTGAAATGAATGGAACGGAAAAAAGCTTCGTTCATCCTGCCGGTTCGGGTGGTAATGAGTCCGTTGTCTTCTTTCAACGCCATCAGTGTTTTGGCTTTGAGCACTTCGTAGGAGCGTATAAGTGAAGCATCATTACCTGTGTACATATAATCGTTCCACGCGATGAGCAGCGATTGCAGATTCCATTCGGTGGGCCAGGTAGGATTTTTGAGCAGGTATTCATGCGTATAACGTGCGATGGAAAATTCCCTGTCCACGGCATAATGGCTCAACTGGTTGATGAGTGCATCGGCTTCGTAGGCTATCCGTTCGCGGTCGCCATCCACGTAGGTACCCGCGAAAGAAGTTGCCCGGATAGAATGTTTGCACAGCTCCCAAACCTGATTTAACACCGTATCCGACGAGTGAAAAGCGGCTGCCCGGTCGTTGAACGGATAATGTACCGTTTGCCTCACGACATCACCGGTTGAAATCGTTCCGGAATAATTCTCAATTTCGCAGTAGCGGAAAGGGAACACTTCGCCGGTATAAGCAGGCATAAAAACCGGATCAACGAGGCTTTCGTTTGCTTTGCGGGCAGTATTTTTGGTATCGGGTCTTATTTTCAGCGCGTAGGTATGTGTACCGGCCGCCAGCGGAAGCACATATTTATCGTATCGGATGGTGGCTCCGGGGCGGCGGTTGATTCTTCCGTTTTGGCTAGCTTCACCCAGGTGGATGATTGCCGTATCATTTCCGTTTTCGGAGGTGAGAGTCACTTTCAGCTTACCGAATGCAGCTTTGCCGAAGTCGATAAAAGAATAGTTTTGGCCCTTCAGCATTTTTACAGCATATTCATCGGTGATTTGGAGCGGATAGAAGGACGTTTTTCCATCCATTCCGGCGGCGGTAATAAAACTTTTAATTTCTGAAAACGGGCTCTCCAGACCGTGATTGTCCCATATTCTGACTTTCCAGTAATACACCTTTGCAGGGCTGAAGGCTTCACCCGGATACCTGATGGATACGGAATTGTCGCTTTGCACTTTTCCGCTGTCCCATATATCCGGTTCGTTGTTTTGAAGTTTCAGACGGGTGGAGGCAAGCATGATTTGATAAGCAGTCTGCACTGTGCCCGGCATCTGGCTTTGTACCACCCAACCGAAATGCGGATTCGGATTTCGGATTTCTGCCACCTGGTATCTTTCAACGGCTGTGCTCAGTTCAGATAACTGCATGGACGAGAGGTAGCCATCCAGGAATACCCTATCGGTGTGTTCAAGCATTTCGGTGGTGAGGCTGACTGGCGCCGGCAGCAAGTCAGATTCTCCGGTGAATTCCATTTTTTCATCCGGCAAAAGCAGTTGAGAATAGAATGCACTATTTTGTGCATTTATTACAAAACAACTCAATACGACTCCTGCTATGAGGAAAAATGCTTTGGTGTATTTCATTCCGGATTTAGTAATGGTCATCGTAATTTCAGTAAGAAGTTGCCAGCGGAAAGAGGTAAAAACTGCGCGCTGGTTTGAAGTCGAGCATCCACTGATCAACTACCACGTGGTTATCCAGTGCGGTGATTACGAGTGTGTGTTTTCCTTTCGAAATTTTGTGCATGGTGTTTCTGATAGCCTGACCGCGCATCACGTTTTCTTTCCAACCTTCGGAGCGGTATTTTTCCCTGAACGAACAGATTTGCGGTTCTCCGCCATCCATACTGACGCTGAAGCGGATATCGCCCTTGTCGTTGGGTTGGGTAGGAATCACGGCAGTACGCAGGACCGCTTCACCCTCCCACGGACTTTCAAATTCGTAAGTCAGCGAACCGCCTTTCGGCAATGAAACCGCATTCATACTGTGTCCGAGCGACTGAATCGTGAAAGCGCTATTGGTTGCTTGTTTGAAATCACACGCATTCGAAGCAATGCAACTGTCACTTGCCACTTCAGCCAATGGTTTTGAACCAGTATTATTAATCAAACTGTATTTTTCAATTTCCTTGTCGGTAGGCGCCAGCGGCAACGTGGGAGCATAAAATACGTATAAATCCCTCGGGTTGTAAACCATTGAATGTTTCCATTTTCCACCGGCCATTTCGTTGTTGTAATGGTCGGTCAGGCGGCGTATTTCCTGAAAAGCACCCATACTTTTTGCACTTGCCACCATCAGATCGTGGTCTCTCTCCCATCGGGCGAAGTTGTAGTTTCCGGCAGCAATGGCCCTTGCGCGCTGCGCTTCGAGCATTTTTGTTGCCATTGCCGCAGCAGAAAAAACCGGGTATTTTATATGAGAAAAGAAAGCATCTTTTTTCCCGGCCGGAATAGTTTTTTCCACTTCAGAAATGATCTGCTTTACGTTTTTGTAGGCTTCCAGGTATCGGTCCAGTTCGCCACCAAATTCTGTCAAGCTGAATTGCGTATCTTTCACCGGCGACCATCCGCGGGCATGCACTTTTTTGTCCAGTTCCACCTGACTCCATCCCATGAATTCAGGCTTCCTCATGCCGCAAAGGCGATAAAATTCCAGCATGGCAGGGAGCAGATTTTTACCGGCAGATTCTCCAAACTCGCGTTTCAACCAGTTTTCATGATGATTTTTGATGGTTGAGGGTGTAATGGAATTGATATCCCAGGCCATATCCAGAAAAAACTCGAGGTCGTAAGCGGCAGGTTTGAGGTCGTGTACATTTACTATCCACAAGCGGCGGGCATTGTAATTGTAAGCTTCACGCATTTCGTTGTAAATAAGCCCCGGTTGTGTGGTAGTGAGCCACAGGTAATCGTGCGGACGGCCCCAGTAACTTAAATGGTAATACACGCCTGCTCCTCCGCTTCGTTTTTGCTGCTCCGCATCACTAAGGCGGGTCATATAGCCGTAGTTATCGTCGCACCAGGTGAGCATCACATCTTCGGGCACATCCAGTCCGTTTTCGTAAATCTGAAGTACTTCCTTGTAGGGTACAAATTGCTGCGGAATCTGCTCTATATCTGGATTTACGTATTGCTTCAAAAGGTTGCGCTGATCATAAATCACCTGTTGCAAAGCCTCTTTCTGTTCCTTCATGGTTTTCACTCCTTCCATGGCGCCGTCGTGTACGCCGCGCATCCCTATGGTATAAACATTCTCTTTTCCGTCCACTTCTTCGAGCCGTTCGATCCAATAACCGGTTACCGACTGTTTGTTGGTGATGTAGTTGTATCTGCCACGTTTCTCTTCGTTCCATTCTCCCACGTTGTTGCGCATAAGCGGTTCACAGTGGGATGTCCCGATGACTATTCCACAACTGTCGGCGGCCTCTTTGGCACCTTCGACAAAATAAAACGGTGTGGTAGTGCCGTGCATTCCCGGCCAGATGGCATTGGCACGAAGGCGCATCAAAAGTTTGAAAATTTCTTTATACGTACGGGCACCTATTCTGCCCTTTTTATCCGTCGGTTCGAAAGTCATCCAGCTCCAGGGCTGCATGGTCCAGTCTTCGTCGTTGAGGAATATACCGCGGAACTCTACGGACGGGCTTTGGAATGTTTTAAAATTGGCAGGTAGTATGAGCCTGCTTTGTTTATCCGGAGTGACATCGCTCCACCAGACCCAGGG
>ERZ1645192.3712-NODE-3712-length-12306-cov-41.300873_pt1 | contig 12306 bp, 12 predicted proteins | sample MGYA00575354_ERZ1645192 | MGnify/ENA primary metagenome ERZ1645192 (study PRJEB40844, sample SAMN11349763) | freshwater sediment metagenome | isolation source: river sediment | host: Sediment | place: India: Faizupur Khadar , New Delhi | collected 2017-02-21 ... | reverse complement strand
CATGAACGAGCTCTGCGGCACCCATAAGCCCTCCCGGTGGCGATGCGGGCGCCGGTCGGGCGCCCTGGTCATTCTCTATACCCGATCCGCCGGATGTTCAAGGGGCTGCTGCACGCACGGATGCGGTTCATGGGAACCCGGCGAGGTCGAGTTGGTCGCCAGCCCGTGCTCCTCCACGCGCCCGTGCGCGTGCGGGGAGCGTATACTGATGTTTGGGTATGCGAAACGCCATTCCCACGCGCCCGTGCGGGTCAGGGAGCGTCCCCCGAAGGGCTCCGGGACGGGTCAGTCCTGCCGGGCGGCGTTCCTGCGGTCCATGAGGATCTTCAGGGTGAAGACCGCGCCGGGGTTTGCCCGGGGCACCACCTCGATGGACGACCCGATCTTGGCCATGACGATCCGCGCCTCGGTGAGACCGAGGCCGATCTTCATGGGGTCCGACGAGTAGAAGGGGGCGAAGAGCTCGTTGACGTCGCCCGTTACGCCCGGCCCGTAATCCCTGACCGACACCAGGGCATACCCGTCGGCCCTGGAGAGCCCGATGTCGAGCCTGTCCGACCCCGCTTCCACGGCGTTCTCCACGATCCTGCCGAAGGCGGCCCTGATATGGCTTCCGTCACTGTACACGGTGAGCTCCTCCTCGCCCGAGATGCCCGCGGCCACGGGCCCGGCGCCGAGGGTCTCCTCCACGAGCCCGCGCACGTTCACCTCGCCGTAGTTCACCCCGAGGTTCACCATGGCCTCGTACGCCTCGATGCGCTCGATCATCCCCTCGATGCGCCCCACGGACGAGTCGATCCCCGAGAGCGCCCGGTGGAGCGATTCTGTGCTCATGACCTTTTCCTTTTTCCCGATCCGCTTCATGTAGGCGCCGATGACCATGAGGGGGTTCCTCAGCTCGTGGGCCAGGCCGTTCATCATGAGGGTGAGGTCCCGGGCCTGGAGGGTGAGCCGGTGCTGCATGGCGCGGATGTCGGTGATGTCCCGGCCGATGACGGACAGGGCGTAGATGCGCCCGTCCTCCACCAGGGGGGTGCTCATGAGGGAGAAGATCCCCGCGGCCCCCCGTGCCAGGAGGAGCCTCGCCTCGATCTTCGAGGGGGCGCCATCGACGAACCCGCGGCGGATCATCCCGGCCACGGCCTGCCTGTCCTCTGCCACCACGAACCCCTCCAGCGGACTGCCCGCCAGGAGCGCCCCGCCCGTCGAGAGGTACTTCTTCATGGTCTCGTTGGCGAACATGATCCTTCCGTGGGGGCCCAGGGTGAAGATGAGGTCGGTTGCGTTCCCGATGATGGCCTGGTGGCGCCGGCTGTCCCTGAGCATGGTCTTCTGCTTTTCCTGGAGCGCGAGCTCCTTTTCGTTCAATGACCTGATGAGCCGGTCGCCCAGGTCGTAGGACTCCCGCATCTCCGTGTAGAGGGTGACGATGGCCTCGATCACCAGGGGGTCACGGGGGATGACCCCCACCACCCGCTCGGGCAGGGGCGGGGAGATGGGGAGGTCGGACACGAGGTAGACCCTCCTGCCCCCGACGTCCTTCCACGAAACCCTGGCAGAGTCCTCGGCAAACAGGAGGCTGTTCTCCGGCACCCCGTCGAGGGTGTCCGCCCGGTCGATGCCGCTCAGCCCTGCAGGCATGGAGGCCCCCATCCAATAGATGTCCATGGGGGAATATTCGGATAACCCGGAATGTTTCTTGAACCCGCCCGCGCCTCGAGCCCCGGCGCACCGGTGCCCGAAGGGGAGAAACAAGGGAAAGAACGCCGAAGGCGCCTACTTCGCGATGAGGAGGTTTGCCTGCTTGAGGCGCTGGGCCAGCGCCGTGATGATCTTGCCCGCGATCTCCGGGTCTTCCCCGATGAGCCGTTCGAGCGTCCCTTCCTGCACGGGGATCACCTCCACCACGCTCCTGCCCGCCGAGCGGATGGTCGCGCTCCTGGGCTCGTTGAGGATGAAGCTCATCTCGCCGAAGTATTCGCCGGGCTTCGTGATCATGCCCACGCGCACGTCCTTCTTGAGGACCTCGAGGCCCACCTCGGAGGACACGAGCTTGTAGAACTCCGTGCCGTAGGTGCCGTCCTCGATGATGATGTCACCGTCGTTGTACTCCCGCATGTCCAGGGAGATAACGTCGCCAAACTGGATGTTCGACTCGGCCACGGAGGTGGTCTGCTCGAGCTGGAGAAAGACCGATTTCAACAGCATGGACACCAGGCCGGGTTTCGAGAAGGCGATGTCGTCGATGCACTCGGACTCGTAGGCGGCGATGCGCGACGCCTTGGTGGCCTTGGCCGTGGTGCTGTAGGGGATGCCCCGGTAGAAATTTTCCAGGCCGAACACGTCCCGGTCTGACAGGATGCGGATGGGCTTGTCCAATTGGTAGATCTGGACCTCGCCCTGGAGGATGGCGTAGAAGTACCGGTTGGAGTCGCCCTCCTTCACGATGATCTCGCCGGGCCTGTATTCCCTGACCGACACGGCTTCTATGGCCTTGGGCTCTAACATACCTGCCCTTTCGGCATGCCCCCTTCGAAACTTGATGTCAATCGTTCACAAAAGCGGCCACATACGGGCATGGGCCTGCAGGATGCCCTCCATGCCCGGAAAGGCCTCGGACCTGATGGCGGGAAACGCCTCCCCCTTGAGCACCTCGACCACCAGGGACACGGATTCCTTGAGCGCCCCGAGGTCGTAGCCTCCCTCCAGGGCATACACCGTGGGTGCCCCCGCCTCGACAGCCGCCTCCTCGATGACGGACGCGATGGCCGCGAAGCCCAGCGAGCTCACGCGCATGCCCCCGATGGGATCCCTTTCGTGGGCGTCGAACCCGGCGGACACGAGGATGAGACCAGGCTCGAAGGCCTCGATGACCGGGGCGAGGACGTGGCGGTACACCGCCAGGTAGTGGCTGTCGTTCATCCCGGGCCTCAGGGGGCAGTTCACCGTGTAGCCCTCCCCCTCCCCCGCACCGGTTTCGGACAGGGCCCCGGTGCCCGGGTAGAAGGGGTACTGGTGCGTGGAAAAGTAAAGCACCTTCGAGTCGGAATAAAAGCTTTCCTGGGTGCCGTTGCCGTGGTGGACGTCGAAGTCGACGATGGCCACCTTCTCCACGCCGAAGTCCCTGATGGCCTTGCGCGCTGCTATGGCGACGTTGTTGAAGAGGCAGAAGCCCATGGCCTCGTCCTGCCGGGCGTGATGCCCCGGCGGCCGCACGCAGGCCAGCCCGGTCTTCACCTCCCCCTCGAGCGCCAGCCTCACGAGCTCCACGACGGACCCCGCCGCGAGCAGGGCGGTTTCATAGGAATCGGGCGAGCACACCGTGTCCGGGTCCAGGTCCACGGATTGGCCTGACCCCGAAAGCCGGCAGACCCTGTCGACATAGCCCCGGCCGTGGTTGAGCAGCACGTCTTCCACCCGCCCCAGGACAGGGTCGACCATCCTGACGAGGGGGTCCTCATTCCGGGCGAACAGGGTGTGCAGGTACTGGATTCTCAGGGGTGTCTCGGGGTGGTACCCGCCGGTGTCGTGGTTCATGAAGACAGGGTCGGAAACGATCCCGATCATGCGAAGGTGTCCGTGTGCACGGCTATACCACGAGGTCCAGGCCGTGAACGGTCACGCCCCGCGAAACGGGGTATCCCGTGCCGCCGGCCGGCCGGGGAATGGCCGTACTCATCCTGCCGTAGGCGAGCTCGTGGATGACCGCCGCCTGGGAAACCATGGGGTCCATTCCGCAGGAGCAGATGCCGGGCGACGAGGTGTAGTCCACGGTGATGGTCTTTGCCCGGGCCTGCCCCCCCGGCTTCGCGGGAAGCGCCGCGACGGCGTTCTCGCCCGAGGTCCTGCTGCTCCGGTCGTCCCGGCCCTCGACATACCTCGGGACGACGGGGTACGGCTGTCCTGTCGTCCCGCCGGCACTCCCGATCTGAGCGAAGGGGTCCCCATGCGGCATCGTCTTATCATAAGTATTCTACGGGAAGATTACAAGGGGGAAATATCCCAGGGCCGCCCGAATCCCGGCGAAAAGACGAGGGAAACGGGAAAAAGGCGCAGGCAACCCCCGGTGGGGATGCCTGTTATTGTGCAGGAAAGGTGGAGCTTGATGATCCTGGTGCGTGGATGGATATCGTTTATTCGCAGTAGTGCGTGTGCTGCCGGTGGTGCGTCAATCCCCCAGGCCCGACCTGATGAGGGCGAGCATGGAGGCCTGGTCGAGCTTTCTCAGCGTGCTCAGCAGGAGCCTGATCTCGCGGTTGCTCTTGTCGTCGAACTCCACGGCCATGCCCGCGCGTTCGTCCACGCGGACCACCGTGCCGGCGACGTCGATGACCTTGCCGAGGTCCGTCGCATCCAGGCTCATGTGCAGCCTGGTCCCGGCGGAAAGGGTGTTCTTCGTCTCGATGTACAGGCCGGACAGGCTGATGTTGCGCAACACCCCCTTGAGGACCCGGGAGTCGGGGTCCTGGTACCTGGCCTCTATCCTCAGGAGCTTCCTGCTGCTTCTTCTCTTTTCCTTTTTCACGTGCTCTCCGTCTTTTTTTCTCTTTCCCCCCTCTTCGACAGGTGCCTTTCCCATCTTTAATCCACCCGTGCCCCCCCAGAAAAGGATTCCCCAAACGAAAGCAGGTATGCTAGATAATCCCGGGGACCGGCCGCCAAGGCTTTGGCCCCCCCATTGACGCGCTCGAGGGGCGGGAAATCATGATCAAGGTGAACCGGAACTATCTGAAGCTGAAGTCTTCGTACCTCTTCTCGGAGATCTCCAAACGGGTGGCCTCCTTCGAGGCCGCCAGCCCCGGCACGCCGATCATCAAGCTGGGCATCGGGGACGTCACGCTCCCGCTCCCCAGGGCGTGCATCGACGCCCTGCACAGGGCGGTCGGCGAGCTGGCCGAAAAAGAGACCTTCAAGGGCTACGGGCCGGAGCAGGGGTACGAGTTCCTGCGCGAGGCCATCGCCGCGGAGGACTTCCGCTCCCGCGGCGCCCGGGTGTCTGCCGACGAGATCTTCGTCTCGGACGGGGCCAAGTGCGACACGGCGAACTTCCAGGAGCTCTTCTCCAATGACATCAGGGTGGCCATCCCCGACCCGGTCTACCCGGTCTACCTCGACACGAACGTCATGGCGGGCCGCACGGGTCAGGCCATAAACGGCAGGTACGAAGGCATCGCCTACCTCGAGTGCACCCGGGAGAACGGCTTCGTGCCGGGGCTCCCGGAGGAGCCGGTGGACCTCGTGTACCTGTGCTTCCCCAACAACCCCACGGGCGCCACCATCACCCGGGAAGCCCTGGCCGCCTGGGTGCGCTACGCCCGCGAGAACAGGGCGCTCATCCTCTTCGACGCGGCCTACGAGGTCTTCATCCGCGACCCGGAGCTGCCCCGGTCCATCTTCGAGATCGACGGCGCCCGGGAGGTGGCGGTGGAGTTCAGGAGCTTCTCCAAGACCGCGGGCTTCACGGGCACCCGGTGCGCCTACACGGTGGTTCCCCGGGACTGCTTCGCCTTTGACGACTCGGGCGAAAAGCACTCCCTCCACGCCCTGTGGAACCGGCGCCAGACCACGAAGTTCAACGGCGTCTCCTACCCGGTCCAGCGGGCCGCCCAGGCGGCCCTGAGCGGTGAGGGCAAGGCGGAGGTGGCCTCGCTGGTGGACTACTACCTGAACAACGCGCGCCATGTCCGCGAAAGAATGGCGGCCCTGGGGTTCGCCTGCACAGGCGGCGAGAACTCGCCCTACATCTGGGTGAACGCGGGAATGGGGTCATGGGAGTTCTTCGACCTGCTCCTCGAGAAGGCCGGGGTGGTGTGCACGCCCGGCGCGGGCTTCGGGAAGTGCGGCGAGGGGTACGTGAGGATCAGCGCCTTCAACGACTTCGACAGGGTGCAGGAGGCCATGGAAAGGATAGGCAGGGCTCTGGCGGTCTGACCGTGGGGGGCGTAAGCGCGCGATATCGCGACGGGGCGCGGGACGCCTTCCCCGTCGTCCTGGGATACACGGCCATCGGGCTCGCCTTCGGGGTGGTGGCGCAGACCGCGGGGTTCACGGTGGCCGAGGTCGCGGTCATGTCCCTCGTCCTCTACGCGGGCTCCGCCCAGTTCGTGGCGGTGGGCCTCATCGCCGCGGGCGCACCGGCCTCCGCCATCGTCCTGACCATCTTCCTGGTGAACGTGAGGCACCTCCTGTACAGCACCGCCCTGTCCCCGCACGTGCGCAGGCTCGCCCCGTGGCAGAACGCCCTCATCGGGGCGGAGCTCACGGACGAGACCTTCGCCGTCGCCACGCTCAGGCTGAACGGCGGGGCCCTTGCGAGCGCGCCCTGGCTCTTCGGCATCAACAACACGTCCCACGCGGCGTGGCTGGCCTGCACCACGCTGGGCGCCCTCCTGGGGAGCTCCATCGCGGACACCCGGGTGCTGGGGCTCGATTATGCCCTGCCCGCCATGTTTGCAGCCCTCCTCGTCCTGCAGGCGGCAGGCCGGCCGGAGAAAGGGGCGGTCCTTGCCGCGGCGGGGGCGGGGGCGGTCGTCGGCCTCGGCGGGGCGCTGGTCATGCCGGCGGGCTGGGCGGTCATCGCGGCCACCCTGGCCGCGGCCACCCTGGGCGTGGCGCTCGAGGGGAGGGTTGAGGGGTGACGGTCAGGGCGTGGGTGGTCTGGGTCATCCTGGGGTGCGCCCTCGTGACCGTGATCCCGCGCGTCGTGCCGCTCGTTTTCCTCAGCCGCGTGAAGATGCCAAGGGTCATCGAGCGATGGCTCGGGTACGTGCCCGTCGCCGTGCTCGCGGCCCTCTTCGCCCAGTCCGTGGCCATGCCCGCGGGGCGCCTGGACCTGACCCCCGGGAACCACGCCCTCCTCGCCGCGGCCCCGGTCCTCCTCGTCGCCCTGCTCACCCGCAGCCTCATCGGCACCGTGGTTTCCGGCGTCGCCCTCATGGCAGTCCTCCGCCTGCTGGCGGCCTGGTGAAGAGGGGTGCGGGCAGCCCCAATGCCCTCGACTTAAAAAAGAGGGTCCGTTAACTCACGAAACCGCTCCCCCACGCCCCCGGGGATGACCCCAATGCCCTTGACTTAAAAAAGAGAGTCTGTTAATCCTTCCACACCCGCGGCAGGTACGTTTGCACCTGATCCATTCTGCAGCCAGTCTCTCAAAAGGGGTGAGGATCCGCAGCACGGTATGAAGCAGGGCTCTCAGATGGCATTTACCAAGATGTCCGGCACAGGCAACGACTTCATCGTCGTCGACGCCTTCCATGCGCCCGGAGAAGCCGACTGGCCCGCGCTCGCGGCGAGGTTCTGCCCCCGGAGGACCGGGGTCGGGGTGGACGGCCTGCTCGTTTTGAGCCCCGATGACGAGGTCGACTTCGCCTACCGGATCTTCAACGCGGACGGGAGCGAGGCGGAGATGTGCGGCAACGGGGCGCGCTGCGCCGCTGCGTTCGCGCTCCGCCACGGCATCGCGGGGAAATCCATGTCCTTCAGGACCCTCGCGGGGATCGTGGAGGCGCGGGTGAACCCGGAGGACGTGTCCATCAGGGTCACCGACCCGAAGGACCTGAGGAGGGACATAACCCTGGAGGTGGACGGCAGGACGCTGAGCGCCTGGTCTGTCAACACCGGCGTGCCGCACGCCGTCGTGTTCACGGACGAGCTCGACGCGGTCCCCGTGGATTCCCTGGGCAGGGCCATCAGGCGCCACCCGGCCTTCTCGCCCGCGGGCACGAACGTGGACTTCGTGCAGAGGGTTTCCGGCTCGTCCATCAGGGTGCGCACCTACGAACGGGGCGTCGAGGGCGAGACCCTCGCCTGCGGCACCGGCGCCGTGGCCTCGGCGGTCGTCAGCCATGCGGCGGGACGGGTTTCCGGTTCCTCCGTGGAGGTGGGCATGCCCGGCGGCGGCCTGAAGATAGGACTATCAACGGACAACGGAGAATATACAGATGTCTGGCTTACAGGGGAAGTTTCCTTCATCTTCACCGGCACCATCGAATTCTGATCCCCGAGCCGCCCGGGACAGGCTCCTGCCCCCGGGATATGTCCGCATGCCCCCCGCATGCAGCCTGGAGTGAAATCACATGCGTGAACTCGTCGCCGTCCTCGACTTCGGATCCCAGTACGCCCAGCTCATCGCCCGCCGCATCAGGGAATGCGGCGTGTACTGCGAGATCCTCCCCCACGACACCACCGCCCGGGAATTGAAGAAGATGGCCCCCAAAGCCCTCGTGCTCTCCGGCGGGCCGAGCTCGGTCATGGACGAGGGGCACCCCGCCATGGACCCCGAGGTCCTCTCATCGGGCATCCCGGTCCTGGGCATCTGCTACGGGCTGCAGCTCATGGCGAAGCTCCTGGGCGGCACCCTCGAGAGGGGCCGGGCCCGGGAGTACGGGCCCGCCTACATCGATGTCGTCGGGGACGGGGAGTTCTTCTCCCGCCTGGGCCACAAGATCGACGTGTGGATGAGCCACGGCGACCACGTGGCGAGTGCGCCCGCGGGCTTCAAGGTCCTCGCCCGCACCGCGACGTGCCCCGTGGCGGCCATGGGGGACGAGGGCAGGAGGCTCTACGGCGTCCAGTTCCACCCCGAGGTGGTGCACACGCCCCGGGGCAGGGAGATCCTCAAAAACTTCCTCTTCGGCATCGCACACTGCTCCGGCGGGTGGACCATGGCCGGGTTCATCGAGGAGTCGGTGAAAAACATCCGCGAGACGGTCGGGGACGGGCGCGTGGTGTGCGGGCTTTCCGGCGGGGTGGACTCGACGGTCACGGCGGCCCTCCTCCACCGCGCCATCGGCAACCGGATGACGGCCATCTTCGTGGACAACGGCGTGCTCCGGGGGGGCGAGGTGGAGGAGATCCGGAAGCTCTTCATCCACGACTACCCGCTCAACCTCGATGTCGTGGATGCGGGCGCGCGCTTCCTGGACAACCTCAAGGGCGTGATCGAGCCCGAGCAGAAGCGCAAGATCATCGGCAGAACCTTCATCGACGTGTTCTCCGAGGAGGCGCGCCGCATAGGCGGCGCCGATTTCCTGGCCCAGGGCACGCTCTACACGGACATCATCGAGAGCAGGTCCGCCAAGGGCGGCCCCTCTGCCACCATCAAGAGCCATCACAACGTGGGCGGCCTGCCCGAGGACCTGAAGTTCACGCTCATCGAGCCCCTGAAGGAGATCTTCAAGGACGAGGTGCGGGTCGTGGGCAGGGAGCTGGGGCTCCCGGAGAGCCTCGTGCAGCGGCAGCCCTTCCCGGGCCCCGGCCTGGCGGTGAGGATCCTGGGCGAGGTGAACGCGCAGAACGTGGCCATCCTCCAGCAGGCCGACCTCAGGGTGCAGGAGGAGATCCGGAAGTGGGAGGGCTACCCCGAGGTGTGGCAGTCCTTCGCGGTGCTCCTGCCCGTGAAGAGCGTGGGCGTCATGGGCGACGAGCGCACCTACGCCAACGTCATCGCGGTGCGCGCCGTGTCGAGCCAGGACGGCATGACCGCGGACTGGGTCAAGGTCCCCTACGAGGTCCTGGCGAAGATCTCCACGAGGATCATCAACGAGGTCAAAGGGGTGAACAGGGTGGTCTACGACATCAGCTCCAAGCCGCCCAGCACCATCGAGTGGGAATAGGTTCGGGTTTTCTTGCCTGTTGTGCGGGGCGCGGGCGGGGAAAACCGGTGCGGCACCATCGGGTGGGGACAGGTTCAGGTTTTCTTACGGCGGCAAGGCGCTCAGGCGCCATAAAAGACGAGGCGAGGTGACAGCATGGGCGGACTCTTCGGGATCGCATCACATCAGGATTGCGTGGCAGACCTCTTTTACGGCACCGACTACCACTCCCACCTGGGCACCAAGCGGGGCGGGCTCGCGGTGGTGAACAAGAAGGGGTTCACCCGGTCGATCCACAACATCGAGAACGCCTACTTCAGGTCGAAGTTCGAGCCGGAGCTCAAGGACTTCCGCGGGGGCATGGGCATCGGGATCATCAGCGACAACGAGGCGCAGCCGCTCATCATCAACTCGCACCTGGGCACCTTCGGCATCGTGACCGTGGCGAAGGTCGTGAACCTCGAGGCCCTGGGCAAGAGGGCCTTTGCCCGGAAGACGCACTTCTCCGAGACGTCCGGGCCTTCCATCAACCCCACGGAGCTCGTGGCCATGCTCATCTGCGAGAAGGGATCCTTCGAGGAGGGCATCCAGAACGTCTTCGACAACGTAAAAGGCTCGTGCTCCCTGCTCATCCTCACCAAGAAGGGCCTCATCGCGGCCCGGGACAAGCTGGGGAGGACGCCCGTCATCATCGGCAGAAAGGACGGGGCCTACGCCGCCTCGTCCGAGACCTGCGCCTTTCCCAACATCGGGTACGAGATCGACCGCTACCTGGGGCCCGGGGAGATCGTGCGCATCACCCCGGACGGGATCGAGCAGCTCAAGGGCCCGGAGGACAGGATGCAGGTGTGCTCGTTCCTCTGGGTCTACTACGGCTACCCCTCGTCCGATTACGAGGGCATCAACGTGGAGGCGGTGCGCTACAACTGCGGCAGGTTCCTGGCGAAGAAGGACCCCGTGTCCGCGGACCTCGTGGCGGGAATCCCTGACTCGGGCATCGGCCACGCCATCGGGTACGCCAACGAGAAGGGCACGCCCTACATGCGCCCCTACGTGAAGTACACCCCCACCTGGCCCCGGAGCTTCATGCCCCAGAACCAGGCGACCCGCGACCTCGTGGCGAGGATGAAGCTCATCCCCAACCGGGCCATCATCCGGGGCAGAAGCCTCGTGTTCTGCGACGACTCCATCGTGAGGGGCACCCAGCTCAAGGACAACGTGGAGATCCTCTTCGAGTACGGCGCCCGGGAGGTCCACATGCGGGTGGCCTGCCCCACCCTCGTGTACCCCTGCGAGTTCCTCAACTTCTCCACCTCCCGCTCGTCGCTGGCCCTGGCGGGCCGCAAGGCGATCTTCGAACTCGAGGGCACGGACAACGTCCCCTTAAGCGAGTATGCCCGGGCCGGCTCGGACAGGAACCGGGCGATGGTGGAGTGCATCCGGAAGCGCCTGGGGCTGACCTCTCTCCAGTTCCAGACCATGGACGACCTCGTCACCGCCATCGGCCTGCCCAAGGAACAGCTCTGCACGCACTGCTGGGACGGCAGCTCCTGGATGTAGCCTTTCCGGCCGGACGCAGCCTTACCGGACGAGGCCTTCGGGCTTCCTCCCTGCCAGGATGTCCCCGGCCTGGCGGGCCACCGAGCGGGAGAGGCGGTCGCCCGCCTCGCGGGTCAGGGCGCCCAGGTGGGGCGTGAGGATCACCTGGTCCATCCTGGCCAGGGGATGGGAGGAAAGGAGCGGTTCGTCCGCAAAGACGTCCAGGGCGGCACCCCCGATAAGCCCCGATTCGAGGGCGTGGACGAGCGCCTCCTCCCGGATCACCCCCCCCCGGGAGGTGTTCACCAGGATCATGCCCGGACGGGCCCCGGCGAGCTCGGCCTCGCCGATCAGGCCGCGCGTGGCCGGGACGAGGGGCACGTGAAGGGTGACGATGTCCGCCCGGGTCAGGACCCCGTCCAGCGTCGAAGGCTCCACGCCCAGCCCTTGTATCCCCTCCCGGTCCAGGCAGGGGTCGAAGCCCGTGACCTTCATGCCGAAGCCGTGGGCGATCCCAGCCACCCGGGCACCGATGTTCCCCAGCCCGACTATCCCGAGGGTCTTGCCGCACAGCTCCCCGCCGGTCGCCCAGGCGGGCAGGGCCAGGCCCTCCCGCGCCCATCCGCCCGACCGCACCCAGGGGTCGGCCTTGCCTATCCTCCTCAGCAGGCACAGGAGCAGGCCGAAGACGAGCTCGGCAACGGCCTGGGAGTTCTCCCCCGGACAGTTGCACACCTGCACCCCCCGGCGCAGAAGCGCCTCCGCATCGACGTGGTTGTAGCCCGCGCCGTAGGCGATGACCCCCTGCAAACCCGGGGCCCTGTCCAGCACCCCGTCGTTCACGGGCACGTACTCCGTGACGATCACCCGCACGGCCGGCGAGCCGCCTATCTTCCGGGCGAGGTCCCCCGCGTCTTCGGCGTCCGCCCAGGCGAATCCCCCCAGGCGTTCGAGCTCGCCCACGGCCTCCGCCGACAGGTAGAACCGGTCGGCGCAGACCACGGGGGCGTTCAGGGCGCTCTTCCCGGTCACGCGGGCATCACCAGCATGACCTTCAGGTCGTTGACGTTCGTGCCCGTGGCCCCGGTGAGGATGGCGTCCTTGAGCTTGACGAGCGCCGGCGTCACGTCGTGGCTCTTGAGCGCCCCGAAGATGTCCACCTCGAACTGCTTCG
>ERZ1645192.3711-NODE-3711-length-12310-cov-4.885108_pt1 | contig 12310 bp, 12 predicted proteins | sample MGYA00575354_ERZ1645192 | MGnify/ENA primary metagenome ERZ1645192 (study PRJEB40844, sample SAMN11349763) | freshwater sediment metagenome | isolation source: river sediment | host: Sediment | place: India: Faizupur Khadar , New Delhi | collected 2017-02-21 ... | reverse complement strand
TCAACGAAGCGTTCCATAAAACAGTTGCGGATGCAAGCGGGAACAGGGTCCTCGCGGAGTACGTTGAGAATATTCTCGCACGGACGAATGCCTACGTCGTGTTTTACGACCCCTTTTATCATGTGGAGACTTCGCCGAGCCCTGACGACCACAGAGACATCCTGGCAAGTCTCAGAGCTCACGACAAAGAGAAGAGCGTCGCTTTAATGAAAGCCCACTTGGAAGAGGCTGTTGCGGGCCTTGGGAAGATTGTCGTCGAAGAGTAGACTACTTTCTTCATTCTCAAGTTGTTTAGGCGATCGCCCCGGACGGAGCGTTCGCTTGTTTTTTGCTCAATGCCAAAATTCGCCGAATGAAGTGAAGATATTCAATGGAGTTCTTATGAGAGCGAAACGCTGTTTCGCTCACTTTTACGGGAGGTACTTTTTTCATGGCGACGAAAATACCCACGCTAGATCTTGTTCGTAATTATTCAAGAATAAAAGACGAGATTCTTGAAGCGGTGCACGGAGTGCTTGAGACACAGCATTTCATTCTCGGACCGGATGTCTCTCTCTTTGAAAAAGAGTGCGAGCAGTACCTTGGAGGCGTGTCAGCAGTTGCGTGCGCGTCTGGAACAGATGCGCTGATTCTTGCGCTCATGTCGCTCGATATAAAAGAGGGGGATGAGGTAATCACAACGCCGTACAGCTTCTTTGCAACGGCAAGCTGTATTACACGTCTTGGGGCTGTCCCCGTTTTTGTCGACGTCGATCCTGCGACATTCAATGTCGATATGAACAAAGTTCTTGAGGCGACGACGCCGCGAACAAAAGTTTTTCTTCCCGTGCATATTTTCGGCCAGATGGCGCCCCTCGAAGATGGCATGAAAGAGCTTACTTCCCGCGGTATTACAGTCGTCGAAGACGCAGCGCAAGCTTTTGGGGCCTGGCGTTCTGTTGAAGGGGACATTCTTCGAGCCGGAGCAGTCGGGCGCATCGGTTGTTTTTCATTCTTCCCTACCAAAAACCTGGGAGGATACGGCGACGGCGGGATGGTTGTCTCGACGGATACGCAACTGGCAGATCGTCTTCGCAAGCTGAGGGTTCACGGCGCCGGAACTACCTATTTCCATGATGAGGTTGGCTTGAACAGCCGTCTCGACTCGCTTCAAGCGGCCATTTTGCGTGTAAAACTCCGCCACCTTGAGGAGTGGAACGAAGAGCGGCGTATCGTCGCCGGAAGATATTATGCTCTTTTTGCGGAAAAAGGTCTTCTGGAAACGGTGCAACCGCCAGTGGAACTCGAAGGCAATCATCATATTTATCATCAGTATGTCGTACGGGTTCCGCAAAGAGACGACCTTCAGCGTTTCCTTGAGGAAGAAGGAGTAGTAAGCAGGGTCTATTATCCGCTGAGCCTTCATCTGCAAAGGTGTTTCTCTTTCCTTGGTTATAAACAAGGCGATTTCCCGGTTTCAGAACGGCTTAGCAAGGAAACTCTTGCTCTCCCGGTCTTCCCTGAACTCTCTCTAGAGGAGCAGCGGCGTATTGTTGCAGCAATCGGGAAATTTTACGGAAAATAGTCTGACCAATATTGCTCTTTCTCATACAACCGTGTAAAATACCGATGGAGGAAAGGGGAACGCAGTGTACCCTTTCCTCGTAGAATGAGAGCATATAGCGGAGGTGAGAAACAGTGTTTCCTTTTTTCTTTGATCCGACGATGATATTGCTGATTCCAGCGCTTTTACTGGCTATGTGGGCGCAGATGAGAGTGAAGAGCGTCTTTGCAAACTACAGCCGCGTCGGCTCCCGTCGGGGAGTTACTGCATCGGCTGTCGCGAGGGCCTTGCTTGATCGATTTGGTTTGAGAGATGTCCCTGTTCAAAGAGTAGGCGGCAACTTGACGGATCACTACGATCCCCGGGATAAGAGCCTGAGTCTTTCGGATTCGGTATATGAAAGTTCAAGCATCGCTGCTATTGGGGTAGCTGCGCACGAAGTCGGACATGCGATCCAGGACAGCGTGAATTACTCCCCTTTGAAGATCCGGAATGCTATCGTACCGGTTGTCGGGATTGGCTCGACGCTTGCGTTTCCCCTTTTCTTCATAGGAATTCTTCTTCGGGGGCAGATGATGATGGATCTTGGGATTGTTCTCTTCCTTGGGGTGATACTCTTCCATCTGGTTACCTTGCCGGTTGAGTTCGACGCAAGTAATCGCGCGCTCCGTGTTCTTGCCGATACGGGAATGCTGTCAACCGATGAAATAGGAGGAGCAGGAGCGGTTTTGCGCGCAGCATCGTGGACCTATGTTGCGGCGACCGTAATGGCATTCGCCCAGCTTATACGGCTTCTCTTTCTCCGTGGTATGTATGGAAGCAGAGACTAAAAACGCATTCAGCTTCGCCGAGAGGCGATGGTCTGGGAAATGGAGCGGCTTTCCCGGTCGCTCCATTTTATTTCCTCGGGGAGAAAGGACCAGAATCCCATGCCTTTGCTTTTTTTCTTGATTTTTATTTTTATTTTCCCTTGGTTTTTTCTGCTGCTTGTCCTCATCTTTTTTGTGCTTATTCCTCTTGGTTTTTCGATCCAGTCGTTTCTCTGGATTCTTACACGGCCTGCACAGCTTTTTCGTATTGTGACAAGCCGTCAGGTTCGTAAAAACCACGCCCTTGCTCATGGCACGCTCCGTATTCTTGAAGAGGAGTACGGACGATTGAACGCTGAAGGTATGCCCGTCGAAGACGGATTTTCTCTCAGAGGAGGAGTCGATCCGGAAACAGCACTCGCGGCTGCGAAGACTGCTTTGGATCGTATCCGAAGGGGCGATCGGTCGCTGGCGTTTTTTCATCGTTGCGGGATAACTGTCGTGATGGCAAATACGCTTTTTGCTTTCCTCCTTTTTTTTGTGTTGCGCATGCTTGGTCTGTTCAGTTTCCTTTCAGCTATTCTCTGCCTTGTAGCGGTGTACTTTGCCGGATCTCGCCTCAGTTATCTCGCTCAAGTGTACGGCACGATTTCGCCTGATCTGGATGATATGGAGATTACGGGAGTGGATGTACGAAACGAGCAATTTGCGCTGGGGGGGCTCTCCTTTCTTACTCCATCAAGTATTTTTATTCGGACAAGACGAGCCGGCGAGCCTGTGATTGCCGAGGTGGTCTCGCCTTGAGAGGGATTGAGGCTGCTCTTCATGTCTGGAGTGAAGTGCGGGAAGGCAAATTCGCTTCCGAGGTTATCAGACGCCTGGCAGATTCAATGACGCCTGGAGATCTTATGCTTGCGTCGACCCTTGTGTATACAGCCCTCAGGAGACAGTTTCTCTGGAAAGAGATCTACGCGCATTTTTTGAAGGCGTCTCCCGCCGGCGTCTCTCGTCTTACAGACGATGCTCTTTGCATTGGGACCGCAGGTTTGCTTGAGCTGAGGAAGTTTGCTCCGCGTGTTTTGGTAAATGCTCTTGTGCAGTATATGAAAGATAAAGGGGACGAAAGAGGCGCTCGGCTGGTGAACGCCGTTCTTCGAAGGGTGTCTGAAGAAGGGAGAAATGAACTTGCGCGGCTCGAGTCTTCCGGCAACAGCAAGGAACAGGCGCTTGTGGCAGGTATCCCCCCGTGGGTTGCTTCGTATTGGAGGAACACTATCGGCGATGAAGCAAAAAAACTCCTGAAAATGGCGCGTATTCGTCCATATTCTTCGTTTCGCATTCTTCCGGAGGACAAAATGGACGCTATCCTGGAACAAGCTAAAAACAGCGGCATTTGCTGTTGGCCTTCCCCTCTTGTCCCGTATTCAATTCGCCTCAGCTCCACCATATACCCGGGCAACTTCCCAGGGTATTCCGAGGGATGGTCTACGCCTCAGTCGGAGTCCTCGATGCTCGTCGGCGAGGTGATGAAAAAAGTATACAAGGGCGGAGCTATTTTGGAGATGTGCTCTGGACGCGGCGTGAAAACCGGACACATCGCGCGACTTTTTCCCGAAGCTCACATTGAGTGCGTGGAACTGTCTCAAGGACGTGTCGGAGCCGCGGTCCGGGAGATGAAGCGTCTCAATATCAGACGTCTTCCTGTTTTTACTGCGGCGGACGCCCTGCATGCAGAACCTGCGCGTTCACCCGCTTTCATTTCACTTGATGCTCCCTGTTCAGGAAGCGGCACATGGAACCGGCATCCGGAGGGCAAGTGGCGCCTTTCCGCAGAAAAACTGGAGTCTTTAGCCCTGCTTCAGCGGAACCTTTTAAAAAGAGCAGTTTCTCTTCTTGCGCCGGGAGGGATTGTGGTCTACTCTACATGTAGTCTTTTGAAGACAGAAAATGAAAATGTAGTCGCCGGAATTCTTTCGGAGGACGCTTCTCTTGTCGAACTTTCTTTTCCTTTTTCCGCGAAATACTTTCGTAGAGGACGTCCCTGGGGAGTCTATATCTGGCCTGAACTGCCTTGGCTTGATGGTTTTTACATGGCGGTGATCATGAAGAGATCGGGAGGGAAAGACTGTTGATAGGAAAAATATTACGCTGGGCCATAGTACTGGCGTTGTTGGTCATTCTTATCTCCGGAAGCGTCGCTTTTTACACTGTTTTTTTTGGAGGGAAAGACCTGGTGATCCCGCCGCTGCGGGAGATGTCAGTGCTTGATGCGGTAGAAAGCGCTGAGCGCATGGGCTTGGAAGTCAGAATTGAACAGATTGATTCATCTGTTCCCGTCGGTACGGTTCTTGCCCAGTGGCCGGATCCCGGTACAAAAGTGCGAAAAGATAAAACGGTTATACTGAAGGTCAGTAAGGGCGGAAACAGGCAAGCAATCACTGATTTGCGAGGACTAGAACAGGGGCAAGCGTTGCGGATGATTGAAGAGCAGGGGTTCAGCGCAGGTGAGATTCTCCGTGTCCACGACGGAAATCGTCCTGCAGGCACTGTAATCGCTCAGAATCCCGCTTCTCCTGCTATGATTGAAGGAGGAAGAAAAATTGAACTCCTTATCAGCATGGGGCCTCTGCCCAAAGACGGACGTATTCCCGTTCCGGATTTAGCGCAACGCGATGAGAAAACTGCAAGAGAACTTTTGCTGCAAAGCGGTCTTCGCGTGGGCGGTGTTGAATATGTGAATACGCAGCACACCCCGGATGGTATGGTCATGGCGACCAGGCCGAAAACTGGGGCAATGATACGCCAGGGAGACGCAGTTGTTATTCAGGTGGCAACAAGCAGGCGGAAGGAACCGGAACTGGTTCCGGAAACTCGAGCGGCCACGCCGACTCCGCCCCCGCAGGGTGAAGTCGTTGTAGAACAACCGCAGACGCCCGTTCGCCAAATTGGACCGGCCGGGCCTGTACAAACATTGACCCCGGAGCAGCAGGAACTTGCCGGAGCCATAGGTTTGCCTGTAGACAGACCGCCGGCAGCAGCGACACCGACGCCTTCTACCCCTCCCGCTGTTCGTCCAGGACCCGCTTCGACAGGAACGGCGAGAATACGATATCAGGTGCCTCCATTGACGAAGCCGCTCTCTCTTAAGATAGAGATGGTCGATGCAACGGGGACGAAAGCGCTGCACGGGCGCGATGTAAAAGGCGGAGAATTCATTTCTCTCGACGCTCCCTTTGTAACAGAAGCAGTTGTTACTGTGTATCTTGGCGGCGAATTTGTCTGGCAGGAGCGATATAAATGAACAGGAACCTTTTCTTTGCACCTTCTCTCCTCGCTGCGGATATCCTCAATATGGAGCGTTCTATCTCTTCGTTGGAAGGCGAACATGATTGGCTCCACGTGGATGTTATGGACGGATGTTTTGTACCGAATATAACCTTTGGCCCGGGATTTGTTTCTGCGCTGCGGAAGAGATTCCCCCAGGAGACTCTCGACGTCCATCTCATGATCGAGCACCCTGAATTGCTTCTTGATGATTTTTTGGCAGCAGGCGCCGATTATCTGACCATTCATGCAGAAGCGGATCATCATATTCACAGGACCCTGTCGCGGATTCGGGAAAGGGGGGGCAAGGCCGGTATTTCAATCAACCCGGGAACTTCGGAGGAGATTCTCCGTCCGTTGCTTCCATTTGTTGATCTTGTTCTTGTCATGTCTGTTAATCCTGGTTTTGGGGGACAATCATTTATCGGATCCGTCATGGAAAAGGTGACCATGCTCTCCAGATGGAGAACCGCAGGCCACTATTCCTATCTCATTGAAATGGACGGTGGTATCGGGAGGCAGAATGCGGCTATGGTGGCTCTGGGAGGGACCGACGTTCTTGTAATGGGAAGCGCGGTCTTTGGTACCCCTGAACCTGCCCGAACCCTGCGCGAAATACGAACACTTGTTAAGGAGGCAACAGATCGTGCCTGAAGAAAGAGAAAACATGCTCCAAGAGGCTGGAAGAGAAATTCAACGTAAAAGAGAACAGTTGGGACTTAGTCTTGAGGACGTCCACGAGGGAACAAAAATACGAATTAACTTTTTACAGGGAATCGAACAAGGAGACTACTCGGGTTTTCCTGGAACAGTGTACGTTCGAGGATTTATCCGGACATATCTGCAGTTCCTTGGCGCGGAAGAACTCTGGGGCGATTTTCTTCCGATGCTTTCAGAGGGAGTCGAAAAAAAGCGACCGGAAGAGCCTGTTATTGGAACATGTACCCCTCCGACGAGGGGTTTTAAACCTGCTTCTAAATTTTGGGTTTTCGTTCTTCTTTTGCTGATCGTTTTGGGGTCGGGATGGTATGTTTGGTATTCGTGGGAACAGAGCGGCGTTTCCCTCTTTTCACTGAACAATGATCGGGAATCTGTGTCCGAAGAAGAACGATCTGAAAACGAAGGGAACGGACGAACTTCAGAACAGAGCCTAACCCTTGAACCCCCTGCTGAAACGTCTGATCCTCAATCAGGTGAAATCAGTGGAGATTCATCTATGGCAATCGGGGCTCCTGATACGCATCCGACTTTTGTTCTCCCTCCCACAGCTGCGGAGCTTGTAGGCGTTGCGGAAACACCTGTTGCTACGCCGACGCCTGTAGTTGCAGAAAAGAAGGAGAAAGAGCTGGTTATCACGGCCAACGCCGATTGCTGGGTACGTGTTCGTCAAGGAACCAAAACGGTGTTTGAGCGTACGATGCGATCCGGAGATACTGCCGATTTTAAGGTAACTGAAAGACTGAGTGTTACTTTTGGACGGGGAAGCGCCATTAAAGTGACATGGAACGGCAAGGATTTAGGGGCTCCCGGACGAGGAGTCGAAAGAATATTTTATGATCCGGACGGAACAACGGGAAGGTTCGATTAGTGAAAGTTTATCTAATCAGTTTAGGATGCGCAAAGAACTCCGTGGACAGCGAAAAGCTCCTCGGAGTTCTTCAAGCTTTCGGAGTGCCTGTTGTGCACGATATTGCCGAGGCCGATATCGCCATTGTGAACACATGCGGCTTTATTCAGTCTGCCGTCGAGGAGAATGTTAATGTTATCCTCGATCTTGAGTCAATGAAAGAAAAAGGGCTTCTTAAAAAAATCGGCGTAGTCGGTTGCCTTGTCAACAGATATGGCGACGAGTTGAAAAAAGAGCTTCCAACGGTTGATTTGTGGGCAAAAGCTGAAGAGTGGGGGAACGTTGCCGCCTTTTTCGGAGGAAGTATGACCTTCGAGGGGAAAAGGGGTATTCTACAAGAAACGCGCCCTTGGTCACGCTATCTAAAAGTGGGTGAAGGGTGCGACACTTTTTGTTCTTACTGCACTATCCCTTCGATTAGAGGAAAGGCTCGCAGCATTCCTCTTCCTGAACTTCTCCAAGAAGCGCAAAGCCTTGTTCAGAACGGAGCGAAGGAACTATGTCTTGTAGGACAGGATCTTACAATTTACGGAAGAGATCTTTACGGAGATGATGGACTTCGTACGCTTTTGCGAGCTCTTGACGCTGAGCTTCCGGAAGAAGTTTGGATTCGCATGCTGTATCTTCATCCTTCAAGAATAGACGAATCATTCATTGATATGGTTGCCGAGAATCCGAGAATTTTGTCCTATCTGGACATACCGATACAACACATTGATGATGAGATTTTGCACAGAATGAACCGTCCGGACAAAGAGGGACACATTCGTCGTATATTTGCTTACGCGAGGAGCGTCGATCCGCTCTTTGCGCTTCGTACAACAATTATTACCGGTTTCCCGGGGGAAACCGAGCGACAGTTCAACAAAGTACTCAATTTTCTTGAAGAGGCCGAAATAGATCGCGTTGGTGCATTTATGTATTCTCCCGAAGAGGGAACGCCGGCGGCTCAAATGGAGGGACAGGTCGATGCGTCGGTAAAAAACAGCCGCTACGACCGTTTAATGACGCTACAGGCTGAGATATCCCTGGAGAGACAACGACTTTTTTTAGGACGTACGCTTTCAATTCTGGTCGATGAAATCAGCCAGGACGACGGATTTGCATGGGGGCGTTCCTACAGAGATGCTCCCGAGGTTGATGGTCTCGTAGGCGTTGCCGAAGGCGCCGGGTTGACAGAGGGAGCTTTTGTGGAGGTGTTGATAACAGATGCTGAAGAACATGATCTCTTCGCGGAAATATCAGGGAACTAAAGATATCGCATGGTGTATCAGCACTCTTTGCGGATTGGGTTTTTTCTCTTCGATGCCGGGAACCCTCGGGTCGGTAGCGGCGTTTCTTTTCTTTGTTGTCATTCCTGTTCCGTGGTACCTGATTCTTGCTACAGCCATTTTGGGAGTCTCTGTGTCGCAGCTATATTCCAAAAGAATCGGCGTCGAAGATCCGAAGGAAGTAATTATTGACGAAGTTGTCGGCGTCTGGATAGCAATGTATGGAATGCCCTCCGGTTTTTTTCTCCCAGCGCTCTTTCTTTTCCGGGTTGTGGATATATTGAAGCCGTTTCCTGTGAACGCCTCGGAAAAACTTCCCGGAGGATGGGGAATAATGGCGGACGATATCGTCGGAGGCATTCTCGTCAATCTACTCCTGACCTTTATCCGCTGGCTCTACATCGGAGGCGGCTGGAGTCATATCCTGTAAAAAGGAACGACGGCTTTTCGGAAAAAGGAGGCATACCATGAAACAGGCAGTCCTCATTGCCCTTGGTGATGAACTTCTCAGCGGTGCACGTCGCGAGGGGAATTGCGGATGGCTCGCGAATCGTCTTGCTCTTGCAGGGTGGAAAGTTCTCCGGATGGAAATCATACCCGACGGACTCGGAGCGCTGGAGGACACTCTGGCTCTTTGGGCTGGAAAAACGGACCTTATTGTCATCTCAGGAGGGCTCGGGCCAACACATGATGATTGCACAAGGAAGGCCCTTGCACGGTTTTTGAACGCCCCGCTTCAGTTGAACGCGGAAGCATATAACAGAATTTTAGCACGATATCCTTCCGAGATGAGAGAGAACCTTGAATTATGCAGAATTTCTCAGGGCTCAGTTCCTGAAGGCGCCCAGGCTATACATAACCCGCGCGGCTCCGCTCTTGGTATATCCTTTCTGATGGAAGGGACAAAGATCTGCGCCTTTCCGGGTGTTCCCGATGAGTTCAAAGCAATGGCTGAGCAGGAACTTGCCTGCGAGATGTCTGTAAGTGACTGCAGGATGCGTTCACTCATTGTTGTCGGATGGCCGGAGAGTCTTTTGAAAGACCGAATTGCTCCTGTGGTTGACGATCCCTCCCTCCATATTTCCATTCTCCCCTCTTCCGGAACAGTGGAAATTATTCTCAGAGGAGAACCTGTTCGCATAGAATGCGCGGCTCGCACGTTACGAGAGCTCCTCCCTGGCGACTGCCTGCCGGAAGGCTGTTTTTCCGTAGCAGAGGATCTCCTTCGAGAGGCCCGGAAAAGAAACGTCACACTTGCCTTTGCGGAATCATGCACTGGAGGTCTTCTTGGGGCTGCGCTCACAGACATCTCAGGGAGTTCGGATGTGTTTTTAGGAAGCGCAGTCTGTTACAGTAACAGCGCAAAAACACATATACTCTCAGTTTCAGACGAGCTGCTTGAGAGTTTTGGGGCTGTAAGTTCCGAGTGCGCGATCGCCATGGCGAAGGGTGCTTTGAATCAGTTTGGCTCCGAGTTGGCGCTCTCTGTCACAGGAGTCGCGGGACCAGGAGGCGGCTCTGAAGAAAAACCGGTAGGCGCCGTCTGGTTCGCTCTTGCAGGTCTTTGCGGCGAACGTGCATTTTTGCATCATTTCCCCGGGGACAGACTCCAGATACGTAGAAGTGCGATGAATACAGGGCTTTTGCTGCTCCGGAAAACGGTAATGGAGTTGAACATTCTATGAATGGAATACTGCGTTCTTTCTTTTGCATCGAGTTGCCTCCTGCAGTACAAAAGAAACTTTGGCAAACTGTGGACACCCTTCGTTTAGTTTTGCCGGATTTGAAATGGGTATCGGCGAACGCCCTCCACATAACGCTCAAGTTTCTCGGCGAACAGGAGCAACGGCTGCTCGAGGATCTTATGCGATCATTTGAGAAAAGAATTGCTTCTTCCGGGCAAGATGTGATAGCTCTTTCCTCTTCCGCTCTCGGTGCTTTCCCAAATATACGAACGGCCCGAACTCTTTTTGCCGAACTGTGCGGCGATCTTGTCCCGCTGAAAGCTATTGCGTCAATTCTTGAAGATGTGAGTGCGGAACATGGAATTCCACGAGAAAAAAGACCTTTCAAGCCTCACATAACACTTGCGAGAACGCGCCGTACGGAAACAGTGATAATATCCCCAAAAGATATCCCTCTTTTCAGTAAAATAGAGTGGCAAGCGACATCGGTAACGTTGATGAAAAGTTCTCTGACACCTGCCGGCCCAATCTATACCCCTCTAAAAATCTGGGAATTCCCGGCGAAAGTTTTTTGATAGGAACACGACTTTTCCTGTACAATACTACTGTTCATATTCTGGAAGGAGGAATTTGTTTGGCGAAGAAGAAAACTCCTCAGACGCGTGACGACGTTCTTGAACTTGCCATTGAGGATATCCGCAGCAAATTTGGAGAAGGCTCCATAATGCGTCTCGGAGATTCCTTTAAAGCGGCTGTTGAGGTTATTTCAACAGGTATTCTCCCTTTGGATGTGGCTCTGGGTATCGGTGGCCTTCCCCGTGGTCGTATCGTTGAAATTTTCGGGCCTGAAGGCTCCGGGAAAACAACCGTAGCTCTGCATGCCGTTGCTGAAGCGCAGAAAGCCGGAGGAGTTGCCGCCTTTATTGACGCTGAACATGCTCTGGACCCGAGACTTGCGCATAATCTCGGCGTTGACGTGCAGTCCTTATATATCGCACAGCCCGACAGCGGAGAACAGGCTCTTTACGTTTTGGACACGCTGGTTCGCAGCAGCGCCGTTGATATTGTGGTTATCGATTCAGTCGCTGCTCTGACCCCGCAGGCGGAAATAGACGGTAAGATTGGAGATAGCCAGGTAGGCCTTCAGGCTCGTCTTATGTCCTATGCTCTCAGACGACTGACCTCAGCAATTTCGAAAAGCAACTGCGTCGTGGTTTTTATAAACCAGTTGCGCGCAAAAATCAGCACAGGCTATTCGCAGGGGCCTCAAGAAACGACAACCGGAGGGCGCGCTCTCAAATTTTATAGCTCTGTGCGGATAGAAGTAAAACGGGGGAAAGGCGTTAGTAAAGGAGACGACACAATCGGGCATGAACTATGGATGAAGGTTGTCAAAAACAAGCAAGCGCCACCCTTCAAAACCGGCCACTGTACTCTGCTCTATGGGAAGGGACTTCCTAAGGGCATGTCGATTCTCGACATGGCCATCGACTTTAATGTTGTAAAAAGAAAAGGCTCATGGCTTGCTTATAAAGGAGAAACATTAGGCCAGGGGAAAGATACCGTTGCGCAGTATATTGAAGAACATCCTGACCTGATGCAGGAGATTTCCGCAGAAGTACTTGCTGTTACCTCAGAAGGACTCTCGCTTGCACTTTCGGAACATGAACCTCCTCTTCCTCTTGAGGATGACGAAAATTCCGGTCCTTCTCTTTCAATCGAAGACGGAATTCTTGAACTCGACGAAGAGGTAGAAACCGGAGACGAAGAAGAAAAATAACAATAAGGGGAAAAGCTTTATAAATAACCAGCTTGTGCTTTTATAGTTAGATACTGTCTTTAAATAATGCTAATAGCGATTCTTATTCTTCGCTTATTATCTCTAGCAGATTGCATGACTCTTCATTGCAATTACAGGATGTTTGCGTTGACAACATCTGGTACGTCAGGTATCATACTCTAGCACTTTGGTTGAGGCCAAGTGTTTCGGGTGTGACCCGAGCAGAACCTTGACAGTTTTATAAGAGCGAGAAGAAGAGGTAAAGAGGCGT
>ERZ1645192.3710-NODE-3710-length-12312-cov-11.489271_pt1 | contig 12312 bp, 11 predicted proteins | sample MGYA00575354_ERZ1645192 | MGnify/ENA primary metagenome ERZ1645192 (study PRJEB40844, sample SAMN11349763) | freshwater sediment metagenome | isolation source: river sediment | host: Sediment | place: India: Faizupur Khadar , New Delhi | collected 2017-02-21 ... | reverse complement strand
TTAATGCAATAAACCCCGCTTCCTGCCGGGGGGCAGAAAGCGGGGTTGTAGCCGGGTGAACCGCTGGTTCAGCCCTTATTTCTCCTGGTTTTTATCTTCGATTTCAGGTTCGTCCTTCGTCGCTTTCTTGAATTCCTTCATGCCTTGACCCAAACCTTTCATGAGTTCAGGAATTTTTTTGCCTCCGAAAAGCAACAGGGCAAGTGCGACGATCAGAACGATCTGCCAGGGACCAATGACACCGGCGATAACAAACAGATTCATAGTACTGAGTTTTTTATTTGATGCAAAAATAGCTTTTTTTTAGTAGTTCCTGTGATCAGCGGAAAAGTTTCAGGATATCGTTGGCGTTGGCATAGAGGACCAGGGCCAGCAGCAGGAACATGCCGGTCATCTGGGCATACTCCATGAATTTCTCGCTCGGTTTGCGGCGGGTAACCAGTTCAAACAGCAGGAACATGACGTGTCCTCCGTCGAGGGCCGGGATGGGCAGCAGGTTCATGATAGCCAGAATGATCGAAATGAAGGCCGTCATATTCCAGAAGGCATGCCAGTCCCAGGTCCCGGGGAAGATACTCCCGATGGTGATGAACCCTCCCAGTGATTCGTAGGCCTTGGCCTCGGGCATGAAGAAAAGCTTGAACTGCTTGAGGTAGTTGGCGGCAGTCTCCACACCCCGGGTGATTCCGGCAGGGATGGACTCAAAAAAGCCATAGCGGATGGTCTTAAACTCAAAGAGGTCGCTGAAGGAGACGCTGTTGGAAATGCCAATCATCCCATCTTCACCCAGTTGAACGGGGAGTTCCAGGGGCTCTCCCTGGCGAAGCACCCCCACCGTGATCTTTTGTCCCTTGCTGGCTGCCAGCGCCTTCTGGAATTCATCGTGCCAGGCAAACTGTGCCCCATTGATGGAGGTAATCTGGTCTCCCTTCTGCAGACCAGCCGTTTTCCCGGGTGAATTTTTGGCAAAATCACCAATGGTAAACCGGAAAGGATACCGCAGGCCGAAGACCCCTTTGCTCTTCAGCAGAAGGGCCAGCGACTCATTGGAGATGGGGACGTCGATTTTCTGACTGTCACGTTCCACCTGGACCGAGGTCGCCTTGTCGAGGACGATGGTAGGCACGATCTTGGCGAAGTTCTCCACTGCATGGTGGTCTACGGCAAGGATCCTGTCGCCATTGCGGAAACCCAGCTTCTCGCCTGTCTCATCGACCACGATCCCGTATTTGACGTTCGCTGTGGGGAGATACTCTTCGCCCCAGGCATAAAGGACGCCAACATAGATGAGGAAGGCGGCCAGGAAGTTCATCAGCACCCCACCCACCATGATCAGCAGCCGCTGCCAGGCCGGTTTCGAACGAAATTCCCAGGGTTGGGGCGGCAGTTTCATCGCCTCCTTGTCCATCGACTCGTCGATCATCCCTGCTATCTTGACATAGCCCCCCAGCGGAAGCCAGCCCACCCCGTACTCGGTGTCGCCCCGTTTGGTCTTCCACAGCGAAAACCAGGGATCGAAAAAGAGATAGAACTTCTCCACCCGGGTTTTAAAAAGCCGGGCAAAGAAAAAATGTCCCAGCTCGTGGATGATCACCAACAAGGAGAGACTGAGAAGAAGTTGTGCAGTTTTTATGAGTGCTGATTCCATTTCCTGATTTTAATATTTTGCAAATTTACCGGTTTTGATTAACAATTCAGTGCGGTTTCTGGTTTCGTCATTGGTCAGAATAAGTTCTTCGAGGCCGGGGTTTTTCACGAAGGAGGTTTTTTCGAGGATTTGGGTGATGATTTCCGGGATGGCGGGGAAGCTGATTTTTTCAGCCAGGAAGGCGCTCACGGCGATTTCGTTGGCGGCATTGAGGGCGCAGGGGAGGTTTCCCCCCTGGTGGATGGCTTCAAAGGCCAAGTCCAGGTTACGGAAATTCTCCCTGTCGGGCTTTTCGAAGGTCAGGGCAGCCAGCTGGCTGAAGTCAAGGCGCGGAAAATCATTGGCGATGCGTTCGGGCCATCCCAGGGCATAGAGGATGGGCATCCGCATGTCGGGAGGGCCGAGCTGGGCCTTGACAGATCCATCGCGGAACTGCACCATGGAATGGATGATGGACTGGGGATGGACGACTACTTCGATCGCGGCAGGGGGCAGCCCGAAGAGCCAGTGGGCCTCGATCATTTCAAACCCCTTGTTCATCAGCGTAGCCGAATCGATGGTGATCTTGGCCCCCATGTCCCAGTTGGGATGGGCCAGGGCGTCGGCGGGAGTGACCCGCGCCAGTTGGGAGGCTGTTTTTCCCCGGAAGGGGCCGCCAGAACAGGTCAGCAGGATCTTTTCGGCAGGATTCATTAATTCTCCGGCCAGGCATTGGAAAATGGCGGAGTGCTCGGAATCGACCGGGAGGAGGTCGACGCCCTTCTCCCGGGCCAGGCGGGTGATCATCTCTCCGGCGACCACCAGGGTCTCCTTGTTGGCCAGGGCGATGTCTTTGCCGGCTTCCACGGCCCTGAGCGTCGGAAGCAGCCCCGAATAGCCCACCATGGCCGTCACTACCATATCAACGCTCTCCAGGACCACTGCCTCACCGATGGCCCCAGCCCCCGCAAAGACCTTCACCGGCTCGTCGCTCAAGGCCTCCCTGACCTCCTGGTACTTCGCATCATTGCCGATGACCACCATGTTGGGCTGGAACTTACGGGCCTGCGCAATCAACAGTTCCGTGTTGTTGTATGCCGTGAGCACCTCCACTTCAAAACGGCCGGGATTTCTCTCCACCACGTCAAGGGTCTGCCGCCCGATACTCCCTGTCGACCCCAAAAGGGCTATCCTTTTTATGCTCATTAGAATACGATGTAATTCATGGGATCTACAGGTTTGCCATTGTACCACAACTCGAAATGAAGGTGTGGCCCGGTACTGAGCTCTCCTGAATTGCCGATAATGGCGATGGCCTCGCCGGCCTTCACCGCTTCTCCCGTCCGCTTCAGCAACTCCGCATTGTGCTTGTAAGCCGAGGTCAGGTTATTCTCATGCTGGATATAAATCACGTTGCCCGTTTCCAGCGTCCACCCCGAAAAAAGAACCGTCCCCGCCAATACTGCCGAAATCCTGGAATTGGGCTGCCCCACCAGATCAACACCGTAATGCTCTTTGCGGGCATCAAACTTATTGGTGATCAGACCTTTCACGGGAATGTAAAAATGAATTTTCTCGGGTGACTCCCCTTTTTCCCAGGTGGCACCGGCCGACAGATTCAACCGCTCCTCCAGGATCTTGTCCTGAAAGACCGAATCGGTATTGTAAGGCTTGTATTCGATGCGGGTATTCTTTTCAGTGACCTCTTTCCCGGCACTTTTGTCTTCGGGGATCTCTCCGGAAACGACCGATCTCATGTCATTGAAGAACTTATCCCTGATGGTCAGTTCCCTTTCCAGGGAATCGACAATAAGAACATTGCGCAGCAGCATTTCGCGGTACTCCTCTCCGGGATACCCCGGGATGTACTCCCGCAAGGGGGTGGAGGCCACCAGAAAAACGACCAGTGAAATCATAAACACCGAAAAGAGGCTTACCGCCGTGAAGACCTTCAGTGGCGTCAGTTTAAAGGTCCACACCGACTGCAGGGTGGTGTCATTGTATAGAATGAACCGGTATTTATCACGCAGCCGGGCTGCCCATTGCTTTCTCTTTTTGTTTTCTGCCATCTCTGTTTCCAAGAACGCACAAAATTAACAAGTTTTGAACAACAGGATTCCTAACCCCTTGACGGCAATGGTTAATTTTCATAAAAATATTTGTTACAAGCCAAAACATCTGCTACTTTCGCAGGTCAGCCCCTGCCAGTCAGGAGGATGGCAAAACAGAGTATTTTCAAATCACTAAATGACTGAATTTTACAAATGAGGAAGATTTTTATTCTTTTTGTGCTGGTGGCTTTTTTGGGGGCACCTGCAAAGGCGGATGAGGGCATGTGGTTGCCCGCGCTGATCCATAAGTTGAATATCGGAGATATGCAGGCCAAAGGATTGAAGCTTTCCGCAGAAGATATCTACAGTATCAACCATAGTAGCCTCAAGGATGCCGTGGCGCATATCGGGGGTTGTACGGCAGAGATGATCTCTCCCGACGGGTTGATGCTGACCAACCACCATTGTGCTTTTGGTGACATCCAGCGCCATTCGACCGTGGAGCATGATTACCTGCGCGATGGTTTCTGGGCGAAGAGCCGGGAGGAGGAGCTTCCCAACCCTTCCAAGATTGCCCGCTTCCTGGTTCGTGCCGAGGATGTGACCGACAAGGTATTGGCCCAGGTGACCGCTGACATGAGTTTTGCCGATCGCCAGAAGGCCGTGATCACGGCAGCCGCTAAGATTGAAAATGAAGCCATTGGGGATACCCACTACCAGGCCCAGGTGACCAGCCTCCTTGAGTCGAACCGTTACTTCCTCTTTGTTTATGAGACCTTCCGTGATGTCCGTCTGGTGGGTGCACCCCCGCAAGCGCTGGGTAAGTTCGGCGGCGATACCGACAACTGGATGTGGCCCCGTCATACCGCCGACTTCTCGATTTACAGGGTTTATTGTGCGCCCGATGGAAAACCTGCCCCTTATGCCAAAGAGAATGTACCCTACCATCCCCGTCACTACTTCCCTATTTCCCTGAAGGGCGTCAAAGATGGGGATTATGCCATGGTCATGGGTTATCCCGGTCGTACCATCCGTTATCGTACCTCCACCGAGGTTCAGGCCACCATGGATATCACCAATAAAACCCGTATTGATGTCAGGGAGAAGAAACTCGACATCATCGGCAAATACATGGAATCCAGCCAGAAAGCCAGGATTCAGTATGCCAGCAAGCATGCCGGAAGCTCCAATTACTACAAGTATAGCATTGGTCAGAATACCGGTCTGGACAATCTGAATGTGATTGAAAGGAAAAAGGCTGAAGAGGAGGCTTTCACCCAATGGGTCAACCAGGATCAGGCCAGAAAGGCCAAATACGGGAAGGCCCTGGAAATGATCAACGGGGCCTACCTGGAGACCGGTGATGATGTGGCACAGAACTACCTCACTGAGGCGTTGTTGCAGGGGCCTGAGATTTTTCTGACGGCATACCGGGCCCGCGCCTTTTACAACCTGTTGGAGAAACCCGCCGAAAACGGCGATAAGATAAAGCAGGCCGCCGATAACCTCCGGGAGATGGCCGCAGGATTCTTCAAGGACTATGATGCCGCTACCGACCAGAAACTGGCCGCTACCCTGCTTAAACTCTATGCCGACAGGGTTGACCCGAAGTACTACCCTCCCTTCTATAACACGATCAAATCAAAATTCAAAGGCGATTATGCCAAATATGCGGCCAAGATGTTTGCCGGCACCCTCTTCAGTGACCAGGCCAAAATGGAGGCCTTTCTGAAAAATCCATCGAAAAAGGTTCTCGACAAGGATATGGCCTTCCAGGCTTCGGGAGAGATTTTCGACATGATGCGCAAGATAGGTTCCGAGAATGAGAAATACGCCCTCCAGCTGGAGGAGGGGCGTCACCTGCTGTTGGCCGGACTGATGGAGATGCATGCCGGGAAGACCTTTTATCCCGATGCCAATTCCACCATGCGCCTGACATATGGTACGGTGGGCAGTTATCAGCCCCGCGACGGGGTGCTCTACAAGGAGACCACCACAGTACAGGGTTACCTCGAGAAGGAGATCCCCGGAGATGATGAATTTGATGTTCCGGCACGGATGAAACAGTTGATCCAGGCCCGTGATTTCGGCCGCTATGCCAACAAAAACGGCGAACTGGAAACTTGCTTCATCAGCAACAACGATATCACCGGCGGCAACTCGGGCAGTCCTGTCCTCAATGCCAATGGCGAACTCATCGGGATTGCCTTCGATGGCAACTGGGAAGCCATGAGTGGTGACATTGCCTTCGAACCCGGGCTGCAACGGACCATCAGCGTGGACATCCGTTTTGTCCTCTGGGTTGTCGACAAATATGCGGGAGCGACTCATCTGATTGATGAAATGACCCTGGTGGATTAGTTTCCCGGGGGCATCCTGCGGGGTGGTGACTGACGGGCCATCTGGAGTGCCGCCAGTCAGCTGCTACTGCGCGACTTTCTGGATTACCAGATAATTACTGCCGGTGGAAAAATAGCTTGCCGGCGGGTCAGCAGGTACCGGGAATAACACCCCCCGGTACCTGCTTTTTTTAGCGCCGTCTATGTTCCGGCTGCTTTTAGATCGCAGTAGCCTGAACGATCCCCGGCACTTTTATATCTTTGCGGGGAAGCCTCTGTGTGGGGGCCCGTAATAGTACGACATGCCTGAAATAACCATATATACCGACGGGGCGGCCCGTGGAAACCCTGGACCCGGAGGTTATGGAGCCGTGCTCCTCTCGGGGAACCTCCGGAAGGAGCTCTCGGCTGGCTACCGGCTGACGACCAATAACAGGATGGAACTCCTGGCGGTCATCGTAGCCCTGGAAGCCCTCCGGATCGAAGGATCACGGGTTACCATCTATACCGATTCACGTTATGTGGCCGATGCGGTCAACAAAGGGTGGGTGTTCAACTGGCTGAACAAACGCTTTAAAGGGAAGAAAAACCCCGATCTGTGGCTCCGTTTCCTGGAAGTATATAAGAAACACCAGGTCAGATTTGTGTGGATCAAAGGGCACAATGAGAACCCCCTCAATGAGCGTTGTGACCAACTGGCCGTGGAAGCTTCCCATCTTCCCTTTCTGCACGAGGATGAAGGCTATCATCCTGAGTGATAGCCTTATTTTCTTTTTTATTTGATTCATCCGGGCAGAACGGCCCATTGTGGCAGCACTCTATTTCCAGGCTCCATGCACAATTAAGTAGGCCAATAAGGCGATGGGTAACCAAAAGAGTGTTATTTTTAGGAGTTTTCTGATTAAAAAATCCTGACATGATGAACCGGAAACTAAGAATGGGAATGATCGGTGGTGGTCTGAATGCGTTTATAGGGGCCATCCACCGCCTCGCGGCCATCATGGATGGCCGGGTAGAGCTGGTCTGCGGTTGTTTCAGCAGCCATCCGGAGGTCTCTTTTTCCACAGGGAAAAGCCTTTTTCTCCCGAAGAACAGGGTGTACATGACCTGGCAGGAGATGATCGATAAGGAGGCGGCCCTTCCGGAGGGGGAAAGAATGGATTTTGTTTCCATTGTAACCCCCAACCATGTTCATTTCGGTCCGGCCATGATGGCTCTGGAAAAGGGATTTCATGTTGTTCTGGACAAGCCTTTTACGTTTACGCTGGAAGAAGCCGTACAGCTCAGGGCGAAGGTCAGGGAGAGTGGATTATTGCTGGCGCTGACCCACACCTATGCGGGTTACCCGGCGGTGAAGCAGGCCCGGGAGATGGTTTCACAAGGGATGCTGGGGCAGATCAGGAAGGTTTACGTGGAGTATCCCCAGGGGTGGCTCTCCGAGAAGGTGGAGGATCGCGGGAATATACAGGCCTCATGGCGTACCGACCCCAGCAGGTCGGGGAAGGCCGGCTGTATGGGTGATATAGGCACCCATGCCCATCACCTGGCTGAATACATCACCGGTTTGAAGACCACGGAACTCTGTGCCGACCTGAGGACGTTTGTTCCCGGCCGGCTTCTGGATGATGACGGGGCAGCCCTGCTCCGCTTTGACAATGGGGCGAGTGGCGTGCTGATGGCCTCGCAGATTGCTGCGGGTGAGGAGAACGCTTTGAAGATCAGGGTCTACGGTGAAAAGGGAGGGCTCGAATGGGCCCAGCAGGACCCCAACACGCTGATCTTGAAGTGGCTCGACAGGCCTATGGAGGTGTACCGTACCGGCACCTGTTTCATGGGGGGTGTGGCTGCTGCCAATACCCGTACCCCGGGGGGCCACCCCGAAGGCTACCTGGAAGCCTTCGCCAATATTTATCGTAATTTTGCCCTTACCCTGATGGCACGCCTCGACGGCACCGCGCCCCGGCCCGAATGGCTCGACTTCCCGGGAGCCGACGAAGGCGTCAGAGGCATGCAATTCATCGATACCGTGGTCAAAGCAGGCAGCAGTGACGCGCCAAAATGGCTGAAAATAAGTTAAGAGGCTCTGGGATGATCGAATATCGTGATGCAGTCCTGACCTGTTAAGAAACTCTAACCGCTAATTGAAACTATATGTCCCGACCAGTAACTCTTTACACCGGACAGTGGGCCGACCTGCCCCTGGAAGTCATGTGCCGCAAGGCCAAATCTTTCGGCTATGATGGCCTGGAACTATGCTGCTGGGGCGATCACGTGGAGATCGACAAGGCCGATCAGGCCTACTGCGATGCCAAAAAGGCCCTTCTCAGCCACCATGGTCTTCAGCTGTTCACCATCTCCACCCACCTCGTGGGCCAGTGCGTCTGTGACCCGATTGATGAGCGGCATAAGGCGATTCTACCCGCTTATGTGTGGGGCGATGGAGATCCTGAAGGGGTGCGGCAGCGGGCTGCACAGGAACTGATAGAAACAGGCCGGGTGGCCCACCGGCTGGGCATCGATACCATTGTCGGTTTTACGGGAAGCCCCATCTGGCACCTGCTCTATTCCTTTCCGGCCGTTCCCCCTGACATGATCCAACGGGGTTATGAGGATTTCGCACGCCGTTTTATGCCCATCCTCGATGAATACCAGAAACTGGGCGTCAGGTTTGCCCTGGAGGTGCACCCGACCGAAATAGCCTTTGACATCCATACGGCCCGCCTTGCCCTCCAGGCCGTCAACTACCACCCCGCCTTGGGCTTCAATTTCGACCCCAGCCATTTTGGCTACCAGGGCGTCGATTATGTCCGCTTCGTCTATGAGTTTCCCGACCGGATCTACCATGTCCACATGAAGGATGTCTATTGGAGCGACCTTCCGATGACGGTGGGCGTCTTCGGGGGGCACATGGAGTTCGGCGACAACCGGCGCTACTGGAATTTCAGGAGCCTGGGCCGCGGAAAAATTGACTTCGAGAATATCATCCGCGCCCTCAACGACATCGGCTACCAGGGACCTCTTTCGGTGGAATGGGAAGACAGCGGCATGGACCGGGAGGCTGGCGCGGCCGAATCGTGCGAATTCGTCCGTTATTCCGACTTCGAGCCTTCGAAGGTAAGGTTTGATGATGCGATGAAGAAAAACGAATAGATATGGGAAATGCTGATGTTTCCAAATTTCTTAAGCAGTTTGACAAAGATATTTTTGCCAGGAATGCCGGAATTAAATTGATCGAGGCATCGGCTGGTTATGCCAAATGCCGGATGAAAATACTCCCTGAACACATGAACAGCGTAGGTGTGTTGCATGGAGGGGCTTTGTTCACCCTCGCTGATTTTACCTTTGCGGTGGCCTCTAACGCACATGGTAAGGTTGCCTTGGCCATCGAAGCTGAGATATCGTTTTTTAAGGGGGTAAATTCCGGAACGCTTACCGCAGTGGCCAGGGAAATCTCCCTGCACAATAGATTGGCAACCTATCTTGTAGAAATAGTGAGTGAGGCCGGGGAGTTGATCGCCCATTTCAAGGGAACGGCATATCGGAAAAGTGAAATTTTGACTTTCGAATCTTAACAATTTATGCGATGACAAACAGGAGAAGTTTTATTCAGAAAACCGTTCTGGCCACTGCCGGTATCGGAATGGCCAGCGGAATCTCCTCCAGGCTGTATGCCAACCTGCGTGGGGCTAATGAAAAGCTGGTCTGCGGGCTGATCGGGGCCAAAGGGATGGGGATGACCGACCTGCGGGCCTTTCTCAGGATCCCGGGAACCGCCTGTGGAGCCATCTGCGACGTGGATGAAAATGTGCTGGAGGAACGGTTGGCTGAAGTTGAAAAACTACAGGGATACCGGCCCCGGAGCTATAAGGATTTCCGGAAGTTAATAGAAGATAAGGATTTAGATGTCATCATCATAGGTACTCCCGACCATTGGCATTGTTTGCCTTTTGTCTATGCTGCCCAGGAGGGGAAAGCCATTTATTGTGAGAAGCCGCTGGCCAACTCGATTGAGGAGATCGACATCATGGAGCGGGCCGCTCAAAGGTACGGGGTGACGGTTCAGGTGGGGCAGTGGCAGCGGAGTGATCCTCACTGGCAGGAGGCCGTGAAGTTCGTCCGCTCGGGGGCCCTGGGCAAAATCAGGACGGTGCGCACCTGGTCCTACCAGGGATGGATGTCGTCGGTGCCGGTGAAGCCCGACGGAGCACCACCCCCCGGTGTCGATTATGACTTCTGGCTGGGTCCTGCACCCTTGCGGCCTTTCAATCCCAACAGGTTCCACTTCACCTTCCGCTGGTTCTGGGATTATGCCGGGGGGATGATGACCGACTGGGGCGTTCATATCATTGATTATGCCCTCTTCGGAATGAACGTGCAGGCTCCTCGTTCTGTCATGGCCATGGGAGGCAAGTTTGCCTATCCTGACGATGCCACCGAAACCCCCGACACCCAGCAGGCCCTCTATGACTTCGACGGCTTCACCCTGCTCTGGGATCATGGGATCGGCATCAACGGCGGGTATTACGGCCGCAGCCACGGTGTGGGTTTCGTAGGGAACAACGGTACCCTGGTCGTCGACCGCAATGGCTGGGAGGTGATACCCGAAGTGCTCAGTGGCAAGCCCCAGATGGAAAGGGTGGACCTCCAGCCGGCCAGCGGCAAGGGCCTCGAGAACCACCTGGTGGATTTTGTCGCCTGCATAAAGGATAAAAGCAGGATCCCTGCCACGTCGGTCGGGGTGGCCGCCAATACGGCCCGCGTCTGCCATCTGGGAAACATCGCCTTAAAAACCGGGCGCCGCCTCTACTGGGACAACGACAAACACCGGTTTGTCAACGATGCCGAAGCCAATGCCTTACTGACGCCTGTCTACCGCCTGCCGTGGAAGCTCCCCACCCTCTGAACCCTTAATTCTTAAATATTAAAGAGATGTACAAGGCCAATGAAGAAAGATATGCCTCCATGACCTACAACCGTTGCGGCAACTGGGGGTTAAAGCTGCCTGCCGTATCGCTGGGGTTGTGGCATAATTTCGGAGGAGTGGATGTCCTGGAGAATGGGAGGGCTCTGTTGCGCAGGGCTTTTGATAGGGGTATCACCCATTTCGACCTGGCCAACAATTATGGTCCCCCTCCGGGTTCCGCAGAAGAGAATTTCGGTCGATTGCTGAAGCAGGATTTCCTGCCCTACCGTGACGAACTGATCATCTCCACCAAGGCGGGTTACCTGATGTGGCCCGGGCCCTATGGGGAGTGGGGCAGCCGTAAGTATCTGCTCTCGAGTCTCGACCAGAGCCTGCGCCGCATGGGCCTCGACTATGTCGACATCTTCTATTCGCACCGGCCCGATCCTGACACGCCCCTGGAGGAGACCATGATGGCCCTCGACCAGGCCGTACGTTCAGGAAAAGCCCTTTATGCAGGGCTCTCCAACTACTCAGCGGAAAAGACCCGGGAGGCCGCGTCCATTCTGTGGGACCTGGGAACCCCCTGTCTGATCCATCAGCCTAAGTATTCTATGTTCGAAAGGTGGGTGGAAGCAGAACTCCTCGATGTGCTGGAAGAGGAAGGCATCGGTTGCATTCCCTTTTCTCCACTGGCACAGGGGCTACTCACCGACCGTTACCTCCAGGGTATTCCCGAAGGATCACGTGCCGCCAAAGCTTGGGGCTTCCTCCAGCCCGGCCAGGTGGAACCCGCCCTCGAAAAGGTGAAAAAACTCAATGCCCTGGCCCTGGAGAGAGGCCAGTCCCTGGCCCAGATGGCCCTGGCCTGGATCCTCCGCGACCACCGGATTACCTCCGTGCTGATCGGTGCCAGCTCCGTCAGCCAACTTGATTCCAATGTGGAATGCCTGCGGAACCTCGTTTTCTCCGATGAGGAACTTAACATCATCGAAACCATCCTGAAATGACCCCTCCGGAAGCCGGGACCGGCTCAGCCTGGCCCGGCTTCCTTCTCATCAACGTGTCCCCCTTTGGAATGAGGCGTTCTCTACTAGTTCAGCCTGGCCCTGCTGCCTGTTCATCCCCTGGCCTTATCTTCCCTCCCGGGAAACAGGGTTCCCATAGGGTGTATTTCTTGAGATCACCGAAAAAACCTCATGAAAATCGCATGGTGCTCCGACCACAAAAGGACATGTATATTTGCTCCATGCGACTTCCATGGGCGTGAAGCGCATAAACTGGCTTCACATCGATATACAACTGAAGAGCAAGTCATTAACAAACAATTATACAAATGAAAAATGGAGTCAGACGCCGGAATTGAGATTTTATTTATATTTACATAATAAT
>ERZ1645192.3709-NODE-3709-length-12315-cov-4.894372_pt1 | contig 12315 bp, 27 predicted proteins | sample MGYA00575354_ERZ1645192 | MGnify/ENA primary metagenome ERZ1645192 (study PRJEB40844, sample SAMN11349763) | freshwater sediment metagenome | isolation source: river sediment | host: Sediment | place: India: Faizupur Khadar , New Delhi | collected 2017-02-21 ... | reverse complement strand
CGACAGCATGTTTATCTTCTCCCCCGGATATAGCATCTGCATCTCGCATTTTGCGTAGTCTGCAGGGTTTGGAGAAGAAAGACCTCCGTCTGAGTAGTTCTTTCCTTCGATCTTCACGTGATCAAAGTAGGTCGGCGCAGCAACCGTAGCCCTACAGCATCTCTGATCATCCAGTTTCTTCTGGAGTTGTAGTTCTTGATCAGTTCGATCTTCTTGTCCGTGGTGTTATACACAGGGACTAAGATGTTGCAAACTGTGGAGTGAACTCTTGACTCACAGAAGTATTCCTGCAGAACTTTATTGAGGTACTTGTCTCCATACTTGCTAAATAGTACCCCGTTACGGTAGAACTTCTTGTCGAAGATCTTAGGACCGTGCTCATCGATCGCGTTTATGATCTGGTTTGCAGAGTACCCTGAAGCCAGAAGTGATGCGGCAAGACCGCCGAACGATGTCCCGGCGATAAGGTCAAACATCTCACAGCACCTGTAGCCAGAGTGTTTCTCAATGTACGCAATCATGTGCAGCGTCATATAGCCGCGTATTCCACCGGCGTCCATCACTAATACGTTTTTCATTTGTCAAGCTTTATGATGTCACTTAACTTCGTGTCAGGCTTCACAGTGAATCCGTGATTCTTAAAGAAAGACATGATCATGTTCACGTATCCGTTTCCGTTACGTGCCCCTGTTGCGTATAGCTTAACAAACTGTCGCAACTCTCCTGTATACAGGAACCTGTACCCATAAGTCCACGGATCCATTCCAGCATATCTCTTTGGGTTGTCTGCGATCTCTTTAGAGTAGAACGGCTTCTTGCTTATTACCTTGTTTAAAGGGAAGGCTTTATGCTGTCCTGCTGCTACTCTTAATATGTAACTCCTTTGTAGTTTGATCCCGTCCTCTAGGGTGGCTAGTTTGTTGTTTGACCCACTATCCACGTTCCCAATATTCCCGGGGTTATTAGTCCTATATGATCTAGAATCGTCTTTTGTTCCCGGAAGATTTATTAATCCCTCCTTTTGAGCCATAATAAGCGCAAGTAAAAACAATCCTCTTGGGTCGTTCTCAAATACTTTTTCAGCTAAAGGTATGTACTCCTCTAGTATTGTCTTTGATAGTGTGATCTTTACGTTGTCGTTATACGGAACGTTTGGGACATCACTCCCCTGCACCATTTGATTCGCCATCTTTCTCCACTTTTTGAGCGTTGTACAGAGTAGCCAGTCCGGACAAAACCGAAAGCGTGATGTATAGCGCATCGTTCTGGATCTTTCCTGTCGCGATCATGGAAGAAGAGACAACGAATACCACTGTCCAGAATTTACCCCACCTCTTGTTGAACTTAGGTGTCTTGTCCTTTATGTTCTGTATCAACTTTTTCATTTCATTACGGCAATTGTGCCAAGTATAACCGCTGATCCAATCGCGATGTTGCGCTGGCGTTTTAGTCTCCTCTTGTCAGACTCAAGCTGCATGATCACCGTGTCTTGAATCTTTGTGACCTCTGTAAGCTTTACTATCTGAGTGTCTTGCACAAGTATCAAGCTGTCCTGATACCTTACAATGTTTACTGTGTCTCGTTTAGTCTCGTATGTCGTTATCGTGTTGCGTATCGTCTCGATTCGCTGTGTCCTGTCCTGCGCGTCTCCTTTAAGGAGCACGATCTGGTTCTTTAGTTTTCTGGTAGGCGTTGTTGCAACTACTTGGTTAGAGTCATTCTTGAATAACAGCATAAATACCACGAATGCTAAAATGCTGAAAAATAATATGTCACGCAATCTCGTACTCATTCTTTGGGATTATTGCTACCGGTTGTTCTATGACCTTGCGGAAGGGCTTTTTAGCCTTGTCGCTACTCATTGCAATCTGCGACTTGTAACAGTCAATTAACTGATCCTCAACAGTATTTAGTCTGCTGTGGAAGTACATCGCTAGAATAGCGATTGGTCCGTACTTCTTAAAAAGCTCAACAACAAGTCCTTCCATAATTGCAAATGTACATATTTTAGTTTAATGTTGAACTAAAGAGCTCATGTATTGAGAAATAATTTCCAAAGCCTCTTCATTACCGGAATAAACAAGTAGTGACATCTTATGCGTTATCGCTGACTTGTGTAGCGAATTACTGTTTTGCAAAAGACAACCACTTTAGTTTTCAGCCGAATCTGTAGGCATTTCTTCAAACCAAGACCAACCATTTTCTTCTAAAATTTTTGGATCCGTTGTAGCCTCTGTGGTGTTCGGTAATATAATGCCATTAATAGCACATACCCATTCACCATTAACGAATTTGTAATATCCTGCTTCGTTCATAATTTAAGGAGTTATAGTGTAGCCTTTTCCTGTAGCTATAGCTAAAGTTGAAGGTGATAATGTAATATTTCCTGTAATCACAATAGTTTGTGATCCAGAAGCTGTTCCAATACTATTGAATAGATTAATAAAAGCAGTTTCATCCATTAAACAAGGTGGTACTGTAAAACCGACTTTTAATCCGTTAAGTATAACACGTTTTAAACTGTAACAAGAGTTAAGCATACCCGAAGTATTTGTAACATTTACACAATTTGTTATCTCAACGTTTTCAAGTAATCTACTGTTGTTAAATGCGGTTGATAGAGAAGTTAGTGATGGTCCTGTTGTTATTGTTCCTATGTTTTTTAAAACCAATCCGCCAATTCCAAATGAACTAGCCATAGGTATATTTACATCGCCTATGGTTTTTAGTTTATATCCTGATATAGTCGGTCCTGTTGTTGCTGAGTTAAAAGAGAGGTTGCCTATTTGTACAGTATCAATAAGACCCCCAAAAATATTAACTACGTTGGTCGCATTAGGTAATGATAGGTTTCCCATAATTTTATTACCATAGGCTCCTGCAAATGCACTTGCTGCTGTACCTGTTACATTTGTAAATGTTATGTCGCCAAGAACTCTTGGTAGTTTACTTTGACTAAAAATACCAGCACTTGTACTTGTAGAAAAATCTTCATTTACCTCTTCTATATAAGGTGAATTAAAGGCTAATGCCCTTGATTTAACTGTTTGCGAACCTAACCAAGTCCATCGACGTAAATAAGGCATCCGCGCTCCTGAGTTCATAAACATATTACTGATGTTGGGTGCTGACATTCTAACATCTATGTATTGACTGGTGTACATTCTTGGTATTATAGTTCCCGGTGCTACTATTTCAAAATTACCAGTCCAAGGCGCCACTTGCGGATAAACTTCAATAATCACTTGTTTGAATCCCTCTGATGTAAGTGTTGAGTCTGGCACTGATGAAAATGGTATTTCACCTCTTGATCCAGTATTCGCAGGGTAATTAGTTGCAACACCGTTAATTCTTACAGTATATGCCTGTGTAGAACTGTGTACCCATACATTAGGACTGTCTGGGAATATTGCCATCAAAGCAACAAATTTGTGATCTCCGACATTAACTAGGTGATCAATTGGAAGCCAATCAGAAGGTCTAATCCAAACATCAGGGTCTGATGGAGCCTTTATGTATTTTCCTAAACTCATAAATTTAAAATGTTCAAATTTATAACGCTGTAAGTAGAAACGCTAATTCGAATCAAACTACCTGTTGAAATTGTGTCTCCTAAAACATAAGGACTTCCTCCAACAAGTATTGTTGTAGTGGGAGCATTTACAATATTAGAAACTGAATTGATTTTTAAGTCATTAGGTGCATAAATTTCAACAACCAACCCTGTCATGAAGTCTACAGTTAATACCTCAGACATTAAGACATTATAGAGATCTGTTTGGCTCGATAATGTTCCTGTAATACTTCCCCATACTCCTGCCGAAATTGTCCAGCTACGATCTGCTGATAAATCTTGCGTAGTCCCGTTAATTGTAATATTACGAGTTTTTGGTACAAACAATGATGTTACCCAATCGACCATTGCTTTTACATGAGCAAAAAGAGTTGTAGAAGTTTCATTTCCTGTAATAGTTCCAGTCTTATTTGCTGAGTTTTCTTTAAGAGCAATGTCAGACTTCTTTCCAAGTAAAGTTCCACCAACAGTAGACCCGTCACCTATGGCAACCTCTTTGTTGTCTGTTGTGTAAATAAACTCGCCCTCCTCTGGAGTTATAGTAAGCCTGTCTGCCTCTAGTCCTCTTCTTATCTTTAAACTCATATAGCCCCACAGTCAATTAAAACGTTCTCGTTTGGAGCCAATATGGTTCCACAATCTATAAGCACGTTTGATGACGTGCCACCTCCTGTTGAAACAGTCTTGAACGTACCGTCGTCTGCAAGATACTTTGTTCCTGCTCCTGTGCCTCCTGTGCCAAGATTGTTCGACGGTATTATGTCGTTGTCATCTAGCGGTACTGTCCGTCCTAAGAAAAACTTCGCTAGACGAAGCTTTATCGCCATAAACCGATTATGTCTGTGCCTGTTGTTATTTCGTCAAACAAAACATCAAGAACACCTGCTTGCGCGTTTTTAAATGTAACACTATTTCCTCCAACAACTCCTGTTATATCTTGAGTTGTCGGGTTGAATATAGTAAATGGTTTAGTTGTTGTTGATCCATTTGGAGGAGTCTGTTTCCCCGATCCTGCTAATACAGCCTTGGCTAATTTATATGGTCCCATGTCTTATTTCTTTGATCTGTTACGTGCCCTGTTTTGTGACTGCTTCTCTAGGACAGTTCCACCCTTCTTGGTGTGGCTTACGTCTTTACCGTCGCCAACCTTTGACTTGCCCGCTGCGTGATTCTTTCTGTTGATCGCGTTCAGCTCTACCCGTCGCTCAACCTCACTCTTCTGTTTGTTGTAGTTACGCTGGTACTCCAACTTTTTTTTGTGAGATTCTGGGTTTGAATTGTAATGTTTCGTAGATTTGCTTGCCATACGGCAAATTTAGTAAAATAAAATGACAAAAGTAAAAAAAGTGGTTTTAAAAAGAACTAAGTCTTACGTAAGACGTGAGAGACATGACACCTACTTGAAATACCACAAGCTGGTGATGTCGATGGCTAAGCGTAAGTTTGAGTTAAGTTCAACGGAGTTGGATCTGATCCTGTTCCTTTACGACGAAGACATATTCACGCGAACAACCATAAAGACTTACTCAAGGATCATGAACTTCAATGGCAGGATTGTAGACCACTTGGTAAGGCGTGAGCTGATCCGGAAGTGGTTCGAGGATCCGTCACGTAGATATCCGCTGTTTGAGCTCACGCGTAAGGCGAAGTACATAAACAAGTGGATATACGACCGGTTGAACGGAGTTGAGCCAATATCTGAACTTCACCTGACAAAAGACGCCATAGCTGCGGTTGGTGAACGTAAGACTGGATACCAAATCGTGCTGAAGCAGAAGGCGATATCCGACAAGAAGAAGGATGACAAGGCTAGGCGTAGACTAGAAAAGCCCCAATAAAGGGGCTTTTTTGTTTAGACTACTGAAACTACGTCGTCGGCTCGTATGATCAGAAGCCATCCTGTATCTGGAGTTGAAATCTTGGACGCTCTTGACCGGCTAAAAATAATCCGATCTCCAACATTCAAGTCCAGTTTCTTTGCTTCGTCGCTTATGTCTTGGATCGTCCCGTACTGGTACTGCTCCTCAGACGCTTGATTTCCTGACATCGAAAATCCTGTGGTCTCCTCCTTCTCTTGCTTGACAAGGATGAATCTATTGAGAACTCTTTTCATCTGTAATAACCGTGTTTGTTGTACTGATCATGCTTGCGATCGAGAAACCGTTGTCGATCACGTTCAATGTCACCTCTGTAGGGTCAACGATTCCTGCGTCAAACATCGAATCACACCACTCCATGTTGTATAGATTCCATCCTGCATTGCCGTCAGAAGCAATAACGCTGATTACTCTCTCTTCAATGTCTTCTTCTTTAAGTCCGAAGTTTGTAAGCATCTGACGAAGTGGAGACTCACATGCAATTGTTGCTACACGGTACGCACAGCTATTAAGAAGTTCATCCGTTACAAAATGACATGAATTAATTAACGCTGTTCCTCCGCCCGGTACAACGCCTTTACGTCGTGCTGATCGGATTGCACAGACTGCGTCGTCAACGCGATCTTTTCTTTCCTTGCGTTCAGCCTGCGAAGATCCACCGACCTTGATCTGTCCGTATCCACCTGAAGCTAGTCGTAAGAACTCTTGTTTCTCGTCCTCTGGAATGTCCGGGTTGTTCTTCATGTCCTCTACGATTCCTGCGATGCTCTCAAGCTGCTTTTCTGACGGCTTCAAGATGGTGTCGTCTGACGTCACCGTGATCTCTTCAACCTCTCCCAAGTCAGAGAACTTGATCATGCCCAAGTCGTCTCCGGTCTGGTCGCTGAAGTATGTAGCCCCGATCGCCTGACACACGTGCTTCATCAACTGCAGTCGTCGGTGTCCGTTTAGTGGCGGCTCGATAGCTACGGCACGTATCGTTCCCTTCGACACGTTGAATAACAACGTCTCAAGTGCCTGCTTCTCTAAGTGCGCGATGAGCACAAGTGGTCGCTTCGAGTTCACAACGTCGCGAATCAAAACCTCCATCGGCTCGAAGTTCTTAATCCTTCCGTCGTACACCAAAACAAGTGGCTTCTCGAACACTGTCGTGCGTGATCGCTCGTTGTTGATAAAGAACTCGTGTGCCCATCCACGCTCAAGAGTGATCCCATTCACCATCTTGAACACAACGTCGGTGTCCTCGTCTGACTCGATGACGTCGATAACGTCGGTGTTCTTGAACGCCTCAGCCAAGCAGTCAGATACCACGGTGTCGCCGTTTGACGAGATCATGGAAACAGATCGAACAAGTTCTGGTGTCATATCCTTCGACATCCTCACCACGTTCTCTTTCACCGCGTCCAATACCTTCTTTATCTCTCGTGCGAACTGCACTCGTGTAAGTCCAGACGCCGGTAGATAGTCGTCGAACGCGTTGATCAACGCCTCTGCGAACACCGCAGATGTTGTCGTCCCGTCTCCTGCGCTCTTTGCTGTGTTACGCGACGCCTGACGAACAGTCAGTGCAGCCATGTCCTTCACTGGGTCGCTGAACCTGATCTCGTTCGCTACCGTCACCCCGTCCTTTGTCACGGTGTACCCCGAGATAAAGTTTCGTGAGTGAATCATAACGTTATTTCCTGCCGGTCCTAGCGTGGACTTTACAGCGGCGACAAACTCTGTCACACCTTCTTTTAGAAGCGATCTCGCCTCATCTCCAATATGGATCTTCTTCATATACTAGATTAAAATTGCCTGCCTTGCGCTCCTTCCTGTTAGGAGCCTGTATTCTTCTATCGCCTCTGTGATTCCAGTTGCGTGGATCTTCTTCGACTCTCCCAAGTCGTCTACGACCAAGTACGGCGCAGGGCGCCTGATCGGTAGGTTTCCGTTTGCTACGTCTACCCAGTACTGCCTTCCTTCCTGTGACCTGTCTACATCCAACGCGTCCATCAACGCGTCTAGCATCGTGTCATATCGCTGGTTTATCTTTGAAGGTTTCAGTATCTCTGTAGCCTGAGTGTAGTAAGGAAACTTTAGTCGTCTGATCCAGTCGATTGCCGTTACGGAAGCTTCCATGACTCTACTACTGAAACTTGAATTTCTGGATCTCCCGGAGTGCTGCAGTCTGTGATCATTAGCGTGTACTCGTTGAACGTGTACGTCACAAATCTTAGCTGTGAGTTTAAGAACGCTTTCTTGATGTTGTAAGGCATCTCTGGAGCTCCGTTCAGGCTTAAGATTCTAACAGCCTCAGCCACAGCCTCGTCTACTGTTTTACACGGGAACACGTAGTCGCCGTTGATCAGCGCGTTCGGGATGTCTGTCGTAACTTGGTACGGGTAGTCTGGGTATACTCCCTCTCCGATTGCCCCCTTAAGCATTACTGTCTTATACCCTTCCATTCCTTTGATCTGAGCAACTGACGATAACCCGATCATCAACATTGCTAATAAGATAATTGTCTTCATTTCTCGATGTTTTAAGTTCGTTTACGTGAAGATAATTGAAAGGTTACAAAATTCCGTAAAAAAAAAATTACATAGGGTTCATGTCTGACGACGACTGCTTGTAGTAGTTGTTGGATTCAATATACTTGTTTTCAAATCCTGAATACCTTTTGATGAAGTCTTTGTTGCGGATTGTTGTGGGAACAAACATCCCAGCCGGAACCTTCAACTTGGCGCCACGTGACGCGTTTGGATTGTCGTCGCTGATTACCTTAACTGTAACAATCTTGTACTTGCCTTCAGTAGACGGCGCAGCCGGTTTTGATGCGGTAGCCTTAGCTGGGGTTGATGTTGCAGCCGGTTTCGCTGTCGGATCCTCGTACTCGTAAAAGTACGCGTTAGGAGACGCGTTAGATTGATAGACAGCCTTTGGAACCAATCCGTCTGAATTTACAGTATACAGGTCTGGATTGCTTGCCTTGTCGATAAGCTTCCTTGTGTTATGCGGTGACTTAAGGTCCTGTAAACTCTTCTTATAAGCTGCCAGCTTAGCTGCGTACTCCTTGTCTGTTAATGGCATGTCCTGTTATTTTATGCGAAGTTACGAAAAATTATGACACCTCGACGTAAAATTCATCAACACAGTTAACTATACTTTTCACGTTTAGGCTTGTGTACTTTGACAGCATGGTTTGGATCTCTTGCAGTTTACTAAACTCTATGCTGTCGTCAACTGTGATCGTGAACCAAGTGTTGAAGTTAAATATAGTGGCGTTGCATTTTGATCCTATGATCTCGTATGTGTGCTGGATTGCTTCGTCTATTGTCATATCAATCTCCTTCCTCGTTGTTTTCCGGTTTCTTTTTTAATTGCAGAACGTAAACCCTCCCCTTTCGTTTTACGATTCTGTACTCTCCTTTTCTCTTTCTTTCGCTAGTTCCTCGAAGTTTCATCTTTACCGTATTTAGATTCGTAGTATTGTTCTGCTTGTGTTTGGTGCGGCACTTCAAAATTATTCGCATAATGCTGACCATCTTTATGAGATTCTTCAAGCTGCTCCTTTTCCATCTGCTTGGCTTGTTCATAAAACTCTAATTCTTCAGGTGTTAAATAAAATCCTATATCTATTAACCTTTGAAGAAACCACACTAACGCTGTTTGTTCTCTTTTCATCACTTTCTCTTTAAGATTAGACATCCGTTTTCGTCGAGTTTTGGAACTTTTTTGAAACATCCGCAGTCATGACCGCATGAGTCCATAAAGCAACCGTCGTTGTTATTTCCATTGCATTCACCAATTAATTCCATCTCGATCACGACGTCCCACTCTGTTTGTTGGAGGGATTGGATGGTGTCATTAAAATCATCATCAGGGTTATCGATAGGATCTCCATTATGATCAATATTAATCATTCCATCATCATAAGCAATTCTCATATCCTCCTCCGTGAACTTCTTGTCTCCCATCAACTCAAGAATAGCTTCTGCGCCAGCTTTGAAATCTGATTCATTGCACATTGATGGATGAATATATTCCTTTATTGAATCAATATATTTTTCAAATAACTCATCCAAATCATAACCACGTTCAATGGCTTGACAGTTGGACAGGGAGAGTTTTAGAAAGTTAATATCTTCATTATGCACTGAAGCAATAACAAACCCATTTGTTATGGGTTCACTTATTGATACAAAATCAGGACATTTATCAACTATTAGATGATATTCTCCAGCAGTATTTTTAATTAGTTTTCCTTCCATCTAAATCGTCTTTTAGTCGTTCTAAAAATGTTTCGTCTCCGTCGTCTCCAGACAAGAGCCAATCGATACGGTGCATGTATATGCTGGCTTTGCGTATGATCGATATTGCTTCCTTGAATTTATTTATAACCTCCTCTGGATATTCATAATGCGTGTCACTAAAATAATAACCTTCAGCCTGCTCCTTCTCGGTTATCTTCTTTCCGCTCCTGTCGATCTCTCGCTGAATATTGTCGGCTACATCATCCAATCTATACTGGATATAATCAAATCTTCCTCCACTCATATTACCTTACAAAAAATTTCTGATTGCCGTAGTCGTGCATCACGACCTTACCGTCAAGCATTCCAAAGTTGTCTACGTGCTGATCCGTAAAAAGTTTCGGAAAACTTCTAGGAACTTTATCAACAGGTTTAGTCCTCTTCATAAACAGTACGTTTCCGTTCGGCGACAAGTATGTCGGCTGAGCTAAGTAACGCTGTAACTTTCCAGCGTCTTGCCACGCGTTGAATTCAGTTACGTTGCACAGGACACCGGTCTTGTTTAGCGCAATCTTCACCACTACATTCTCGTCGAACTGATGCTCGAACACTACACGGGATTGACCCCGCCCGATCTCGTCTCCTATGATCATTGTCATAAGGTCGTAGATCATGGCTGGATCCCCGTATATCAAGTCGAATGGTTTCATTACGCAGTGGCTGCTTTTACCGCCCAGTGCGCTGCTGACTCGTATTCAGTCATCGCGATCGAAGCTAGTCGCGCGTCCTTATCCTTAAGCTGTTCGCATAAGTTGATAAGCTCCGCTGTCTTCTGCTTGATCTGATCTACAATTCCGTCCTGTGACGGGTTGAAGGCTGTCCTAACCCTCTGCTCTCCTGTTGTTTTCATTTGCTTGTTTTTGTTATTAATATTCTTAAGAGTGATATCCTGTCTTGCATGCCGTAATAGTCTGTAGAGAACCGGTATATACTGTTTGGAGTGCGTGACTCAAATTTGTACCGATCCACGTGACGCTTCATGAACATCTTTACGTCATGCCACTCGTTTAGCTCCAGCTTCATATTTAGTAACTCAGAGCATATACCTCTTCCGTAACGCTCATGGAAGTCGTTGTCTTCTACCCTGATCAGTAGCTTACTCAGTATCTCGTTGCGACGCTGCATCAACTCACGTCGTCTCCTGCGGAGTGCGATGGGGATGAACAGCGGACCTAACGCGAAGTCAGGTGTCGTCGCTTTGCATAGCCTAGCGGCTAGGAACATGTTGAACTTAACCGAAGCCAAGTATAGTACGGTGATGATTGCTGCTGTCATTTCTCGTCAAGTTGTTTTAAAAGTTCGTCTGTGTAGATTAATGAAAACCCAACAATTGATTCATATTCTCGCAGCATTAAATCTGTATTAGATAATAAGCCTTTCAATATTTGAACCGCAAAGTATTCGCGTTTTGTAAGCCCAATCTGAGCCAGTTCTGAGTTGCTTAATCCTAACGAGGATTGAAACGCCGTATTTTTCCCATTAATACGTCCGTTCGTTTCTTCTGGTGTTTCTTTTTTATCTTTCATTTTCTTTAGGATTAGATTAAAGCCAAATGGCGTGAAGTGACTGTTCCGTCCTCCGAGGTTACGTTCTTAATCCTTGTGCCGGGCACAAACGTCAAAGCCTCTGCTACGGCGTATGACCCGTCCGGGTTGCGCTGCTGCGTCGTTACCTGTACTACGCATCCGATGCCGTCTACCTGCATAGCCTTTGTTGACTTCATCCACCCCTCAGCCTCGCTAGATGCCTTGCTGATCAGTTTGAATGTGTCGCCGTCTCCCCAGAACTGGATGTCCTTTACGTTCTTTCTGGCGCCGTTCGCCGTGGTGTTGTGAAGTGATTTTTCCATCTTTACTAAATTATTTTCATGCATATACGCACGTGGTTTTGTAAGGTTACGTTTTGTGGTGATTTTTTTCACTGGTCCGTTGTGTCCAGTAAATTTCAAAATAAACTGGACAAAAAAAAGCACCCCGTTAAGAGTGCTTTTCAACCCGATGCCCTAAATGAACAGTATCCAAGTAGGAGGGATTAAAGTAGTTATTACTCTTTAATTTCAAAGTGCATCCAATCGTAGTTCTTTTCACGACCTAAAGAAATGAATCCATGCTTGTAGAAAATGTCAATCATTGGCTTGTATTCTGGTCGTGCAAATCGTGCCGTTCTGCTTGTTTCTTTCAGCTTGTTTCTTGCTGGGTCTAAGTCAATAGCAATCCCCCAAGAATGTTTACTCAAAGACGTACCGCCTCGCATCTTTCTAAAGTTGAAGCACCCACCAAATAAATCAATTCCTAACTCTTGAATCTTTGCCAATCCGTAATGCGCTAACAGATCATTAAATACGGCTGTGAAATTGTCTGCAACATGCCTATGACATCTCATTCTTGTTACCGTTGTTTTAGTGTCCCACGCAATACGCATCGGATAAGGTAGGTTAATGGTTGTTAAATACGTTCCAGCTTCATTTGGTACACCGTATTTTTTTAGTGCTTGTTGTGTTGTCATCATATCAATCTCCTTCCTCGTTGTTTGTTCCTTTTTTCGTTGCTCCTTTCCAAATTAGAAATCG
>ERZ1645192.3707-NODE-3707-length-12322-cov-8.195076_pt1 | contig 12322 bp, 10 predicted proteins | sample MGYA00575354_ERZ1645192 | MGnify/ENA primary metagenome ERZ1645192 (study PRJEB40844, sample SAMN11349763) | freshwater sediment metagenome | isolation source: river sediment | host: Sediment | place: India: Faizupur Khadar , New Delhi | collected 2017-02-21 ... | reverse complement strand
TCGGGTCGATCTCGGTGACCACCACGCGGCAGCCGTAGGCGCGCAGCGAGTGCGCGCTGCCCTTGCCGACGTCGCCGTAGCCGCAGACCACCGCGACCTTGCCGGCGAGCATCACGTCCATCGCGCGCTTCAGGCCGTCGGCCAGCGACTCGCGGCAGCCGTACAGGTTGTCGAACTTCGACTTGGTGACCGAGTCGTTGACGTTGATCGCCGGCACCAGCAGCTTGCCGCGCTCGGCCAGCTGGTACAGGCGGTGCACGCCGGTGGTGGTCTCCTCGGAGACGCCCTTCCAGTCGGCGACCACGCGGGTCCAGTAGCCCGGGCGCTCGGCGTGCACGCGCTTGAGCAGGTTCTTGATGACCTGCTCCTCATGGCTGCCGGAGGCCGAATTGACCCAGCTGTCGTCGCCCTGTTCCAGCTCGTAGCCCTTGTGGATGAGCAGGGTGACGTCGCCGCCGTCGTCCACCACCAGTTGCGGGCCGGTCAGGGTGCCGTCGGCCAGGGTGAAGGTCAGCGCGTCCAGCGTGCAGTCCCAGTACTCCTCCAGGGTCTCGCCCTTCCACGCGAATACCGGGGTGCCGGTCGCGGCGATCGCGGCGGCGGCGTGGTCCTGGGTGCTGAAGATGTTGCAAGAGGCCCAGCGCACGTCGGCGCCGATGTCCTTCAGCGTCTCGATCAGCACCGCGGTCTGGATGGTCATGTGCAGGCTGCCGGTCACGCGCACGCCCTTCAGCGGGGCCTGCGGCGCGTACTTGCGGCGGATCGACATCAGGCCCGGCATCTCGTGCTCGGCGATGTCGATTTCCTTGCGGCCCCAGTCGGCCAGGGCGATGTCGGCGATCTTGTAGTCGCCGGCCGCCGGCGGGGTCTTGAGTTGTGCGTTCATGCGGTGCTCCGTGAGTGAGGTGGACTTCATCACGGGCGCCGTTGTCGACATGCCGAGCCTGGTCGTGCCGTGCACGATCGCAGCGCCCCTCGGCGAACCGGCGCGCGGATGGCCGCGCGCCAGGGTGCAGCTTACTTGAGCTTCGCGGCCTTGCGCAGTTGCTCGGCCTTGTCGGTCTTCTCCCAGGAGAAGGCGGTCGCGGCCTGCTTCTTGCCGGCGCCGTCGACGTAGCTGATCTCCTTGGGCTTGCGGCCGAAGTGGCCGTAGCTCGCGGTGGCCTGGTAGATCGGGTGCTCCAGGTCCAGCATCCTGGTGATGCCGTACGGGCGCAGGTCGAAGTGGGCGCGGATCAGCTTCTCGATCACGTCGTCGCCGACCTTGCCGGTGCCGAAGGTGGTGACCGAGATCGACGTCGGCTCGGCGACGCCGATCGCGTAGCTCACCTGCACTTCGCACTTGTCGGCCAGCCCGGCGGCCACGATGTTCTTGGCGACGTAGCGCGCGGCGTAGGCGGCCGAGCGGTCGACCTTGGACGGATCCTTGCCGGAGAACGCGCCGCCGCCGTGGCGGGCCATGCCGCCGTAGCTGTCGACGATGATCTTGCGGCCGGTCAGGCCGCAGTCGCCCACCGGCCCGCCGATCACGAACTTGCCGGTCGGGTTGATGTGCACCTTGTTCTTCGGCAGCGCGTCCAGCCACTTCTTCGGCAGCACCGGCACCAGGATCTCGGCGCGCACCGCCTCGACCAGGTCCTTCTGCTTGATGTCGGGGTCGTGCTGGGTCGACAGCACCACGGCATCCAGGCCGAGCACGGTGTTGCCGTCGTAGCGCAGGGTGACCTGCGACTTCGCGTCCGGGCGCAGCCACTTCAGCTTGCCCTTCTTGCGCACCTTGGCCTGCTGCTCGACCAGGCGGTGGCTGTAATACAGCGGCGCGGGCATGAATTCCGGCGCCTCGTTGCAGGCATAGCCGAACATCAGGCCCTGGTCGCCGGCGCCCTGTTCCTCGGGCTTCTTGCGGTCCACGCCCTGGTTGATGTCCGGCGACTGCTTGCCGAGCATGTTGATGATCGCGCAGGTGTGGCCGTCGAACCCGACCTCGGAATTGTCGTAGCCGATGTCGTTGATGACCTTGCGCGCCAGCGCCTCGATGTCGACCCACGCGCTGGTGGTGACTTCGCCGGCCACGATGGCCGCGCCCGTCTTCACCAGGGTCTCGCAGGCCACGCGCGCGCGCTTGTCCTGGGCCAGGATCGCGTCCAGCACCGCATCGGAGATCTGGTCGGCGATCTTGTCCGGGTGGCCCTCGGAGACCGATTCGGAGGTGAACAGGTAGCTGGACATCGGCGGGTTCCTCATGGAGTGATTCATCCTTGTATGCGGATGAAAAGATGGCCGCGCATGATACAGGGACGCGGCCGGCGATGCATCCTGCCGGCCGGCCCGTTAAGCGGGGGTTGCCCGGTGGCATTCCGGGAGGCCCGGCCCTGGCTTTTGGGGGGCTCAGGCGGCGGCCGGCAAGCCCGGTGCCACGCCCGCGGCGAGCGCGTCGAAGTAGTCGCGGGTCAGCCGCAGCTGCTCGTCCGCCGATTGCGCGTGGTTCACGACGGCGCGGAACGCCGCGTTTTCCGGCCGGTCCCTGGCGTACCAGCCCAGGTGCTTGCGCGCGATGCGCACCCCCGCCGATTCGCCGTAGAACGCGTGCAAGGCCTGCAGGTGGCCGAGCAGGATGTCGCGGACTTCGGCCGGGCCGGGCTCCGGCAACGGCGTGCCGGTCGCGAGGTAGTGCGCGATCTGGCCCAGCAGCCAGGGCCGCCCCTGGGCGGCGCGGCCGACCATCACCGCATCGCAGCCGGTCGCCTCGAGCACCTGCTTGGCCTTGGCCGGGGAATCGATGTCGCCGTTGGCCACCACCGGGATCCGCAGCATGGCCTTGATCGCGGCGATGGTGTCGTACTCGGCGCTGCCGGCGTATTGCTGGTCGCGAGTGCGGCCGTGCACCGCCAGTGCCGCGACGCCGGCGTCCTCGGCGATGCGGGCGATCTCCGGCGCATTACGGTGCGCGGCATCCCAGCCGGTGCGGATCTTGAGGGTCACCGGTACGTCGACCGCCCGGACCACGGCCTCGACGATCCGCGCCACCAGGTCGGGCTCGCGCATCAGCGCGCTGCCGGCCCAGGCATTGCAGACCTTCTTCGCCGGGCAGCCCATGTTGATGTCGATGAGTTGCGCGCCGTGGTCGACGTTGAAGCGCGCGGCGTCGGCCATGACCCCGGGCACGGTGCCGGCGATCTGCACGCTGACCGGGTCGGGCTCGCCGACATGGTCCATGCGGTGCAGCGACTTCGCGGTATGCCAGAAGCGCGGGTCGGACGTGGTCATCTCGGAGACTGCCAACCCGGCGCCGAGGCGCTTGCACAGCAGCCGGAACGGCTTGTCGGTCACGCCGGCCATGGGCGCGAGGATCACCTTCGGATCGATGCGGTGCGAGCCGATCTGCATCCGCGGATTGTAGGGGAGCCGCAGTCCTCGGGCCCGGGAACTCAGCCTGCGGCCATCCGCGGCATCGACAGGGCGGCGCCGGCCAGTTCGGTCGAACGGCTGGCGTAGCGCACCGCGAACCGCACGTGGTCGGCGAAGGCGCGCGCAGGCAGCAGCGCCAGCGAGGCGGCCAGGGCACCATTGAACGCGTCGCCGGCACCGGTGGTGTCCACCACCTGGGTCGGCTCGATCGGGACCCGGTAGCAGGCGACGGTGTCGCCGCGCAGTTGGCCCTCGGGATGCGACACGAAGCAGCCGCTGCCGCCGAGGGTCACGATCACCGTGCTGTCGTGGCCGAGCGCGCGGCAGTGCGTGTGCAGCCGCTGCTGGTCGAGCTGCGACAGGGCCTCGGGCTCGATGCGTTCGCCCACGTGGCGCCCGAGCAGGGCGGCGAATTCGGTTTCGTTCGGGGTGAGGATGTGCGCCAGTTCCAGGGTGGCGCCGGGCACCGCGGCATTGGCGGGCGCGGGATTGAGGATCACCGTCGCGCCGGCGTCGCGCCCGGCCTGCATGGCCATCGCGATGGCCTCCACCGGCGACTCCAGTTGCGCCAGCACCACCGCCGGATGTCCGCCGTCGGCGACACGCGCGGCGGCGAAGCCGGCGTCCAGCGCGGCATTCGCGCCGGCACCGACCACGATGCAATTGCGGCCGGCCGCGTCCACGTAGATCCCGGCGGTACCGGTCGGCAATTCGCTCGGCTGCGCCGCCAGGGCGATCCCGTCGGCCGCGCACAAGGTGCGGGCGAGCTGTGCGCCGGCATCGTCGCCCAGCGCGCACACGAAGCGGGTGTCGGCGCCCGCGCGCCGCGCCGCCATCGCCTGGTTGAAGCCCTTGCCCCCGGGCCCGCTGGCGTAGTCGCCGCCGAGGGTCGCGCCCGCCTGCGGCAGGCTGGCGACCCGCCACACGTGGTCGACGTTGAACGAACCGACGACGACGACCTCGCTCATGGCCTCAACCGAAATGGCTCAGCACGCCGGCGATGGTCGCGGTCATGAAGGTGGCGATCGAACCGCCGAGCACCGCCCGCAGGCCGAAGCGGGCGAGGTCGTGGCGACGCTCGGGCGCCAGCCCGCCGATCCCGCCGATCTGGATCGCGATCGAGCTGAAGTTGGCGAAGCCGCACAGCGCGTAGGTCGCGATCAGCGCGCCTTCCTTGCTCAGCATCGCGCCGGGCACCTGGCCATTCACGATCTGCGACAGCTCGGTGTAGGCCACGAATTCATTGATGACGACCTTCTGCCCGATCAGCGAACCGACGGTGGTGGCATCGCCCCACGGCGTGCCGATCACCCATGCGATGGGCGCCAGCAGGTAACCCAGGATGGTGGACAGGTTGGTCGGCTTGCCGATCGCCTGCGCGATGCCGGTCACGTCGCCGAGCCAGGTCAGCGGCGCATTGACCAGCGCGATCAGGGCGATGAAGGCGAGCAGCATCGCGCCGATGTTCAACGCCAGCCGCAGGCCGTCGCCGGCGCCGGCCGCGGCCGCGTCGATCACGTTGCTGGTGGTCTTCTCAACCTCCATCTTCACCGTGCCGCGGGTCAGCGGGGTGCCGGTCTCGGGGATCAGGATCTTGGCCACCACCAGCGTCGCCGGCGCGGCCATGATCGAGGCCGCCAGCAGGTGCTTGGCGTAGAACGCCTGCTGCGCCGGGTCGGCGCCGCCGAGCATGCCGACGTAGGCCGCGAGCACGCCGCCGGCGATGTGGGCCATGCCGCCGATCATCATCGTGATCAGCTCGGACTCGGTCATCCGCGGGATGTAGGGGCGCACGGTCAGCGGCGCCTCGGTCTGGCCGATGAACACGCTGGCGCAGACGCTGGTGGTCTCCGCCCCGGACACCCGCATCACCTTGGTGATCGCCCAAGCCATCGCGCGCACGATCGCCTGCATCACCCCGAGGTGGTACAGCACGCCCATCAGCGCGGAGAAGAAGATGATCGTGGGCAGCACCTGGAAGGCGAAGATGAAGCCGTTCTTCGGGATGTCCATCAGGCTGCCGAAGATGAAGTTCGAGCCTTCCCCGACGAAGCCCAGCACCCGCACGAAGGCCTTGCTCAGCCAATCGAAGACGTTGCGGCCGCCGGGCACCAACAGGACGAGGGCGGCGAAGCCGACCTGCAGCACGATGCCGGTGGCCACGAGGCGCCAGTCGACGGCCTTGCGGTTGTTGGAGAACAGCCACGCGATCCCGACCAGCACCGCCAGCCCGAACAGGCCGAACCCGATCCGCGACACACCATCCATCCTGGTCTTCCCCTGGCCCTGCGGCCCCGCGTGCGATCACGCAGGGTAGTCACCGCCGGGCGGGGCGGCAAGCCGGGGCCGCTAGGCGTCGCGGGCCATCACCCGGTTGCGACCCTCGCGCTTGGCCTGGTGCAGGCGCGCGTCGGCGCACCGCAGCAGCGCCGAGAGGTCCGCGCCATCCTGCGGCCAGCTGGCGATCCCCGCGCTGAAGGTCAGCCGCATCGGATCATGGCCGGGCTCCGGCAGGAATGGGCGCGACGCCACCGCGCGACGCATCGCCTCCAGCCGTTCCCAGGCGCGACCGATGGGCTGGCGCATCAGGAACGCGAACTCCTCCCCGCCGAGCCGTGCCAGGCATTCGTCGTCCTGGACGTGCTCGCGCAGGACGTCGACCACGTGGCGGAGCGCGCGGTCGCCGGCGAGGTGGCCGACCTCGTCGTTGATCCGCTTGAAGTAGTCGAGGTCGAGCAGGCAGGCGGACAGGGACGTTCCGCTGGCGCGGATGTCGCCGAGCATCGCCGGGAAGCGATGGACGAGCCAGGTGCGGTTCGGCAACCCGGTCAAGCCATCGGTGCCGGACATGTCGACCAGCCGCTGCATGCGGTAGACCACCGCCGCCGCCACCGCCGTCATCAGCATGATGAGCATCAGCCGTTGCAGCTGGTTCGCGGCGGTCACCGTGCCGTAGTCGACCGAGACCAGGCGATCCGGTGGGCTGGCGAGCGCGACCACCAGCGCCAGTCCGGCGTATTGGGCCAGCGCGAGCAGGCCGGTGAAGAGGGTGAGGCGGCCATCGTTGCGCAAGGTGGTCAGGCAGATCGCCACCAGGTAGAACACCCACACGACCATGCTGTTCAAGCCGGTGGCCGGAGATTCGATCGCCAGCAGCGCCAGCACCAGGGTGGTCAGGCTGATGTCGTAGGTCGACGTCGCCCAGGTCAGCCAGCGATAACGACCGCGCGAGCGTGCCAACGCCAGCCACACCTGCGACATCACGATCGCGAGGACCACGCCGAGCAGGCCGACCAGGGTCTCCCCGAGCTTGCCGCCGGTCAGCACGTTGGCCAGCGGCAACGCCAGCATCGACAGCGACAGCCAGGCCCTGAGTTGCGCGACGAGGAGCTCGCCGCCGGTGCCGAGTTCCAGCATCAACGCATCGGGACGCGCCAGCAGGCGCTGCCGGACGTCGTGGAGGCCGGAAGGCAGGTCGAACACGCGGTCTTTCCCCGATGGACGCCGGGAGGATACGCCAGCGCCCCGGTGTCGTCAGTGCGGCAGTCCGGCGAACGCGGCCCACAGGCCGAGGAAGAGGAACACGCAGGCGGCGGCGATGCGCGCGGCCTTGAGCGGCAGGCGTGCGGCGAACTTGCTGCCGAGCAGGACCACCGGGACGTTGGCCAGCAGCATGCCGACCGTGGTGCCCGCGACCACCTGCCACAGCGGGTGGTACTTCGCCGCGAGCAGGACCGTTGCGACCTGCGTCTTGTCGCCGATCTCGGCGATGAAGAACGCGATGGTGGTGGCCACGAAGGCGCCACGCGCGGGCAGGCGGGTGTCCTCGTCCATGGTGTCGGGCTTCAGCGTCCACAACGCGATCGCGATGAACGAGCCGGCGACGATCCAGCGCAGCACGTCCGGCGTCAGCCACTGCGCGGCGAGCGCGCCGATCCACCCGGCGAGCGCGTGGTTGAGCAGGGTGGCGACGAGGATGCCGGCGACGATCGGCCACGGGCGGCGGAAGCGCGCGGCCAGCAGCAGGGCCAGCAACTGGGTCTTGTCGCCGATCTCGGCGAGGGCCACGGTGCCGGTGGAAACGAGCAGGGCGTCGAACATGCGGAACTCCGGGCCGGGCGAGTGGGATGGACGCGAACGCAGTCGCCGCGTCGCCCGGCCGGGTGCGCGGCGCCTGCCTTCGGTCTTGTCCTGCCGGCCGCGGGGCCTGCATCGCGCGCCATGGCCTGCCGACCAAGTGTGTTGACGCGCGGGTCGCGACTCGCGCCGCGACGGACTACTCCCCGGAGGAGGGGAGGCGCATTGTAAACGAGCGCCGCCCGGCCGCGCCTAGAATGGCCGCCTGCCCGCATCCGGACCCTTCATGGACTATCGCCGCCTCGGCCGCGCCGGCCTTCGCCTTTCCAGCCTCTCGCTCGGCGCCTGGGCCACCTTCGGCCAGCAGGTCGGGCGCGGCGTCGCCCGCGAGCTGGTGGCGGCGGCCTGGGACCACGGCATCAATTTCTTCGACAACGCCGAGTCGTACGCGCAGGGCGAGGCGGAACGCGTGATGGGCGACGTCCTTGCCGACCTGCGCCTGCCGCGCGATGGCTGGTGCGTGTCGAGCAAGGTGATGTTCGGTGCGGTCGATGACCCGCGGCCCACCCAGCAGGGGCTGTCGCGCAAGCATGTGCACGACGCCTGCCACGCGGCATTGAAGCGCTTGTGGGTCGATTACCTCGACCTGTACCTGTGCCACCGCCCGGATCCCGAGACCCCGATCGAGGAGACGGTGTGGGCGATGGACGCGCTGGTCCGCCAGGGCAAGGTGCTGTACTGGGGCACCTCGGAGTGGAGCGCGGAGCAGATCCGCGAGGCGCATGCCGTGGCGCGCGCGCACCACCTGCAGGCGCCCAGCCTGGAGCAGCCGCAGTACAACCTCCTGGACCGGCAGCGGGTGGAAGCGGAATACGCGCCGCTGTACGCCGCGTTCGGGATGGGCACCACCACCTTCTCGCCGCTGGCCTCGGGCCTGCTCACCGGCAAGTACAACGACGGCATCCCGGACGGGTCGCGGCTGGCGCGGGAGGGCTACACCTGGTTGCAGCGCGGCTTGCGCGGCGCGCGCGTCGAGGCCTTGCGCCGGTTCACCGCGCTCGCCGCCGAGTTGCAGGCGACGCCGGCGGCGTTGGCCATCGCGTGGTGCCTGCGCAATCCGCATGTGTCCAGCGTGTTGCTCGGGGCGACCTCGGTGCCGCAATTGCTGGAGAACCTGGCGGCGCTGGACGTGCTGCGCCGCCTCGACGATGCCGCATGGGCGCGCGTCGAGGCGACGTTCGCCGGGGCGTGAGCCTCAGCCGCCCTTCGGAGGCGCCGGCGGTGCCGGCGGCGGCAAGGCCTCCTCATTCTCGATGATGGTCTTGTGGCCCTTGTCGTCCACGATCACCTGCACGCGCTTCTCCACGCGCCTGCCGTCCTGCGGCAGCGCCTGCACCCAGGCCGGCGGGGTGTCGCCTGGCTTGCCTTCCCAGGTGCGCGTCTTGCCGTCCTTGTCGACGATGACGATGGTCCGCGCGCCATCGCGGGCGACGACCTTCGGCATCCCCGCCCGGGGTGCGCCGCCAGCGCCATCGAGCACCTGCACCTGGCCATCGCCGCCGACGAAGACCATCTTGCGATGCTCGCCCATGCCCGGCGCGGGCAGCTTGAACGGCAGCGCCTCGGGTACCGCGATGTCCGCGCGTCGCGTCGCCTTGTCGCGCAGGAACTCGACCGCCACCTTCTCGCCGGCCTTGCGCGCGCGCAAGGCCTCCATCACGTCGCGCGGGCCGGCCACCGGCTTGCCGTCGATCGTGCGGACCACGTCGCCGGCCTGCAGGCCCTGCAGGTCCTTGCCGGTGCTGAGCACCAGCGCGCCCTTGTCGGTGCCGAAGTAGCGGCCGAGCCCGCCGTCGACGGCGGCGAGGTTCAGCCCGTTCCAGCGGAACGCTTCGGCCAGCGCGGGCAACTTGCAGTCGTCGCCCTTGCAGCCGCCATCCAGCCGGATGATCTCGTGGCGCACGTCGGGCGCGATGGCGGCATCCCAGTGCGGCGGCGGGCCGCCCTGGATGCGGTCGGCGAGCACCTCGATGTCGCCATCACCGCTGCGGAAGACCTGCACGTTGCCGTCGAAGCCGGCGCCGGGCATGCCGGGCACGATCATCAGCCGGTCGGCGACCTTGGGCGTCAGCGACACCTCGCGCGCGGTGCCATCGCGCTCGTAACCCAGCGCCACTGCGCGGCTGCCGTCGAGCGCCCCCAGCCATTCCCGTGCCTGCGCGAGCCGGGCCTCGCCATCCACGGCATCGATGCGGCGCCCGTCGATGCGGGTGATGCGGTCGCCGGTCTTGAGGCCCGCCGCCGCCGCCGCGCTGTCCGGCGTCACCCCGGCGATGCGCACGCCCGGCTTGTCATCCGGCGCGAGCAGCACGCCGACCACCGGCTTGCGCAGCATCCGCCTCTCGATGCGCACCGGGGCACCGGGGGCGTCGTATTTGCGCGCGAGTTCCGCATACCGCTGCGCGGCCTGGTCGAGCGCCGCGCGCGCGGCATCCAGTTCCTTCTGTTGCGCCGGCGTGGGCGCGGTCTGCGCGGAAGCGCCGGCGGCGAGGGCGAGGCCCAGCGCGGCGGCGAGGAGCGAACGGGTCATGGCGGTCTTCATGCAGGCCTCTTGGCGATGGAAGGGTGCGGGATCAATCGACGGTGACCAGGGCGGCGTCGTAGGACTGGCCGCGCGCGGCGTACAGGCGTTGCGTCGCCTCGATGCCGACCAGTTGCTGCAGGGCGTCGATGCGGGTGTCCCATAGCGAGGTGCGCTGCGCCGTGGTCAGGTCGGGCTGCGAGAGCGCGGCATCGACCGTGGCGACGCGCGCCTCCAGGGTTTCGGTCAGCGCAGCCGCTGCGCCGCTGGCGACGCGCTCGTCGCGGGCCAGCGCGAGCAGGCTTTCAAGTTGGGCGGAACGCGCATACAGGCCGTCGAGGGCATCGGCAGTCGCGGCATCCTGCGCCGTCGCGACTTGCGATCCAGGGTGCGACGGCGTGGCGTCGGGTCGCGACGCAGTGGACGGGCGCATGCGCGTGCCGCTTGCCACCAGGGTGGACGCGCGGGCTTCGGGACGGGTGGGCTGCGCAACCGGTTGCATCCGTGCGGGTTTCGGGGCGGGATCGAGGGCCTGCATCGGGATCGGGGTCGGCGTGGCCTCGGAGACGGCGATGGCGCGAGTGGCGACGCCGGGATCTCCTGCACGCGGCGCAGGCAGGCGCCACGGCAGCAATGCCGCCAGCAGCAGCGAGGCCGCCATCGCCACGCCCCAGGGCCAGCCTGCGCGACGTGCCGGCGCTGCGGCGGGCAGGCGCGACCGCAGCCGCTCCCAGCCGTCGGGCGTCGGCGTTTCTGCGGGCAGCGCGGCGAAGGCGTTGTGCCAGTCGGCGGGTGCGTCGGGCGGACCCGGCATGCGCGGCTCGAAGCGGCCGGTATCAGGCATGCGCCACCTCCCGCGCCGGTGGCGCGACGTCGACCTGCAGCAGCTGGCGCAGGCGGCGGGTGCCGCGCGCGAGCTGGGATTTCGAGAAACTGGGCGTGCGCTGCATCGCTGCCGCGATCTCCTCGTGGGTGTAGCCCTCGGCGTGGTACAGCCAGAGCACGCTGCGGGTGGTCGCCGGCAGTTGCGCCAGCGCGCGCTGGAGCAGCGCGGCGTCGGCGGCCGCGGGCGGCGGCAGGGCATGGTCCTCGGCGTGCGCGTCGAGGGCGTCGTCGGCCAATTCGATCGCGTGCCTGCGGTCGCGCCGCAGCCGCATCAGCGCTTCGTTGACCGCGACCTGGCGCAGCCAGCCCCAGAACGGGGTGCCGCGGTCGCCGCGGTAGCCATCCATCTGGCACAGCACCTTGAGCATCGTGTCCTGCAGCACTTCGTCGGCCTCCGCGCGGTCGCCGCAGATGCGCAGCGCCAGGGTGAACACAGGCCGCTCGAACCAGCGGTAGAGCTGCTCGAACGCCGCCCGGTCCCCGGCCCGCGCACGGGCGAGCAGGGAGGCGGGGACCTCGATCGCGAAGCTGGAAGCGGCCATCTGGAAGGAGAGGATGCACCCGCGGGCGAAAGGGTCGCAGCGCCGGCGCGATAGTGCCCGCGGCGGCGCCTGCCTATACTCGACCGCATCCAAGGGAGGAAAGTGCGATGACCTTCATGACGTTGCTCACCCTGATCCTGCTGTTCGCCGGCGTGGTGCTGCTGGCCAAGGCGGTGCGGATGGTCCCGCAGGGCTACGAATGGACGGTGGAGGCGTTCGGCAAGTACACCCACACGCTCTCGCCCGGCCTGCACTTCCTGATGCCGGTCTACCAGGGCATCGGGCGCAAGATCAACATGATGGAACAGGTGATGGACGTGCCCAGCCAGGACGTCATCACCAAGGACAACGCAGTGGTGAAGGTGGACGGCGTCGTCTACTTCCAGGTGCTGGATGCGGCCAAGGCGGCCTACGAGGTCGCGCAGCTGGAGATCGCCATCCTCAACCTGGTGATGACCAACATCCGCACCGCGATCGGTTCGATGGACCTCGACGAGTCGCTGTCCAAGCGCGACGAGATCAACACCAAGCTGCTGCGCGTCGTCGACGAGGCCACCCATCCCTGGGGCATCAAGGTCAACCGCATCGAGCTCAAGGACATCCAGCCGCCGCGCGACCTGGTCGATTCCATGGCCCGGCAGATGAAGGCCGAGCGCGAGAAGCGCGCCAACATCCTCGAGGCCGAGGGCTTCCGCCAGGCGGCCATCCTCAAGGCCGAGGGCGAGAAGCAGAGCGACGTGCTGCGCGCCGAGGGTGAAAAGCAGGCGGCGTTCCTGCAGTCCGAGGCCCGCGAGCGCCAGGCCGAGGCCGAGGCGCGCGCGACGCACAT
>ERZ1645192.3702-NODE-3702-length-12330-cov-24.169776_pt1 | contig 12330 bp, 8 predicted proteins | sample MGYA00575354_ERZ1645192 | MGnify/ENA primary metagenome ERZ1645192 (study PRJEB40844, sample SAMN11349763) | freshwater sediment metagenome | isolation source: river sediment | host: Sediment | place: India: Faizupur Khadar , New Delhi | collected 2017-02-21 ... | reverse complement strand
CAGGCATGCGCGAGCTCAATGCCACCGGATTCATGCACAACAGGGTGCGGATGATCACCGCCAGCTTCCTGGCAAAACATCTGCTTACTGACTGGCGCTGGGGCGAGGCATACTTCGCCGCAAAACTGCTTGACTACGAACTCTCATCGAACAACGGCAACTGGCAATGGGCAGCCGGCACAGGCTGCGATGCCGCTCCCTACTTCAGGGTGTTCAATCCTGCAGAACAGACCCGTAAGTTTGATCCGCAGATGCGCTACATACGCAAGTGGGTCCCGGAGCTTGACAACCCATCCTATCCCCGTCCGGTTGTTGATCATCACTTCGCACGCGAAAGGGCGCTGACAACCTATGCGTCGGGCCTGGGCCGGAGTCTCTGAAAGAACAACCACCGATACATTCCGTAAGGCCATGATCACTGCCTCCCGGGATTAACGGATTATTATCAAGTCCTTCAGCACCTGAACCATATTTATTTATCTTTATTCCGATTGCACAGGCGAAACGGCAATGACTATTCTTACCAAAATAAGATCACTTTTTAATCCCCCGATGTACCAGGGCTGGGGAAATACCCGCAAGTATTTCGAGGGGTGGTATTTCAAAGTTGTCAATTCAGATGAAACCCGCGCCTTCGCCTTTATCCCGGGCATTTCGATGAGCGAATCAGGTGAGAAGCAGGCATTCATCCAGGTCCTCGACGGCAAAAAAAAGACTGCAGAGTTTTTCCCGTTCGATCCGTCGGAATTTATTCCGTCAGAGAAAGACTTCATGGTGACTGTCGGCAATAATTTCTTTTCCGAGAACCGTATGAGCCTTAACCTGCCTTCAGTCAGCGGAGATCTTTCGTTCGCGGGCAACAAAAAATGGCCAAATCCATGGTACGCCCCCGGAATTATGGGACCCTATACATTCGCCCCGTTCATGGAATGCAATCATGGAATCGTCAGCCTCGACCACTCTGTCTCAGGTTCAGTGCTCATAAACGGCGAAAAAACAGATTTCACCGGTGGCAGAGGCTACATTGAAAAAGACTGGGGTCACTCCTTCCCCTCGGCCTATATCTGGATGCAATCAAATCACTTCGCCTCTCAGGGTATATCCTTCAAGGCCTCTGTCGCCCGCATACCCTGGCTGACCGGAAACTTTACAGGTTTCATAAGCGGCCTGCTTATCGATGGCCGGCTATTTCCCTTTACAGAGTACGGAGGATCGAGGCTTACCAGCCTTGAAGTAACTGGAAAGAGAGTGGAAATTACATTCAGGAACAGGAGACATACCCTCTCCGTCTCCACTCCCAGGGATGAGGCCACACCGCTGGCATCACCGATAAAAGGATTCATGGGAGGCCGGATAGAGGAAAGCATGACTTCAGTCATCAGCCTGATGTTATCAGAAACATCAAGCGGCCGCATAATCTTCAGCGGGGAGGGCAGAAACGGATCCATCGAGATATCAGGCGACCACAGGACACTGATGCCGCACTGATTTCAGATACTGATTAATAACGGCAATTGAAAGGAACAGTTATCCCTGCAACTATTCCTTTTCAGGTTCTCCGGTTGTTTATTATCTTTGGAAGTGACGGCAGTAACGGCACTTCAGCTGTTATTACCCTATTCATCAGCAAATTATGACCTCTGGTATCGTACTTTTCTTCAGGACCTCCTCCGGAAATATTATCGCTGTCGAAGCAGAAAGACAACCCACTCCGGATGACACGGCAAAGCTTACATGGCTGTTTGGCAACGCCAGCCCCGTCGATTCGGAAATTGTCAGCGGCACCTTTATCGGACCCAGGCGCGAGATGATCACCCCCTGGAGCACCAACGCCGTTGAAATTACCCAGAACATGGCACTATCAGGCATCTCAAGGATCGAGGAGTACTTCCCCGCTGCAGGCGAAAAACCGGATCACGATCCCATGCTTCAGAGGGTTTATCACGGACTCGACCAGGAGATTTTTACCGTGCATCATGAGCCTGAGCCGGTACGGGAAATTGATGACATAGCTGCCTACAACTTGCAGGAAGGACTTGCCCTGAGTACTGATGAGATCACTTATCTTGAAAACCTGAGCCGCAACCTGGGAAGAAAACTGACTGACAGCGAAGTGTTCGGATTCTCACAGGTCAACTCCGAACATTGCCGTCACAAGATATTCAACGGCACATTCATAATTGACGGTGAAGAGCGCAAATCATCTCTCTTCGACCTTATTAAACGAACCACGAAGGTGAACCGGAACCATGTGGTCTCTGCCTACAGGGACAACTGCGCTTTCCTTGACGGGCCCGTGACGGAACAATTCGCCCCTGCAACACAGGACAAACCCGATTATTTCAATGTCAGATACATTCAGTCGGTTCTCACCCTGAAGGCTGAAACGCACAATTTCCCGACAACCGTTGAACCCTTCAACGGCGCCTCCACTGGCACCGGCGGAGAGATACGTGACCGCATTGCGGGCGGCAAGGGTTCACTCCCCATTGCCGGTACCGCTGTCTATATGACCTCCTACCCGAGAACCGAGGGACCGAGGGAATGGGAAAAATATACCGAGCCGCGCAAATGGCTTTACCAGTCCCCTGAAGAGATACTGATAAAGGCTTCCAACGGCGCCAGCGATTTCGGAAACAAGTTCGGCCAGCCGCTCATCTGCGGTTCGGTGCTGACCTTCGAACATTTCACTGATATGAAGCGTTACGGCTTTGACAAGGTGATAATGCTTGCTGGCGGAATCGGCCTCGGAAAGAAGTCTGACAGCACAAAGGATACACCCGAAAAGGGAGATCTGATTGTCCTCCTCGGCGGCGACAACTACAGGATCGGTATGGGCGGAGGGGCCGTCTCATCAGTGGATACCGGAGCCTATGACAGCGCTATCGAACTGAATGCCGTACAGCGGGCCAATCCCGAAATGCAGAAAAGAGTATACAATGCTCTCAGGGCCATGGCCGAAAGCGACCATAACCCGGTGGTTTCACTCCATGACCATGGCGCCGGCGGCCACCTCAACTGCCTCTCCGAGCTGGTGGAAGCGACTGGCGGGACCATTGACATCAGCAAACTGCCCGTGGGTGACCACACTCTCTCAGCGCGAGAGATAATCGGTAACGAGTCACAGGAACGGATGGGCCTTGTAATACGAAGAAGCGATGTTGAAAAGCTGACTTCCGTAGCACGCCGGGAACGTGCACCGATATATGTAATCGGGGAGGTAACCGGAGATAACCAGTTCACCTTCTTTAATCCATCCACCGGCGACAAACCAATTGACCTGCAGCTCTCCGATTTCTTCGGGAAGCCCCCCAGGACTGTCATGAATGACACCACAATAAAGGATCTGCCGGGAGATCTCAGCTATGACCAGTCTGACCCGGCAAGGTACCTCGATGCGGTGTTACAACTCGAGGAAGTGGCGTGCAAGGACTGGCTGACAAACAAGGTCGACAGGTCAGTGACCGGCAGGATAGCAATGCAACAGTGCGCAGGAGAACTGCAACTGCCTCTCAATGACCTGGGGGCCATTGCACTCGATTACCGTGGTATGAACGGAATGGCAACCTCCCTGGGTCATGCTCCAGCAGCCGGCCTTGTCAGCGCCGCTGCCGGCTCAGTCCTCTCGATAGCCGAAGCTCTTACAAATATAGTCTGGGCTCCTATGCCTGACGGACTCAGGAGCGTCTCCCTTTCAGCCAACTGGATGTGGCCGTGCAAAAATCCGGGAGAAGATGCCAGGCTTTACGAGGCTGTAAAGGCTGCCAGCGACTTCGCGGTAGCGCTGGGAATAAATATCCCTACGGGCAAAGACAGCCTCTCGATGACACAGAAATACCCTGACGGCACGGTCTACAGCCCGGGTACCGTAATCATCACCGCTGCAGCCGGGGTAGAGGATTTAAGATGTATCACGACCCCTGTGATCACAAATGATGCCTCAACTGCACTCTTCTGGATTGACATGAGCGGCATGAGGCACGAGCTGGGGGGCTCAGCATTCAGCCAGACTGCAGGCAGCCTGGGAACCGTGGCGCCCGGAGTGGCAGACCCCGATTACTTCGCAGCCGCATTCGAGACATTGCAACTGATGATTAAAGACGGAAGAATCATTGCAGGACATGACATCTCGGCCGGCGGAATGATTGTTACAATTCTTGAGATGTGTTTTGCCAACAGCGAGGGAGGCCTTGCACTGAACCTGACAGAGATCGGAGAACCAGACTCCGTAAGACTGCTGTACAGTCAGAATCCCGGTGTGATAATACAGGTAAGGGACGAAGCGGAAACGGAGGAATTCCTCTTCGAAAGAGGAATACGCTTCGCTTCAATAGGCCACCCGATAAATGAGAGAAAACTGTCAGTAGCAAACGGTGAGAGCCATTTTGAGTTTGATATAGACCGCTGCCGCTCGGTATGGTACAGGAGCTCATACCTTCTCGACCGCAGGCAATGCGGACCTGAACTTGCCAGGGAGCGGTTTGAAAACCACGGCAGTAAGGCTCTGCAGTTCAACCTGAAGAACTGTACGGGCAGCTTCAGGTCACTGGGCATCACCCCTGACCGTAAGGCAAGTACAGGAATCAGGGCCGCAATCATCAGGGAGAAAGGAGTCAACGGTGACCGCGAAATGGCATACGCCCTATGGCTGGCGGGATTTGACGTCAAGGACGTGCATATGACCGACCTCATCTCAGGACGTGAGACACTTGAAGAGCTCAGCATGATTGTCTTTGTCGGCGGTTTCTCAAATTCTGACGTCCTCGGTTCAGCAAAAGGATGGGCAGGAGCATTCCGGTACAACGATAAGGCCCGGATAGCGCTTGAAAAATTCTACAGGAGAGAAGATACACTTTCACTGGGCGTTTGCAACGGATGCCAGCTTATGGCGGAACTGGGGCTGATAGTGCCCGAACATCCGGAAATGCCTCGTCTGGAACGCAATGCCTCGCATAAGTTCGAATCTGACTTCCTCGGAGTTAAAATTACAGATGGCAGATCGGTGATGCTCGCAGGCCTTGAAGGGATGGAACTGGGAATATGGGTAGCACACGGTGAGGGACAATTCGTTTTCCCATATCCTGAAGAAAAGTACAACATTGTGATGAAATACAGCCGCAATCACTATCCGGCAAATCCCAACGGATCAATGTATGATGTTGCCGGCATCTGTTCGCCCGACGGCAAGCACCTGGCGATGATGCCCCATCTCGAGAGGTCATTCATGCCATGGCAGTGTGCATTCTATCCCGCTGACAGACGCAATGATGACATAACGCCGTGGATGAAGGCATTCGTCAATGCCCGAAAATGGGTTGAGGGAAAGAAAAAGTGAGGGTGAAAGTGCCCTTGATGCAAAGACAGAGGCTAGTTGAACTTGGGTTTCAATATCACTGAGTTGATCAACGTATGCTTGTCGATGCTGAGCTGAGAGAGGTCAGTTGAGTGAGGCTCTACCTTGTCACTTATAACCTGAACCTGGTATTCGCCCGGTTTGGAGAAAAACACTGAGCCCATGTGAGTATCAGCCCTGTACCAGGGTCCTGAGAAACTCTTGTCATCTGTAACTACGCGGTCACTGACCGGTTTCTTCTCGAGTTTGGTTTCACCGGCTGTGATAATTACATTTTCTGCGAAATGAAGCTGTGAAGTATCGATAGTCAGACTTGATAGCCATACGTCCCAGCGACCGGGTTTCTCAACCCTGAAGAGCCACTCTGCCGTATTGTACTGTGGGTTGTTATCGACCTGTATCAGCTCCGCCTCACCTATATTCAGAACAACAGCCTCCCCTTCAACCATGGCGTCGCCTTTCCTGTTCTTACCTTCATGACCGTTAATACCTGCGTCATTTTTGCATGATGCAAGACCTGAAAATATCGCAACCCCTAAAACAAAAGCAACAATAATCCTTCTTTTCATTCTTCGATTTGTATTTTCTTTTCAGGTTCCGGCAAAAACTATTCCAGAGTTCTCCTGATAATTATGGCGCCAAAGTAAATCGAAATAATTGGAATACGAAGCGTCAATAATTCAAATAATTGCAGGCTTTGAGAAAATTTTTCAACCATTGCTGATTGCCCTGGCCGCTCTCCTTGCCGGTTTCCTTTTTGCCTTCTCGCTCCTGGGTGCCGGGAGTGCCGCTGCCACCAGTTCAGCGATATCACTGACTTTGGTTTCAGTAGCCTGGGTGAAGGTTTTTTTACAGAGCGGACAGGCTGTAATCAGCTCATCCGGTGAACCAAGGGTAAGTGTGCGGGCGGCATCTGCGGCTATCATCGCCCTCTTTCCGGATGACAGGGTGAGATTACCCAGGCTGCCGCCGCAACAGAGTGACATGTTCCGCTCCTGTGCGGATGACTGCAGCTCGGCCACATAGCTTATCACCGCCCTGGGCTCTTCATATATGCCTGATCCGCGTCCCAGCTCGCACGGATCGTGGTATACAACCTTTCTGTGAAGGTAACCAAGACGGAGCGACCCCTCCTCGATAAGCAGGTTGATAAACTCCGAGTGATGCATCACCCGTGCTTCCAGATAATAGCTCTCTCTGAAGATTTTGTAGCATATCGGACAAGATGTGACCAGTATCTGCGCCCCGGATTTCCAGATTATGTCTGAATTATGGTTAATCAGCTCCCTTGCCTCCTTGTCTCTTCCTGCCAGCATAAGCGGTCTTCCGCAGCAGACACCTCCCTTTTCGTCCATGAACCGGTACCTTACCCCCGCACTCTCCATAATTTTCTTCATGGCGGCAATAACTGAAGGGGTCAGATGAGTCATGCATCCGGCAAAGAAAAGCACGTCAGCCTTCTCAGGCTCCTCCCTGACAAGGTATCCGTATGACTGGGTTGAAGTCTTCTCAACGCTGTTCCTCTTCCGCAACAGCGAATATTTCTCCTGAAGCTTCATGGTCCGGTCACTCCGCTCCCCCTGTCTCCGCTCAATGAGTCTCATGGGACCGAGTTCAATGCCTACAGGGCACACCTCCTCGCACCTGCCGCACATGAGACAGTTGGCTGTGATGGCCGAGATATCACGGTCGTTCCTCAGACCCTTGATGAAGTAAGCCGATTGTATATCATGAATCCCGGCAGCATAGCTCATCTGACATGTGCTGATGCATACACCGCATGATGAGCAGGCATGGGTCTGTACCTCGGTGTAGGACGAATGCCTGTCGCCTGTGGTGATCCCTGAGTTGCGCATGAAAATCAGGAAGAGCTCCACGGGTATGTGAAAGTATCTTGAAACCGGTAGAAGAATAAAGAATGTACCAAGTGAGAGCGAATAGAGCCACCAGAACCAGGGGGCTATGGCTGCCGCAGGCAGGAACGATGCCAGTGCATCACCCAGGTTTCCGGTCAGGAAGCTGCCGGTGCCGTGCGCCCCGCTTGTGAAGCTCTCTGCCAGTAACCTCGATGGAAAAATAAGCCAGAGGCTGGTCAGCGCGATACGGTCTGTCCAGGTATGCTTCGTTGTCTTCTTCATTCCCATCAGACGTGGAGTGAACCTCTTGATTATCGCCAGTAACAGGCCTGACAGGATGAATGCAAGAAGGAGATCCATCCAGAAGCCGTAGATGCTTGCGAACCCTTCAGCTCCGTGATCAGGGTTAAACCAGCGGAAGAAGATGGCATGAGAGGGCGGGTTGAGATGCTTCTCCCCGAAAAAGTCAGCTTCTATAGTACCGAAGACTATCAGCAGGAACCAGCCGAAGGCAAGGCTCATGTGCATATATCCGAGAACCGGATTCTTTCTGAAGATCTTCCGGTGTAACAGGCTCTCCATTACAATCTCTTTAAGACTGTCCATGAACGGCCTGCCGAAGAATCCCCTCTGCAGACGCAGCTTGTCCGGGCGGGAGAGGTTACGGAACCATACGGTGCTTCGTACCACGCTGTATATCAGTATGAAATAAAGCCCGATATTGAATGGCAGGATAAACAGCTCAGAGTTCATTCCGTTCCAGTTTACCTATTGCATCGGCTGCTGCCGCCACCACATTCCGCGTGTTTACCCCGCGCGGGCATATCAGCATGCATTTTCCGCAAAGCATGCAGCGCTTCACCTCATCGCGAAGAGGCTCTATCTCTCCCCTTCTGATGTATGTGTTCATCCGCCTCAGGTTGAATGAGGTATGCATCCCCGCAGTGCATGTTGCAGTACACCCGCCGCATGCAAAGCAAAGACTGAAACTTGGTTCCCTGAGGGTAATATATTCTCTTACTTTCCTGTCAGATGCATCATAGTCAATCAGCCGGCTGCGGTTGATTGTGAAACCAAACTTGTTTGACTGACTTGCACTCATCTGCCGTTAAGGTATCTTACTGTTTCGGCAACCGCCGCCCTGGCGTGTGAAATTGTATCGGTGATATTCATCGGAGCGGTGCAGGTGCCTGCGTAAAACACGCCCTTAATGCCGCTGAGGTTATTGCCATAATGGTGATCAGTTGTCTCCAGGAACCGGTTTATACCTCTTTTCATCCCTGAAGCTTCAGCAAGTTTCATCCCTGCACCGGCCATCTCCATGCCAACCATCAGTACCATAATGTCAAGCTCCATCTTAAGCGGCCTGCCGGCAAGGGTATCCTCCACCTTGATAACCAGCCTGTTGTTTATATTGACTGAAGCTTCTGACACCTTGCCCCTGATGAAATTGACGTTGTGAAACTCCTGCGACTCACGGTAAAGCTCTTCGTAATAGGGGCCATACATGCGCATGTCCATATAGAAACAGAAGACTTCACACGAAGGGATCATCTTTCTGATCTCTATAGCCTGTTTGACGGCCGTCACGCAGCACACCTTGGAGCAGTGGTTGTTGCTGACCTTCTCGTCACGTGAGCCCACGCAGTGAATCAGCCCGATGCGTGCAGGCACAGTGCCGTCAGCCTTAACCACGCGTCCCCTGTTGAACATCCCCTCCAGCTCCGCGGAAGTAATTACATTGTCGTAAATCCCGTATCCGTACTCCTCTTTCCTCCGGGCGTCGAACAGGTCAAACCCGGTGGCTACTATAACCGCGTCAGCTTTCTCTTCGGTACCGCCGGAGAGGTTCACAAGCACTCCGCCTCCATGATGTCTGATTTTTTCAACAGTGGTTCCGGTGATGATGTTTATGTTTCGGTTCTCGATATGCTTCCTGAGATAGTCTTTCACCTCTTCCGCCGGTCGGCGGTCAGGGAAGAGTGCATGCCACTTCAGCAGGTGTCCTCCGGGCTCATCCCCTTTTTCCACAATTGTGACACGGTAACCCATTCCGGCAAGTGTGCCTGCGGCTTCCATGCCGGCAACACCACCACCGGCAACTATTATGTGGGCCGTATTGGTTTTCATCCGTTTATAAGGTTGGCAGGCTCAGGCAGCCTGGAGCCATCCCTTGCAAGAAATCTCTCTGAGGGATCTGCCTTGATGCCCATTTTGCGAAGAAGGGGCATAGACTGAACATTATGGTACTGCAGACCGATCTCCCATGGATTGTATCCCAACACCAGGCCTGCCACCTCCTCATAGGTCAGCACTGGAATTCCCTTACCGTCTGCGCCATAGCTGATGCCGTCCATCTCCTTTATCGTATACTGCCAGCGGTCCATAAACATGGTGCAACCCGGGCAGTTGGCAATTATCAGGTCGGGTCTGTAGGGCTCCATCGATTCAAACTTCTTGCGCGAGGCAAAGAGTGAATAGCCCCTGTTGGCCTGCACCAGGTACTGTCTGAAGCCGAAGCCGCAGCAGTGGCGTCGTTCAGGGTAATCAATTATATCGCCTCCCCAGGCTTCAACCATGCCAACCAGCACATGCGGGAACTCGGCACCGCCAATTCCCGACTTAGGAAACATTTTTGAATAGTGGCAACCTATGTGCTCGACAACCTTCAGCGGCTTGCCGGTATTTATGTCAACCAGGTTATACTTCGCCTTGCGTGCTATCTGATCCCTGAATTTATAGATGATATCACTTGTGTGCGAAATGGTTTCCGGGACGTCGAAGGTTCTGCCAGTTGCCTTATAAAGATCCTCACGTGTACGTTCAAGTGTTTCCGGGAAATGTTTCCAGGTCTCAAGAATTTCAGTATAGATGCCAAACGAGGTGACGCATGAGATAGCAATGTGCTTATACCCGGCTTCGGTTGCAAGGGAAAAGTGACGAGCAACAACAGCCTGTATTGTTTCAAACGGTACCACATCACCGTGGTAGCCTATGCCGGTGCAGGTGGTATGTCTGGGATCCTCAAAGACATCCTTTCCCAGGTCATCGCGAAGAATCTTCAGGAAGCATTGCTCGGAACCGGCAAAGAATGTCTGCCTGATGCATGACCTGACATAGAAGAAATGATCATCAGGAATTTCTTTCTGGTACTCTGCCCAGATCCTCTTCTTACCTTCGGGTTTCATATACATCCTTCCTTACGTCCTCAGGTTCACTCTGGTGGCTTCCGTTGTCGGCACTGACCACATGCCTGAAATATTCAAAATCACGACCTTCCTTTTTGAACTCCATCCCCATCTCTTCAGCCTTCTTCTCGGAGGCATCCTCTATTGCATCATAGAGATCCTGTCCGCCAGTAACCTTGAATATACTCTTCAGCTCATTCAGAACATCATCAGGGATTAGTCTCGTGGGACCCTCCTTTCCGTTCAGCTCCCCGCCGAGGCGGGCCAGTGAGTCATCCATATGATTGTAATAGTGCTCCCATGCCGGACCCTGTTCCGGATGGGCCGCAGGATCAACGTCATATGAGACGACACAGTACCCGTGTTTGAGTACATTGTCACCCACTGTACGCTTAATTGCGAACTGCTGCCTCCCCTTTTCGGAAGCAGTGAAGTATCCAAGCTCCTGTGACAGCTTGCGGAGAGCCATTATTACCATTCCAGGGGTATTGCCCCTCGGACAGCGGGTCTTGCAGCTCATGCACTGGCCGCAATACCATATTGTCTCACTCTTCAGCAACTCCCTGATGACATCATTGTTTCGGGTCTGAACCAGGTCCACAACCCGGCGCGGATCGTATTGGTAATACTCGGCTGCGGGACATATGCCGGTGCATATGCCGCAGTTCATGCAGGCCTTCAGTCCCTCCTCGAAACGTATATCCTGCATCAGCCTTGAATAGAGATCTTCCATAAGTCCCGAATTTGTCCATTTTGGGAAGTTCAAAATTAGCAATGACTTATGATGCCCGGAACGGGCTTTTAGCCCATTTTTTTTGAGTATTTATACTTACAGCCGGGCAATAGGCAGTAGGCATCAGGCAGTAGTGAAACAGCAAATGACATTCGATAAAGATGGTAGACCATCAAGAATTGCAGAAGGATGAGCGCCCTATCTGCCAGACAACGCATCAATGACCCCGTAATTGACTGTGCAATTCTCAATCCGGATGTTTTCGGTGAGCTGCATCAGGACACGGTATGCCTCATCAGGCGCGGGCGCCGGCCCATTACCCCTCCAATAATCAATGATCTGCTGGTAACCGTCGGGAATCATTACATTCATTATCCCGCTCTCTGACCCAAGCTTCTTCAGCGTCCACCATGCCCATCCGATGCTGTCTGTCTCAAACAGATGCACAGCCGAACGGTACCATTCATTGTTGTTCTCGCCTGACTCGCCCATCCACAGGGGAACATTATACTGATTCCTGATATCCAGGTATTTCTGAATGGTTTCCCTCGCGGGGGCATTCCAGTACTTGTGAAAACTGTAGACCATATTACTATCCCACGGAGGGGTCAGCCCTGCAAAGTCAGTTGCAAAATGATTCCCCTCGATAAAGATAATGTGATTGGTGTCATTCAATCTGATTGCTGCAGTTATATCCATCAGGAGTTTCCGCAGCGCCGCATTGCCCTCGAGGGCAAAGTTGGTTTCATTGATCAGGTCGTAACCGCCTATCCATGGCTCGTCGCTGTATCGCTCTGCAAGCTTGTGCCAGATAGCAATAGTTTTCCTGCGGTTAACCTCGTTCTCCCAGAGCTTCGGTTTTGTGGTGTCTACATCTGCAATGGGTATGTCATTCCCCTGTCCACCGGGTGCAGCATGAAGGTCAAGGATCAGGTACATCTGATTGGCCCCGCACCATGCAAGCAGCGAGTCGGTAATAATAAACCCGTTCTCAATCCATGTAAATTCAACTGAATCTGGCTCCTCCTCTACTGGTGGAGTAAACAGGTTGTAATGCATTGGCAGCCTGACCGAGTTGAAGCCCCATGCCTTCAGTGAATCTATATCGCGCCGTGTGACCATATTGGCCAGCCAGGCATCATAAAACTCCCGGCATCTCTCCTCTCCGACAAGGGCAGTAATCTTTTTCCTGATATCATA
>ERZ1645192.3701-NODE-3701-length-12331-cov-8.759368_pt1 | contig 12331 bp, 14 predicted proteins | sample MGYA00575354_ERZ1645192 | MGnify/ENA primary metagenome ERZ1645192 (study PRJEB40844, sample SAMN11349763) | freshwater sediment metagenome | isolation source: river sediment | host: Sediment | place: India: Faizupur Khadar , New Delhi | collected 2017-02-21 ... | reverse complement strand
TCGGCCCGATGTGCTTGTAGCGGATGACGCCCGCGGCATCGATGATGAAGGTCTCGGGCGCACCGGTCACGCCGAGCGCGATCGCAGCTTGGCTGTCCGGGTCGGCCCCGATCAGCGTGTACGGATCACCTAAGCGGTTGAGCCACGCCGGGCCGGCAGCTGCGTCGCGCTCGCGCCAGTTGATGCCGTGGATCGGCACGGTGCCTTGGGCCTTGAGCTGCATCAGGAACGGATGCTCGACCTGACAGGCGACGCACCAGGAGCCGAAGATGTTGAGGAGCGACACCTCGCCCTTGAGATCCGCGGTCGTGAGGCCGCGTTCGCGGCCTCCGATCGGCGGCAGCGCAAGTTCGGGCAGCGGCTGGTCGATCAGGACCGAGGGCAGCACATTCGGGTCGCGGCCGAGGCCGGACCAGAAATAACCGGCGAGACCGGCCAGGACGACGAGCGGCAACAGGTAGGGCAGGCGGCGGAGCATGGCCAGCTTCAGCTCACGACCGGGCCGCGGCCGGGACCGCGCCGGTGCGCACACGCTTCGGTGCCCCCAAGCGCATGCGCCGGTCGAGGACGCTGAGCCCGCCGCCTGCCACCATCACCACAGCACCCAGCCACAGCCACAGCATCAGCGGGTTGAAGTAGAGCCTCACAACGCGGCCGCCGTCGGCGTGCGCGTCGCCGATGGCGAGGTAGAGATCGCCCCAGGCGGTGGTGCGGATCGCGGACTCCGTGGTCTCCCGCCCCTCGACCGGATAGCGGCGCTTCTCCGGTTCCAGCTGGGCGATGACCCGCGTCCCATCGCGGATGAGGAACCGGCCGCGCTCAGCCAAGTAGTTCGGGCCCGGCCCGCTGGTGACGCCCTCAAAGACGACCGTGACCCCCGCGAAGGCAACCGCCTCGCCGGGCTGCATCACCAGCGTCGTCTCCTGCCGCCACACCTGCGAGCCGGTCATGCCGGCGATCATCAGCGCGAAACCGGCATGCGCCAGCGTCATCCCCCAGGCACCGCGCGGCACGCCCGCGAGCCGGCGCAGGCTTTCCGGCAGCGGCGCCGCGAACAGCCGGATGCGGCCGGCGAGTTCAGCGAGCGTGCCGGCAAGAAGCCAGGCCGCCAGCACGAGCCCGAGCACGCCCATCGGCTCGAGTCCGCCCAGGATTGCGCTCACCGCAGCGGCGGCTGCGAGTGCCGCGCCGGCCGCGACCATGAGCCGCTTCAGTGCCTGGCCAAGATCGCCGCGCTTCCACGCCAGCATCGGGCCAATCGCCATCGCCGCGATCAGCGGCAGCATGAGCGGCACAAAGATGCGGTTGAAGAACGGCGGGCCGACCGAGACCTTGGCGCCGCCCATGCTTTCCAGCAACAGCGGATAGAGCGTGCCGAGGAGAACGGTGGCGGCGGCGACGCTCAAGACGAGGTTGTTGAACAACAAGCTGCCCTCGCGCGAGATCGGCTGGAACAGGCCGCCGCCGGCAAGCCGCGGGCCGCGCCATGCGAACAAGACGAAGCCGCCGCCAGCGAACAGCAAAAGCAGGACGAGGATGAAGACGCCGCGGGCCGGATCCTGGGCGAAGGCATGCACGGACGTGAGCACGCCCGAACGGACGAGAAAGGTGCCCAACAGGCTGAAGCCAAAGGTGACCAGCGCCAGGAACACCGTCCAGCCCTTGAGCGCGTCGCGCTTCTCGACGACGATCGCGGAATGGAGGAGCGCGGTGCCGGCAAGCCACGGGATCAGCGAGGCGTTCTCCACCGGGTCCCAGTACCACCAGCCGCCCCAGCCGAGCTCGTAGTAGGCCCACCACGACCCGAGCACGATGCCGATGCTGAGGAAGACCCAGGCCGCGAGCGTCCACGGCCGCACCCAGCGCGCCCAGCCCGGATCGACGCGCCCGCCGATCAGGGCGGCGACGGCAAACGCGTAGGCCATCGAGAAGCCGACATAGCCCAGGTAGAGGAACGGCGGATGGAACGCGAGGCCGGGGTCCTGCAGCAAAGGGTTCAGGCCCTGGCCATCGAGCGGCGGCGGGTCGAGGCGCGCGAACGGGTTCGAGGTCAGGAGAATGAACAGATGGAAGCCGACACCGACCCAGGCCTGCACGGCGAGTGCGCGCGCCTTCAGCGCCTCCGGCAGGCTGCTCCCGAACAGGGCGAGCGCAGCGCCGAACAGCGCCAGGATCAGCACCCACAACAGCATCGAGCCCTCGTGGTTGCCCCAGGTGCCGGCGATCTTGTAGAGGAGCGGCTTGGCCGAGTGCGAGTTCTGGGCGACGTTGAGGACCGAGAAATCGGATTGGACGTAGGCGTTCATCAGACTGAGGAACGCCAGCAGCACGAGCAGGAACTGCGCCAGCGCCGCCGTCCGGCCGACCGCCATCAGCGGCTCTAAGCCGCGGGCAGCGCCGATCAGGGGCGCCGTGCCCTGGACGATCGCGACCAGAAGCGCCAGCACAAGGGCGAAGTGGCCGAGTTCGACGGTCATTGCCCGCCGCCCGCCGCCGCCGGGGCCGATCCGGTGTTCGCTCCCTTCACCTGATCTTGCATGTGCTGCCAGTAGCCGGAGCGTTTGAGCGACTCCGCCGCTTCCGGCGGCATGTAGTTCTCATCGTGCTTGGCCAGCACCTGATCGGCCATGAACACGCCGTGTTCCAGCCGGCCCTCGGCGACCACACCCTGGCCCTCGCGGAACAGGTCCGGCAGGATGCCGACATAGTTGACCCACACCCCCGCCGCCCCGTCAGTCACGCGGAAACGGACGGTGCCGCCGGCCGCGCGATCGACGCTGCCCTCTTCAACCAGGCCGCCGATGCGGAGCCGCCGGTCCGGTGCCGGCGCCTTGGCCACGATCTCGCTCGGCGTCTGGAAGAACACGAGTGACTCCCGCGACGCGCTCAAGACCAGCGCCGCCGCCGCGGCCAGAAGTGCAACGCCGACGACGACGAACGTGAGGCGCCTGTGCTTGGGCTTCACCGGTCAACCTCCGCGTCGAGCTGACGCCCCAACCGCTGAAGCAATGCTTGCCGCTGGCGCAGGCCGCTGAGGCTGGTCACCACCAGTGCGATCAGGACCACCGCCGCGACCGCAAACGCGCTCCACACGAAAACCGCGTAGGCGCCGAAATCGAACAGGGCGGGCTCAGCGTTCATGGATCGGGCCTAGCCGTGCGCCTGGCGCAGGCGCAGCGCGCGGATCTTGCCGTCCAGGATCTGACTCTGCAGGCGGACCATCAACAGCCAGAGGTAATAGCAGGTAAACGCGATCGCCATCACCAGGAGCGGCGCCAGCATGCTGGGATGGATCGCCGGTCCTTCAGCGCGGACGATGCTCGCCGGCTGGTGCAGCGTGCTCCACCAGTCGACGGAGAACTTGATGATCGGCACGTTGACGAAGCCGACGAGAGCCAGCACCGCCGCCGCCCGCTGCCCGCGCTGAGGATCATCGAAGGCGTGCGAGAGCGCGATGAAGCCGAAGTAGAGGAACTGCAAGATCAGAACCGAGGTCAACCGCGCATCCCACACCCACCAGGTGCCCCACATCGGCTTGCCCCACAAGGAGCCGGTGACGAGCGCGATGAAGGTGAAGGCAGCGCCGACCGGCGCGGTCGCTTGCGCCGCGAGATCGGCGATGGGCGAGCGCCAGATCAGCCCCGCCGCCGAGGCTGCGGCCATGCAGGTGTAGCAGAACAACGCCATCCATGCCGCCGGAACATGGACATACATGATGCGCACGCTGTCGCCCTGCTGGTAATCGGGCGGCGAAGCGATCAGCGCCAGGTAGAGCCCGGCCGCGACGAGCAGCAGCGTCAGGCCGCCAAGCCATGGCGCCCAGCGCGCACTCCAGCGCATCACGAAGGTGGGATTGACAAGCGCACGCATCCGCTCTCCCGCAAGCCCGCAACCGGCCCGTCTGATCCTGCAACGAGACCGGGACGATCGACCTTGACTGTCCTCAAGAAGCGCCCGCGCGCGCTATCACGTCATTCGAGCGCTTGGCGCAAGGCCGCTCCCGCGGCCCACGGCGCCAGCACCAGCGCCACCAGCAGCAGGGCCGCCAGCATAAAGAGGTGCGGCTGGACGGCCAAGCCGATTTGGCTGGCGCCGACGGCGGCAACGCCAAAGATCAGAACCGGGATGTAGAGCGGCAGGACCAGGAGCGCCAGCAGCACCCCGCCGCGGCGGCTGCCCAGAACGAGCGCGGCGCCGACGCCACCGATCAGGCTGAGCGAGGGCGTGCCCAGCACCAGCGCCAGCACGAGCGCGCCGAAGGCTGCGGGCGGCAGATGGAGGATCAGTGCCAGCACGGGTGCGGCGGCGATCAAGGGCACAGCCGTCGTCAGCCAGTGCGCGGCGATCTTGGCGGCGGCGATGGCCGCCAGCGGCGCGCGGCCGAGTGCCAGGAGATCGAGCGAGCCGTCCTCGTAGTCCGCCTGGAACAGCCGTTCGAGCGACAACAACGCCGCCAGGAGGGCCGCCACCCACAAGACGCCGGCGGCGATGCGGGCCAACGTCTCCGGCGCCGGGCCGACGCCGAACGGGAACAGGACACAAGCAAGGATGAAAAAGACGACCGCCAACAGGCTGTCCAAGCCATGCCGCAGAGCCAGGCGCACGTCGCGGCCGATGATCGCGCCGATGGCCGCTAGCATGGATCGGTCCGGGCGCCGGTCCCGGAAACATCGAAATCGAGGACCCGTGCCGCCGGCGGATGATCGTCTCCGTGGAGGACGACAACAGCCATCCCGCCCGCGGCCCGATGGCGGGCGAGGACAGCATCGAGGCTCTCGCTGGCGGCACGGTCGAGGCCGGAACGCGGTTCATCGAGGAGCCACAGCTGGGCCGGGCTCGCCAGCAGCCGGCAAAGGGACAGCCGCCGCCTTTGCCCTTGCGAGAGATAGCGCGCTGGCAGATCGGCGAGACGCTCAAGGGCGAACGCGCGGAGCGCATCGGCGATGCGGGCTGGCGCACCGGGGCCGCCGCGGTAGCGCGCCCAAAAGCCGAGATTCTCCCTCACGGTGAGCGCCGGCTTGATTGCGTCCTGATGCCCGATCAGGTGCAGCCGGCCATGATGGGCTTCCCTATCGTCCGCAATGTCGCCGTCGTTCCAGGTCAGCGCTCCCTGCGCCGGCCGGCTCAAGCCCGCCATCAACCGCAGCAGGCTCGACTTGCCGCTGCCGTTGCGGCCGACAAGCACCAGGGCCTCGCCGGCGCACACGTGGAACGAAAGGCCGTGAAACACCCGCCGGCCGCCCCGCTCGCAGGCAAGGCCCGCGCCGGTGAAAACCGCATCGGCAAAGACCGCGCGCGCCTCCGGCTGCAAGCCGGGCAAGGCCGCGAGCGACGAGACCGTCATGCCCGTAGCCTCTCGCTCAGTGCTCCCCGCCGGCGCGCGCGCGCTCGGCAAGCCAGTCCATCAGGGCCAGGAGCACGCCGGACACGACGAACGTCAAATGGACGATCACCTGCCACTTCAGCTGCTCCGGCGTCACCTTGTTGACATCCATGAACGACTTCAATAAGGCAATCGCCGAGATGGCGACGATCGAGGCGACCAGCTTCAACTTCAAGCCGCCGAAGTCGATCTTGCTGATCCATTCCGGCCAGTCGGGGTGGCCTCTGACATCGAGCTTGGAGACGAAGTTCTCGTAGCCCGAAAAAATCACGATGATGAGCAGGTTGCCGACCAGACACAGGTCAATCAGCGACAAGATCACCAAAATAAGGTCGGACTCGCTCATGCCGAGCAGCGCCGGGACCGCTTCGACAAGATGCATCGCGAACTTGACCAGCAGCAGCAGCAAAGCGGCTGCGAGCCCTACGTAGAACGGCGCCATGATCCAGCGGCTGGCAAAGATCAAACGCTCCATCGGGCGTTCAAGCACGACCTGGTCTCCTTCTCTCGAACGGGGGCAGTCCTTAAGGCACGATCCGCGATCGGGGAGGTAGCACGCTCGCCCGCGTCACGCAAACCGCGGCGGTAACCCGGTGGTCCGCGCAAATCACGGCGGCACCGCAACAGCCGGTATTTTCTCAGCGGCAAAAGCCCTTTATATATCGGGTCGATGCAGCTGGAGGAAATGCGGCGGAGCGGTGGAATTTCGTGCGGCGGCCGCAAACGAACGGGTGCCGCCTCCAGCATCTGAACAGCCAGGGAGCGAAACACCCATGAAGCGCAGGACATTCCTCAAGACCGCAGGCGTTGCCGCGGCCGCCACGACGATCGCGGCCCCCGCGATCGCGCAATCGCAGCCGGAGATCAAGTGGCGGTGCGCGTCGAGTTTCCCCAAAAGCCTGGACACGATTTACGGTGCCGCCGAAATCGTCGCTAAGCGGGTTGCCGAACTCACGGACAATAAGTTTCAGATTCGCGTGTTCGCCGGTGGCGAGATCGTCCCGGGCTTGCAGGTCCTGGATGCGGTGCAGAATGGAACCGTCGAGTGTGGCCATACCGTTAGTTATTACTACTGGGGCAAGGACCCGACCATCGCGATGGAGACGGCGGTCCCCTTCGCGATGAACTGCCGGCAAATGAATGCCTGGATGTACTTTGGTGGCGGGCAGGAATTGTTCCGGGAATTTTTCAAGCAGTACAACATTATTACGTTCCCCGCCGGCAACACGAACACCCAGATGGGCGGCTGGTTCCGCAAGGAGATCAACTCCGTCGACGACATGAAGGGCCTCAAGATGCGGATCGGCGGCTTCGCCGGCCAGGTCATGGCCAAGCTTGGCGTCGTGCCGCAGCAGATCGCGGGTGGAGACATCTACCCGTCCTTGGAAAAGGGCACCATCGACGCCGCCGAATGGATCGGCCCTTATGATGACGAGAAGCTCGGTTTCCAGAAGGTCGCCAAATACTACTACTATCCGGGGTGGTGGGAAGGCGGGCCGATGCTCAATTTCTATGTGAATATCAAACAGTGGGAATCGCTGCCGAAGCAATACCAGGCCGCGCTTGAGGCCGGCTGCGCCGAGGCCAACGTGCTGACGATCGCCAAGTACGACGCCTTCAACCCGCCGGCTCTCAAACGGCTGATCGCCGGCGGCGCGGTGCTGAAGGCCTATCCCCGCGCGGTGCTGGAGGCTGCCTACAAGGCGGCCGATGAGGTCTATGCCGAGACCTCGGCAAAGAACGCCTGGTTCAAGCGCGTGTTCGACGCGATGATCGCCTTCCGCGATGATCAGTATCAGTGGTTCTCGGTCGCCGAGATGACCTTCGACCGCTTCATGGCGGCGCAGATCGCCAAACGCCAGTAGGGCGCATTGCCTCAGCCGGTTACCCACATCGGCTTGAGCTGAAAGGGGGGAGCTTCGCGGCTCCCCTCTTTGTTGCCATCTACGGCCCTTCGTTTGGGGCCGGCCGCGCCTGCGACAGCGAGCGCAACCTATTCCCGTGCATGTCACTCCCGAGCGTCAGCGTCGTCCGCGGCGACCACGTGGCCATGGGCATCGTGGCGATGATCGTGGTGATGGGTGTAGATGGCGAGCGCCTGCGCCGCGCGCGGGCCGAACAAGCGCGCATAGGCGGGATGCCGGCTCACCGCCTCGCCCGAACCGGCACAGCAGACGTGGTGGTTGAGGCAGATGACACGGTCGGTCGCCGCCATCACGAGATGGAGATCGTGTGAGACCATCAGGACACCGCAGCCCCGGTTGCGGCGCAAGGACGAGATCAGCTCGTAGAGCGCCGCCTCGCCGGTGAAATCCACGCCCTGGACCGGCTCGTCCAGAACCAGCAGGTCGGGCGCGGCCGCAAGCGCGCGCGCCAGCAGGACCCGCTGCAGTTCGCCGCCCGAGAGCGTATGAACCGCAGCATCGATCAGATCGGCAACGCCCGCTTCCGCCAGTGCCGCGGCCACGGCCGGGCGCGGCCGGCGCGCGGTCAGCGTCATCAACCGCGCGACACTCATCGGCAGCACCGGATCAAGCTGCAGGCGCTGCGGCACGTAGCCGACTTTGAGGCCGCTGCGGCGGACCACTTCGCCGGCATCCGGCGCGATGAGGCCGAGCAGGACTTTCAGCAGCGTCGTCTTGCCGGCGCCGTTGGGGCCGATGATGGTGACGATCTCGCCCGCCTGCACGATGATGTCGATTCGGTCGAGGATCAGGAGCCGCCCCCGCGTGAGCGACAGGTGTCTGCCCTCGATCAGCACCGGCCGCGGTGCCGGCGTGTCTGCGGTGCGCATGGCTGGCTACGCGCCTGCAACCGTGTCGGCGGCGGCCGTTTGGCCGGGAGCCGCTGCATCCCTTGCCGCGTGACAGGCGGCGCACTCGCCCTCGAGCTCGACCAGCGGCGTGATGACCGAGAAACCTGCCCCCGCCGCAGCGCCCTGCAGCGCCTGCCAGACCCCCTCGCTGGTCAACTCGCCGACGCTGCCGCAGCGCCGGCAGATGAGAAACTGGCTGCCGTGATGGGCGCCGGCGTGCGTGCAGGCAACGTAAGCGTTGCGGCTGGCGATGCGATGGACGAGGCCGTTGGCCATCAGGAAATCGAGCGCGCGGTAGACCGCGATCGGTGCCGGCCGCCGTTCGTCCTCTTTGAGCTGGTCCATGATGGCGTAGGCGCCGATCGCCGCATGGCTGGCGGCGACGATCTCCAGAACGCGCCGGCGCTGCGGCGTCAGCCGCACTCCCCGCGCGCGGCACACGGCTTCAGCGTGAGCGAGGATGGTGTGCGCGCAGAGCCGGTGGTCGTGGTCGGCGGCGGGAAACAGCGGCGGGATGGTCAAAACGGTATCCTCGCGCCAGTCGTCATGTTATAAAGTAACATATCGGAACCGAGAAGCTTAAGGGACATTGATGATCGGAAAAACCATCAATCGCGCCGGCGCGGCGTTGTTTGCTGTCGCTGCCGTGCTCATGCCGGGCGTCGGCCAGGCGGCCGAGGCGCTCAACGTCGTCGTCAGCATCAAGCCGCTGCATGCGCTCGTCGCCGGCGTGATGGGCGACATCGACGCCCCGAAGCTGCTGCTCGAAGGCGGGCAGTCGCCGCATACCTACACGCTCAAGCCTTCGGACGCGCGAGCGCTGACGCGGGCGGATGCGGTATTCTGGATCGGCCCGGCGCTTGAAACCTTTCTCGCCAAGCCGGTGGCGGCGCTGCCGCGCGCGGCCCTGCGCGTCGAGCTGAGCGAGGCCGCAGGTGTGCGCTTGCTGCCGATCCGCGAAGGCGGCGCCTGGGAGCAGCACGCGCATGCCGATGATCATGCCGGCCCCGATCATGACCACGATCAGGACCACGACGGCGCGCACGAAAACTTTGACCCGCACCTATGGCTCGATCCGGCCAATGCGCAGGCCATGGTTGCTGCGATCGCAGCCGCGCTCGCGCAGTTCCGGCCGGCCGATGCCGCAACGTTCGAGCGCAATGCCGCCGCTCTCAAGACCCGGCTGGAGGCGCTCGACCGCGCGCTCGCGGACCAGCTGGCACCGCTCAGGGGCCGTCCGTACATCGTCTATCACGATGCGTACCAGTACCTTGAGGCCCGCTACGGCCTGACCGCCGCGGGTGCGCTCGCGCTTGATCCCGAGCGGCCGCCGAGCGCCCAGCGGATCGCCGAGATTCGCGCCACGATCAAGGCGTCCGGTGCCGCTTGCGTCTTTGCCGAACCGCAGTTTCCGCCCGCGATCATCAACACGGTCGTCGAGGGGACGGGTGCGCGCGTCGGCGTCCTCGATCCGATCGGCGCGGACTTGGCTTCTGGACCGGACGCCTACTTCACGCTGTTGGAGGGTCTGGCGCGATCCCTGGCTGGCTGTCTCGGTTGAAAGCCGTCAGTCGAGCAGGAAGTGGGTGAACAGGACGACGCGCACATCCGTTCCGCCCAGCTCGCGATTGACGGTGTCGCGCAGCTCGACCCGCAGCCGCTCCGCGCCGGCGGTACCGATCAGGCTCTTGTGCTCCTGATCGCGCAGGTGCGCCTGGATGGCGGCCAAAATCTCCACCTGCTTCGCCTCGATGGCAGAGACGCGCTGCTGCGGGACCTGCAGGACGATCGCAAGGCGGACATGCCGCGTGCGCCCGCCTTGCGGCTTCAGGTCCGCCATGAACTCCGGCAGCGGGTAATAGACGTTCGGCCCGCCCAGCTCGATCGTTACCCCACTGCGGTCCTCGGTGGTGAGGACCACGCTCAACAGCGCGGCAAGGAGGGCCACCGCCGCGGCCGCAATCGCCACCCAGCGAATGCTCATACGCCCGCGCAGGCGGCCGATCAGGTTGCGCAAGCCACCTGCCCCGCCGGCTGCAGGCTCCGCCTGTTCGGAAACGGCGTCGTCCACGGAAGGCTACCGCGATCGCTGCAGCCGTTCGGCCGTCACGATGATGCTGCCGCCTAGCCGGCGAACGGCTGCAAGGCTCCCGGCGCGCGCAGCATCTTATCGACCTCGCTGATGTCGTGCGATTCCGAAGCGATCATCTGCCGTGCGTACTCCTCAAGCACGACATCGCGGCCTTCGACCAGCGCCAGAAGCTTGCGGTAGAGCCCGAGCGCCATCCGCTCATGGTCCAGCAGTTCCCGCAAGATGGCGGCAATGTCGTGCTTCTCGCTCTCGAGGAGCTTGCCGATGCCGAGAGAGGGATGGCCGCCCAGCGTCGTGATGTGCTCGCCCACGGCCTGCGCATGGAGGAGCGACTCGTTCGCTTGCCCCCGCAACCAGGAGACAATCGGTATCCGGCTGAATCCGAACACCATGAACGAGTAATGGGTGTAGCGGACCACGCCCGCCAGTTCCGCTTCGAGGATGCTGTTCATCACGCCGAGGACGGCGTCGCGGTCGATCTCGTGCGCTGTCATGTCATCTCCCTGATCTGCCGGTCGTCCAGCCACCGGCTCGCCTGCCTAGCAAACCGCTCAAGCAAACACAACTCATCCGCATCCGGCCCGCCGAGTTCAGGTCCGCAAGATCAGCCGCGATCAAGCGCGTTGACCGCCTCCAGCACGGATTTCGCGTGGCCGTCAACCTTCACCTTGCGCCAGATGCGCCGCACGACACCGTCGGCATCGATGAGGAAGGTCGAGCGCTCGACACCCATCGACTTGCGGCCGTACATCGACTTCTCGACCCAGACACCGAAGACGTGGGCGAGCAGCGCTTCGGGATCGGAGATGAGCGCAAAGTTCAGCCCGTGCTTGGCCTTGAACTTGTCGTGGCTGGCAACGCCGTCGGTCGAGATGCCGACCACGCGGGCGCCGGCGGCGGCAAAGGCCTCACGCGCATCGCGGAACGCCTGCGCTTCCTTCGTGCAGCCGGGCGTATCGTCGCGCGGGTAGAAGTAGAGAACCGTGGCGTGCCCTCTCAGATCGGCCGCGCTGAAGGTGCCACCGCCATCCGTGGGCAGTGAGAAGTCGGTTACGGTGTCGCCGACTGCAAGTGCCATGCTGATGCCTCCTTCACGTCTTTTCCAAAGTCACGATACGCGCGGGCCGTCGGTCGGGATCAGCGGCGCCGTTTCCGAGGCCGCCGCCGGTTCCTCGATCAAGCGGGCGAAAATCGCCTGCACCCGCGCCGAAGCCTCGGTCATCCGGTCGACCAGCGCGTCGAAGTCGAGGCCCATCAGCCCTCTGACCGCGCGCTTAAGGGCTCGTGGTGCCGCCGCGGCAGTGCCGGTCGCGGGCCGCACCGCCCCGGCCAGGGTCAGCCGCAGCCGCGCCTGAACAGCCTGCCACAGTGCCAGCGCTTCGCGCAGATCCGCATGCGTCGCCGGATCCAGGAGCCCGGCGCCGGCAAGCCGGTCGAGCGCGTCCACCGTGGTCACCGATAGCACGCAGGGGTGCGCATGCGCGTGCAGAAGCTGCAGGTACTGGGCGATGAACTCGATATCGATCAGCCCGCCGCGGACGTGCTTGACCTCCCAGATCGAGCCGGTCGGATGCCCATGCGCCATCTTCTCCCGCATCTCGGCGATATCGCGGACCAGCGTTCGCGGGTCACGCCCGCGGATTAAGCGCTCGCGCAGAACGGCTGCGATCGCGTCCAGCAGCGGAGCCGGACCGACGATCGGCCGCGCCCGCGTGATCGCCATCTGTTCCCAGGTCCAGGCTTCCTCGCGCTGGTATTGGGTGAATGACTGCAGGCTGACGGCAATCGGCCCCGCCTTGCCCGAGGGCCTGAGGCGCATGTCGGCCTCGTACAGTTGGCCTTCTGCGGTCGGTGAGGTGAGCGCGATGATCAGCCGCTGGCTCAACCGCGCGAAGTACTGCGGCGCCGCCAAGGGTTTCGCGCCGTCGGAGCGGGCGCCATCGGCCGGCGTCGCATACACGAAAATGAGATCGAGATCGGAAGCGGCCGTCATCTCCCGGCCGCCCAGCTTGCCCATGCCGATGATCGCCATTCCGCAGCC
>ERZ1645192.3700-NODE-3700-length-12333-cov-6.037221_pt1 | contig 12333 bp, 16 predicted proteins | sample MGYA00575354_ERZ1645192 | MGnify/ENA primary metagenome ERZ1645192 (study PRJEB40844, sample SAMN11349763) | freshwater sediment metagenome | isolation source: river sediment | host: Sediment | place: India: Faizupur Khadar , New Delhi | collected 2017-02-21 ... | reverse complement strand
CCAGCTCATCACCAACTTCCACTTGCCCCGCTCATCCCTAATCATTATGGTCAGCGCACTGGCGGGGAGGCAACAGATTATCGATGCCTACGATCATGCGGTAAAGAGAGGCTTTCGCTTCTTTTCCTATGGAGACGCCATGGTCATCCGCTGAAGCAATCTCATCTTCTGTCATGGTCATGTTAACATCATCTCCCGTGGAGGTATTCCATGCCGAGTAGAGTCGAGTTCCGGGAAGACCGTTGCAAGGGCTGCCTGCTCTGTACCGAAGTCTGCCCGACCGGCATTATCCAGCAATCGAACCGGTTCAATCAGAAAGGATACAAGGTGGCCGAAGTCACCGCCGAAATGATGACCGAATGCAAGGGCTGCGCGTTTTGCGCCATGATCTGCCCAGATTATGCCATCAACGTCTTCAAGACGGAATCCGCCAAAGGAGGTGCTGCATGAGCACGCCCAAGCGCATTTTCGTCAAAGGAAATGAAGCCATTTGCCACGGTGCTCTGACCGCCGGCGCAAAGTGCTTTTTCGGCTACCCCATCACACCCCAGAATGACATCCCCGAATTCATGTCCGCAGCCATGATCGAGGCCGGTGGACAGTTTGTTCAGGCGGAAAGCGAAGTGGCCGCGGCCAACATGCTCCTGGGCGCTGCCGGATGTGGCATCCGCGCCCTGACCTCCTCGTCCAGCCCCGGCATTTCCCTGAAGCAGGAAGCCATTTCCTACATGGCTGGCAGCGAAATTCCCGGAGTCATTGTCAACGTCAGCCGCGGTGGCCCCGGCCTGGGGGACATCGGCCCCTCTCAGGGCGACTATTTCCAGGCCACCAAGGGCGGGGGTCACGGCGACTACCACCTGCTGGTCCTTGCCCCGGGCACCGTACAAGAAGCCTACGACCTGACCATCAAGGCCTTTGACCTGGCCTTCAAGTACCGCAACCCCGTCATGATTCTGGCCGACGCCATCATCGGCCAGATGAAAGAGCCCCTGGTGCCATGGATCCCACAGGGTCTGGACCCGGATGAAGGCCAGGACTGGGGCTTGCAGGGGGCCAAGGGCCGAGCCCCGCGCCTCTTGAAATCTCTCTTTCTCGATGACGGAGCCCTGGCCGGGCAGAATGAAAAGCTGGCCGCCAAGTACAGGGCCATGCAGGTTGAAACAGACCAGGAACTGTTCCTGACCGAAGACGCCGACCTCATCGTTGTGGCCTTCGGCTCCATAGGCCGCATCGTCAAGAGCACAATCCGTAAGCTGCGCGCCCAGGGGCACAAGGTCGGATTGGTGAGGCCCATCACCCTTTTCCCCTTCCCTTCCGCGGTACTCTTGGATCTGGCGAGGCAGGGCAAACGCTTCCTGACCATCGAGCACAACATGGGCCAGATGGTCGAGGACGTGCGTCTGGCCATCCGGACCGTGGCCGACTCGGCCTTCCATGGCCAACTGCCAGGCAACCTGCCCACTCCCGACGATTTCGAGCAACCCATTCTGAAGGCGCTGGAGGGATGAGCATGAATCAGGAAATTCGCGTCACCAACTACCCCGAGGTCCTCACGGATAGGGCCTCCCACTACTGCCCGGGCTGCCACCACGGCATTGCCCATCGCCTGGTGGCTGAGGCCATCACCGAACTGGGCCTGGTGGACAAGACCATCCTCATCGGCTCCATTGGCTGCTCGGTCTTCATTTACAACTACCTTTCCCTGGACGCCATCGAATCGCCGCACGGACGCGCCCCTGCCGTAGCCACAGGTGTGAAACGGGCCAGGCCCGACAAGATCGTCTTCAGCTACCAGGGTGACGGTGACTTGGCTTCCATCGGAATGGCTGAAATCATGCATTGCGCCAACCGAGGCGAGAACATCACCACGATTTTCGTCAACAACACCGTCTACGGCATGACCGGCGGCCAGATGGCCCCGACCACCCTGGTCGGACAGAAAACCACCACCTGTCCTGGCGGGCGGTGCCGAGAGAACGAAGGCATGCCCATTCGCATGACTGAAATCATTGCGTCCCTGGGTGGAGTTGCCTTTGCCGAGCGCGTGGCCGTAAACAACATCAAGAACATCAAAAAAGCCCAAAAGGCCGTCACCAAGGCATTCGAATGCCAGACCAAGGAGATCGGGTTTTCCTTTGTGGAGGTACTGGCAACTTGTCCGACCAACTGGCGCATGACCCCGATCCAGGCCAACAAGCGCATTGAAACGGAAATGATCCCCTACTTCCCCCTGGGGAACTTCAAGGACGTGCTGGCCAAGGAGGAAAAATGAGCATGTACCAGGATGCAATCATCGCCGGATTTGGAGGCCAGGGCGTCATGCTCATCGGCAATCTCCTGGCTTATGCGGGCATGAACGCGGGGCTGAACGTGACATACATCCCGGTCTATGGTCCTGAAATGCGTGGGGGCACGGCCAACTGCACCGTAGTCGTATCTGATGACGTCATCGGCTCACCCATCATCCGCTCGCCTGTGAGTCTGATCATCATGAACGGACCGTCCCTGGACAAGTTCCAGCCCCAGCTGCAGGACGGAGGGATCTTGATCCTCAACTCCTCCCTCATTGACCCGGTCAAGTCCGACAAAAACCGGGTCAAGGTCTATGCCGTGCCGGTGAACGAAATAGCGGACAGCTTGGGCAACAGCCGCATGGCCAACATGGTCGCCATTGGAGCGTATGTGCAAGCCACCGGTGTCCTGCCTGTCAAACAAGTCCAGGACAGCCTTGGTTCAGTCATCTCCGAACACTATAGCCATATGATCCCCAAAAACGCCGCAGCCATCCAGGCCGGGGCCGATTACGTCATTGCCCACGGGCAGTACGTGTAACTCCTGACCACCCGGGGTCGGCAAGTGGCCCCGGGCTGTCTCTCTCCTTTTTCTCACCACAACCGGGAGGCTGCCATGAAACTCTTCGGCATCATCGGGCACCCCCTTGCACACACCTTGAGCCCTGTCCTGCACAACTGGGCCTTTCGAGAACTGGATGTCCAGGCCTCCTACCATGTTTGGGACACGCCGCCGCAAAAGCTTCCCGCCTTCATGGCCGCGCTGCGCACTCTGCCCATCCACGGCCTCAGCGTGACCATCCCGCACAAGGAAACGGTCATACCCATGGTCGACGAACTGGCTGAAAACGCCAGACTCATTGGCGCCGTGAATACCCTCTTCTGGCAAAACGGAAAGCTCTGGGGGGACAACACAGATGTGACCGGGTTCATGGCTCCACTTCTGGAACGCGGCATCAAGCCCGGAACCGCGCTCATTCTTGGGGCTGGCGGGGCGGCACGGGCAGCCCTCTGCGGTCTGCACAAGGCTGGTTGGACGGTATGTCTCTCGGCCCGGACGCAAACCCGGGCCGACCGTTTGGCCCTTTCCTTTCAAGCCGATCATGTGGCCTGGTCCGAACGCCACACAGTGCGTCCAGACCTGCTGGTCAACACCACGCCCCTGGGCATGTCCGGTCCCTTTCAGTCCCTCTCCCCGTGGAAGGACACCCTGCACGGCATCTCCCTTGTCTACGATCTGGTCTACAATCCCAGACAAACCCCTCTTCTGGCCCAGGCGGAACGTGAGCGGGTGGAGATTCTCCATGGGTTGCCCATGTTCGTGGGCCAGGGACTGGCCCAATTCGAACGCTGGACTGGCCTCCGATTCGACTTTGCGCAGGCACTGGCACTGCTCGAACAGACCCTGGGAACGAAGATCAGGGCTTGACCTGCCCTCCTTCCCGTTGGACCAAACCCGGATCTGCCGGCGCAGAGGCAGATGTGGAAAAACCCGAGGATGCTCGGGCAACCTCTCTTGGATTCTCCTTTTCCGACTGCCCTCTTGACGATGAATCCCTTCCCCTAGCTGCCGATCTGTCCCGGTGCACGCAGTAAAAAAAAAGGCAGGTCTTGCGCCTGCCGTTTCAACATCATCATCTCTGGACCATTCTAGCGAATGAGAACCTTGAGTCTGTCACCTGGTCGGATGGAGTCATTTTCCGCCAGATTGTTCCATTTTCGGATTTCCCCGGGACTGACCCCGAATCGCTTGGCAATGTTCCACAAAGTGTCCCCGGCCTGCACCTGGTAGCTGACTCGCTCCTGACGCACAGCGTCAGCTTTGGCCTTGGTCTCCCTGATCTCGACACTGCCGGCGTCAGGCACGAAAAGCTTCTGCCCCACCTTGACGGTTTCTCCTGAATTGAGACCGTTGGCTTTGAGCAGGGAAGCCGCATCCGTGTTGAATTTCCTGGCCAGGGACCAGACTGTGTCCCCCTGACGCACAATGTAATTGGCCCGCTTGGAAGCCCATTTTCTGGTCTGGGCGACATCTGCAGGTCCCACTTCCTTGGCGTTACCAGGAATCCGCAATGACTTCCCGACCTGAAGCCGACTGGCACCGGTGGATTTATTGGCTTCCTGCAGCGCCTTGGGCGAAACGCCATATTTCTGGGCGACTTTCCACCACGTGTCTCCAGGCTTGATCCTGTACATGGCGAGTTCGGTCTTCCTGGGCACTACCGGACGCTTCAAATACTCTTCGGCCTTGGCCACAAGATGCCCGGGAACCGCCACTTGTGCCAAACGATCGGATGGAGCCTCCTGCTTGCGGAAAACAGGGTTGAGTTCGCGGAACGCCTTCCAGTCCAGTCCCATGCTGTGGGCCAGACCAAGGAGATCTGTCCCTGGTTTGACCTGCAGCTTGGCTGGAACCGCTGGACGCTTGCTCCAATCAATGGGTGCAAAACCCAGTTTTTCGAGGTTGCGGGCAATCTTGACCAAGGCCAGAAACTTGGGGACATAGAGTTTGGTCTCTTCCTTCAGCACCGCAGAGGTCCTGCAAAGGCTGACATAATCCTCGCAGCCGGTCTTTTTCATGGCCCGGTCAATGGCTCCCTCCCCGGCGTTGTACGCGGCCAGGGCCAAAGGCCAATCTCCAAAGATATCATACAGTTTCTTCAGATACTTGATGGCCGCTTCTGTGGATTTGTAGGGATCCCTGCGCTCATCCACCCAGGCATCCACGGCCAACCCATAATTGATACCTGTCTGGGGCATGAATTGCCATACACCGCTGGCCCCGGCCTTGGACAATGCGAAGGTATTGAACCCGCTTTCTGCAAAAGGCAGATAGATCAAATCTTCCGGCAGTCCCTCTTCCAGAAACCGCTTGCGGATATGCGGCAGATAGAGTTGAGCCCGTTTGAGCCAACCTTCCATGGTGCCGCGATGAACATGGGTGTAGTAGTGAAAATAGCGCTGGACATCCTCATTTTCGTCTGTATCCAGGCCCACAGGGAATGATATATCCATATCAAGGATCCGCTTTTCCTCAGCGGAGAGGGCCTCGGCTTCGGGCAGGTTCTCCCGTCCCTGCAGGACATCTGTCGGGTCGATATCCTCATCCTGGCTGGCCACTTCCGTCCCTGGCGCCGTAGTTGAGGAAGGAACTCCAGCCGGACCTGAATCCTGGGTCGCAACTCCGACATTGGGTACGGCCTGCACCGGTCCCTGCGCCTTCTTGGCAGGCATACAGCCGGCCAGGACAAGAACCGCGACGAGGACAAGCGCGCGTAGATCAACTGTCAAAACAATCTCCTGGTCAAAAGTTGGCCCCTGCAGCGTGTCCGCACGATGCAGCGAGATCGAACATTTTGCCCTGGTACAGAAAAAAAAAACAAAAAGCAAACCGACCCCGGAGTCGGGATGGACTGCGAAATGAAAATGCAATCAAACTCCGCCCATCACCTTACGCCCGGTCGAAAGCCAGTGTTTGAGCTCCTCTCCTCGCGACCGGAAGTCGTGGACACGATCTTTCTGGCCGAGGAAGGGGCTGGACTTGGTGAAATCATTACGAAATGCCGGGAGACGGGAATCAGATTCCGCAAGGTGCCACGAACGGAGTTGGACCGCATGTTCACGGGCAACCACCAGGGTGTCATTGCCCGCCTGTGTCAGCAGCGCCTCGTGGATCTGGAAGAACTCATCTCAGGGGCAGGGTCGTCTCTGTTTCCCCTCATCATAGCATTGGACCAGGTCCAAGACCCCGGGAACGTGGGCACGCTGGCGCGCACTCTCCACGCCTTGGGCGGAGCGGGGCTTCTTTTCCCCCGTGACCGCGCGGCCTTTCTGGGGCCTGCTGCGGCCAAAGCTGCGGCGGGCGCTCTGGACCAAATCCCATTGTGCCAGGTCGTCAATCTCGCCAGGGCACTGGACGCTTGCGTCGAGGCAGGGCTCGCGGTCTACGGCTCCGGCATGGAGGATGATGCACTCTCAGTCTTCGAAAGCACAATTCGTTTTCCAGCGGTCCTGGTGCTCGGAAATGAAGACAAAGGCATTCGCCCCAACGTTCAGAAACGCTGCGAGGCCCTGCTCACCATTCCCATGCGGGGCGGATTTGACTCGCTGAATGTCGCTCAGGCGGGCGCCATGATCATGACTGAAATGCTGCGGAGACAGGCCGCACTCTCGTTACCTGATATACTGCGGAAAATTTAAAAAGATATCCCGCGTGAAGGTGATCATCTTGTCCATGATCCAGGGAAAAGAAATGAGGAGGGCCACAAAAACGGCAATGATCTTGGGCACAAACGTCAGGGTCATTTCCTGAATCTGGGTTGCGGCCTGCAGAATGCTGACGATGACGCCCACGCCCAGACCCACTCCGAGCATGGGCAGGGCGATGGCCAGGGTCAACTCGATGGACTGGCGGGCAAAACCGATAATGAATTCGGGGGTCATTCCGTACACCTGGAAGTTCTGGTTAGACAAAACTGTTGACGAGAGAGCCAATGATTAAGTTCCACCCGTCAACCATGACGAAAAGCAGCACCTTGAACGGCAGTGAAACCATGACTGGCGGAAGCATCATCATGCCCATGGAAAGGAGAATGCTTGCCACCACCATGTCCAGGATCAGAAAGGGGATGTAGATGAGAAACCCGATCTGAAATCCAGTCTTGAGTTCGCTGATCATGTACGCAGGCACCAGAACCATGGTTGGCACGTCCTCTTTGGTTTTAGGCCGCTCCAGCCCCGTAATGGAAAAAAATACGGACAGGTCCTTCTCTCTGGTATGCTTGAACAAAAAAGACCGTAATGGACTTTCCGCCTTGTGCAGGGCATCGGAGTAGCCGATTTCTTCCTTCAGATAGGGTTGCAGCGCCGTGTCGTTGATCTGCTTGCCCATGGGCATCATGATGACCACCGTCATGAAAATGGCTAGCCCGGCAAGAACTTGGTTGGGTGGCATCTGCTGAGTGCCCATGGCCTGACGCAGAAAGTGAAAGACGATGATGATGCGGGTGAAGGACGTCACCGTAAGGACAATAGAAGGAGCCAGGGAGAGAACCGTGAGCAGGGCCATGATTTCCAGAGCCACGGCCACTTTTTGAGGCTCAGCCTGCCCGCTCGTGAGCTGCAGGGAAAGGGAAGGGAGATTGGGTCCGTCGGCCCCGAAGGCCAGGGCGGGAAGAAATCCCAGGATCAGACTAACGAGAAGAATTCTTCCCGTTCTCGCGCTCCAAGGCGCTTTGAAAATTCCTGTCTGTTTCATGATCTTCCTGGTGTTCGGCAATGAGGGTGATGCCGGTATCGGTTACGCCTACCACCAGGAGCCTATTCAAAAACCGGACCACCACCAGCTGTTTGCGTGGAGAAAGGGAGACCCGCTCCTCGACCTGCAGCAGGCCTGATCCGCGCCCTTGCAGGCGGGCGGCCACGCCATAGCGTTTGAGCAGGGCCAACCCCAGAAAAATGACAGCCAGAAGCACAAGCAAGGCTGCGGCCATTTTGACTGATGCAAGCCCGAGCCCCAGCCCAGCACCGGTCATCGTTGCATTATCCAAGCTGCTTCACCCGTTCGATGGGACTGATGATGTCCGTCAAGCGCACCCCGAACTTCTCGTTGATGACCACCGCCTCACCCCGCGCCACGAGTTTCCCGTTGACCATGATCTCCAGGGGCTCTCCTGCCAGCTTGTTCAGCTCGATGACCGAACCCTGACCCAGTTGCAGGAGTTCATTGATCAGGAGCTTTGTGCTCCCCAGCTGAGCCGAGACATCCAAGGGGATATCCAGAATGAAATCCAGGTCTCTGCGGACGCTTTCTTCTTTCTTTGCGGCCTTGGCCTCGCCTGTCAAATCCTTGTACTCAAAATCCCTGCTCTTGGCTGAAAGCTGCTTCTGCTTCTTTTCCTTGTGGATTTTACTCTGCTCTTCATCGGCCAAGGCCTTGGCCCACTCGTCCGCCAACGCCCGGTCAGAGCCGGCCTTATCCTGTTCCTGCAACGCATTCGTCCATGCGTCGGCCAGATCCTGCTCGCTCTTTGCAACCCCAGTTTCTGCGGCCTGCTGCTCGAGGGCTGCGGCCCATTCTGCAGCCAACTTGTCCTGATCTTCAACCATCTCTGTCCCCTAGTAATTGAGTTCCTGTTCCTTGATGACTTTGAACGCCTTGTTGCCCTTGACGAAGCCAGGCTGTCCAAAAAATTTCAGGATGCCTTGCACCTGGGCAGAAAGGAGATCCTCTTCGTCCTGATCCAGGAGGATGATATCCCCCACCTGTAAGTTCAAGATCTGCCGCCCGGTCAACTGGGTGGTTCCAAAAGTGACTTCCAGGTCCACAGGAGTTTCCATGAGCCTGTCCCGGAAGCGAGAAATCCAGGCATGGTCGATTTCCAACCGCTCCGTCTGGAAGGCGGCATAGAGCTTGGATCGGATGGGTTCAATGGTGGCGTAGGGCAGTGCCAAAAGCATGGAACCCAAGGCGTTCTCCAGCTCCACTTCAAAGGAGATGACAACAACCACATCGCTTGGAGGCACGATGGTGGCAAACTGCGGATTTATTTCCGAACGAAGGAGTTCGATGCTGACCTCGTGCACCGGCCGCCAAGCATCTTCGAGGTTGGAGAGAATGATCTTGACCACCTTGGTGATGATGGACTGCTCAATGGGAGTAAAATCACGGCCTTCGATTTTGGGCTGGGTGCCTGCGCCGCCAAAAAAATTTTCCACCAGGGAGAACACCAGGCGCGTGTCCACCACGAGAAGGGCATTGCCGCGCAACGGATCGATTTTGAATATGTTTATGCTTGTCGGCACAGGCAGGGAACGCATGAACTCCCCGAACTTGGACATGTCGATGGAGATAGGGTTCACGTCGACACGTTTGCGCATGGTGTTGGCCAATGCACTGGTAATCAACCTCGAAAAACGGTCATTGATGATCTCCAAGACAGGCATGCGCCCGCGGATGATCCGATCCTGGTTGGCCAGGTCAAAGGAAACAATGCCCCCGGGAGTCTCAACAACCTCATCTTCGGTTTCGATCTCTCCCCCCGAAATGCCACGCAGCAGGGCATCGACCTCTTCCTGATTGAGAATCTTGCTCATACGCCGCCCGAATTTGACTTACTGCACCACGAATTCCGTAAAGTACACATTCCGCACCTTGGCCTTGCCAATGATCAGATTCAACCTGTCAACAATCTCGTTCTTCAGTTCGATCTTTTTGTCCATGCTGCTGATGTCTGCAAAAGATTTGCTCGAGAGCAGCAGCAAAAGGGCATCCTTGATCTTGGGCATAGCCGCATTCAACTCTGCTGCCACGTCCCCGTCAGTCACCTCCACATCCATATTCGCCTTGAGGTAGCGCCGGCCCATGGGGTCTGCAAGGTTGACCACAAATGGCTCCAGGGTCACCAGTTGTCCCCCTGCAGCGGGATAACCTCCCTTGTCCTCCGCTTTCCTGGTCTCTCCCTGACCGCTCACGTCCGTGGAGGTGGCGTTCCCCTGCATCCATTGAGTCATCCTGGGCTGAACGTAAAACTTCCAGGCTGCAAATCCGCCTGCGCCCAGCACTCCGAGGACAACTAGAAGCAGAATAGTCAGCTTCAGCTTAATCCTGCCTTTCTTCTCTTCTTTTTCCGGGGCTTGTACCTTTTTGTCAGCCATCTGTCCCTCCTGCTGCATATATGCGAAATCCGGGCCTAAAGATACGTTATCCCGGTTGTCTTGAGCAGAATTTCGACTCTGCGGTTTTTCGCCCTTCCTTCGGGCGTGGTATTGTCAGCCACGGGGAAGAGTTCCCCGTATGCCGATACAGAGAATCGCCGAGGCTCGAATCCAAACTCCAGAAAGTAGGTCAACACCGACATGGCCCGCTCTCCCGACAACACATGATTATCTTTCCTGATTCCAGGAATGTTGTCCGTGTATCCTGCAACGTTGACGGGTACAGGCACACTGGCCAGGAAGGCCCCAAAGCCGGACAGAAGCTTCCTGGCTTCCGGGCGCAGATCGCTCTGCCCCGTTTCGAAAAGAAGCTCGTCCGAAAGCACCAGCGCCACTCCCTCGGGCCGCACGAGTACCTGGAGATTTTCTTCCAGCGTGCTTCGGGCCATGCCTTCGGGCAGAGCTTCGTCAGGAAAAAGCAAATCCTTGATCCTCTGCGGATTGTGCAGCGCCTCAACAGGATCAACCAACACGTTGCTCATGATCTCGAACTGGGCAGGTATCCTCCCGGCCCCTTTTTTGGGTGCCAATCCCATATCGCCGAGAAAATGTGAGGTCACGTCGTGAAGAATTGATCTGTCCATGGAGGACATGGACAACAGCAGGACAAAAAAGGTCAGCAACAAGGTCATCAGATCAGTGAATGTGATCATCCAAACCATGGCCGGGCCGTGGGATGTGGAAGTTGCACGCTTCCGCACGGTTATCATTCTCCTCCGGGCAAATCGAAACGGAAAAGGAAGTCCTTCACGCTGATGCTGTTTTTTGACTTCTCGCCGTTTGCAGGCAAGGCTGTAGCTTCAGCAATTTCATGGCCCCAGCTGCCAATCCTCCTATCAAGGGTGATCTCCACCCGCCCATTGAACGTGCCCCCCTCTTTCCCCCCAGCCCTTCCGCCCCGCCGGATGCTACCGAATGCCTCACTCCGCAACTTGTCCGCAGAGATGCCGGCATCGACAAAATAGCGGTATACGGACTGCACACGGGCCAAAGAAAGGCTCCATGAAAAATCGACCTTGGAACCCAGTTTGGGCTGATACTCCGGACCGAATTCCTCAAGCCCCTCACCGGCATGTCCAGCAAGGATCATCGGGTAGGAACTGTCCATGATCACGGGGAGAATCTGATAGAGAAGCTCGCGTCCCCTTGCCGTCAACTCCGATGAACCAGGGGCAAAAAGTGCATCAACACCCATGGAAAGACGCTGGAAAAAACGATTGGACTCGAAACGCAAGTCCTGGTCAGGCTTTTCCCGCAATCGAATCTTGACTGGCGTCAAGTCTTTGAACTCGTTGATCGGTCCTGGATCAACTTTCCGCCTCAAGTCCAAGGTAGTCAGATCATCGAGACTCTGAGCCCCGGTTCCAAAAATGCCCGAAACGGAACCCAGGGCCACCTTACGCTTATATTCGTCAGTCAGGGAGGCCATGGACACCAGAACCACAAAAAACGTCATTAGCAGGGTAACCAAATCGGAAAATGTGATCATCCAGGGCGGGATAGGCCGATCCGGGTCCTTTGCCCTCTCCTTCATCCTGACCATACCCTGCCTCCTATGGCCGGACTATGCGTTCCCTGGGAGAGAGATAACTATTGAGCTTTTCCTCCAGGATGCGCGGGTTCTCTCCTCGTGAAATGGACATGATGCCCTCCACGATCATGGAACGGATCAGCACCTCTTCCCGGCTTCTGGCCCTGAGCTTGCCCGCCATGGGGTTGAAAACGAGATTTGCCAGGACGGCCCCGTAGAATGTCGTGAGGAGCGCCAAGGCCATTGCCGGGCCGATGCTGCTCGGATCATTGAGTCGTTTGAGCATGAGCACAAGACCGATGATCGTGCCGACCATGCCCATCCCGGGGGCCAGGGTGCCAAAAGTTTGCATGATTTCCGCCCCCTTCAGATGCCGCTCCTCCAGGCAGGCGATCTCTGTCTCCAGGATTTCCTGGATCATTTGTGGATCCAGTCCGTCCACAGTGAGTTGCAAGGCCTTGCGCAAAAAATCGTCAGAAATGTTCTTCACGTGTGCTTCCAGGGATAGAATGCCCTCACGCCGCACTCGGTTGGCATAGTCCACGAACTGTGGGATAAGTTCGCTCGGTTCCGTGGCCCTGGTCATGAACGTCTTTTTGACGATCTGCATCAAACCCAGCACCGTCTCCAAAGGATAGGTCACCAGCACCGCACCGATGGTCCCTCCCATGACAATGAGGAGGGAGGATGCGTCAAAAAAAAGAACTGCTTCCCCGCCCAGGGCGGCGATGACCAGTCCAAAGGCAACCAGAATTCCGATGATGGTGGCCAGATCCATAAAACGTGCGTCCTTAG
>ERZ1645192.3698-NODE-3698-length-12337-cov-5.933480_pt1 | contig 12337 bp, 14 predicted proteins | sample MGYA00575354_ERZ1645192 | MGnify/ENA primary metagenome ERZ1645192 (study PRJEB40844, sample SAMN11349763) | freshwater sediment metagenome | isolation source: river sediment | host: Sediment | place: India: Faizupur Khadar , New Delhi | collected 2017-02-21 ... | reverse complement strand
CCGGCTCCAGCTCCTGCTGCAGCTCCAGCCCCGGCACCTGCTCCAGCCGCGGCCCCTGCCCCTGCTGCCAAATAAACAACTTGCGCATAAAAGAGGGATATGTTCCATAACTGGAACATATCCCTCTTTTTATTGTGAGACTCAAATTTCAAAAACGAATAACCTAAATACCCTGAAGGGCACCATGGGGTCACTATAGGTGTATTGAAATTTGTTAGTCGAACAATCCCGCATAGCGGAGGGTAATGAAACCCAAGTTTCAGAAACACAGTGCACTGAAACTTACAGGTCGAATTATCCTGCATAAGCATGGGTATAATACCCCGCAGCTTGCTGAGGAATTTGGGCCCAGGGATTGCCCTGGGGTTCATACCCGTGATTAGTTACAACGTATAGACTTGGCGAACGACGGTTATTCGTCCCGGGCTGTTATCCATTCCAGAGCGACCTTCAGCACATTCATCATGGGCTCCTCACTGAGCACTTCAGGGCGATCCCATCTCTGATGATAGAAAGCCACCATCTGCTGTGGAACCTTGAACGGCAAAAGCGTCACCGCTTTGAGGTTCTCTCTGCTGAAAGAACCGGAGTCGGTACCGCCCCCGCCAAACGGGAAAGGAATGACGTTAAAGGGAACGCCCGCCCGTTCAGCGGCCTTTCTCACGCTTTCAACCATCTCGGAGGAATTTTTAACGAAACCGTTTACGTCCGAGGTGAGTATGGAGATGGTGGGATGGGCAACCGTCTCAAAGTTGAGAAGACGGGCATCAAGACGTTTTAATTCTTCCATATGGCGCTCGACGTACTTCCGCGAACCGCGGAGGCCCGCTTCCTCACTCCCAAAGGAAATGAATCGTATCTCTGTGTTGTCGGGAATGCATTCCGGATTATCCACTAGAAACTTGCACATTGCCAGCGCCAGGGCACTTGCCGAAAGATTGTCGCAGGCGCCGGGTACGGCACCGCCGTTTTTGTCGTTTCCGACGAATAATGCAGCGAAGATAATTGAAGGTAAAACAGGATAGACCATCAAAATCCATCCGAGCGTTCCCCTCTGGAGCAGACCTTCATTTCCGCTCAATGCGCCAATCAACTGAAGCAGATTGCACACCATCAGGGTCAGGAAACCTATAAACAGGGTTGCCACGGCAACATAATAGCCGTAACCGAGATAGCGAAGCATGTTCATCTCCAGTGCGCTGTCATGGTGGCCTCCCAGGATGAGTACTCGCTTTATCTCCTTGGTGCCGGGCTTGATCAGCCTGCCGATGATATTCTGTGACGTTCTTTTTCTAAAGAAAGGCTCGGTAAATTCGAAGTAGAGCATGAACTCAAAGATTCCGGGCAGTACGGCGCCAAGGGAGAACGTCAGGGCAAGGAGCGCGGTTATCCAGGACGCGATTCCTTCGCAGCGGCCGACGGTCATGTTGAGTATTGACGAGACGAGCGCGAAACCGGCGGCCCATCGCAGCCAGCCGAGAAAAGCGCCGGGGGTAACCGTGAATTCTTCAGCCGAAACGTTATTCGCGCCGAGGAGCGATTCCATTTTCTGTTGCAGAATCACGGCGCGCGCCCTTTCCTGAGGCGTGCCGGGTGCCCCCGGACCGACCTCGCTGCATATTTTACTGACAAGAGATAATGCGTATTTTGAATAGGAACTGTCAAGATTCTTCGCCATGGATCCACCTCCAGAGATATAACTGAACGCTTATTTTTTGCCGGCCATTATAGATGATGCGGGTTCCGTTGTCAAAAGATGCGCAATGATTTTTTTCTACTCCACTTAATCGTTTTTTATTTGTCGTCTGCCGAATACCAATCGGCCTATTTTTTTGAACGCAAAAAAGAAAAACGACAGGATCAGAATCAAACAGGCAACGGGAAAAAGAATGGCCAGCAGAGCAAGCATAACGGCTCCGACGAGTTCCAGTGAGGCAACAAGAAAATTGGTTGTTCCCGCTGTTGCCAGTGAAGACTTTGCGCGCAGGGCAACCGTTGTTCCTTGAACCAGTCCCGCCACTCCACCACCGGCAATCAGTGCCAGTGTCCATTTCATAAACGGAGAAAGGTCAACCGCCATGGATGCGGTTGTTATGGTTCCGGCAACAACGGCAGCCGGCGTGGCGATAATATCCAGGACGTGATCGACACCGGGAATATAGTATCCGAGAATTTCGAGGACTGTTGCCGTGCCGAAAGCGACCGCAGCGTAGGAACCGCCTAGCCATTCAAATCCGGCGGGCAAATGCAGCAGGCCGCCCGATACCGCCAGATTCATGATCAGCAGCGGAACAAAAATCCGGAATCCGCACGCCGCGCTCAACCCGATACCAATAATGATTCCCAGTGCTGTTTCCATCGTTCATCAGATTTCCTTCAGCAGTTTATTCTCATGAAGATTTTCAATGGTTCTGCCAAACGCCTCCAGAGATTCGGACAGCGACTTAAATTCTGGTTCATCCGAAAGATGTATTTTGTTCATGCCTTGTTTCTCAACGGCCTCGATGACATATCGGATGTTAAGGGTATTGAGGTCCATCGCCGGTTGATAGCCGCGATTATTTTTGTCGTTTATTTCCACGGCGGAAATAATGTTACTGGTCACCAGGGCGGCAATGATTTCATCTACAAACGGCCGGGGAATTTCCATCTGTCTGGTCAGTTCTCCGGCTGTCATCGGTTTGTCTCCGCGAATAAAGTTTTTTATAATGCGGCCGGTAACCCAAAGAGAAATGAGTATCCGCAGGCGATGGCTGGCATCATGAAAATCCGGCTCAAATTCATGATCATCCGCTGTTTGATAAGCCAGCGATATTTCCACACCGAATAAAACGATCAACCAGCTGATCTGCAGCCAGGCGAGGAAAAGCGGCAGGGCGGCAAAACTTCCGTAGATCGCATTGTAGTGAACAACTCCGATCTGAAACGTAATATAGGCCCATTGAACAATTTGAAAAACAGTGCCGATCAATATGCCCGCAAACAGGCCGGAAGAAAAATGCACTTTTGTGTTCGGCATAAACATGTAGAGAAAGGTGAAGAGTATCCACATCAGGGTAAAGGGCAATAATTTCAGCAAAAAGAAAATCAGCGGACTGAACCCTCCCAGGATGGTGAATTTTTCAATAATCATGTTGACCTGTGTTGTGATGAACACGTTAACACCGCTGGCTAGAACGAGAATGACGGGACAGACGAGCATGAGCGACAGATAGTCGCTGAACATCCGGCCGATTGTTCGTTTTTCTTTAATTTTCCAGATGTCATTAAAAGAATATTCAATCTGTCCCAAAACCTTAATAACCGCCCATAGAAGAACCACTAAACCGATGCCGGCAATCAACCCGCCCCTGGTGTTTGACAGAAGAGAATGAGAAAATTCGATCACCTTTGCCACGACCTCTTCCTGCCCCGCCAGTTTGGTGCGCAATTGTTCTTCCAGAATTTTTTCAAATCCAAAACCCTTGGCGATTCCAAACGCCATGGCAGCCACGGGAACGATGGAAACCAGAGAATAAAATGTCAGAGCGGACGCGCGCAACTGGCACTTGTCTTCTTTATAGCCCTTGATGGCGAGCAGCAAAACTCTCAAGATCTTCATTAAAAAAGATTTTCCCGGAGGTAGTTCGGCGCGGCGAATCCTCCAAACATCTTTTTTTATAAAATTTAAAACCTGATGAATTTTTCCCCATAAATTCTTCATGATGATCCTCGCGAAGCAACCAGTCTAAAAATTTCTAAATGTCATGAAAGAACAATAAACACTCCACTGCCTTTAATCTTTTATCACCGAGCCATGGAATGAACTGAATTTATTTAAAGAAAGTATAAGAACGACATACGTATGTCAATGAGAAACTGGGACGAATTTTTGACCAACCGATGTCTTTCCAAAAATACGAACGGAGAAGTTGCACAATCGTTGCTGCTCATGAAGCAATAAATAGATTCAATTAAAAAGAAGAAAGTGTTATTATTACATATTATCTCAAAGCAATGTAAAATATTCTCAAAACGGAGAAAATATTATGAATAGTATAATAGTCAGAAAAAAAGTTAAATGTCTGCCGATGGTCCTGTTTTTTGTTGCTGTTTTGATGTCGACTTCCTGCTATTACTACCCGTACGAGCCGGTGGCTGTTCAACAGGATCAGAATGAAAACATCAGGGCCATTACACAGATTTATTTCTATCCCAACAGGAATCAATCCGACGAGCAGCAGTCGAGGGATCACTATGCCTGTTACAACTGGGCCATGGACCAGACCGGTTTTGATCCCAGCGTGTCATCCATTGCTACTCCTCAGAGAGTCAGGGTGGTTCCGATGCCTCCTCCCGGACACGATACGGTTTCCATGACCATTGCCGGTGCTGTGCTGGGCGCTTTGATTGGCGGCCCTCGTCATGCCGGAGGTGGAGCCTTGATCGGGGCGGCGAGTGGTGCGATGATGGGAGCGGTTTCCGACGCTTCCCGCGTGGAAGCGGCAAGACAAATGGAAGAAGCCTACCAGAATCGCTATCAAGCACGTGATCTACGCAAGGAGAAAAAGGCCCTGCAGTTTCGCCGGGCCATGTCAGCCTGCCTTGAAGGAAAGGGTTATACGGTTCAATAGTTATTCAATATAGGAGGTCGTGTCATGTCAGCAACACGAAATCTTAAAAAATATGTTGTCATTGTGATTTCAATAATAATGTTGTCCGGAATAAGTATTTCCAGTTACGCGCAGCCGGCGCAACATGAAGGACGCAAGATACCAGGCCGTACATCCATACGAGCGGCTAAAAAACCGCCCACCATTCAACATAAACATTTTACGGATTCGCGTTATCAACACAATCGTTCCTATCTGAATCGCGGGCATGCGGTGCGTTCGCTTCCCAGAGATCATAGAATTATAATGCATCATAATGACCGTTATTATCATTCGCATGGAGTATGGTACAGACATCATGGTGGACGATATTTTGTTGTGTCTCCACCGGTCGGACTGTTTGTTCCTTTTTTGCCTTTCGCCTATACCACCATCTGGATACGCGGGATGCCATACTACTACGCCAATGAAACATATTACACGCAAACACCCGGTGGATATGTGGTCGTGGAACCGTTACAAGAAGACGTTAGCGAGAATCCTCCGGATGCAGAAGATGATGAAACCGTAGATATAACGGATGACAAGATGTTTATTTATCCCAGTAAGGGTCAACGTCAGGCTCAACAGGACCAGGACCGTTACGAATGTCACAGGTGGGCGGTTGAACAGGCCGGTTACGATCCGACAAAAGCTCCAGACGAGATGTTCGAGGATGAAATCATGCAGCAAAGAAAAGATTACCGTACAGCCATGACCGTCTGTCTTGAAAGCCGTGGTTATAGCGTTAAATAATATTTCGTGATAGAAGGTGCCATTCTCCGATCGGGTGGCTTATCCGTAATATGTTTGCCTTATTGTTAAGGAGGTAATGATGGAAAAAAAGGAATTTGTTCATCAGGTGCTGGATTTGCACAAGGCGGCGTTTGAAAATTATTTTTCAATGATGGTTATGCTTCAGGATCAAACGGAAAAGCTTTTCAAACCTTTTTTGGATAATGCTCCCGGAATGAATGATGAAGGGAAGAAATTCATTCATGATTGGACAGATGAATATAAAAAAAGTCGGAACGATTTCAAAAAAGTCATTGATGATGGGTATGCCAGGGTTGAAAAGTTTTTCGATTACAACGCCCTGCTTAAGTTTCAGGAACAAAACGAGAAGATATTTAATGATTTTTTAAGTCAGGTCAACGGGTTGCCGGGTGATTTCAGGAAGGCCTCTGAAGGATTGGCTAACATGTATAAAAACGGCTGCGAAACATTTAAAAAGTACGTTGAAGAAAATGTCAATCACGTAAACGTTTTTCCCTCTTCTGCTGATCAGTCACAAAAAACCGCGAAAAAGCGAAAGTAGATCTCTGCGATTTGTGAACCGTTTGATACCGCGATTTGATGATTAGAAAAAAATAAAAGTAATGACAATAAATAATACCAGCAAAATAGGTATGGAATATTTGAACATGTATCCGAAGAAACTAGGCATGTTTACGCCGGCTTCCTCGGCGATGGACTTCACCATAAAATTGGGTGCATTTCCTATATAGGTATTGGCGCCCATGAAAACCGCGCCTATGGAAATCGCTGTCAGGGAAGGGATATGTTCAATAATCAATCTGGACACCGCGTCCGCTTCCGTCATGCCGAAATAGAACTTCCCCAGAATGCTGTTAAAAAAAGTCAGATACGTGGGAGCGTTATCCAGAAAACTGGAAAGCGAACCCACGACCCAGAAATAATGAGCAGGAGAGTCCGTCAGTTTAAGGAGCCAGGCTAACGCACCCTTTTCTCCCGCTTTCAGAATCGCGAGTGCCGGGATAATCGTGATGAAGATTCCGGCAAACAAATAGGCCACTTCCAGTATGGGAGCCCAGCCGAATTCGTTTTTCCGGTAGATGTCTTTTGGGGTCAGAAGAAGAGATCCGATGCCCATAACGACAAGAAAAATATCCCTGATTACATTTTCCAAGGTTTGGTGAATGCCCAAAATATTTATTTCCCGCATCTTAACGCTGCCACTGAATAAAACCGCGGCAATAATTCCCGCCAGAAATATGAAGTTGTGATAGCCCTCGATCCCTATTCGTTCGGACGCAGCATCATCGACCGTTATGGGGTTTTCTTTTTTGTAATAATAGGAATCCATAAAATAATATAAAAGCAGCAATGAAACACTGGCAAAAGCCATTTGCGGAAGGAGGTGAAGCGTCCAGAAAAAAGGAACGCCATGCAAAAATCCCAGAAATAAAGGAGGATCGCCCAGCGGGGTCAGTGATCCGCCGATATTGCTGACCAGAAAAATAAAAAAAACAATCGTATGAACCTTATGCACTCGCCAGGCATTGGATCGAAGCATCGGGCGGATTAAAAGCATCGAAGCGCCGGTTGTACCTATGATGGATGCGAGCAACGTCCCCGCAGTCAAAATCATGGTATTCACCTTCGGCGATCCCCTTAAAGTTCCCTTGATATGAATACCGCCTGACACGGTAAAGAGCGCCCACAACAATAAGATAAAAGGGAGATAGTCGAGAACGATGATATGAGTGATTTCATGAAGAGCGGTGTCTCGAAAAAAATATAAAAAGGGAATGGCGAAAACCATTGCCCAGAAAAAAGATAACTTGGGGAAATGACGATGCCAAAAATGCGGAAAAATAAGAGGTACGAGAGCGATGGATAGTAAAATACCGACAAAGGGAAGAACGGTCCACAGGGGCAGCAGAGAACCTAAATCAAGGGAATTTGCTGCGGCTACGCATTTAAAAGGGACAATGAATAGACAGAAAAACATACTAAATAAAATGTAAAAAACTTTTTTCATTAGAAATCATTTTCCGGGAAGGTTAAAATGGGCAACAAAATTTTATCAAGAATATGCACATCCGTGCTATCGAATAAGCTTGAGTAAAGCCGGCCGCGATGTTTGTGACCGATGATAATCAAGTCGATATTGTTTTCTTGTGCGTATCTGACTATTTCTTCCGCTGTATCTCCTTTGGCCACGGCATAAGTAATATTCACATCATCCAGTAGAGACGCATCAACGAGTTCTTTGACTCTCAGGGCGACCGCGTCTTCACGGTCGGTAGGATGACGGTAACCGGCTTCACTATCATTGACGTATAATATGTTGATGACGCAATGAAATAAACGGGCAAATTCCAACGCCTTTGCTAAGGAAGAGATATTTTTCGAATCCAAATCAATAGGATATAAAATATTTTTAAAATTTAGCATATTCCCTCCAAAAAATGAACATGACTAATATCATGATCAAAGAGAGTCAATCTTTTATGGATTGCTGACTGCCACGTAACATAAATCAGTGGCTTTACATGCTGCATTCCTATCATATTTTCAAAAAGCTTGCATTTTAAAAAACCGTATGTTATTTTTTTAAAAATTAAAAAAGATCTTTTAAAAACAATTTTGTGAAAAATGGGTCCATAAGTATGAAGATACTTGTGGAGAGTCGTTTTGATGGTCGGGCCGCCATCTGGTTATAAATAATCAGATGGCGGTTTTTTTATGAGGAAAATATGCAAGTAGATTATGGCTATAGCGATTTTTTGATTACTATCGTACTCGTCGTGCTTTTAGTCATTATAACCTTTGGATTATCATATTTTATTCCGACTATCGCAAGGGAACTTATTAATCGTTTCAAGAAACAATAGGCTTTATTTATCACGATGAAAACAAAAAAAGATAAAGAACAGAAAAGAATAAAGGTCGGTTTATTCGGTTTCGGAAACACGGGCCGTATGGTAGCTGATGAGTTTTATAAGGACGGGCTGTTTGACCTGAAATGGGTGGTTAGGCGTACGCATAAGGACAATCACAAATATGCCACGCGCCTTTTAGGATACGAAACTGACGACGCTCCTATCTTCGCGGTGGATGAAGTATCTCCTGCCTTTTTTAAAGACCATTCAGTGGACATCATTATTGATTTTGCAAGTGCTAAAGCTCACCAGAGTTATAAATTCGCTGCAGATTTCGGCACGAAAATTATTTCCGCCATATCCAAATATAAGGAAAATGATTTGGAAGCCTTAAAAATACTTTCAGAGAAAACATCCGTTCTTTATTCACCGAATATTACGCTGGGTATAAATTTTTTATTAGTTGCGTCGCAAATACTTCAAGGGATAGCGCCACATGCCGATATTGAAATTGTGGAGGAGCATTTTCGCAACAAGAGAGAACAATCGGGGACAGCCTTAAAAATAGCAAAAATTCTTGGGCTTGAAAACGATAAACATGTCAACTCTATTCGTGTAGGAGGAATCGTTGGCAAGCATGAAATTATTTTCGGATTGCCCAATCAAACCATCAGGCTTGTTCATGAAAGTATCAACAAAAGAGCTTTTGGGCAGGGCGCTATTTTTGCTTCGAAATGGCTTATCGATGCTCCTATTGGCTTGTACTCCATGGAAAATATCATCATAGATATGTTTAAGAAGAATATTCCTGTTTATTAGTTTTTTGCATCAAGACATTAAGATATGGATTGTGGAAGATCAGAATGCATAACAGAATAAATTTTATCGGCTTTGTATTTATTGTCGTTTTATTTCTTTTTAAATTTTTATTTTCATCTATTTGCTTTGCAGATGCTGCGAATAATGAAAACTGGATATCTTATGGAAAAAGTCAGAATGGTAGTATTTATTATTTTAAAGTTTATAAAACAAATTTATCGGGCTTTGTATCCGTATGGCATTACAGATCGGTTACAGAGAATGAAAGGAAAGAAAAAATTAACAATCTCAAAGCTTACGATTCAAAAAAAATATCTGAATATCAGAAATACAGTTACTGCATTTCAAGGGTAGAGATAGATTGTGAACGAAAGTTGAACAGATTTCAGGAAAACATTTTTTATGACCAAACAGGAAAAATTATAGACCGCAATACATTTGATAGTGAATGGAAAAGTATCACGCCTTACAGTATGGATGATAAATTATATCAAAGCGTATGTTTTAACGATGATAGTTTGCCAATACAAAATCCAAATTATAAAAATAATTGGGCTAAATATAACCCTAATCATTTTAGGGTTGCTTCTACATGCAATTAATAATCCTATGCTATGATAGGTACATCATAAAATGGATAAGCCCATAATATGTGCAACCAAGGGGTATGCTACTTTGAAAAAATCTTTATCGTTACTCATTGCAATGCTCACCTTGTCTTCCTGGCTTTTGCTGCCGATAAATCAGCTTTGACTAAGAGTGCTCATTTTGAAAAATGCACTGTAAAATAACTAGAATGCATCCTCGAGGAAAAATTGTCAAAATTCAAGGCGATCACATCATCATTGAACGCAACGTTAAGGGTGAAAAGAAAATATGTAAATATAAACGTTACGGATGTTAGTTTAAATGATTATGTAAAAAAAGACTACAAACAAGGCAACGGGAAACTTGTGGCGTTAAAAGTAATTAAAACATTTTAAAGAAAAGGTGATTTTATTTGCATGACAATCATTTCAATTAATCCTTGTTTATAAAAACAGTTCTTGTCGGGTATGCAAATTCGATTCTTTCCTCAGAAAAACGGCGGAATATCTCTAAATTGATTGTTTCCTGAACATCCATATAAAGATTATAATCAGAATTTGTAACAAAATAAACGATCTCGAAATTCAGTGACGAATCGCCATATTCTTTGAAATGAACACGGTCAAGACGCGCGTCATTTGTTTTTTCAATAACATCCTTCACAATGTCCTTGATGATCTTTAATTTCGCAAGAGAGGTTTGATACACAACACCGAAGTTGAAAACAATCCGCCGTTCAGACATTCGCCTGTAATTGTGTATGCGCGTCTTGAGAAGATCATTATTGGAAAAGATCAGTTGTTCGCCGCTGAGGCTTCTGATTCTCGTTGTTTTCAATCCGATGTGTTCAATGGTGCCGGAAAGTGAATCCACAACAACGAAATCGCCGATGACAAAAGGCTTGTCCAGAACAATGGAAAGCGACGCCAGTAAATCGCCCAGGATATTCTGCACGGCCAGAGCTACGGCAACGCCGCCGATGCCCAGTCCGGCGACAAGCCCTGTGATGTTGACTCCGAGATTATCCAGAACCAGAAGGAGAATAATAATCCATAAGACGAAGCGCGTTACAAATCCTAAAAATGTTATGGTCGTCTTGCTGGAAACATCTTCTTCCGAGCGTTTCCGGATGATGTTGCTGAACGTGAAGGAAATTCCCGCGCTGGCCCAGAAGCCGCCCTGCAATATGACTGCGAGAACAATAATTTTTCCCCATATCGCAGCAACGGAAGGCTGAAGAACAAGTGCGTAGGAAGCAACGTAAGCCGAAACGATGATCAGAATGAAAAACTTTGTTTGTTTAAGTATGATAACGAAAAGGTCATCAATCTGATTGTCTGTTGAAGCGGCCACCCGGGATAGTCTGCGGGTAGCGATTTTCTGAAGAAGTTTCAAGCCGGCAAACACAATAATTAAAGTGGACAACGCGATCAGCCAGTCCTGCAGTTTATTGCCGAAATAAAATTCCTGTAACAGATTCATCATTTTCTCCTGGAGTTAATTTTTTCATTATGCATAGATATCGATTATTATGCAATTTTTACCGCCTTGTTTTGCCTTATACATGAGAAGATCCGCAGTTTTAAGCATTTCATCAGGCGACAATGTAAGATTGGTAAATACAGCGATGCCAAAACTAAACGTTGCCGGCCATTTTTTCAAATTCATTTTCTCCAGCAAGCTTGTCTGCACGATCCTGATTTTGTTTTCCACTTCCACGGATTCTGTCTCCGGCATTAAAATCGCAAATTCGTCACCTCCTAAGCGGGCAATGGTATCAACCGATCTAAAATTATCCGTCAGCGTCTTCGCCACCAGTTTTAATAATTCATCGCCGGATTTATGACCAAACTGGTCATTAACGGTTTTGAAATTATCGACATCCACATAGATAATTGATAACGGGTGGTTGAAACGTTTGCATCTTTCCAGTTCTGCGCGCAGGATTTCAAAAAAATTGTATCGATTGTTAATTCCAGTCAGATAATCAATACGGGCATAAAATCTCTCATGTTTCCATGCATTTAAAATTAATATCGAAATGATAAAAAAGAGAAATCGAACAATCGCATTCCAGTATAGTGTGAAAAATTTATCCGGCAGATGTGGCGTAAGAATGCCTGAAGCTGTTGTTGAAAAAACAGCAATTAATGCTACCAGGATTCCCGACAGAACGCCTGTATACCACGTTGCAATAAGGACCGGGATCAGGTAGAAAACAGAAATACTCCGGGAATAGCCGGTCCAATAATCCGCCACACCTAAAATGATTACAACGAATATGCTGTTGCTTAATATCCATACGGCTGATTTTTGCGCTATGTAACTTGTAAGGCCTGATAGTTTCATAAAAACACTACTTTTATAATGCTTAAGTTAATTATTAAAATTTTTTATTGAACAACGGTTTGGGTTGATACGTTGGTTATATTTTTTAACACGCTGTTGATCTCGCAAATTAATCGTGTAATTTCATCCTGGTTGTGAAGATAAAATAGTGCGTCGCTGAAGGCATTCATTCCTACGCGGACGGTAAAAATATTTTCAGCGTTCAGACGGAAAACATCTTCATCCGTTTCATCATCTCCGACAAAAAAACCTTTCCGGCATCCCGATTTATCCATTAAGAATCTGAGGGCAATGCCTTTGTCCGGCGCGCCCGCCGGAAGA
>ERZ1645192.3697-NODE-3697-length-12340-cov-7.477981_pt1 | contig 12340 bp, 11 predicted proteins | sample MGYA00575354_ERZ1645192 | MGnify/ENA primary metagenome ERZ1645192 (study PRJEB40844, sample SAMN11349763) | freshwater sediment metagenome | isolation source: river sediment | host: Sediment | place: India: Faizupur Khadar , New Delhi | collected 2017-02-21 ... | reverse complement strand
CCCGACTTCGTCACCTGGACGGTCTCGACCGGCAGCGGGGCGAGGATCAGCTCCAGCTCCGACGGCGGCAGCCCGCGCGCGGCGAGGCGCTCCCGCTGGAGCGCGCGGTTCACGGCGCGCCCGAGCCGTTCCTCGGCGAGGAGGTCGGCCGCGGAGCGGCTGAAGTACGTGAGGTGGGTGAGCGGCCGCTCGAAGGCGTCGGCCGGGACGAGGAAGACGCCGTCGAGCCGCCGCTCCTTCGGCGTCCGCTCGAGGGAGAGGCGCTCGAGGTAGGGGCCCACCGCGTTCTTCGGGTCGACCGTGAAGAGGTCGACGTACTCGGCGACGATCCGGCCGGCCGGCGCGTTCGCGCCCCGGCCGCGGGCGAAGGCCGATCGCTCGGCGGGCGCCTCCCCCGCAAGCCCTTCGACGGCGGCGCGAAGGCGCCCGGTGCCGTCGAGCACCGCGACCTTCCGTTCACCCAGCCCGCGCGTCGCGAGGAGCGCGGGGACGAGCATCAGCGCCCCGAAGAGGAACGGGGCGAGGACGGTCATGATCAGGAACGAGGGCTTGCGAACGGTCTCGCGGTACTCCCGTTTCAGGACGGCCCAGAGCTTCCTCACGCCGCCACCTCCGGAGGAGCGGTCTCGCCGACCGCCTCGAGGAAGACCTCCTCGAGAGAGGGGGCGACGACCTCGAAGCGGAGGACCCTGAGGCGCGCCGCCGCGGCGGCGAGCACCTCCTGGGCGTCTCCCCCGGGAGCGAGCTGGAGCTCGGCGCGGTTCGTGTCGACACGCGCCGAGGCGACGGCGGGGTGCTCCGCGAGGAACGCGCCGTCTCCGGCGAACTCGAGGTGGACGGCGTCCCGCCCGCCCGAGGCCTTCACCTCGGGGAGCGGGCCCGAGCGGATGACCTTCCCCGCGTGGATGAGGACGATCTCGTCGCAGAGCTTCTCGGCCTCCCCCATCTGGTGTGTCGAGAGGAGGATCGCCTTCCCCTCGGCGGCGAGCTCGCGGAGAAGGCGCCTCACGAGGACGACGTTGACCGGGTCGAGGCCCGAGCCCGGCTCGTCGAGGACGACGAGTTCGGGGTCGAAGAGGAGCGCGCCCGCGAGCTGGACCTTCTGCTGGTTCCCCTTGGAGAGCTCCTCGACCTTCGCGTTCCTCTTCTCCTGGAGCTCGAAGCGGGCGAGCCACCGCTCGGCGGCCGGGCGCATCGCGGCCGGGGAGCGCCCCTTGATCTCGGCGAGGAAGAGCAGGTGGTCGAGGACGCGCATCTTCCGGTAGAGGCCGCGCTCCTCCGGGAGATAGCCGAGCCGGTCCCGCGCCGTCTCGACCTCCGCGCCGAAGAGCTCGACCCTCCCCCGGTCGGGGTGGAGGACCCCCGTGATCATCCGGAGCGTCGTCGTCTTGCCGGCGCCGTTCCTCCCGAGGAGGCCGGTGATCCGGCCGGCGGAGACCTCGAACGAGACGCCGTCGACGGCCTTCACCTCACCGTAGTGCTTCACGACGTCGTGGAGCGAGAGGACACGAGTCACGGGGCGGGATCTTACGCACCCCGAGGAGCGCACGGCGAAGCGTATGCTCGAAGACGAGCCGCCATGATCCGCCGCACCGCTGTCCCGCTCCTCCTCGCCGCCCTCGTCCTCTCCTCCTGCGCATCGGGAGGAGGCGCGGACCGCGCGCTCGTCGAGGCGGGGCGCCAGCGACGGCGCGAGCAGCCGCCCCCTACGGCCGCCGAGCTCCGGCTCGAGGTCGACTCCTTCCTCGAGAACGAGCTTCCGTTCCTGCGGGATAAGGCGATGCGCCGGATCGAGAGGGAGCAGCGGATCTGGCGGGCGATGTTCGTCGGGGGCGCGGCCCTCGGCGTTCTCGCCGCCTCTTCCGGGAGCATTGCCGGATCGAGAGGCGCGACGAAGGCCCTCTCCGTCGGCGCCGGCGCCGTCGGCGCGATCGTCGGCGGCGTCGGCTACTACAAGCGCGCTCCGAAGCTGGAGGCCTGCCGGGCCTTCCTCGCGGCGGCCCGTGCCGATGTCTCCGCCTGGCGAGCGAACGCGATCCCGCCGGGTGACGGCCTCGTGTCGCCCACCGTCTGGCACGCCTGGATCGATCGCGTCGCGGCGATCCGCGCGAACGAGGCCTGCGCGGCGGTCCGCTGACCCGCCGGAGCGTCAGCCGCCCGCAGCCCGGGCGGCGAGCGCCTCGGCGAGCGCAACGAGGCGCTCCGCTTCCCGCGCGTGGAGCTCCTCGACGAGGCGCCCGTCGTGGACGACGACGCCGCGTCCCTCCGCGCGGGCGACGCTCCACGTCGCGAGGAGCCGGCGGGCGTCGTCCACTTCCGCCCTTTCGGGGGCGAACGCGCGGTTCGCGGCCGGGATGGTGCGGGGATGGATGAGCGTCTTGCCGTCGAAGCCGAGGTCGCGCCCCTGCTGGCAGGCCGCGGCGAACCCCTCCTCGTCCTCGAGCGCGAGGTGGACGCCGTCGAGAGCCGAAAGGCCGTGGGCGCGCGCCGCCAGGACGATCGCGGAGAGGGCGTGGAGGAGCGGTGCCCGGCCCGGGACGTGCCGGGCGCGTAGCTCCCTCGTCAGGTCGGAGGTCCCGGCGACGAGGCCGACGACCGCCGCGTGGGCGTCGGCGAGGAACCCGGCCGAGAGGACTCCGCGCGGCGTCTCGATCGTCAGCCAGAGCGCCGGAGCGGACGCAGCGCCGGATGCGGTAAGGACGCCGGCGGCCTCCCGGACATCTTCGGGCGTCTCCACTTTAGGCAGGACGATCCCGTCGACCGGCAGGCGGGCGAGCGCAGCGAGGTCATCCCGGTGCCACGGCGTCCCGCGCGCGTTCACCCGAACGAGGAGCTCGCGCGGGGCAAAGCCCTCCCCGTTGATGGCTTCGACGACGGCGTTCCGCGCGGCGTCCTTCGCCTCCGGCGCGACCGAGTCCTCCAGGTCGAGGATCAGGCCGTCGCAGGGAAGCGTCCGCGCCTTCACGAGAGCCCTCGCGTTCGAGCCGGGGACGTAGAGGACGGACCTTCGGGGGCGCTCGGCGCGCGAGGTGGAGGGCGTCGACGGCTCGGACATGCGCCCGATTCTAGGGATGCGGCCGGTCTCGGGCTCACAATGGAGCCGATGACGACCTTCGGCCTCGTTCTCGTCGTGGGCGTCCCGCTCCTGGTCCTCCTCGTCTACCTAGAGGGGAAGCGGCAGTCGCGGACCTACGGCTCGCCGAGCGCCCGCCCGAACCTCGCCGGCGCCGGCCTCCTGGAGCTTCAGAAGCACCTTCAGGCCGACCGGCGCGTCGACACGCTCGTCGAGCAAGTTCGGGACGAGGCGGCGGAGACGGAGCAGGACGCGGGAGGGGAGGGGCGGGTCTGCCGAGGCGGCGCCCCGAGCGGGGCAGAAGCTGGTTCGTAGGGTGCCGCGGCTCGATCGCGACAGAGCCGCCGATCGCGGCATCGGTCTTGCCCTGCACACTGCGTGCGCCTGTCCAGGCCGAGAAAGTGGCGCGAAATGCGACTCCCGTGGCGCGTGGCGGAACACGATGTCTCGAGATGGGATGCGTGTGTCCGGGTGCTTGGGCTTCTTGGTGTGGTCCTCTGCTGTGCCGGGCCCGTCGCCGCGCAGGATTCCGCCACGGCATCGGCGACGGCCGGTATTGCCGGAGCCATCCGGATCACGAATACGGGGGACCTCGCCTTCGGCAGCGTCCTCCCGAGCGCTGCTGCCGGGACGGTCCAGGTCGACGTCACGACCGGGCGGACGCCGACCGTGACGCGAACGGCCGCCGGAGGGGCGCAGCTCGCCGGGTCGGTCTTCTCGGCGGCCACGTTCTACGTCCAGCAGACGGGAAGCTGGTGGCCCTGGGTCCGGTTCACCCTTCCGTCTGGGCCGGTCACCCTCACCCGAGCGGGCGGCGGGTCGACGATGACGGTCGACAGCTTCGAGACGAACTGCAGCGGCACCGGGATCTTCTCCTGCCCGACGATGCCGCTCACGCTCTACGTCGGCGCCCGGCTGAACGTCTCGGCGAACCAGCTTCCCGGCTTCTACTCGGGGACTTTCGCCGTCACCGCCCACCAACCCTGAGCGCCCGCCCGCGGTCCGACGGCCGCGCCAGGCGATCGGCCTCGAGGTTCTCGTCGCTCTCTGAGGTCCCTGTTGTCGTCACGAATCCGCCGATCGCAGGGGTTTCGACGGCATCCGAATTGCGTGTGTGTCAGCGTGTGCCTTGAGACACCTGAAACACGAACCGATACGAAACACAGATGATCCGAACTGACACGTCCCGTCCCGAAATGGGACCGGACAAGGGGAGTGAAGAGATGAAGAAGACCACCCTTATCGCCCTGACCGCCCTCGCAGCGATCGTCCTGCTCGTCCCGTCCGGGAGCGCGATGGCCCAGAACCAGGCCTCCGCTCAGGCCGACGCGACCGCGACGATCATCGCCCCGATCACGCTGACGAACACCGCGGACCTTCAGTTCGGGAACGTCGTTGCGAGCACGGCGGCCGGTACGATCGTCGTCGACACCGCGGGGGGCCGGACCTGGACCGCTGGCGCGACGGGCATCTCGGGTCTTCCGGTCTCTGCGGCGGCGTTCACGGTGGGCGGCGGCGCGAACCGGACCTTCACGATCACCCTTCCGGCCTCGACGACCATCACGAACGGCGCGGAGAACATGACGGTCGATACCTTCACGTCGAGCCTCGGCGCCTCCAGCGTGCTCGACGGCTCCGGCGCCGCGGCGCTCGCCGTCGGCGGCACGCTGACCGTCAACGCGAACCAGGCCACCGGCTCCTACTCCGGCACGTTCTCGGTCACGGTCGCTTACAACTGACGCCCGGCTCACTCCCCCTCGCAGCCGCGCGGCGTCGCGCCGCGCGGCTGCGAACCGGAGGAGACATGGTCATCCGACGCCGTTCGATCCAGATCGCCTTTCTGGGCGCCTACCTCGTCGCCGGCCTCGTGAGGTCGGCGTTCGGGCAGCAGCCTGCGCCGATCACAATCTCGACGGACAGGGACCTTTCCTTCGGTTCGATCGCTCCGGGACCGGCGGGGGGCAGCGTGACGATCGACCCGGCCGGGGGACGGACTGCGGCGGGCGTCGTCGTCCTCGGGAGCGGTTTCGGGGCCGCTTCGTACACCGTGCGGGTCAACGTCAACGGTGGCAACCCCCACTACACCATCACCCTTCCGACGTCGGTCACGCTCCAGGGACCCGGTGCGGCCACGATGACGGTCGACACTTTCGTGAGCGACCCGTCCGGAACCGGCAATGCCAAGCCCCCCGCTCGCGTCGATCAGCTCAATGTCGGCGCGACGCTCCGCGTCGGCCCGAACCAGCCGTCGGGCTCCTACTCGGCGCCGTTCCTCGTGACGGTGAACCTGGGGAACTGATGGGGAGCGGCGCCGGAAACCCCGTGCTCCGGCGAATCGCTCGCGGCTCCGCCGCCGCCGTCATCGTCCTGCTGTCCCTCGGCGCGGCCGGACGCGTGGACGCGCAGGGCTCGGCGTCTTTCACCTCGACGGCTTCGGCCGTGATCGCCGGCTCCCTCCGGATCACGAACACCGGTCCCCTCCACTTCGGAGACGTCCTTCCGAGCGCGGCGCCGGGCACGGTCTCGGTGAACCTGACGACCGCCGCGACGCCGACCGTCACGCGGACGGCGACGCCGGGAGCGAGCCTCTCGGGGACGGCCTTCTCGGCCGCCACCTTCCTCGTCGAGCGAACGGGAACCGGGAACCCTCACGTCTATGTCACGCTCCCGATCGCGCCGGTCACGCTCGTCCGGTCGGGCGGCGGCGCGTCGATGACGGTCGACACCTTCCGGTCGAACCTGAACGCCACCTGCAACGGCACATCGCCGGGTCCCTGCCCGTCGGCGCCGTTCACGCTCTGGGTGGGAGGCCGGCTGAACGTCGGCGGGAACCAGGCCCCGGGCATCTACTCCGGGACGTTCGCCGTCACCGCGCACCAGTTCTGATTGGGCGCTGGACGCGCCGCGGCCGGGTGTCCGACACTCCGCACGGAGGAGGATCACCGATGAGGTCCCGACTCAGCACCCTCGCGCTCGTGGTTTCGCTGGGGGCGTTCCCGGTCCTCGGAGCTCCCCAGGAGCCCGCGGCGACGCCCGTTCCGCAGGCCACGCTCCCAGGGTCGGGCGGCGCCGGCGACCTCCTCGTCGCCCCCACCCGCGTCGTCCTCGAAGGGTCGAAACGGAGCGCGGAGCTGACCCTCCTGAACGTCGGGACGAAAGCCGCGACCTACCGAATCAGCTTCCTCGAGATGGAGATGACCCCGGAGGGGGAGCTGAAGGAGCTCGCCACGCCGCCGCCGGAGAAGAAGCTCTCTTCGAAGCTGATCCGCTACGCCCCGCGGGAGGTCCTCCTCGAGCCGGGAGTCTCTCAGACGATCCGGCTACAGGTCCGAAAGCCGGCCGAGCTCGCGGCGGGGGAGTACCGCTCGCACCTCCTCCTTCGGGCAGTGCCTCCGGCGGAGGAGCCGCAGCCCGAGGGCGCGGGAGAGGGAGAGGAAAGGACGTTCCAGATTCGGCTGATCCCCATCTTCGGCGTCACGATCCCGATCATCGTCCGCCACGGCTCCGTTGCCGCCGAGGCCTCGCTCTCGGGGCTCGAGGTCACGGAGGGGGTCGAAGGCAGCGCCGCGGCACGCCTCACGATCGGCCGGAAGGGGAATGCCTCGCTCTATGGGAACCTCACGGTCCGATACACGCCCCCCGGCGGGAAGGAGACCATCGTCGGCGAGCTGAACGGGGTCGGGGTCTACGCCGAGATGCCGGAGCGTCGTCTCGCGATCCCGCTTCGTCCGCCTCCGGGGGTGACGCTCGGCGCGGGAACCCTTCGCGCCGTCTACCGGGAAGCGGAGGAAGACGGGAAGCTCCTCGCGGAGACGACGCGCGACCTGCGCTGACCGGATGAGTCGTCGGCGCGCCCTCCCGGCGCTCCTGCTCGCGGCTCTGGCGACGGGCCTCGTCGCCGTGCCGGCGGCCGGGATCTCGACCGGGGGCGGACCGCAGGAATTCGTCTCGCGTCCGGAGGAGGACGTTCTCCTTCTCGAGGCCCGCCTCGGCGAGGTCGTCCTGAGCGACGCCCTTCCCGCCTATCGGCTCGAAGGGAGCTTCCTCCTCCCCCTCGGCGAGCTCTCCCGACTTCTCTCCCTCGCCCTGGAGGTGGACGTCGCGAGGGGAACGGCGGAGGGGTTCATCCTCGAGGAGAGTCGCCGCTTCTCGCTCCGCGCCCGGGAGGGGGCCGTCACGATCTCGGGAGCGGAGAGCCGCTTCGACCGATCCCGGATCGAGATCCACGAGGACGACCTCTACGTCGACATCGCGCTCCTGACGAAGTGGCTTCCGGTCGACCTCGTCGTCGACCCCTATGCGGCGCGGGTGACGGTTCGCCCGCGCGAGGCGCTCCCGGGCCAGCTCCGGGCCGAGCGCGAAAGGGGCGCGGCCCGCCTCACGACGGCCCGGCGGGCCCCGGAGGGATTCCCCGCCGCGCCGAATCCCCACCGCCTCGCCTCCGTGCCGTCGATCGACGCGAACCTCCGCCTCCTCGTCTCGCCGGACGCAGGAGGGGGGCAGCGGCTCGGCTTCCAGCATTCCGCCCTCCTCACGGGGGACCTCCTCGGCGCAGAGGCGAACCTCTTCCTCAACGGGAACGACGGCGAGGCGGTCTCCGACATCTGGGGCTCCCTCGCCCGGCGCGATCCGGACGGGAAGCTGCTGGGGGCCCTCGGCCTCCGGGAGGCGGTCCTCGGCGAGGTCGCGTCGCCGGGCTTCGAGCTCGTCTCGGACGCTCAGACCGGACCCGGCCTCCTCCTCTCGAGCTTCCCGCTCCAGCGACCCGCGGAGTGGGGGCGGACCTCGCTCTCCGGGCCGCTCCTCCCCGGCTGGGAAGTCGAGCTCTATGGGAACGACGCCCTCCTCGGCTACCAGGCCTCGCGGGCGGACGGGCTCTACGAGTTCGCCGACGTTCCGCTCCTGCCGGGAGCGAACGAGCTGCGCCTCGTCTTCTACGGCCCGCAGGGCCAGCGGCAGGAGGAGGTGCGGCGATTCAACGCCGCCGAGACCTTCACGCCGACCGGAGAGCTGCGGTGGCGATTGGTCGCGAACGATCCACGGCAGGTTGGACGTCGCGGTCACCTCCTCGCGGAGTACGGCCTCTCGAAGGGGCTCTCCGTCTCGGGTGGGGTCGCCGGCCTCAGAACCGAACGCGGAAGGGAGCTCGGATACGGCAGGCTCGGCGCCCAGCTCCTCCGCGGGATCTTTCTCGCCCGCGTCGACGGCGCGGTCTCGGGAGGGAGCGGAGCCGCGCTACGCGGCGAGCTCCAGGCCCGGACGACGGCGTTCGGTTTCTCCGCCGCCTGGTCGGTCCTCGACCGCTTCGAGAGCGAGGTCTTCCGGCCCGAGTTCGGGACGGTCTCGAGCCGGCTGGAGCTCCGCTTCGACGTCCGTCCCTATCTCGGCGCGGGGATGCGCCTCCCGATCTCCGGGCAGCTCCGGCGGGACGCCCTGAAGGGAGGCGGCGACCTGATCCGGGCGACGGGGCAGATCTCGACGAGTGTCTCGCGCCTCTACCTCTCGTCACTCTGGAGCTGGTCGCGCGTTCGCCGACCCGGCTCGACGACGGAAGCGATCGGCTTCGGGTCGGTCCTCGTGAGCCGCCTCGTCCGGCGGACGAGCCTGCGCGGCGAGATCCAGTACGACTTCGATCCGGAGTCGACCCTCCGTTCCGCGGGGCTCAACGCGGAGTTCCCGATCGGGATGAAGCTCCTGGGGCGGGGCGGCTTCACCTATCTTCGTCGCGAGGGGGAGACGCTCCTCCTCGCGGGACTCAGCCGTCGGACGGGCGTCGTCGGCGTCACTCTCGAGGCGACCTGGGGCCGCTCGTCCCGTCTCAACGCCTCGCTCTCGGTCGGGATCGGCCTCGGGCGTGACCCGCGGAGCGGGCGCTTCCACGCGCAGGCTCCCCCCTTCGCGGCGCTCGGTGCCGCCTCGGCCCGGGTCTTCCTCGACACGAACGGAGACGGGGTCTGGAGCGCCGGGGAGCAGCCGGTCGAAGGCGCGGGCTTCTTCGTCAACCGCGGGAGCGTCCGGACGACGACCGGGCCGGACGGGCTGGCGCTCCTCCCGGGCCTTCCCACCCTCGCGCGAACGGAGGTGGGACTCTCGACGGCGACCCTCGAGGACCCGCTCTGGGTGGCGAAGCAGCGCGGTTGGGGATTCGTCCCGCGGCCCGGCGTCGTCACGGAGATCGACTTCCCGATCACCGTGACGGGGGAGGTCGCAGGGACGGTCCGAATCCGTCGCGGCGACCAGGTGCGCGAGGCACCCGGCATCCGTCTCCAGATCGTCTCCTCTTCGGGCGAGGTCGTCGCCGAGACGCGGACCGCCTACGACGGGTTCTACGACCTGCCGAGAATCCCGCCCGGCCGTTACGTCCTCCGGGTCGATCCGAAGCAGGCGGAGAGGCTGGGGCTCGGCGGGGAACGGGAGAAGCCGGTCGAGATCGCCCCGTTCGGGTCGATCCTGGACGGCGTCGACCTCCTCCTCGATGCGAGCGCTCCCTCGACACCTGCCTCTTCCGTCGAAGACCCCTCCTGATCTCTCGTGTGTCCGTGGCACACGAGCGGTGTGTCCAGAGACGGCACGGGACGGGGGCCAGTAACCGTAAATAAGTGAGCCAAGGGATCTTACGTCTCGCACGGGTTTGGCCGAGGTCCTGCATTTCCGGGAGGCATGAACGAGAAGAGCTTCAGCAGCAGGATCGGTCGGACGGCCTCGGCGATCGCCCTCCTCCTCGTTGCCTCCGCCCTTCTCGCCAGCCCGGCGACGGCCGCCGCCACCGCCTCGGCCTCGATCGGCGCCAGGATCCTCGCCCCGGCTGACGTCGACATCGCCTCGGGCGCCGTCACCGTCTCCGGCATCTCCTCCCTCGAGTGGAGCGGCACCCCCGAGGTTCGGAACGGGCAGGCCGTCGCGATCAACGTCTCCGCGCGCGAGGCGGCCTCCGGCGCCGCGCAGTGGCTCCTCCGCGCCGGTCGCAACGCCGCCCGGACGATGCAGATCCCGAGCGAGGCGGTCGTCCGCAACGGCGACGCCGAGCTGAAGGTCAGCGGGCTGACGCTCCAGACCGGCGACGCGCAGCCCGAGCTCGGCGGCGCGGTCGCCGTCGCGCTCGGCGGCGCGCTCGAGATCGCCACCGGGGCGGGCTCCGGCGCCGACGTCGGCAACGTCCTCGTCGTCACCGCCTGGGAGTAGGCGAGAGGAGGCATCCCACGTCCCCGGGCGGGGCGAGCCCCGACGGCACGAGGGGCGACACGGACGAACGAAGGGCCGCGCGAACGCGCGGCCCTTCGGGTCTCCGAGGCGGGTGGGAGCGGGCGTCAGACCTTCGCCCGCGCCTGCTGCATTTATGCTCCGAGCGAAGACTCGAGCTACTTCTCGAGGGCGTCCCGAACCCGATCCTCGAAGGCTTTCCCGACGGTGAAGGGACGGTCACGCTCGGTCTCCAGGGCGAGGCCGAGTCGCGCAGCGGCCTTCCGGAGGGCCTCGGGCTGCGCGAAGACGAGCATCGCCGTCTGATCCTCCGTGGCGATCATCTCGAAGCGCTCGGTCACGCCTGCGTCCGCCAACGCACGATGCACGGCGACGATCACGGCATCGAGGTCGTACCAGTCTCCGAGGTCCTTCGGACGGAAGCGATACAGAGATTCGCCGTGCACGAACTGGACTTGGTAGTTCACGGGGTCCGACTCCATCGGTCCCGCTTCATACGACTCGACGACAGCCTCCGGGCGAAACCGTCCGGCGCTTGCCCGAGCAAGGTCCCCAATGAGGAGATCGTGACGGTTGGGGAACATGCCGGTTTCGACGTCGAACGCGAGGAGGCGCCCAGCCGCCTCGAGAAGAGCCTCGGGCCCTGAGACGTTCGCGTCAGGGTCGACACTGACGGCTCGGGCCTTGGCCAGCGCGTCCGGCGTCTCTGCCCGTGTGAGGACGTGCTCCTCCACGAGGGTGTGTGCACACTCCTCGAGCGACTTGGAGGCGGTAGCCGATTCCTGGCGCGGCGGCAGCTCGAGACCGGCGCGCCGCGCGAGGTCGATCGCCTTCGCCGGGTCACTCTCGGCGATCCGTTCGATGGCGTGCTGCCGAACCAGCTTCGACTTCGCGGACGTGACCACTTCCGCCAGGAGGTCCTTCGCGGCGGTCGAGGGTTCCACCGTGCCGATGAACTCGAGTGCGCCCATCGTCGCGCCATCGATCCACGCGATGTCGGGCTGCCGAGCGATGTGCCGGGCGGCGATGCGTGCGGCCCGGAGTCGGAGAGCGGCGTCCTGTGCGGCCTTTCCGAGGGCGCAGACTGCGTCGAGGCCGGAACGTCCGCCCATCGTATCGACAGGGGTCAGCCTCTTCTCGAGTCGTGTCAGTAATGCGTCGGTCGGCCGGAGACGCGCGGCAGCCAGGAACAGCTCGTCATCCTTCTCGCCCGTATCCTCCAGACGAGCAAAGACGGCATCCGCCGCCTCAGGCACGTCGCGATACGCGACGATCCGCAAGGCTGCCTTCAGCAACCGACGGTCTGAGCTCCCGATCCAGTCGACGACGCACGATCTGAGCTCGCGCGGCAAGGGTGTCGAGTCGGGATAGAGGTCCCAGAGCCGGCTCGTCAGCTCGAGCGCGGCGTCCGTGTCAGCGCACGCCAGAGCTGCCAACTCGCGGGGAGCGGCCTGCTCGCCCAGGAGCTGAATCGCGAGGAGGGCCTGGAGTCGAGTTGCGGCCGGAGCACCTTCATTCTCAGTCGCTTTCCGGAGCGCGACCAGCACCTGCGGTCGGTTCTCCCGCACGACGTCCAGTGCTTCCCGGTCAAAGTCCCGGATTCGTCCGGGCTCTTGGAGGAGCTCGGACAGGAGCGCTGCGCGGCGCTCAGCGTATAGGGCGCGCGCGGCGGCGATCTCGCCGGGATCGGAGATCACCTCCACGCGGCCCTCGTTGGACGCGGGCCTGCGGCACGCGACCACGAGCAAGAGCGCGATCCCGTACCGCCAAGCTCTCCTCATCTGCACCTCGTCCCGACTGGCTCATCAGAAGGCCGCGAGCGAAGGCCAGGCGGGCGCTCAGCCCCTCGCCTGCGCCTCCAGCATCTTCTTCCGCGTGTAGGCGATCAGGCCGCCGGCGTCGATGATCGCCTGCCGGGCCGGCGGAAGCGGGACGACGTCCCACGACTTTCCGGTCGTCCGGTTCACGACCTTCTTCCCCTCGACGACGACCTCGTCGCCAACCGAGGCTTCGACGCCCGGCGCCGTGACGATGTTCAGGCCGAGGTTGATCGAGTTCTGGAGGAAG
>ERZ1645192.3696-NODE-3696-length-12340-cov-8.215710_pt1 | contig 12340 bp, 10 predicted proteins | sample MGYA00575354_ERZ1645192 | MGnify/ENA primary metagenome ERZ1645192 (study PRJEB40844, sample SAMN11349763) | freshwater sediment metagenome | isolation source: river sediment | host: Sediment | place: India: Faizupur Khadar , New Delhi | collected 2017-02-21 ... | reverse complement strand
AATATAAGACATGGTAATGACACTGTAAAATGGATTTTTGGGATAGGCTTATGGTTACAATTATCTGACAACGTTGTATAGTAAACAAACATATAATTTTATTCCGATCCAGAGCCATTGCTGACCAGTTATTCAAAGACCTTTTGATTTAGAATTGAATGATGATTTATTTATCTTTGAAAAAGTTATATGTCTGATTCGTCATTTCATTAATTTAAATTTAAGGAGAAACATTATGGAAGTTAAGGACTATTGTAAGGCAATGTTGGCTGAAGTTAATGCTTGGAAAGAAAAATTAGACGCGCTGAAAAAGGTTGCAGATAGTTTTAGTGCTGCAGAAAAAGAAAAAATTTCACCACTCATCGGGCAGATTGAACAGGAGGTAGCGGCTGCTCAGGCTCGCGTTGATCAACTAGGAAATGAATGCCCGGCAGACTGGTCTCCGATGAAAGAGGAACTGGATGATTTGTTCGGAACAGTCGGCGATAGCGTTGACAGGGCCTGGAGAGATTTTGACAGGGGCTGGGTAGATCTTGAAGGGTAACGTCAACAGTTGATGGAATTTTAAAATTTTTAGTTTCAATTGCACGTTAAGGCCTCAGTTTTCAAAAATTGAGGCCTTTTGTTGTTTTACCGCTTCATATGTTGCGATTTGGAGATGCTATGTGCTCCTTTGAAAATACCATGCGGTGACGGCGATTTTCCCGGGCGTTTCCCTGACCTTGCTTTTTTTTAGATGTTCAATCTGTCCTCAATAGATTGAATCGCATCCTTTGCCGCATCCTTGAGATCTTCGTGGGACAGGTCCTCCTGCTGTGCGGCAATCCAGTTCAGGGTGTCGGGGGTGCCGATTTCTCCCAATGCGTATAAAATATCACCCTGGACAGGGATATCTTTGGTGCTGAATACTTCAATTAAAATTTTTTCCAAATCCGAGCACAGGGCTGGTGCCTTTTCAGCAAGAGCTTCCACAACCACCATGGCACCTAAACGCACAGACCAGGTTTCATGGAGAAGAAGTCCGGAAAATCCTTTGAACAAGCGGTTGGAGGTGAGCATCCGTTGGGTAATCCACTCTGCCCGGCCATCCTCCAGTATGGTTTTCAGGGCCTTTGTATCCAGGTCCATGCTCTCTTTATTAACGATCATGTCCACAATTTCTTCTTCCGCCACTGCCCCGGTCCATCGGGTATCATCGTTGAGAATCAGGCAGGGTGCGGACATCGCTTTATCTTCCTGGGCTTTGTCAGGGAATAGGGATCCGTCAATGATATGAAGATAAATTTTTTCACAGGCGGCTGCAAGGGGAATGAGCCGCTCAACCATCCCCGGGCAGTGGGGACACTGCAGGGCAATATAGAGGGTCAGCCGGCAGGGCGCTTCGATATTGTCCAAAGTTTTTTGAATATCATTAACCGGATGCGGCTTTTCAAGGGAGTCCAGGCCTTTTAAAAAAGGTAACAGTTCACGCTCCAGGGGAAGAGCGGAATATAGAATATTATTTTTCAGGAAAAAGCCGGGCAGGGCCGCAGGTTGACTGATCTGCCTCCAGGATATGGAAGCCGATATCTCCTGCCATTGGCGGGCAAAGGATTCGAATTTTTTTTGCTCGGGATGTTCTGTGTTTGCAATGCCTAAGGTTGGACGTCCCAAAGGCGTCCAGGCCTTGATCCGTTCTTTTGTCATGTTGTCCATAATTGCGCTCCAGTTGGTTTGGGTTGCTTGTCCGGCATTATTTATCAGAATCCGGGTTTTAAATTAAGTGTAAATCATGTACATAATGGCCTGATACGAAATTAACACTTCACGGACAGGTTTCATGAAATATATAGCAGATCTGCATATCCATTCAAAATATTCCCGGGCCACGGCCAAAAATTTGGACCTGGAGCATATTTACCACAGCGCCCAGGTTAAAGGCATTACCCTGGTGGGCACAGGGGATTTTACCCATCCGGCCTGGATACAGGAGATAGAAGCTAAACTTGAGCCTGCCGAACCCGGCCTGTTTGCCTTAAAAGATGAAGTTGCAAAACAGATTGACGCCGACGTGCCGTTTCTGTGCAAGGGAGCTGTGCGTTTTATTCTCCAGGCTGAGATTTCCAATATATATAAGAAAGGTACAAGGGTCCGCAAAAATCATAATCTGATCTATCTGCCGGATCTGGACACGGCAAAGAAATTTAATGCCCGCCTGGATGCCATCGGCAACATCAAATCCGACGGTCGACCTATTTTAGGGCTGGATGCAAGGAACCTGCTGGAGATCATGCTGGAGACATCCGACCAGGGCTTTTTTGTCCCGGCTCATATCTGGACCCCGTGGTTTTCCATGTTCGGGTCCAGGTCCGGATTTGATACCATTGAAGAGTGCTTTGGTGATTTAAGTTCCCATATCTTTGCCTGTGAAACCGGCCTGTCATCGGACCCGCCCATGAACTGGCGGGTGAAAGATCTGGACAGGGTTCGGCTGATATCCAACTCCGATGCGCATTCCCCGGGATATCTGGGCCGCAACGCTTCGGTGTTTGATACGGATCTGGCCTTTGGTGCGGTGAGACGTGCCCTTGAAACCCATGACCTGAACGCTTACAAAGGCACCCTGGATATGTATCCACACCAGGGAAAATACCACTATGACGGCCACCGCAAATGCGGGGTGTGCCTTAATCCCGACCAGACTGCGGCTTTGGGCGGGATTTGTCCCGAATGCGGCAAACCCCTGACCCTGGGCGTGCTTTACCGGGTCCGGGAACTGGCTGACAGGCCGGAGGGGTTTACACCTGAAAACCGGCATCCCCATTCCTATCTGGTGCCCCTGGCCGATATTTTAGCCCAGATTTTTGAGGTTGGTCCCAATACCAAAAAGGTGAAAACCCATTATGACAAGGCTGTCAATGCCCTGGGGCCGGAACTTGCCATACTTACACAGCTTTCGCCTGAAATCATTGAAGGTGCCGGTGTGCCTTTATTGGCCCAGGCCATACAAAAGATAAGAGCCGGGGATATTCACATTGATCCCGGATATGACGGTGAGTATGGAACGGTCAATATTTTTACCCGGGAGGAAAAGGAGCGTATCCAGGGAGAAAAAAGCCTGTTTACCGGTCCTTTGCCCCGTAAAAAAGCAAAAAAAACGGCCCACGAACCGCTTCGCCATAAAAAGCCTCAAAGCAAAGATGTGATATTGCCCTCATCTGAAAAAAAAGAGACCCCGGCATCTGTCAGCCCCAAACATATCCTTGATGGGCTGAACCCGGAGCAGGAAAGAGCGGTTAAATCCGAATCAAGGGCCGTGGTGATCCAGGCAGGGCCGGGTACGGGAAAAACCCGAACCCTTACGGCCAGAATCGCCTGGCTGCTCCGGGAAAACAGGGCTGCCCCTGAAAACATCCTGGCGTTGACCTTTACAAATAAGGCGGCCGGCGAATTAACCGGTCGGATTGAATCCTTTATGCCAAAAGAGGGACACCTTGTGACAGCTGCTACCTTTCATGGCTTCTGCCTTAACACGCTTAAGCGTTATGCAGATTTTAAGCGGGGGCTTATGGAGGATGATCTGCGGTTTGAGGTACTGGGACTGGCCGTCAAAGCGGTGACAGGCGAAAACAAGGTGCCCAAAAAAACAGTGTCAAAAATAGATGCCTGGATCAGCCTGCAAAAGCAACAATTAAAGGTGCCTGGTGATGAAAGTTTGCATGACGCTGAAGATAGCGTCCTTGAAGATTTTGATCCGGTCTGGCCCGAGGTGTACAAAACCTATGACCGGCTGCTTCAAGAACGCAGCCTGGCAGATTTTGAGGATTTGATTTTCATCTGTTTCAGACTTTTTTCTAAGGATGCGGCTCTGCTTGAACGGGTACGTCAACAGTATACGTATATTTTTGTGGATGAATACCAGGACCTGAATTTGGGCCAGTACATGCTGGTGAAGCTTCTTGCACAAAACAGTCATATTTTCGTGATTGGTGATCCTGATCAGTCTATTTACGGATTCAGAGGGTCGGACAGCCGGTTTTTCAACCGGTTTGAACAGGATTTTTTAGGGTGCGAACAGATACGCCTGCGCCGCAATTACCGGTCCACCCAGACCATCCTGGATGCCTCTTTCCAGGTGATTAGTATCGGTGATGATAAGGATAATCAGAGGCGTAAAATTTATGCAAGCCTTGACGGTACACAAAAAATTTTGATCAATGAAACTGCGAGTGAAAGCGCCGAGGCGGTTGCAGTGGGAAAGATCATTGAAAAAGGGGTAGGGGGGCTCTCTTTTCTCTCCATGGATAAGGGCACGGGACCGGATTCCGGAACGGACAGAGAATATGCCTTTTCCGACTTTGCCGTTCTCTACCGAACCCGGCATCAGGCCATGGCCTTTGCCAAGGCCTTTGAGAAGGCCGGCATCCCTTTTCAGACCGCAGACCGGGAACACTGGGTCGACATGGCAGGTATAAAAGACCTGTTGGCCCTGGTGCGGATTTTTCTTGGCCGTGGCAGTGAGGCTGACCGGCAGCAGTTTGCACAATTTTTACCCAGGATTGCAGAACTTTCACTCCCCATGAACACGTCAAAACTTCTTGGTACCTTGGCAGGTTGGCTGGATATTAAGGCCCTGGGCAACACAGATGAAACGCTGGCAGGGGCATGGCAGCGCCTTAACGCACTGGCAGACCGGTACTCCTCTCCCTGTGATCTTCTGGATGCCTTACGGCTGGACCAGGACCCTGACTTCCTGGACAAAACGGTTGAAAAAGTCTCTTTGATGACCATGCATGCCGCCAAAGGCCTTGAATTTTCAGTTGTTTTTGTTACAGGATGCGAAACCGGCACGATCCCCTTTGCCCGGGACGGGAAGAACGTTGAAGACCCGGATGAGGAACGCCGCCTTTTTTACGTGGCCATGACCCGTGCAAAGGAGATGCTTTATTTGACATATGCACGAAAAAGACGCATATTCGGCCGGGAGCAGCAAAGAAACCGGTCTTGTTTTATTGATGACATTGAAAAGGAACTTGCCCGGTATGAAAAGGGAAAAAAGCAGGTTAAAAAACAAAAATCCAAGGATATTCAGTTGGAATTATTTTGAATTCTGCCAAAACATCTAATAACAACCAAAGTAAATAATTTGAAAATGGAACGAATACCTTATAAAAAGTTAGATTTTGACTATGGCCGCTCTCTTGAAATTTTTGACGATTCAAGAAAAATCGGGGCAGATGCCTGGGTAGTGATCATGACCGCGACAATGAAGATTCCTGTGGAAATGTCATTATTCACATCTGAACCGTTGTCTGATAGTGAATTTGATGATATTTTAAATATATTAGGGTCTCCCATTGAATATCGCTACCGGCTGGAACGTAACATGATCATGGATCATGAAAAGGATGCCGTGCTGGAAAATCTGGTAAATACATTTCTTGAAAATACCGGCCGATATGTGGCAAATCCTAAGTTTCCTGAAAAACTTGCATTAAAGGAGTACAAGGATCGGGTTGAAAAGCGCAAAAGGAAAAGATAGGTCGGTAAAGGTTCCGGGATTTAGGACGATATTTTTTCTTTTCGCATGGCTGTGCCTGACATCTCCCTGCACGGCCCTGGGGGACATATACAAGTGCATTGAGCCCGATGGTGTGAATTTCACCAATACGCCTACTTCTAATAGAAACTGTACCTTTTATCTCAAGGAAAATAGCGGGGACGAGGTACTGGCCCGGACAAGAAGATTCAATGCCGGGCCTGATGTCTACAACGATATTATTTCCAGAGCCGCCAGTGACTTTGGTGTGGATCAAGCATTGATCAAGGCCGTGATCCATGCCGAGTCCTGTTTTGACCCCAATGCCGTGTCCAGCAAAGGAGCAAGGGGGCTTATGCAGATCATGCCCCAGAACGACGCCTCCCTGAATATCTCAAATCCCTTTGATCCGTCCCAGAATATTATGGGCGGAACCCGTTATTTGAAGCGGATGCTCACTCGGTATAATGAGAAACTTGCCCTGGCGCTCGCCGCCTATAACGCAGGTCCATCGGCTGTGGACAAATACAACAACATTCCACCCTATGAAGAGACCCAGACCTATGTAGAAAGGGTGAAGTCGTTGTATTTACGGTATAAAAGCAGCTGAAGATCAGTCTCAGCCTTTGATCGTCTTTATAAATTCAAGCAGTTTGTCTCGCATTTCCGGTCGTTCAAGGGAAAAGGAAAGATTAGCCATTTGAAACCCGACTTTGTCCCCGCAGTCAAACCGGGTGCCCTTGAATTTATATCCAAAGATCGGTTGTTCGGTTAAAAGTCCCTTCATGGCATCGGTGAGCTGGATTTCACCGCCGGCACCGGCCTGTTTTTTTCCAAGATATTCCCAGATTCTCGGGGTAAGGATGTACCGGCCCACGATGGCCAGGTTGGACGGGGCGTCTTCGGGTTTTGGTTTTTCCACCATATCATTGATTTTTACCATATCCTCTTCCAGAGGGGTTGCATCCAGAATGCCGTATTTATCGGTCTGATCCTTTTCCACTTCCATGACCGCGGCAATGGATGCCCGGAACCGTTCAAATTTTTCCACCATTTTCGTGAGTACAGGCTTATCCGGGGTTTGGATCATATCGTCGGCCAGAAGTACGGCAAAGGGTTCATCCCCCACAATGTCCCTGGCGCACCAGATGGCATGGCCAAGCCCTAGGGGATCATGTTGGCGGGTGTAAACAATGGTACCGGTTCGGGGGACCAGTTCATTGACCTGCCGCAACAAGTCTGTTTTCCCCTTGGTTTTGAGCATGGTCTCTAACTCATAGCTGCGGTCAAAGTGATCTTCCAGGGCTTTTTTGCCCCGGCCCGTGACAAAAATAATTTGCTCAATACCGGCTGCAAACGCCTCTTCAACAGCATACTGGATAATGGGTTTATCCACTACGGTCAGCATCTCTTTGGCCATGGCCTTGGTAGCCGGGATAAACCGGGTGCCAAGACCTGCTACCGGGAATACCGCTTTTTTTACTCTCATAACGACTCCTTGAATACTTGATACTGAAATTTTCCCTGATTTTCGGGGCAGGGCCTGTCAGAGCAGGCCTAAATATTTTGTTGGTGTTTGAACGACTATTTTCGTCGAAGGTTTTTATGTTCAAACAATTTTTATATTTTTAGATTAGCAGAGGCTGTCGTGTCAAACTCAAAATGAACAATCCTGTAGGGATTTGGGGTGCTTTGGTTGATGCATCAGGCTATCCAATTGACATTATTGCCTATTTCCAGTATAATATTTGATTTTTATATTGCTTGTTATTAATTGATAAGGAAATAGTGAATGAACGCTGAAAATAAGACAGATGCAACTCAGGCCCGGGCGGAAATTCCGACGGAGCAGCTTAGCCTTAAAAGCCGGTTTAAATTCAAATGCCATAAAGGCGTCTCCTGTTTTACCGAATGTTGCAGGGGGATTGATATTATGCTCACCCCCTATGATATTTTAACCATGCGCAAAAAATTGGACATTGATTCGGAGAAATTTTTGTCCATATTTACCACCCCCCAGCTTCTTGAAAAAGCGGATATGCCCGTGGTGACCCTCAAGCTCCTTGATGATGAGCGTAGGTCCTGCCCGTTTGTCCAGGACAAGGAGGGATGCATGGTTTATGAAGACCGTCCTACTACCTGCCGGTACTATCCCCTTGGGGTGGGCGCTTTGAGTTATTCCGGGGAACAGAAGGATAACAATCAGGATGAGTTCTTTTTCATGATCAAGGAACCCCATTGTAAAGGCTTTGATGAACCGGACGAATGGACCGTAGGGGAATGGCGTGAAGACCAGGGCGTCGATCTGCGTGATGAGGTCAATGAAGGTTGGCTGGATCTCATGGTCCGTAAAAAATCTTTGCCGTCCAGCATGCAGCTGTCCGAACAGGCCAAACAGATGTTTTTCATGGTCTGCTATAATATCGATAAGTTTAAACGGTTCGTGTTTGAATCCTCTTTTCTTACCCGGTACAATATCCCGGCAGAACGGGTGGCCCAGATTAAAGATGATGATGTGAAACTGCTTCAGTTCGGATTTGAATGGTTAAAAACCACTTTTTTCCATACCGGAGAGGATATGTTTAAGTCCAAAGAGAACGGCGGGGACTCAACGGGGTCATTAACTTAAGCGTTAATGGCAAGAAACTGGAAACAAGAAACAAGAGGGTGAATCACCTTTGGCGCCCATTTTTATGCCTGTCTACCAGCCAATAGTTTCCGAGTTTCTCCCCTCAAAGCCAAACCGGCGCGCCGCAGATAAAATGCTACGGGACCGTGTTTGGACGAAAAGTTGCCCAGATGCAAGGCGCAGAAGAATTTGCAACCGGAGCATACTAAAGTATGTGAGGATTGTAAATTCTTCTGCAACGCCGCAGATGGGTGACTTTTCGTTCAAACACTATTAATAATTATACCACAACGCTTTATGGGCCGACGTATCATTCAGGCGGGCGTCAATATCCAGATTAAAGAAAGAGGCAACCGGCGCAAGAATTTCAGGATTGTCTGCCTGCACTTTTTTTAAAGCGGAAAGCGCCATATCAAATCCTTTTTGGGTCATTTTCCCCAAGGGCTGGCGGCATGGGCCGGACGGCATGCCAAGGATCTGCATCATGGTTTTCAGGGGCAAAGGATTTCTGGCCCGGCATTTGACAGGTCCGTACTTGCTTTCCTCTTCGGTAGTGATGACCACAAGATTCAGCAACGGAGACAATGCGGTCTCAATAGCCAGTGCTTCTTGGGTTTTACCCTGGTTAAGCAGTTCAACCATTTGGGTCATGAATGCCGGTGCAATATTTGACATGACTGAAATTGCACCGCAGGCCCGGATCTGTCCATCTGCCATGACTTGGCAGACCAGGGCATCGTCTCCGGAAAAGATATTGAAACCGTCCCCGCAAAGTTTTCTGGTCAGCTTCATGTTGTCTATATTGCCGGTGGCTTCCTTGACACTGGTCACATTGGCATGGTTGTCCGCAAGTATGGCAAGGTCCTGGGGCAGCATCTGCGCACCCGTACGCCCCGGTATAATATAAGGGATGATATCCAGGCCCGGGGTTTCCCTTGCCACTGCCTCGTAATATTCCCGCCGGATTTCAAGGGAGGAGGGCCCGTTGTAATAGGGATCCACCAGAAGGACACCGTCCACGCCCTGTTTTGCGGCATGGGATGTACCGGTTATGGCTTCAGCCGTGTTGTTTGAGCCGGTGCCTGCGATGCACGTGCACTTGCCCCTGGTCTGTTTGGCAATCAAATCAATAACCAGATTATGTTCTTCCCATTTAAATGTCGGGCTTTCACCAGTGGTGCCGGTGGCAAGAATTCCGGTAATCCGGTTTTCAATCTGGAAATTAATGAGCCCGGACAGGCCGTCCCGGTCCAGATCTCCTGCCGGGGTGAACGGGGTGATAAGTGCTGTGTAGCATCCTTGTTCCATAACTTACAAACTCCTGATGGTTATTTGCGCGGCAAGCGCGGATAAAACAATTTGCCCAAAAAAGTTGTGTCAACTCTTTACAGGGCAGGCACTAAGTTTCCCTGAAAGACCTTGACACCCGAATAAAAAAATTTATTATATAAAAATTTTGTATAAACACAATAATAAAGTCATAGAATAGCCAAAGGAGACATAAATGGCCGATTCCAGAAACCTGCCTAAAAATGCAGACGAGCAGATCGCACGGCTCAGACACGCACTGGTCCAAAATGCCGAATGCGGCACAACCCATTATAATCTGGCTGTTGCGCTGATCGGCAAGCAGGAGTTTGCGGAAGCGGAAAAAGAACTTCATGACGCCATAGACTGCAGCCCCTCCCTGTCCGAGGCTTATGTGCAGCTTGGGGGCATTTGCCTGCAGCGGGGCGATCTTGAAGGATGTTTCCGGTTCAACCAGCAGGCCACCAAGGCCCGGGCCGGCTTTGCCGAAGGCTATGCCAACATGGGCTTTGTTCTGCTGCAGCTGGTGGACGGCAAGGATGCCAAGGAGGATGAAGAAAAAGTGGAGAAGGCCATTAAAAATCTAAAGAAGGCCATTATCCACAATAAAAATTTCATCCAGGCATACACGACCTTGGGAACCGCCTATTTTATGAAAGGACTGGTGGAAGAGGGGGTCAAGGCCAATCTTCAGGCCCTGTCCGTGGAACCTAACTTCCCCATTGCCCATAACAACCTGGCCGTGGCCTATCTGGAACTTAAAGATTATAAGCAGGCCATCAAACATTGTGATATTGCCGTGGATTTAGGTTTTGAAGTCAACCCGGCATTGCTGGATGAGCTTGCACCCCACCGGGGCATATAATCACACCGTGATGACAGGTTTTTATTGACATGCGGACTTATAAATTCTATACCAGCTATGTTATTTTGCTTATAATGTCTGCTTCAAAGCGTTAATTTTTTTACTAATGCTTTGGAATGATAGAGAAAAGAATATTAATGAGAAGTTTGGAAAATCTTTTCATTGTTGCATGTAAATCAACTTTTAACGGAGGTAAGTAAATGGCTAAGCATGAAACTCCTTTCTTAGACCAGCTGGAAAGCGGCCCGTGGCCTAGCTTTGTTTCTGACCTGAAACAGCAGGCAGAAGTCAGAGCCAAAAACGAAAAAGGCGTTGAATTCCAGATCCCCCAGGATTGTGTAGACGATCTTCTTGGTGTTTTAGAACTTTCTTACAAACATGGCCGTACCCACTGGAAACACGGCGGCATCGTTGGCGTATTCGGATACGGTGGTGGCGTTATCGGTCGTTACTGCGACCAACCCAAACTGTTCCCTGGCGTTGAGCATTTCCATACCATGCGTGTAAACCAGCCTGCCGGTAAATACTACACCACCGAGTACCTGAAAGCACTGACTGATCTGTGGGACTTCAGAGGCTCCGGAATTACCAATATGCACGGCGCCACCGGCGACATCATCCTGCTGGGTACCACTACTCCCCAGTTGGAAGAAGTGTTCTGGACACTGACCCACGATATGAACCAGGATCTGGGTGGTTCCGGCTCCAACCTGAGAACCCCTGCCGACTGCCTTGGCTCTTCCAGGTGTGAATATTCCTGCTACGATACCAGCGCACTGTGCCATTTCCTCACCAATGAATATCAGGATGAACTGCATCGTCCGGCATTCCCGTACAAGTTTAAATTTAAACTTGACGGCTGTCCCAACTGCTGTGTTGCTTCCATCGCCCGTTCCGATATGTCCTTCATCGGTACCTGGAAAGACGACATCCGCATTGATCAGGACGCGGTTAACAAATATGTTGAAAACGACCCTGCATATCCTGCCAATGCCGGTGCCCACAAAGGTAAAGACTGGGGTCCCTTTAACATTAACAAAGAAGTTATCTATCTTTGCCCCACAGGCTGCATGAAGTTTGAAAACAAAAAACTGACTATTGACAATGCCAACTGCACCCGCTGCATGCACTGTATCAATGTTATGCCCAGAGCCCTGAAAATTGGTAAAGAGACAGGTCTCTCCATTCTTGTTGGCGCCAAGGCTCCGATCCTTGATGGTGCCCAGATGGGTTCATTGCTGGTTCCCTTTGTTGAAGTCAATGCCGACAATGATTACGAAGAAATTACAGAAGTCATTGAAAACGTATGGGATTGGTGGATGGAAGAGGGCAAGAACCGTGAACGTCTTGGTGAGCTGATCATGCGCCAGGGCTTCCAGAAACTTCTGGAAGTAACAGGCATCGAAGCGATGCCCCAGCATGTTGCCTATCCGAGAACCAACCCCTACATCTTCTGGAAAGAAGAGGAAGTAACCGGCGGTTGGGAACGTGACGTTGAAGAATACAGAAAACATCACTTAAGATAAAAAGGGAGATATATAATGGCATTTATTTCTACAGGGTATGATCCCAAAAATCCGATGGTGAACAGAATCACCGACATCGGTCCCAAAGACTTTAACGAATTTTATCCTCCTGTTATCGCAAAAAATAAAGGCAAATGGTCTCATCATGAAATCCTGGAGCCCGGCGTGCTGGTTCATGTCGGCGATTCCGGAGATGAAGTATATACCGTAAGGGTTGGCGGTGCCCGCCTGATGTCCACAAGTCACATCAATGAAATCTGTGAGATTGCCGACAAACACTGTGATGGATATGTTCGTTTCACTACCCGTAACAACATTGAGTTCATGGTTGATTCCAAGGACAAAGTAGAGCCCTTGAAAAACGATCTGGCTTCCAGAAAGTTCCCCGGTGGTTCCTTTAAGTTCCCCATCGGTGGTACCGGTGCCGGCGTTACCAATATCGTTCACACCCAGGGCTGGATTCACTGCCACACCCCGGCCACCGATGCTTCCGG
>ERZ1645192.3693-NODE-3693-length-12350-cov-13.888329_pt1 | contig 12350 bp, 8 predicted proteins | sample MGYA00575354_ERZ1645192 | MGnify/ENA primary metagenome ERZ1645192 (study PRJEB40844, sample SAMN11349763) | freshwater sediment metagenome | isolation source: river sediment | host: Sediment | place: India: Faizupur Khadar , New Delhi | collected 2017-02-21 ... | reverse complement strand
AGCCAAGGCTATTACCACACTAATTTTTCCCATTCTCCTGATACCTCCATAATTGGAAAACCCTGCTGAGGTATTAAAGTTTACCCTTCATCCCAGGATCGAATATCTATCAGGCGGCTTTGCCAATGGGCTGTCGTCCACATCCGGACCGGCGTTATGGGGGAAGTCGCAGATGCCGTCGCCGTCCTGATCGCTCATTTGCCCTTCCGCCCAGTGATTCCCCAGGCGTTTGCTGTATGCCCTTCCTTGATATCGATAAGATATGGACTGCGGGCTAATCCAGGAATTGCTGGATATAAAGGAGTAGACATCGCGAGAATTAGCCACAAATGCATTCAAATATATCTCATTGCCGCTGGAGTTTTCGGGATAGACTCCTTCATCCAGGTAAATCCCCTCAAAATTGCTACTGATATTATTATTGCACAACCGGTTATGGCTGCTGTCTACCAGCTTTAAGCCCTGATGGCAGCCCCTGGCAGCGTTTGCTGTAATATTGCAGTTGGAGGATGAGACAAGGCCGATGCCGGTGTTTTTGCTCTCCACAGTGTTGTTCACCAAATCGTTTTGCAGAGAGCCTTGCACAATAATTCCGTCCGCATTTGCAGAGAGCCCATTGGAGATTATGATGTTATCTGATGAGCCGGTGAGGAGAATGCCAAAACCGCAGACCCGGATGGTATTTTCCTCCAGTCTGTTTCGGCTGGAATTTTCAAGCGATACCGCAGTGGCGATGTTTGACAATTGATTTGCCGAGAGGCTGCATTCGCGGCTGCTCTCCAGGAGTATGCCGCCAGGACAGTTCATGATATCATTCTCCATGATGCTGATATTCCTGGATGAGGTGAGGCGAATTGCCGCAGCCGCGTTTCCGCGCAGGACGTTGCAGGATATTGTGCTGTTGCCGGCGCTGGAGGCGGATATTCCATAGTCTCCACCTTCAATATGATTTTCTGTCAGGGTGTTGTCCTCGCTGAAGCCCGAAATCGCCACTGCACCCGGATTGCTGCAGATGGTATTCTCTGCGATGGAATTTCGGGAGCTATTTTCCAGCAGTACGCCCTGCTCAGAGTTGGCATTAACCTGATTGAATGCGAAATCGTTGGCAGAGGAATCCTCGAAGAATGCACCGCAGCCGGTGGAGATGTTGCTGAATAAATTTCTTGATATGTTATTTCCATTGGAGGAGATGATATGTATCCCATACTGATCATTCTCTCGGGCATCGTTGCCGTCAAAGCGATTATCACTGGAGAAGAATAGGGTGATTCCGCTTCCATCATTTCTTTTCAGGTCATTGTCTGAAATGTCGTTGTCATGAGAGTCCCACAGATAGACGGCATAGTCGTTTTTAAATCCAATGTTATCGGATATGACATTTCCGCGGGACATATAGGGATAAAATCCATAGTCGTTGTTTATGGCCGAGTTGTTGCATATGCTGTTATTATTTGAATTTGACAAGACCACGCCGTAATCATTGGTGATCATCAAATTATCTCTGATCATGGTATTACTGGACTGATATAGCTTTATGGCTATGCCCATATTTTCGCTGGCATTATTGCCGAAAATAGTATTATTTTCCGAACCTATCACCATGATAGCCGCCTGGTTATTCCTACAGAGGGAATTATTGAGTATGCGATTGTCCCTCGCTGAAAAGACGACCAGTCCACCCTGATAATTATCATTGACATCATTACCGGCTATGATATTGCCGTCAGAGGAGACGATAATGCCTATGGCGTTGCCCTGCATGGTATTATTGGATATGGTGCAGTTTGAGGACAACACATCTATTGCTGCTCCGGACCAGTCGGTGGCACCGCTCAGGTTCAGGCCCTCCACTCCTATTTTATCTGCAGTGATGCGGATGACGGCGCCCCTCTCCTCTGCCAGCAGAAGGGGCTGCCCTTCTCCCGGCCCATCCGTCCCTGCTGGCTGCAGGGTGAGACTCTTGTTGATATCTATGCTCTCATGGTAGGTTCCGGGCCGGATTTCGATGATGTCTCCAGGATTTGCGGCATCGATTGCCTTCTGAATGCTCTGACCCGGCCCAACGGAGATCACCGAGGCTGCGGTAAGGGAAGTGACAGACAAATAAAATAAAATTAATAAAATAGCGATCATGCGTACGGCATACCAGGGCTGATGAAATCGGTTCATCATTGCCCGTCTTCCTTGATGCGGCTTAAGTCAGCGCTCAGGTCGCCTGAGATCTTTGCTCCCTCCAAATTGGCATTGTAGAGGGAGTAGAGGGTGAACTGGTCATATTTGACCTTCTCCAGGTTTGCCCCGGAGAGGTTGGCTCCAGTCATCTCCACCCGGTCGAGGTTCGCATCCCTCAAGTCCGCCCCCCTCATATCGGCATTGGCCAGATACACCCGCACCAGGTCAGATCCGCGCAGGGATGAGCCGGAGAGGTCCACACCGCGCAGGTCCATCTCGCAGAGCCTCACCCTATCTAAAACTGCCAACCGCAGGGTACAGCCTACCAGCCGGGCCGAGTTGAGGTCTGCACCGGATAGGTCGGCGCCGGTGAGATTGGCCCGGGTCAGGTCGCCGTAGGGGATCTTGGCCGAGCTCAGGCTGGCGCCCATGAGCTTGGCCCCGGTCAAATCGGCGTAATCAAGGCTGGTCCCGATCAGGCTGGCATCAGTCAAATCTGCTCCCATGAGGTAGGCCCTGGTGAAGTCGGCCCCGGACAGGTCGGCGCCGGTGAGATTGGTATTGTAAAGCTCCGCTCTGGAGAACTGGCCACGGGAGAGGCGGCTTTGGGACATGTCCGCCCAACTGACATGAGCGCCGATGAGGTTGGCGCTGATAAGGTATATGCCCTGCAGACATGCTCCGGATAGGTCGGTTCTAAAGAGCCTGGCATCGTTCAGGTCGGCGTCAGAGAGGCTGGCGTCGGAGAGGTCCGCTTCGGTCAGATCCGCTTTCTTCAAAACGGCATCATTGAGAATGGCGCCCGGCATCCTGGCATTGGCCAGGCAGGCCCCGGAGAGATCTGACCCCTGCAAGTCTGCGCCGCTCAGATCGGCCCCGTCAAGGTCGGCTCCCGTCAAATCCGCATTTGCTAAATCGGAATTCCTGAGCCAGGCCGAACGCAAGAATGCGCCCCTCAAATTGCAGTTGCTGAGATTCGAGCCGGACAGGTCGGACTGATTGAGGTGCTTGCCGCTCATGTTGATTCCGGAGAGATCCAGGCCGGCGAGCTGCGAGCGGTCGGTCAATTTGGCGCTCAGATCGGCGGATGGCTCCGCAGTGGTGCATGCCCCTGCCCAGGCTACAATCGCCAGTGCTGCCACAATGAACATGAACAGAGCAAACGGCCTTGCATAATGCCTTCTCATAGACCACCAGTACTTATGATTCTTATATCCTATCCTTATAACATTTCAAGTTTCTGGTGGGACTCGATGGAGTCAAAATTCCTCTTCGCCCTAATCGCTGCCATTGCCGCTGCCAGCATCACCGGCCCGTCGAAGCTGCCCCGCGCCCGGCTGGAGTCGATAAATATCTTTTCCATCAGAACCGGTGCGCCATAAGAGTTGGCGCCGCATAGCAGCAGCAGGGTGCGGAAGATCAGGTTTCCCGATACTCCCTCCGGGGCAATGACCATATCGTCGCCCCGGCAGCTCTCAATCAGAATTCCTTTGTGGCAGGCAGCAATTCCGGCGCGCTGGCCTCTCTCTGCTATCTCCTCGCCCTCGGCCAGGCTGGTGTCCACCCGGTGGCACCGGCCCCTGTCCTCCATGCGCCCTCCGGAGAGCACCGCGGCGCGGAGAGGAGCCACGCCCAGGCGCTGCAAGAGCCCCGCCCCGCCCAGGAGAAGCTGCAGCCGATCGGCGGCCGTCTCGCCCTCGTCGATTCCCACAGGACCCAAAAGAAATGCCCAGCCGTTCTGCTCCAGGAGAGCCAGCCGGCGAACGCGGATATGAAACTGGCTGGCCAGGGCACGCATGGTCCGGCCGGCGGGCAGATTGCCCCTCACAGCCCCCTCGATCACGCCATCCCTGAGAAGGCGCACCAGCTCCTCCCAGGGCTCCTCTGCGGGGTGGTATTCCAGGCCAGAGAGCCCCTCAAAGAGAGCTTCGCTTCCGGGAGGGCCCACCACCAGCAGGTCGGCATACTCTCCGGCCGAATGCAGGGAGGCGATCAATTCGGCATCGGCATTCCAAATGCCTATGCCGATTTTACAGCGCCTCGATCCGGCCATCTCTTGCAAAGATCGAACAAAAGCTACATCCATATCAGTGAATTCCGGTTACGCAATCCCTCTCCAGGTCGAAGAGCACCATCTGCTCCTCGCCGCTGCGGATGACCAGCTTCCTCTCTTCAGTCACCCGGCCTATGACCCTTGCGGTGAGGCCCCTGCTCTCGAATACCTCCAAAACCTCTGCTGCATTCTCCGGCCTGGCCGTGACCACAAAGCCCATTCCCGGATACATCTTCAGCCAGGCGGCCAGGTCCATTCCGGTTGGAACTGCGATGGCATCCACATCCACTACCGCCCCCACCCGGCTGGTCTCAAGAAGCATGGCCAGGGTTCCCAGGAGCCCCGGATTGCTGATGTCCTTTCCCGCCCTGACCAGGCCCCGCTCTCCAAGCTCCTGCATGCAGGAGAGCTGCCTTCGCAGGACCTCTCCCTCTTTAAAGCTGGTGGAGTCGAAGTTGATGGCAAATTTGGGGTGGGGCCGGCCGTCCAAATCGGCTGCGGCTATCACCACCTCGCCCGCTCTGGCAGTGCTGCTCAAAATGACTGCCCTCTTCTTTGCCTTGCCCAGGATGGCCACATCGAGGGCACTGTAGGGGGTGTCGGGATGCAGGTGGCCGCCGATGATGGGCACCCGGAACTTCTCAATTGCCTTCTTCATGCCCCGCAGGACACTGTTCGCCACATCCTGATCGGCCACGGAGAGGACATCCGCCATGGCCACCGGCCAGCCGCCCATAGCTGCGATGTCATGAACATTGACCAGCACGGAGCAGTAGCCGGACCACTCCGGATCAACCTCCATCAGCCGCGACCAAATGCCATCTGCGGCCAGGAGCATTACCTCCTCGCCGTCATCGATCACTGCAGCATCCTCTCCAAAGGAGGCTATGATGCGCTCCGATTCTATGGGGAAGAACTGCATAAGATTTCCTATCTGCTTCTTGCGGGTGATGCCCACAAATCCCCGCAACTGTGAGGCCAGAGAATCAAGGTTCATTGAATAGTGGTGCGGCTCCGATCAAAAAAAGATGACGCTTTGCCAGGGCAGGCCGAGCGCAAGGTTCTTAAATTTCTGCTCCAATCGCGGTCACTGCTGCCGGGGAGAGGTTCTGCATCAGGCCGTTCAATGGATGGTCGCTCGCTGATGCTGGTCTCCACCGGAAAAATGTCAAAAGAAATTTTTAAGAGTTATTTCTGATAGCGAAAATCACTAACTCACTAAATAATATTAATAAACAAATCTATGTGCATCTCCTGAAAGCGTAGTCCTTAACTTCATGGATGCACGGGAATCTGGGGGGTTAACTCGTAATTTATATGATTAAGTTTGATGTTTTCGGCATCAATCTGCTTTTTAGCGGAAATAGGCATATCCAAAAATGCTGCTAAAAGTGATATCTCAACCTACCGTATTTCCCAAGGTGCTTGACTTTTGGATTTCCAGGTCTTCTCATCCTTTTTCCCGTACAATTCGTCCCTGACAGAAAAACTTTATGAGCCGGCATGCTGATCAGATGGCAGCAGGTGCGGATATGTTGATAAAGGATTTCAGGCAGGGGCGCGTCTTTCTGGCCAGCCTTGACCACGGTGCAGATATCATCGGCCAGATTGCCTATCTCGCGGATAAAAAAGGCATCAGGACTGCAGTTGTGAGCGGCATCGGCGCACTGTCCCGGGCGGAGCTGTCCTGCTACGACCAGGCGGCGCATAAATATTCGAGCATCCGCATAGACCATCCGGTGGAGTTGGCAAGCCTCTCAGGAAATATATCCCTTCTGGATGAAAAGGCATTTGTGCATGCCCACGCCGTCTTAGGCGATGAATCGGGCAGGACGCTTGCCGGGCACTTGACCTCAGGCACCATCTTCGCGGCTGAAGTGTGCCTGCAGGAGCTATTGGGCCTGTCCCTGAGCAGATCTGCCGATCCGGTCACAGGCCTTAACCTGTGGAGCGAGCAGAAGTGAATTGCGGCGCGAAGCTGAATCTGGTACAAGAATGAAAAACCGAGAGTATTTTGATCTTCTGGAGAGGGGCCTGCAAGATGCCATGAGCCTGGCTCAGGAGGCTAGAAGGAAGGGACTGGATCCCACCACTGAGGTGGAGGTGCCCCTGGCCGTCGATCTTGCCGAAAGGGTGGAGAAGCTCATCGGCATTCCCGGCATTGCCTCGCGCATCAGGGAGATGGAGGCGCAGGGCATGAGCCGGGAGGAGGCGGCACTGGCCATCGGCATCGACTTTGCAGAGGGTCGGCTGGGAAAGGGCTCCAAGATCGAGTCGGTGGAGAGTGCCATTCGCACCTCTGTGGCCATTTTAACGGAAGGTGTGGTGGCCGCACCCATGGAGGGAATAGCCAGGGTGGACATGGGAAAGAACGACGACGGCACCGATTACCTCAAGGTCTACTACGCCGGTCCCATTCGATCGGCAGGCGGCACCGCCCAGGCCCTATCCGTGCTGGTGGCGGATTATGTGAGAAGGGCAGTGGGAATTGCCCCCTGGAAGCCCAGGCCCGAGGAGGTGGAGCGCTATGTGGAGGAGATCGGCCTTTACAAGCGGGTGGCAGGGCTGCAGTACTCACCCTCCGACGACGAGATCAGGACCATCGTCAGGAACTGCCCCATCTGCATCGAGGGGGAGCCCACCGAGGAGGAGGAGGTCTCCGGATACAGGGATCTGCCCAGGATTGAGACCAATCGCGTCCGGGGCGGCATCGCCCTCGTCTCTGCGGAAGGGATAGCCCTCAAGCGGCCCAAGCTCAAGAAGCACGTCTTAAAGCTCAAGATCTCCGGCTGGGAGTGGCTGGACAGCCTGGCCAGCGGCAAAAAGGATGGCGGCGACGCCACCCCTAAGTTTCTGCGAGATCTGATCGCCGGCCGGCCGGTCTTCTCCCACCCTTCCCGGCCGGGAGGCTTCCGGCTGCGCTACGGGAGGGCCAGGAATACCGGCCTTGCCGCGGCAGGCATCAATCCGGCCTCCATGCTGCTGCTGGGAGAGTTCATGGCCGCCGGAACCCAGATCAAAGTGGAGCAGCCAGGAAAGGCGGCGGCTGTAGCCCCGGTCAGCTCCATTGAGGGGCCGACGGTGAGGCTCCTGGGCGGCGATGTGGTGCGCTTCGACTCGGACAGCGATATATTGGAATGGATGCCGGCAAGCTGCAAGGACCCCAAAGCCATTCAGGCCGCCCTCAAGGCTCATGTCTCCAAGATCCTGGACCTGGGTGAGATCCTGATCAGCTTCGGCGAGTTTTTGGAAAACAACCGGCCTTTAGCCCCCGCCTCCTATGCCTTTGAGTGGTGGGCGGAGGAGCTGGCTTTAGCCGGGGGCGATCCGGCGGGAAAGGAGAGGATCGGCGGAGAGGAGGCAATAGAGCTCAGCCGCAGATTTGCAGTGCCTCTGCATCCGGCTCACACCTATCTCTGGCATGACATCTCTGTTGAGGACTACGAGCGTCTGGCCTCACTGGCACTGGAGCAGGGCCGGCTGGAGGGGCAGACGGGAAGGCTGTCGCTTCCCCTCTCTGCCAAAGAGACCCTGGAGATCCTCCTCGTCCTGCATAAGGTGAGGGGAGGCAGAATTTTGATCGAGGATCCCCTGCCTCTGCTGCTCTGCCTGGGGCTGGAGCCCGAGGCGAACGCGGGCGGGGGAGAGGAGAAAGTCGAGGTCAAGCCCGGTGGCCTGGGGCTGAAGCGGTGCAGCAACCAAATTGATGCGGACTCTATAAAGAGTGATGGCAGTGATGAGCAGTCCGGGACTGCGGCCGTCTCTGCCCTCGACCTGGCCAGCCTGCGCTCAGGCCTTCGCGTCTCAGCAAGGGCGCCCACCCGCATCGGCGCACGCATGGGCCGGCCGGAGAAGTCGGATGTGAGGCTGATGCGCCCGCCGCCCCATGTGCTCTTCCCGGCGGGCGAGCAGGGCGGCAAGTCCCGGTCGATCCAGGAGGCGGCCAGGCACTCCACAAACAGCGGCACAGGCATCATTCACGTCGAGATCGAACGCCGGGTCTGCCGGCAGTGCGGCAGAGAGGGCTTTGCCTTCCGCTGCGAGTGCGGCGGCATCACCGACAAGAAGAGGATCTGCGCCCGGTGCCATGTCCCTGCCCTGGAGAAGTGCCCCAAGTGCGGAGAGGCGACTACGGCAGCCGACAAGATGCAGATCGATGTCAAGAAACTGTATCATCAGGCGCTGGAAAACCTGGGGGAGAGGGAGCCTGATTCCCTGAAGGGGGTGCTGGGGCTATCATCGAGGGACAAGACGCCAGAGCCGCTGGAGAAGGGCATACTGCGCGCCAAGCACAGCATAAACATATTCAAGGACGGCACCGTCCGCTACGACCTGACCGACCTGCCCCTCACCCATTTCCGGCCGGATGAGATCGGCACTCCCATGCAGAGGCTGCATGAGATGGGCTACACTGAAGACATGCGCGGCCAGCCCCTCACAACTGCCGATCAGGTCTGCGAGCTTCTGGTTCAGGACATCATACTGTCAAAGGATGCCGGCGATTACCTTCTCAGGGTGGCCCAGTTCATGGACGAGCTTCTCGTCAAGTTCTACGGGCTGCAGCCCTACTACAATGCAAAGACCCCCGCCGACCTGATAGGCACTCTCATGGTGGGCCTGGCTCCTCACACCTCGGCGGGGGTGCTCTGCCGGCTGATTGGCTACAGCCCGGCCTCGGCCGGATTTGGCCATCCCTTCTTTCACGCTGCCAAGAGGCGCAACTGCGACGGAGATGAGGACTGTGTGATGCTGCTCATGGACGCGCTCATCAACTTCTCCATGTCCTACCTGCCGGAGAAGAGGGGGGGAAAGATGGATGCCTGTCTGGTCATGACCACCCTGCTCAATCCAGCGGAGGTGGACAAGGAGGCGCACAACCTGGACCTGACGCCCGTCTATCCCCTGGAGTTCTACCAGGCCACACTGAGGGGCGCTAGCCCCAAGGATCTGGAGGGCAGGTTCGACCTGGTATCCAAGCGGCTGGGCTCCGAGGGCCAGTATGCCGGCTTCAACTTCAGCCATGCCACCACCGACATCGCCGCCGGGCCCAGGAACAGCGCCTACAAGACGCTGGAGACCATGGTGGACAAGATGGACGCCCAACTGGAGCTGGCGCGCATGATCCGGGCGGTGGACGAGCAGGATGTGGCCGAGAGGGTCATCAACTCTCACTTCCTGCCCGATCTGATAGGAAACCTCCATGCCTTCTCCAAGCAGAAGGTGCGCTGCGTCAAGTGCGGGGCCAAATTCAGGAGGCCACCCCTGAAGGAGACCTGCCCCAAGTGCGGGGGGAGGATGATTCTCACTGTGCATGAGGGCAGCGTGAGGAAGTATCTGGAGGTCTCCATAAAGGTGGCCGAGGAGTACGGGGTGAGCGCCTACACCCAGCAGAGGCTGCAGCTTCTCAAGATCGAGATCGACTCCCTCTTCAAGAACGACAAGGCCAGGCAGACGGGGCTGGCCGACTTCATGTAGATCAATAGCACATAACTCAAATTATAAATATGAATGAAGGCCATTCTTGAAATGTAAGAGAAGAACAGGGAGTGATGAATAATGCTCAAGAGGGGGATTATGCTTTTGCCGCTGGCCGTGCTGCTTTCTGTGCTGCTGGCCGGCCCGGCGCTGGGAGGCGTGGCCGTCATTCCTGCGTCTCAGGACGTCTATATCAGCATGGGTGGAGACCGGGTCTCGGTGTACAACCAGACCGACTACCTGCTCTGCGCCGTGGATGTGGCGGAGGAGAACGGCACCAGCGTTTATACCTATCCGGGCGAGCCGGTGATCCAGTTTGATATCTCCGGTGTGAACATCAGCGAGGATGATGTGGTGGTTTTGGTGCTCAAGGCCGAGGCCATGCAGGCCTCTGAGGACCCGGTGATGGTGGTGCTGCTGACTGTTGGATCGGAGTGGGATGAGGCATCTGACTTCACCACATTTCTGGTCAATATCAATTCCGCCAGAAATAAGCTCAATAAGAACGACCTCACGATTATGAGCAGCGATGTCGATGGAGATCTGATATTCGCCTTCGACGTCTCAGAGAAGCTGCTGGATGCCAGGAAGGAGGGAGAGATATCATTCCTCTTGCAGCCGAAGAGCAACAGCAGCTCTGAGATCACATTCCTCTCCCGGGAGAGCGGCGAAGGTCCGGCTCTGCTCATCATGCCCTATCCGCAGACCAGCGAAAATGCAGAGGCAGCCGCGGAAGGGGCGGCAGAGGCGGCAGTGGAGGCGCAGGAGGGCGGGGCTGCCGAGATCTCCACAGAAAATCTTTCCGCTCCGGCGGGCGGGCGAGAGCTGCAGAACATATCGACCTCAGGAGGCTCGACATCCCCGCTCGTCTTCCAGAAATCACTTCCGACGCTTCCAGATGCGGCCTCAGGGCCTTCTGAAGACCTGAACAAGTCCAGAGAGGCTCAGGAAGAGGATGAAGAGGACGCAGCCGGCCCTCTCATTGTTGCAGATAGCGGAGAGGCCAGGCTGGGGCTGCTGATGTGATGTGGGACGGCCGCCGACCATGGCTATCCACTCGATAAATGCGAGGGGCGGCGAGCCGGCTCGTACCAACGGGGCAGAGAAACGGCCATGACCTTTTTTTCACCTGCATTCATAAAAATGAGCCTTCCGTCCTTTGTGCGTCCTTTGTGGCTTTGTGCCTTTGTGGTGAAAACGTCGTTAGCAACTGGTTATAGCCGGGCGCTGACTGACACCAGGCAAGAGAAGCGTACAGAGGACTCACAGAGACTGAAGCGTCAATTGCCCACAGTAGATAGCGAAGAGCCGGGCAAGACAGTCATTTGGGCATAAGGCACAGTCAGGGCGCGATTAATCCCGCAAGGGACAAATACCGGGAATGCAGCAAAATCCTGTATAATGGACTTTTTCTTCCACGCCATACTGCCCTACTTTCTCGGAAGCTATTTCAAGCTGGAAAGAAAGCTCCTGGCAGCTTTGGTGCTGGGCGGCATAGCTCCGGACCTGGATGCTTTTATCTCCTGGGTGAGCAGCGTCTACCCGACCACCGTTCTCCTGGTGCACCGGGGGATCACGCACAGCCTGCTCTTTGGATTCATCTTCGCCCTGATGCTGCTCTACATCTGCACCACCGGGCCGGTGAGAAGCCGCCTGGTGAGGCTCATCAAGTTTGACCTGGATCTCTCTCTTTCCAGCATGGCCTTCGTCTGCGCCGGGGTGCTCCTGCACCTGGCGGTGGACTACACCACCACTCGCGGGGTGCCGCTCCTGTATCCCTGGGAGGCGGCGCGCTACTCGGCTGATATCTTCTCCCAGTTGGAGCTGGCAGTGCTCGCCGCCAGCCTGGTGGTCCTTGCGGTGCTCTGGTGGCAGAGGGCTCAGCCGAAGTTTAATAAGAATTTATTTATAATATTTTTGGCCTATTTGCTGATCGTGGGCGGGATCAGGATGGAGGGAAAGGAGTCTGCCCAGGACTTCTTTGAGCAGTCGGGGGAGAAGGTAGAGGTCCACCCGGACTTCGGCCTCTTCTCCTGGATGGCTCTGGGAAGCGACGGCGGTCAATTCCAGGTCTACAGGTACAGCCTCCTCCAGAATAATCTGACCTGCCAGTCGGCATATCCCAGGCTGGCGGTGGCCTCCAGCCAAAAGGAGGCAGAGGAGGCGATAGCCCTGGCGGAGAGGCTGCCCCAGGTCAATGTCTTCCGCTGGAGGGCCTATGCCGTGGCCGTGAATGCGACATCCCGCGAGAACGGGTCTTGGGAGATCGAGTACTACGACCCTCTGGTCAAGCTTCAGATGGACGGGGCCAATCAGGGCAGCTTCTTCAGGCCGCGGCCGCAGGGGTACGGTTCGGTGAAGGTGGCGTTGGTGGGGGGAGAGGCGAGGATGGTGAGGGAGTAAGGCAAAAAAGATCCAAAGGATCGGTTCTTTTCACGCCTGACTAAAAGGCAGTGCCCGCGGCAGGCATTTTTTACAAAATATAAAACTATCAAAAAGCACCGGGAGAGCATGGACCTCCTGCGTGTTTCCGCTGCCGCTTCATCGAATCTATCCAGGGCAATGCGATAGATCTCGGCCAGGTTGATGCTGCTCTCAAAACGATCAATCTTCGAGATGAAGTGGACTATATTATTATTAAAATTATTAA
>ERZ1645192.3692-NODE-3692-length-12351-cov-7.844746_pt1 | contig 12351 bp, 15 predicted proteins | sample MGYA00575354_ERZ1645192 | MGnify/ENA primary metagenome ERZ1645192 (study PRJEB40844, sample SAMN11349763) | freshwater sediment metagenome | isolation source: river sediment | host: Sediment | place: India: Faizupur Khadar , New Delhi | collected 2017-02-21 ... | reverse complement strand
ATTGGGGTAACTTTATAAGAGGTATTTTTCATCTATAAAATATATTCAGTATTATGATGATTTTTTAAATTATAGCTATGCCAACGCATCTTATAGCCTCTTTGTTGTATGGCTTTTCAACCCTGACAATTTCTTCTCTGCAATGGCGAGTTGGTTAAGGGGTAAAACATGATCTCATTTATAGCAGAAGTTGTTTATGTTTTGGTTGTTTTTATTCTGATGTATTACGCAGTAGAAGGAGGGGGAATGAGCAACATAAAAATAAGTAAAAAAGTAATGACTGATCTGCTCAAAGGGAAAGCTACATATATAAAAAAAGGACGTATGACCTTCGATCAGATTTGCTTCAGTAAAGACAAAATTACTTTTGGAACTAGAATGGGTTCAGTTCTTGCAATAATTGAAATCCCTTGGGGTGTTGACTTTAATTGTGGTGAGACAGTGACAGTAAATTTTGAAGGGTCAATGAATGTGCATCTTACAGGGGATAGATAATGGGGAGGAAACTGAATACGTGGTGTAAGAACATAATGCTGGTGTGTGGTACCATTACTTCTGTCATCGGGGCTATTGGCTCTATCGCAGGATTACTTGTGAATAGTTTTCAAAAGAAAGCGGTTATGGGGGAAATTCCAGCCCCTGCTCCAGATGATGCATACTTAGATAGTTTAGGTAGGGGTGGCCCATACAATCCTGTCGAAGAACCGATTGATTGGTTATCTTATATGCCAGAGATATTTGTAGCTGGGGTTATCCTTTTGTGCATAGCATACTACTTCAGATGGAGGATTAAAAAATATGCTATTTATTTGCAAGAAGACAAATCGGTACATCGTGCAAAAATGTAATTGCCCAGATTGTGAATGGAATATAAAATGTAACAAGTTTTGTGACTGCTCGATTGTCGCAGCACACTTTGGTCCTTTCTCGAATGTCGATATAGGAATGATGATGAGTATAACAGGAGAGAGGGTCAGACAGATTGAAAGCAATGCAATAAGAAAGCTTAGTATGAAACATTTAAAAGGAGAGATTGAACCGATTGAATTTGATGATCCACCATCTCTCTTTGAAGAATCTTTGGAATATATGTAAAGGAGAAACAATGAACAAAATCTTACTTGTGTCCGACCATCCCGACGGATTCACCGGAAATGGCCACATGTTGTCAGCCGTGCTTGAACGTATTGACTACACCAAATTCAGAGTAACAGCATTCGCTAACACTCCATCAGGGTTACCATTCAGTTCATTTAAAGATCGTCCGTATCAGCTTGTTGAAGGTGGTCTTTCAAGTGAAGACCCTTTCGGAGCTATATCTTTATTGAACATGATTCAAAGTGAACCACCTGACGTTCTCATGTTTGTTGGTCTTGACATCTGGAAATACTATGGGGTGTACGCCCACCTTGTTACTCTAAAGGAGCAGAGCAAGTTCAAGTGGATTTCATTGTTCCCATATGACTTCACATATTACAGAGCTGATTGGAAAGACTGGCTTGCTCCTGTTGATATTCCTTTGGTGTATTCTAAATATGGGCTCGATCAGCTTAAACCGATTGATGACAGAGTGCGGTATTTTCGTCCACCTCTATTCGATGCTGACAAATTTATACAGTATGATCCTGAAACACGCAAAGAGAAACGATCCAGAATATTTCAAGCAGTCGGGGAAGGTACTTTTTTGTTTGGTTTTTTTGGAGTCAATCAGGTCAGAAAAGATCCATTAAGACTGATTAAAGCCTTTTTTAATGTAAAGAAAGAAGTCCCAAACATCTGTCTGTACCTGCATACAGAAGCACAGCATGGTGTGTATAATCTTAAAGACTATCTCACACAGCAAGGTGATCAGCCCGGTGATGTATTTGTCAAGAAACAAGGTTCCGCTTGCACGACTCCTGCGTTGGTTGATCTTTATAACTGCTGTGATTGTCTTGTGAACACATCTCTGCAAGAAGGGTTAAGCTGGACACTGTTAGAAGCAATGTTGAGTGGCACACCTGTCATTGCTGCCGACAACACATCTCAAACAGAACTAATCTATATGCATGATGGTGATCTAGCAGCATTCCCAATAAAGTGCAACGGGATCGGTTACATCCCTGTACAGCTTCCGTCGGGACTTGCTCATATCGAAGCGAAAACATGTGATCTCGATCATCTTGAAGAACGGATGAAGTTCATAGCACAAAATAAATATGCTTCCGAAGGGCTGAGAGAGAATGGTCTTATTCAAGCAAAGAAATGGCTTGAGGGTATATCTGACATCAATGAGTTACTTACAGAAGCAGTGTCAGAAAAGAAAACAATAGTGCTCAGACAGAAGATGAAAAAGATTTTGTTCGTTCAGCACTCTTCAGCTGGGGATGTGTTGATGACAACACAGTGCTTTAAAGGGATTAAAGATAAGCACAAAGGATTCCCTTTAGTTTATATGACACAACCAATCTATCAGGATATTGTTACAAACAATCCATACATTGACGAGATTATTAACTATAATGAGAAGGTTATCAAGGACTATCTGATTGTCTATAACCCACATGGTGAAAAGATTCTTCCTGGGGGCTGGAACAATCTCGATGTCACACTGTACTCAATGTATCCGTACTTCTGCAAAGTGAATCCGACAACGATGTTTATTGAAACAATAAAACCGTTTGGATTCGATGCTCTGCCGAAAGATTACATTGTCGTTCACACGACAGGGGGGAGTATAGAGTACCGTTCATATACTCATATGGGCAAAGTCGTTGCTGGTCTTCCTTTCCCAGCAGTCCAGATCGGGGGCAAACTCGACCGTGCGGTTGACGGAGCCCTCGATCTGCGTGGAAAACTCTCTTTCAGAGAAACAGCTTATGTCATGAAACACGCTAAAGCTGCTGTGGTTATTGACAGCTTCCCATCTCACTTAGCTGGAGCACTTGGGACACCCGTTGTCGTACTGTATGGTCCAGCCCCTGCAAGAGTGACACAACCGAGAGGAGACAAAGATAGGATTATTAATCTCGAACCAAATATGCTTGAAGTGTGCAGTACTCTTTCTCACTGTTGGAGCACACCACCTGAAGGGAAAAGAAAATGCACATCGCCATGCATTAGCACGATCTCGCCATTAAAAATAATTGATGCTGTGAAAAAACTTTTAAAGTAGGAGGTTGTTTAAATGTGTGTCATAGGGATGAAGGCGGTAAATGAGGCAAAATCGGTGCAACGGTGCATATCAGATTTTCATGATGAACCATTCTGTGACAAGATCATTGTCATTGATGGGGGGAGTACAGATTATACCGTACAAGAATTAAAGAAGTTCCCTAAGGTACAAGTGTTCGTTCACCCGTGGATTGATGATTACCATTACCAGGAAGTCATCCAGAGCAATATTTTACTGTCATATATTCCAGAAAATGAATTGATGATGATTATGGATTTTGATGAAAGGATGTCGGAAGAATTAAAGCAGTTTCTCAACACATTGAATCCTGATGATGTTCCAGTATTTGGAACAATACACTTCTCCCGCAGAACATATGAGCTTATGCGATATGAGAACAGCCCTTTTGCAATGATTGATGAACAAGGATGGCCTGTAGTATCTCACCAGATTGGGCAGTATCCGGATTATCAGTGTCGATTGCTTAGAAAGAGTTATTTCATGCATTGGGTGAACTCTCCACATCACCAACTTGTAGGGGTTACTTCAAACTACAATGTTGATGCTGATATTTTCCATTATGAAAAAGAGGATGCACGAGATCGGATTGCAATAGAGAAGAAATGGGCACGGTGCCAAGCAAGACGAAAAGAATTGGGGCTTACCGCTGATGTGTTTGAATCGTCCGTAAAAAATGAGATTGCAGAATACTATGAACCAGAGGGATGGAAATGATATTTGATGCTTCGACAACAAATGCTGAGGAATTTAGGAGCAACGTCCTAAATAAATGCAAAGCAAATAAGTACAAATCGGTGGTTGATGTTGGGGGTTCTTTAGGGTTCTGGTGTAGGGAAGTAACCACCCATTATATTGATCTTGTTCCACCATCTACTGAGGAAAACAGTAAACCTTATTTTATTGCTGACATTTCTAATCCTTTAACATGGACACCTGTTCTTAGTTATATTAAAGAGCACGGGAAATTTGATTACGCCATATGCACTCAGACTTTAGAGCACACAACGAATATAAGCTGTGCAATAGCCTTTTTAATTAAGATTGCAAAAAAGGGATTTATAGGGGTTCCTAATAAATATGTAGAACTGTCTTCTGAAGTTGCGATGGGAGAAGAGGGAGTCATTCGGTGTAATCTGAAAAGGAAGTTTAGAGGATTTCTTCCACATAGATGGATATTCACTATAAAAACTAATGCAAGTGGGCATTATGTTCTTTGGGCATTTCCAAAGTTGAGTTTTATAGAGTCGTTAATACTATCATGGGACGGTCACCCTCTTAATTCCAATGAACTTGGATTTGAATGGGTAGATGATATTCTGATTTATGAAGTGTCAGATGTAATTCTTGATGCACCTGATCCAGAAAGAGCAATAAAATTTTACTATCACCACCTGAAGGAGGGGTTGTAAATGGAAGATAAAATAATTACGTGGGTTTGTAAAACTTGTGGAAGATCATTGAAAGCTGAAGAGAAACCTAACTACTGCTATTATGACCGTACTACGGCGATTGAAAACATCTCTGATGAGGATGCTGTAAAGATGGGCCTGTTCTCATTGAGTAATGGTGATCCGTGTATCTTCGACAGTAAATTATTTACGATTGAGTTTATCAAGGATGTTCGGTATGCTCCTATAAGTGGGAAACCATTAATGCGTGAGCATGGATTATTCTCTGACATAAAAAGTGGTTACTCCCTTGATGATTACCAAAATAAAATTATGAGTGGGGTGTAAAATGGCAGATTTTGAAAAAGATGCATGGTTGTTTTATAAAGGTGTACCGATTGATTTTGAAGTGCCAAAAGAGATAGTAGGACCTATTCACACAATCGGGGACAGTCATGTGAATATCCTAAGAGATGTGCTCTCCAAAGTATTTGTGCATTTGGTGCCCCGTAAATCAATATCTGCTTATGCTATCCAAGACAAACGCCAAAATGAATTTGACAAATATTTGTCTCAGATTCCAATTGGGGATAAGTTGCTAAGTTATTTTGGGGAAATAGATTGTCGCCATTATGTTCCTAAGATTGCTAGAGAACAGAACAGAACAATTGAGAATATAGTAACCGAGATCGTTGAAAGGTACTCTCAAAACTTTCTGTCCTTATTAAAAGACAAATACAGATTGATCGTTCTCAGTCCTTATATAGGACCTGATGATCATAACCATACAAACTATACTTCTTTAGAAAAATGGTCTAATTCATACAACGAAATCTTTGAAGCGAAAAAGACATTTACTGAATTAATCCGAAAATACTGCGAGAGTGAAGGAATCGCATATGTTCCTACCTATGAAGTATCTCTTCAAAACAGTTGGGACACTGCTCCTATCGGAACTTATTTTAATGACACTTCTCATTTAGGTCCATGCATGATTCCCCTCATCTTTGACAGTATTAAAGGATTCAAATGGAAAGGTTTTGACTACTAAAAAGGAGGATTAAGAAAATGGGGAAACCTTTATATCCAGATCAGCCACACAGAACATTAGGGGAGAAAAAAGAAGAACCTGTTGCAGAATCAAAAGTGGAAACAACAGTCATAGACGAGGCTGTAAAAACCACCATTGTTGCAGAACCAAAAACCAAACCCAAAAAGAAATTTAATCTGAAAAATCTCGGAAAGAAGAAGGAGAAATGATGTTAAAAGATTACTGGAAAACAATCACAAACTACGATGGGGAATTAAGTACAAAATCCCGGAGTTTTGTTCGTAATGAAATAGACCTTCTCCCTTTTCGATATAGTCAAGGAAAGTGGCAGTCATATAATTCCAGTGACAAAAACCTATTAACCATTGCAGAGTACATCAGGCAGGTGAAACCAGACGTTGTTTTAGAATGTGGTACATTTGAGGCAAGGACTACAGAATATTTAGCACGAGTAATGCGCTTAGGAAGTTCCCATCTAAATAGAACCCTTGTCACAATAGATGTTCCGGGGTGTATTCTTCATATGGATGAAGATGCAGAGAGAGTCACGTTTCAAGAAGATGAAGGATGGGATGAAGTAATCAAAATAAGAAACGCAAGACTTTCTCTTCTAACAAGGGATCAATTTGTAAAAGTTATTTACCGAGAAGGGCTTACACAGGTATTACTCCCGGAGCTGATAAGAGAGTTTGATTTTGATTTCATTTATGAAGATGCCAGTCATCTACCAAACATCCTAATTGAAGACTTCAACCATATTGATGCTAATGCAAAGAAAGGATGTGTCGTGTGCTTTGATGATATGAAAGGCAATGAGTTTAAAGACCGGGTATTTGCCAACGTAGAAGATTGGGAAGTGTTTTATACTGATCTTGGACGTGGACAAGTCTGGATGGAGAAACTATGATTAGCATTGTGGTGAATTTAGATACTCGCCCCGGGTTCCTTGAACAGGAATCAAAAGCAGAAGTCATGTTGAATGGAGCACGATCTGTTGACTTTCTGACTGATGGTATTGTTAATAAGAATAAATTCTTTAAAGACTTTGAGCATGAAACCATAGTCTACATTGACTACCATGAACCACTTCCTGTCGATACTATGCACACACTAAATCGTATGCTTGAACGTGGGGAAATCACAAGCATCACTTTTAATAGACACCGAGAGTATTTCAACGATATGGTTTACTGCCCGAAGTTTAATGATCTGAACTATCTACAAGCAATTGCTCTTGCGAGAGGGGAGTACATAGCCCACTTTGATGCAGATGTTGTCGGGTTCTTGAATGATAAATCTCTGCTTGAATGGTGGACACAAAGACTGGCTGATTATGAATATGACTTCATATCATATCCAAGTGCAGCTTCACCAAAAGCAGTGGATGACCCTGCATTTGATTATATGTGGGCATCGACCCGTTTCTTCATGTGCAGGCGTGATACATTTAAGTATGATGAGACATTAAAATGCTTGCTTGATTCCAATTATCTATATGGAACATATGGTGACAGAGCAAGAAAGTGTCCTTGGTTCGAGCATGTAATCAGTTTAATTACAGGAGGCAATGGAGTTTGGTATCCACCTATTGAGTATGATCGGTGTATGATCTTCAGTTGGAATCATTATAGAACAGGAACAATCAACAAGTTGAATAATACTTCTTATGAAGAGGTTAAAAGATTTGTGTTGGACAGAGGTGGTATTTCATATCCAAATGATATTTCAGTATAGAAAGGAGAGCACATGAGAACAGTTTTAATTTCAGGTGGGGCTGGATTTATAGGCAGTCATCTTGTAGATTACTTTATTAAGAATGGTGATTGTGTAATCATAATTGACAATCTTTACACGGGGAAAATGGAAAATGTGGTGAAATACCTCGGTGCTCCCGAAGTTAAATTACTTGATAAAGATATGAAATATATAAGTTTTCCTAAATTCAGATTTCTTCGCAAAGACATTTCTGCGTGTACGTTTACAGACCTACAAGATTTCAAGTTTGATCTTGTTCTGCACTTTGCAAGTCCGGCAAGTCCGATCCATTATACAAATCAACCGTTCATGACGATGAATGCAAACTCAAAAGGGACAGAGTTTATGCTTGATGTAGCGGTAAGAAACAATGCTACATTCTTATTAGCCTCAACGTCGGAAATTTACGGTGACCCTTTAGAGCACCCACAGAAAGAGACTTATTGGGGGAATGTCAATTCATTTGGAGCACGATCTTTATATGACGAAAGCAAACGGTATGCGGAGACACTAGCGTACCTCTATGCAAAGCATAAGAAAGCTGATGTCAGAATTGTCCGTACATTTAACGTGTACGGCTCACGGATGCAGATGGATGATGGTAGAGCTGTTCCTGCATTTATTACCCAAGCATTGGAGGGTGAACCTATAACTATATTTGGTGATGGTTCTCAAACCCGCAGTCTGTGCTATATAGATGACTACATTGAGGGCATCATCAAACTGCTTGAATCAGACATTAGAACACCTATAAACATAGGCAATCCAAATGAGATAACAATAAATGAACTTGCACTTATGATTAAGGCACTTTGTAACTCATCTTCAGATATTATGTACCATGAGCTACCACAAGATGACCCAAAGCGAAGATGCCCTGATATATCTCGTGCAAAAACATTATTAAACTGGGAACCGAAAGTGAGCCTTTTAGATGGACTCACAAAAACAATAGAATACTTTAAGAAGGAGCTTGGTATATGAAACCTACTGTAGGAGTTTGGGGATGTGGGGTTGTCGGGGGGAACACTGCAAAACTGTTTAAATATCGTAGTGATAACGAAGTTGAAGTGCTGATGTATGACAAGTATAAAAATGGGAACTGGGTTACACCTGAAGAAATGGTTCTGTTAAGTGACTTTATTTTTATATGTCTGCCAACCCCGATGAAAGACTCAGGGGAAATTGACTTGTCATATATTGATGCTGCTATAGGGGAGATTGACCGTCTTGCTCATCAAATGAGAAACAATAAACCGATTGTCATTATAAGAAGCACATCTGTCTCAGGAAGCTCTGATCAGTATGCAGAAATATGCCCCCATCTTGAAATCGCATTTATGCCAGAGTTTCTTACTGAAGCGAATCCGTGGGAAGACACATTGAATGCAACAAGAGTGGTTATTGGAACAAGCAACACGCTGACCTTCTTTACAATTAGAAGCTTATTCTGGCTTGTGTATGGGACTAAGGTTGAGTACATTCCAATGACAAGATCAGAAGCAGAGATGTACAAATACGCCTGTAATTACTTATTGTCGATGTCTGTCTTAGCAGCAAACGAGCTTTATTTCATTTGTAAAGCTGTCGGGATTGACTACCAAGTGATTCAGAAGAATCTCAAATATGATTCTCGTATCGGTACATTTACAGTAGTGCCTGGACCTGATGGAGACTTCGGTGTGGGTGGAAAGTGTTTAATTCCTTCAACAACCGTGAGATTAAAAGGTGACACACTAACAACCCTTGAAGATGTTCAAGAAGGTGATCTGATATTTGATGGTAAGGGGTATACGGAAGTTACAAAGAAGGGTGAGCGTTTTGTAAATGAAATGCTTGAACTTAAAGCAAGGGGCAGAACTGTAACAGGCAGTGTGGATCATATCCAAGTTGTATTTGAAGATGGTAAATATAAAGAAAAAATGTTAAAAGATATTAATCTTGCAAAAGATAAGCTGTTCGTTCCAATGCAGCCTAAAATAAAACGAGATGTAATTAATATAGGCCCTGTACCAAATACTAACCATAGGACTGTTTGGCACGAAAAAATCAATATGAACCATGAAATAGCACGACTGATCGGGCTATATTTGGCTGATGGTTGTATGTCAGGGCATGACACAATATGGACATTTGGGGAGCACAACGAGCATTTTGCAGATGAGGTCGTGGAAACACTACAACAGGAATTTGGCATTCACTCAAGAAAATTCTTTCAGGTATCCAACGGTACATATGGAGAGTCCCGTTGTTGGAGAGTAGATACATGTAATAGATGGTTACAAGCTTTCTTTTCAGTCGTAGGTACAGGTAAAAATGCATTAAGTAAAAATGTGTGCTTATTCTCCGATTCAATAGCCAAATCTCTAATCGGCGGATGGTTAGATGGTGATGGTTATTCACAAAAGAATGCTATTAGTGGTTATTCTCGAAGTACCAACTTTATTAAATCTATTGATACAATGTTACTGTCCGTAGGTATAAATGGAATGTTAGGGAGAGGAGGAGAAGAAATAGGAGTGTCGATGCGAAAGGATGTAGCTGAAGTATCATCTTGGACTACACGTCATACAAAGTATAATGAGGATAATTATGTACGTAAAAACAGCTATGCTTCACCGACATGTAAACCATTCGCTTATAAGGATATGGACGGGTGGCTTGTTGATATTGTCTCTATCACAAAGAAAGAAGGAGGAAGGGTCATATCACTGGAAACAAAGTCGGGATTGTATGTTGCAAATAACATCCAAACTCACAACTGCTTCCCAAAAGATATTAATGCTTTAGCTCACCTTGCAAAAGTAAAAGGATACACTCCTGATCTTTTAGACATGGCAATTGATTTTAATCTACGGATAAGGACTAATCGTGATTGGTTAGAGATTCCTGGTGCAGTATCGGACTGTGAATTTAAAGAAGGGGAATAACATGAACATAGCAATGACCTCGAATGTTTTCCCATATGGGAATGACGTAGCGTACGGTGGAGAGAGAATCATTGGGTATTTGATTGAAGGGTTGGTGAAATTAGGGCATAATGTTTATGCATTTGCTAGAACAGGGACAGCCCCTCCACAAGGAACAAAAGACTTTATCCCAATTGACCAATATGAAGATACTGATGATCCTTATTATCATGCTGTAAAAGATTACAGTGAAAAGCACAATATAAGATTTAACATATACCATTGTTTTTATTTTGGAGAGAAATGGAATCCTGGAATCCTTACAATAGCTGATAATTCATTGGAGACAGTCTGGAATAAATGGTGTCATCGAGAACCGTTCTTCCATAAGAAACCTGAAGCACCAAACATCGTGAGCTATTCCAAAGTTCTGCAAGATGATCTGATGACTTCTGGTGTAAAATCTACGATGGTACATTACGGATTGCCAATTGATCTGTATAAATTTGAACCGAAGCATGAGAACTATGCAGTCTTTATTGGCAAGCTTGAAGGGGGGAAGAATCCAGAAGCTGCAATCAGACTTGCGAAAGCAGCAGGACTGAAGATTGTAGTTATAGGACCTCCTTACAACACTGGGACATTCTGGAATGAAGTATGCCCTTACATCGACAATGAGTCTGTATTTTGGGTACGTGGAGCAAGTGATGCACAGAAGCAGAAGATTATGTCAAAAGCAAAATGCTTTATCAGTTCCAATGACTTCACATGGAAAGAACATGCTGGCATCGTGAACATGGAAGCACTCGCAATGGGAGTTCCAATTATTGCTTTCAACCGAATAAATCAAGAATGTGCGATCTGGACGGATCAGATCATCGAAGACGGTGTGCAGGGTTTCTTCTTGAACTATGCAGGCACTGGTCGTGATGACGAGATCATTGAGAAAGGAGTTCCTTTAATTCAAAAGATTGATCGGATTGATAGAAAGGAATGTAGAAAACAATTTGAAAAACGGTTCACTGCTGATCTTGCTGCACGGAGATACGAGTGGTTTTATGATGCTATTCTGACACATGGTGATGATGTAGGCTCTCTTGAAGTTCCTTTTTAGGGTAGATCAATGGCGAACAGACGGCAACCTTTTACTGCGGATGAAAAAATGGCTCTTGGAGAAATGATCCTTTCCAAAGAGTATTCTGATGTAGAGATAGCAAAAAAATTTAAGTGCTCCAAAACAACCATCAAATTAATACGCACAAGAAAATACAGAATCTTAAAAAAGAAGAGAAGGAAGTATGATGATGCAATCAAGCAGACGATGTTCATCATGTACCGTGAAGACCATCTAAAGATAATTGACATAGCAAGAAGACTTCGGATTAAGTACCGCTCTGTGTGGGATGTACTTGAACGATCTGGTATAAAGGCTCCGTTAGAGAGGAAACCAATTCAGCGTATCAAAAATAAGGTGTTCTTTAACTACTCTCTTTGGCTGTTCTCTTTTCTGAAATATCTGGAAAAGAAGATGGGGTTCTGTAACAGAAGAAGTCTTATTGAGTGGATGCACTTACCTGAATCCAAAAAAATTTTGGCTGTTCACATGAAAGAATTTAATGAAAAATCAAATCCTAAAAAATTTTACAAAAAAGGAAAGACAGATGAGTGCTGACATTACCTTTATTTTCCCCGGAAGCCCCTTTTTGATACACCAGGATATGATGCCACCCCTCGGTATCCTTTATCTCGCAGCAAAATTAAAAGCTGATGGATACACTGTACAGTGTCTTGACTTTGGACTTGGTCATACTATTGATGAAGTGGACTCTGACATTGTTGGTATATCATTTACGACACCACACAGATTTGATGCTTTTAAACTAGCGAGACAGCTTAAAGAGAGAGGGAAAATACTGATCGCAGGGGGTGCTCATGCTTCCCATTTACCAAATGAGTGCTTAGAAAACGGATTTGACATAGCTGTTCGGGGGGAAGCTGAAGCTGTAATCTCTGAAATCGTCAAAAATGTACGACAAAACAGCTTCAATTCCATCTATATTTCGCCCGAAATGG
>ERZ1645192.3691-NODE-3691-length-12355-cov-7.646585_pt1 | contig 12355 bp, 10 predicted proteins | sample MGYA00575354_ERZ1645192 | MGnify/ENA primary metagenome ERZ1645192 (study PRJEB40844, sample SAMN11349763) | freshwater sediment metagenome | isolation source: river sediment | host: Sediment | place: India: Faizupur Khadar , New Delhi | collected 2017-02-21 ... | reverse complement strand
CATTATTGGCATTATCTTTTTCATAGATTCTATTAAGGATGTTTTTCAATATGTCTGGGCGTGTCCACGTCATATATTCATGTGCCCTGTTGCCGTAATTATCCTTAATATAATTTTGAATTGTTTTTGTGTCAGCATCTATATTGCCAGTTAAGTCAAGGGTTTTTAATGCTTCTCTTATTATTCCGTTCAGTCTTTTTATCTTGTCCTGTGATGTGACCCCATATAAAATGAACACTGGCATTTCTTTTATACCCAATGCTCTTGCTACTATTGCCCTGTGTCTGCCTTCTTGACCAAAATAACCCTTTTTTGAATAGTCGAGCATTGGCATATCAATCTTATTTCCCTGTTTGATTGCGTCAATAATTGCCATTTGTGACTTGCGTGAATATAATATATGGTTTTCATCGAAATCCCGATTGTTTCCGAATCCCTTTTTTGTTTTATCAAGATATTCATCAGGTGACATATAAACAACTTCTCCTTCATATCCTTTATTCCAGTATTGATATCCTTCTCCGCCACCCTGATTTAATACGCTATCATAAAGTCCCATTCCAGTTGACTTGTTGTTAAAATATTTATCTCCGTCTTTAGCTGATGTTGTTTCAGTATCTTCATTGACCGTTTCTGAATCTGTATTTTTTGTTGCAATCTTTTTTTCTATTGTAACTGCGTTAGGGTCAAATACGACATAATTAAAACCACTGTTATAACGACTATTGGTCATTATTGTTCCAACAGGATATTTAATGCCGTCAATTCCTGCACGAAGTAAAAAGAGTGATGTTTCTTTATCTGAATTAAAATATTTACTTGAAAGTAATTTATATACTTCCTCTCCATCTACATCATTAACAATATAATATTCTTTTATTCTTATCTGACCTTTCAATGAATCAATATTTAGAAAAGCCAGTTCACCAGTAGATTTATCCATTTTATCCTGCATTTTTTTCTGATATGAATTAAATGCATTATTATATGTTAGGAAAAATTCAATATTTTCTTTTGCTGCCTGTGCTGATATTTTTTCTCTCTGGCTTTTAGTAATTGGTTTATCCCATAATAACCAGTCGTATTGGTCTGGCGTTTTTCCTTTATGAAGTGTAACCATATATGTTATATTGCCCTTCTCACTATTCTCATATGCTTTTTTTAAATTCTCATATCTTTTTCTCAAATATGGCAATGCTTCAGCATAAGTGAGATTATCATGAAGAACATTCATTGAACTATGATAATTATTAGCAGTATTCACAAAATATTCATATTTATCATCTTCATAAACTCTGAAAAGTTCATTTGAATATTTTTTAGGGTTACTTATAAAGTTTTTAGTTGAATTAAGGTATGCTTGAATTAAAGTTAAATTAGTTCCATACTTCAAATCAGTTAACACATTCGCATAATTTCTGGCAACATCCTCTAAGTCTGTAAAATATAATCCCCAGCCAAATGCTTGTGCACCCTCGCCACTTCCTATTTTGCTTGCATCAAACTTATCGAAATCATATGGACTACCATGCCAAGCCTCTACACTTTCTTTAGTTATATCTGGATTGTTGGGATTATAGTCACCATTATTGCCTGTTACTGATTTTATTTGCTCTGGTTTAAAAGCCACCCAAGATTTACCGCCAGATATTACTTCTTCATCATCTGTTGTGATAGTTCCTTCATACATATTATCATAATATGCGCCATCGAAACCATGTCTCATTATGATTTCTTTTATTCTTCTATAAACATCTGCACCACTTTGTTCCCCTGTTATATCATCATCATTTATTGCATCATAAATATAATCCATATCTTCACTTGTTGGTGTAAACACAGGTTTTTCCTGTTTCTTTCCTTCAAGGAAATGAATGAATTCAAATGCATCATAATCATCACTGGTAAGGTCTGGCATTGGAAATGGATTTTGTATGCTCAGATATACAGGCAGCATATTTGCATTTTTGCCATATATATTATTAATATCGATTTTACTTGTGTGTATTAATCTGTCTTCAGCTTGTGATAATGTGCCAAAATGATAACCGAACACCCCCCTGTCGAATACATTAAAATCATTTCTTGTTCCATGATAAACAACCATTGGCGAACCATCTGGATTTACAACTTTCGAATTACCAAACCATTTCCAGAAATTGTCATTAAAATTATTATTTCCAGCATTTTCATTGACTTTTTCCGAACCTGTGTTTTTGGTTGGAATCTTTTTTTCTATTGTAACTGCGTTAGGGTCGAATATGACGTAATTAAAATCTTTTGTTTTATCTATCTCCATATAATTATTAATTCGATTTGCTGGAAATATAATACCATCTATACCAGCACGAAGTAAAAATAATGATGCTTCTTTTTTTGATTTAAAAAATACTCCTGCCAGACCATCATAAAGAGCATACCCAATTATTCCACTCTTAATGTCGTCATAATAATTTAAATCGATTTTATGTTGTAATTTATTTTTTTCTTCATCATTAAGGGTAGCCATTTTATCCTGCATTTTTTTAAGGTATGACTGATAGTAGTCATTATCCACAAGAAACAGTTCGATATTTTCTTTTTGTGCCTGATTGGTTATTTTAATTCTTTGTTCTGGTGTTATATAGGCATTCCATTTTAGCCAGTCATATTGGTCTGGTGTTTTTCCTTTATGCAGAGTTACCAGATATGTATAGCCGTCTTTACCGTAATGTCTGCCGATTTCCTCAGAATTTGTGAAATATATTCCCCAGCCATATACATCTCCGCCATCACCAGTTCCTATTTTATTTGCATCAAATTTATCAAAATCATATTGACTGCCATGCCAAGCCTGAACTTCATCATTTATTACATTGCTTATTACATTGTTTTCGGTTAAATTTATTGGTTTGGCACTGATGTTTTTATTCGAAAATACAAAATAATCTGTTTTGTCACCCTGTGGTAGTATAACTCCGTCATAACCCATATCCTGAAGTTGACCCAGACCATATTTTTCATATTCTTTCCATCCAGCAGGGTTGTTTATTGTTATATATCTGGTCATAATATATTTATTTCCCTGACCACCATGTTCACCCTTTTGAATTGAATCGATACTGTCTGTGAACCAGATTATGCCTTGTGCTGTTTTATTGAAATTAAATTTGCCGAATTTCTCATTTGTGCCATGATAAACTTTATATGTATTTTCGTTTAAATTGTTTTCATTAATCTTGGTGTTGACATTTGTTATTTTATTCCAATATTTTTTTAATTCATCCAGAGTATATATTTTAACTCCCGCAAATTCTTCTCCGAATTGTGCCCCAGTAAGGTCAATATATTTATCATCGACTTTTAAAACGTCATGATACATATTTTTTTCATCTCTCATTTCTGGATGTGCCTTGTCGAGACTAAATGACGGCAATTTTAATTCAATTATTTTAAGTCTTGAACTATCATAACCTGATTTTTGTAAATATGCTCCAAGTTCTTCCACCACATCGGTACAATTGCCTTTACTTAAATCACAAGAATATATAATATCTTTATATTTTACGTCAGAATAAAAAAATGTATTAAGGAAATTATTAATATCCGCAATTAAATCATTCCCGTTTGATTGATTTTCCCTTATTTCTCCCCTGTATTGTTTTCCTGCTTTGCTTACATATTTTTGAAATAATTCCAATAACGATTCAATTGTTTCGGCTTCTGGAGTATTGGGGTCGATTTGCCTTAATCTTATTTCCATATCACTTTGAAATGCAAGTAAATCTTCGTAACGTGAGGGATTAAAGAAACTTTTTCTTATTATTACTGCAATATCATTTGTGTTTTCAAAAAAATAATCAGGATTATTTGATGCTGCCTTTTTAACATAAGCAAGATAAAGGTTCATTCTTCTCATATCCCCCTCACCTTTATTTTTTGTTGGTTGAAAATATAAAATATTTGGTTTTACGTCATTAAGGAAGTTTTTAACAATCTCCACAATTGTAGCCATAATCCTATAAACTCTTCCTTTATTCGTAACTGCATGATATGTAGTTGTATAACCATAAACCTTAAATTCCACATCATATATGTCCTGATATTTTAATGCTGGTGATTGTGCTTTCAGTATTGAAACAACATAACCATCACCGTCTTCGGTTGTGAATTCATAAAACATATCATCATGCGCAGTATTTTCCTTATACTCGTATGGTTGAAGAGTTCCCTCACCGACTTCATTAAGATAGCTTTCGACTTCTTCGTTGATTATGTTTTTCAAAATTTTCATTATCTATCTAAGTCATCAATCTGGTCTATCATATTCTGATAGTAATCATAATCTCTATTATTTCTTACATTCATTTGTTTATTACGAAATTGATATTTAAGATTTTCTAAATCTTCTAAAGTATTAATATGATTAATATATTCAGCAAGGTCATTATATTTTTCGTCAGAAAGTATTTTATTTTTTATTTCATCACTTTTGCCAGTGAATGGAATAAAATCTGAAACTTTTAATTCCCAATTTTCTCTTTTAACATGATGATAACCCAAAGGTAACATTATTCGAGGGTTTTTAATTAGATATTGTATTCCGTATTCACCATAATAAATAATGCCAAACCTTGCGAGACTTTCAAATAAACCATTTCCAAACATTAAATATTGTGAACCCACCTCATTATCCACATTAAATTTTTCCTGAAGCCATTTTTTATGTTCTTCAGCAAATTCTTGTGTACGGTATTCAGGACTGAGATATTTAAACCATTCTCTAACATATTCATCCCAACCGCCAGTATATTGATTGTCTATTTGCTTTAATATGTCAGCATTATTACCAAGAACATCTTCTGCAATGCTTTTAATTAAAATCATTAGCCAATCTGGATGTTGAATTTCAAATTTAACAATGCAAAATTCTTCTTCACTAACATGCCTTTGTCCGTATCCAACTGCAGCGTTACCTGAACTATCATCAGTTAGGTTATAAAAAGCATAAACACCTACACCCTGCATGTCACGTGGTCCGACCTTAAACCCCGTGCGTTCAATGCTTTTAACATTTTTACAAGGTGTACAATGATAACCATAGAGTTTACCACCAGAAAATTCTTCTTTCAGATTTATAATTTCTTCTCTGATTATTTTTACTATGTTTTTCATTATTTATAAATACGGAGAAAATTATGTTAGTATTTATTAATGACATGAATATTAAACGAATTATTAAGGAAGAATTTGAAAATATTTTATCTGAGGGTTTATCCAAGATATTATATCATTACACACACATATCAAATTTATTCAGCATATTAAAAATGAATAAATTTGCAACTTCCAGCAATTTAGGTTCGGTTGCTGATGCTTGGAAGAGTGGTGGCAAGAATTTCTTTTTCTCGACTTCAAGAACAAAAGGAAAATCAGGATATGGCAGAAATCATGGTACTGTTGCAATTGTGTTGGATGGAGAAAAGTTAAATCAAAGATACAAGGGTTTTCCTACTGATTATTGGAACTGGTCAACCAAGCGAAGTGATTATAAGTCTGATAATGATTATATGGATGTGTTGAAATCAAAAGAACTTGAAGACAGGGTTGTAACAGATAAGCCATATATCGACAATGCAAAAGATTACATATTGGAAATTCACATTCAAACATCAAGTTATAGGAATTTTATTGATAAAGATGGGGTTCAGGAAGTATTGCGTTTAGCTGGTAACATTCCCGTATATTTTTATGATAACGAAAATGATTTCAGATTGCAGAATAAAGCTAAAGCAATACCGCCAGAAAATCTTAATGTTTTAGATAAAATAGAAAGACGTGATGAGAAAGACGAATTAGAAAGGTCAATATCTGATGTAAAATGGTTTTTCAAGAAAGTTGCGCCAGCAATTATCGGAAAAAATGATATGAATGACGGATTTAATGATGAGAGAGATGCTATTGAAAAAATATTAAAACAATGCTCTGAAGAATATAACTTTGCCCATCAATATGAAGACTTAATGGCTGAAATTAATAAAAAAGCAGAGGGTCTTGGACGTGGCTGGGGATATGTTGATGATGAATATTATGTAATGTCTGCAGAAATACATAATCATAGGGGTAATCCCGATAAATATATTAGGGAATTATTGAAATTGCTTATCAACGATATGAAAAAATGGCGTGTAAAAGATTTAAAGCAGTATTTCGTGAAAAAGTTTAATATGTACGTTCCAGCACGTTAATTATTTTCACGCTATTTGTGTCTAATTCTTCAATAAAATTAGGATAATTAATATGTGGCTGGACATATTTGCTGAACACATCGGCATATATGACTGGTTTTAGTGAATTATTATTTAAATCCTCTGGCGTTATGGGCATTCTGTTACCATTAATAAATTCAATCATTTCTTCATTCGTGGAAACATGACCGTTACTAAATGTCAATACTGGTATTTTTATTATAATTAATTTATCAAAAGGAATTGCTTTACTTGCATATCCATTATGACCGTCATATCGCATTCCATATTCATTATTTGAATATCCGTTGGTAGCTGTGTCAAAATCAACAGCAACAACAAACTTTCCATTTTTGGCATAGTCGCTATAATCGTCTGAAAACCAAATCACCTCGCCTATTTCACCATTGTCTTTTGGAATTAAACCTTTTTCATATACGCTTTGAATTAACTCTGGAACAGTTAGATTTAACTTTGAGCCAATGCGATGATATAATCTTACAATGCCTTTATCATCATAATAGCCTTCATTAATGAAAAGTTTTTTTACTTCTTCTTTTATTATTTGTTTAATTATTTTCATTCAATTTTTGCTTAAAAAATCCCCCCTAACAACCCCCCTCTGAAAATATCATATATACTACGTATATATGATATTTTTTTCCGAAGGGAAATCCAAATAAATTTTTTCAAATAATATTATTCAGGAAATATGAAAAATATAACATCAACATCTCCACCTCTGAAATTTTTGCTCATTATTACTCCGTCAACCTGATTAACTACATCTCGACTCAATCTTTCCCACTTAGTCATGCTTACTGGTCTTTGTTCCCCATATCTGGTTGGTATCAATGAAGTGGTGGATTGTATTGTTTTTTCAACTCCGTCAGCATCTAAAACATCATATGAATCAGTGTCCACACCAAATCTTCCCTTTTTAATGAAAACAATTGGATAATTAAAATACATTGAACCCTTATCATATCCTTCTGATTCCAAATATTTTTCTGCTGCATATATTGCATCAAAGCCATCTGGGTCTGATGAAGGAAAGTGTTTTGCATATGTTATTGTTTTATCTGCAATTTCATTAGCACCATCATAACCACGAAATACATCGCCAACTTTTTTTCCTAATATTGATTTAGCTGTATCATCACCCGCATCTTCTTGAGCCAAACCGAATTCAGGATTAATTGCTTCCATTATCCTGAAAAGTTTTTCCTTGCTCTCGTTAAGATTTAATTTCTTTGCCATTACAAATTTTTTTAATTTTAATATAATTTTTCGAAGCTGTATCTTCCTTTGCCAATAATATAAATTTCGCTTCCCCACATATCTTTAAATGCTTTAGCAATGCCTTCATCCCCGTCACTGCGGAATGCATCCTGAAGTACTTTAAGATGTATAGGTGCATATATATCTTTTATTTCTTGGTCGGTACTTATGTTTTGGGTTACAAAATTAGCAAGGTCTGGAATGGTATAAACTCTGCGCTGGTATTGCCCGATTTCTTCCTGCACAATTTTTTTAAATTCTTCTCTTGTCATAATATGTGATTTTGTATTATCTCTTTCTGCCTTCAAATCATTTATTGTTTGCTCAAAACGTTTAGGGTCTTCATTCTGCCTTATAACAGTACCATTATTAAATGCGATGTATCCATCACCCCTACCATGACCACAGCATGCATACTTAACATCTGGAAGATTAGCAATGCATGCGTCATGTCCCTCTGGTGTTGGAAGTTTTCCGCATTTAGCACAAGGTCTTTCTGGGTTTCCCATCACTTTTTCATCATTATCTTCATATCGCCAGTCAGAAGGTGGTTCTTTTAAATAGATGGGATGCCCACGCATATAAGTACTCATATATCCTTTCCCTTCCTTAATAACACCACCTGCTGTAAATATTTTTCCAATTGGTAATGCCATTGTTAATTGTTTTTTCTTTTTCTTAGCTTCAACTACAGGATTTTCATTTGGATACTGCACTTTCAATACATCTTTTGATGATGGTGCTGGATTATTTTGAACTGTATTGTATATAGCTTCGTATGCTCTAATATCTGGATTTTTATATTTTTCTTTTCCATATACTTTGAAACCTTCTCCTTGAAATTTTAATATTGCTCTTGGGTTCAACACAACAAGTTCTTCTTCTGATGCCCATGATGTCCAATCGCCTATTTTAACAGCATCCACCTGTTTTAGCCAGAGGTCAATAAGAATATCTTCAATCTCATTTGCATCCTGAATGTGTGGCATTTCTTCTACTTTTGCACCCTTACGAAGCAATACTGGATATACTGAACCATAATAAGCTAAACCACTAAAACCACTTGCTGTATTTTTATTTTTTGATAGGCTTATTGAATGAAGTATATCACCATAGCCACTGCCACCTTCAACACCTTTTTTTGTGAAATTAAATCCTGCCTGTAAACCACCAGAAACACCACCGCCACTTCCATGCCAGTAAACATTATCCATGATTTCCTGTGGACTGCTAAATCTTTTCAATTCATCATATGCTCTTCTGGATATTGTTGTAAATAAATCAGACTTGCTTGTTAATGATGGATTGTTTTTAATCCTTCTGACTATTTTATCAAAGGTTAATTCACCTCTATGTTTACCATATGAGGCATGATATCTATTTTCCAGCATTGAATCTGTTCTTTCTTCAAAATCCTTTCTCACAAGTAAGAAATTATATTTATCGTCATCAGCTACTTCATAGTCACGTGGCGGATTACGTTTAAGATATTGCATGAATATGTTATATTTTTGTTCACCAAAATCAAGGAATGCTAAAATATCTGGGTCTTCAACATCAATAAACGAATTAATAATTTCAACATATGTTGCAAAAATCTTATAAATGTTTGTTGCACCAGAATATGTCGATATTTTATTCGCTGGTAAATCACCTTTGCTTACATCAATTTTAACCACCCATTCGTTATATTCAATTAATTGAGAAGATTTAAACTTGATGGTATGTTTTATATTTTCTTCAGTTATAAAATGAAATTGACCATAGCCATAAAACAGGTTATTTAATTCATCATAAATTCTGTAAGGTTTAATATTAGCTTCACCAACTTCGGTGAGTGATTGCGGTGCATCCCACGGACCGTAATTGCCCGTTGCGAATCGTTTATTTATTGCTTCTTCAAAGCCATATTTTGCTTCAACCTTTGGATTAAGTTTTGAATAATATAGTTCTTTGCTGGTTTTAATTCCAGTTGTCGGGTCATACACTTCGTTATCGGTTTCAATCCAAGCATGATTTAATGTGCCATTTCTGCTTGTCACAACTCCATGTATAATAAATGCATTGGGGATATCATTATTAAGCAGATAATCCTGAACATTTTTATAGCAATCACCAGTTTCACCCTTTTCAATTGGCATTGTTTCGCCTGTTTCGGTCACAAGAGAAACGTTGGTTTCAAGTGGATAGAAATTTTCAGCTTCTTCTTGAATATTTTTTTGTGTGTTGACTGGTAAAACATCTTTATCGAGAACATTATTTTCAGTACCCCCGACTTTCCACTTAATATCAAACACATATTTACTACCTTCTGCCCAATGAGGGTCAGTTCGACCCATAACATTATGCCATTGATGTAACATTGGTTCAACAGGTTTTCTATTTATTATTCTACCTTTTGTACCCTTCGGAATTCTTGGTACTGTTGATAATTCTCTTGTTTGCTGACCAGTAGAAGTATCGTAAGTATATTTCCATTCATATTTGTCTTCTATTCTTCTAACACTTGAACCAATTTCAAAATCGTCTGAAAGTGTATTATCAATTTGGTATATTCTGCTGGGGTCAAATACAACAATTTGGTCTCCATCAAGAACTTTATAAATTGTTTTTCCTTTAAACCAAACAGCGTCATAATTCTTTTTAAGGTTTTCCGTGAGTTTTAGTGTGGCATCAATTCTACCTTGTTGACCCTGTTTCGCAAGTTCTGGGTCATAGCCATTTTTAATCCACCATTCCATCATTGTGTTTTGCGATGCAAAGTTAATTGTTGCAAGTCTTGGTATGTCAAGATAATATGTTTTCAAACCTCTTTCAGAATCAACATTAAATCTTTTTGCAATTGTTTTTACTGTTGTGAAATAAATACCATAACCTAAATGATGAATTGGTGGTGGTGCACCTTGTGCATATGAACGTTCCCCGGGATAACCGTGACGGATATTCCCCCCCCTATCTGCACCAATAAACACTTTAAAACCATCTTTTTCAATTTCTTGACGGTTTTCTTCGGTTGTGCCGTGATAAACGGGACCGAACATCTGACGGTCAACGGCAGTTTGTAAGGAAATTTTATTTAGTTGTTCACTAAGGTTTTGTAATTCTTCCCTTATTATTTGTTTAATGTCCTTCATTTGATATAAATACGGACAAGGAAGTGTTAAGATAGATATTTTGCAATAGTTATCTAAATTCGGTACTTTACGCAAAATATCACTTTAGTAAATTTTCTATGAAAGTATTGTTAAGTGATAATAAAGTGAAAAATTTACTTAACCATTTTAATGTAATTATCACAATAAGGATTTGTGCAAACGTAATAATCTGGTTTTGGATGCTCTTCCATTTTTTTACCGCAGCAACTACAAGTGTTTTTCCGCCCCTCACGCTGAACCAGATTCAAAGCAGCATGTCCAATATCACCACTAAACCACATTGCAAGTCTTTCCACAGCATTATCAACACCAGCAATTTTATTCTGCTCGTCAACATAAAGTTCTTTTTCCAATATTCCTTTAATAACATTTTTCATGGCTCAGATTGTGTTTGGATTTCTTTTAATGTGTATTGGTTTTTGTTCACCAGTTGTTACTGATGTGCCTTTCAAATCTTCTACTGTTATTATTGGCACATCACCCAAAGTTGCTCTTGCACACATATTATGATAATTCATTTCATCGGCAATACTTTGCAAGTCTATTGGCGGTTCTTTTATTTTTATTGGCTTGTCAATATCTTCAGTTATTTCATGTGGATATCTTTCATCACGAATTGTTACGGTTGCTCCGCATTCATTACAGATGTGTTCCCAATAAGAATGAAATGTTTCTGACATTGCAGTTCCTGTTGCAATCAGTAAACCCTTTTTGCATTTATCACAGACCTTATCAATTCGATATGTCTGAACTTTGGTTTTGAGTAGTGTCATGACATTATAGTTATTCTGCTTGTATAAATCGTTTCAAATCAATAAAAACGCTGTGCTTGTGATAGAAGCCGTCACGATGTTCTTCTCTTCCATACCATTCACTCCACCAATTTTCGAATCTCATTTGTAAGTCTGCAGTTGCATAATCAACATCTTTTGGTAGATTATGACAAAATGCTTTGAATGCCAACTCTTTTGCAGTTGTCATTGGTTTTTTTAATTCAGGGTAATTATTTTCTTCTGTTGCCATAAATATTTTATTTTTTTATGTTTCATTTTTGCATATTTAATTTCGCTTTTGGTTGATTCTCCGATATATCCGTTTGGATTAATCACGAAAATTTCATCAGCCAAATCAATTTTTCTTTTATGCATATCGTCAAGCATTTCTTTCGTTCCCTCTTCCCAAACCTCATTATCACCTGAATGCCCAAAAAGTCCAACGCTGATAACAATATTACCTTCCAATGTTAAGCGTTTTTGTTCAGCAAAAAATTCATCTTTGAATCTTGTGCTGCCACACAATGTTATTATTTTATATCCACCAATCATATATAATATTTTCCAAATTTCCACATAAACTGACAAATATAAACTTGACCACCATTACTTTCATAAGCACAGGTTCTTATACCTCTTATATCAAGTATTTCTTTAACCATTGGTTTATTGTTATGGTCTTTGACAGTTACGTGATTATAGTTAATTAATTTAAAAAGAAATACAACAATAGAAACCAACCAACGTCTTATTATAGATTGTTCGATTTCATTTCGTTGAAGTTTACCATCAACCCAAATGTAGTTATATTTTTTAACTTTTAACTTCATTTAGTTTTTCTTGTTGTAATATCTTTTATATTTTACTTTTCCACATTTGGAACATTTCCATTTGCTTTTGGGTTTATCGCCATCATAAA
>ERZ1645192.3689-NODE-3689-length-12359-cov-13.428153_pt1 | contig 12359 bp, 11 predicted proteins | sample MGYA00575354_ERZ1645192 | MGnify/ENA primary metagenome ERZ1645192 (study PRJEB40844, sample SAMN11349763) | freshwater sediment metagenome | isolation source: river sediment | host: Sediment | place: India: Faizupur Khadar , New Delhi | collected 2017-02-21 ... | reverse complement strand
CAGCGCATGGCGCAGGACATCCGCCAGTTCATCGCCAACTGGCTGCCCGCCTACCTGCGCGACAACCGCAGCTACCTGACGGTGGCGATCGGCTGTACCGGCGGCCAGCATCGCTCGGTGTATCTCGCCGAATGGCTGGCCGAGCATTTTCGTGATCAGCTCGAAGTCATCGTGCGCCATCGCTCTGCGGCGCGGCGCGCGGCAGATCGTGCGGCGGGCAGTCACGAGTCCGGGGGTGGAACGGCGCAGTGAGGCTCGATGTTGCCCAATGGCGGGCCCTGCTGCGTCCGGGCGACGTCGTCGTGGTCGTGCTCGGCCTGGTGGTGTGCGCGTATGCGGTGCTGAGCCTGTGGCAGGGCGGCGCGCCCGACGGCGCGGTGGTGCGCGCCGGGGGGCGGGTGGTGGCCGAGGTCGATCTCACCCGCGAGCGCCTGATCGAGGTGCCCGGCCCGCTCGGTGTGTCGGTGATCGAGATCCGCCCCGGGCGGGCGCGCGTCGCTTCCGACCCCGGGCCGCGGCAGTATTGCGTGCGCCAGGGCTGGCTGACGCAGGCCGGCGCGGTGGCGATCTGCGCGCCCAACCAGGTCAGCCTCAGCCTCACCGGCCGCGCTGCGGACTATGACTCCCTCAACTATTGAACTGACGCCCACCAGCGAGGACCGCCGCATCGCCCGCCATGCGGCGGCGGCGATCGTGCTGACCGTGGCCGAGGCGGCGATCCCGCTGCCGCTGCCCGGCGTCAAGCCAGGGCTCGCCAACATCGTGACCCTGGTGGTGCTGGCGCGCTGGGGCTGGCGCGAGGCGGTGTGGGTGTCGCTGCTGCGCGTGCTCGCCGGCAGCCTGCTGCTCGGCCAGTTCCTGGCGCCGGGCTTCTTCCTCAGTCTGTCGGGCGCGCTCGCCAGCCTGCTGGTGCTCGGGTTGGCGATGCACCTGCCGGGGCGCTGGTTCGGGCCGGTGAGCCACAGCATCCTCGCCGCGTTCGCGCACATCGGTGCGCAACTGGTGGTGGCGCGGCTGTGGCTGGTGCCACATGACGGGGTGTTCTACCTGCTGCCGGTGTTCGCCCTGGCGGCGGTGGTGTTCGGGCTGGTGAATGGCCTCGTCGCGGCGAAGCTGCTGGCCGAGTTGCCGCCGCCTGCGGCTGGCCCCGCGTCAGCGAATCGGGCCGGGCAATCGCCGGCCGAAGCGGATTCTCCGGAACGCTGACCGCCTGCCGCCGTCCAATCCGGCACTGCGGGCGAGGCACGCCGCCCGCGCGACGTACGGAGGACACATGCGCGGATCCTGGTGGACATGGCTGAGTGCCGTCGTGGCGATCATCCTCGGTCTGGTTTTCGGCTGGGTGGCGGGCATGGGGGTGGTGCACGCTGCTCACGCGGCGGCTACGCCCCCGGTGACGGTCGCGGATGCCGGCCCGCTCGGGCCATGTGCCGGCGATTCGATGCCAGCAACGGCCGGGCACCCGTGAATGTGCTTGCGCGGGCGACGACATTACGCGCCGCCCGCACGGACTCAGGCGCGGTGCTGGGCGAACCAGGCTAGCAAGCGTTTCCAGCCGTCTTCGGCTTCGTCCTTGCGATAGCTCGGACGGTAATCGGCGTGGAAGGCGTGCGGCGCGTCCGGATAGACGTGGATCGTGCTGCGGCTGCCGGCCTTCTCCAGTGCTTCGCGCATCATGTCCACATCGGTCAGCGGAATGCCCTGATCCTGCCCGCCGTAGAGGCCGAGCACCGGGGCATGGAGGGCGTCGGCGACGTCCACCGGGTGCCTGGGCGTCAGCTCGGACGGCGCGCCATCGACGCGGCCATACCAGGCCACGCCGCTCTTGAGCTTCGGGTTGTGCGCGGCATACAGCCAGGTGATGCGACCGCCCCAGCAGAAGCCGGTGATCGCGAGCGAGTCCGCGTCGCCACCCTGGCCCGTCGCCCAGGCGGCGCAGGCATCGAGGTCGGCCATCACCTGGGCGTCCGGCACCCTGGAGACGATGTTCTGGAGGATCTCGCCCACGTTGGCGATCGTGCGTGGGTCGCCCTGGCGGAAGAAGAGCTCGGGCGCGATCGCCAGGTAGCCCTGGTGCGCGAGACGACGGCAGACGTCGCGGATGTGCTCGTGCACACCGAATATCTCCTGCACCACCAGCACCACCGGCAGCTTGGCGCCGCTGGCGGGGCGGGCGAAATACACCGGCAGGCTGCCGCCCTCGACCGCAATGCTGGCGTCGCCGGTGCTCAGGCCGGTGGCGTCGGTGCTGACCGCGGTGCTGGCCTGTACCGGTTGCACGGCGAGCGCAAAGCCTGCGGCGGCAAGGGTGGTGACGAAGCCGCGGCGGTCGAGGCGGGCGGCGGGGAGCAGGCTGTCGAACTGCTGGTGGTCGGTTTCGGCGTCCGTGGTCTTCATCGTTCTGGTCTCCTCTGTGGGGATCGGTGCAGTCGTTGCAGGTCGCGTCGCGAGCAGCGTGATCGGCACGCGTGCCGCTCGTGCGAGACCGTCATTCGCGTCAAGGGGTTCCGCATGGCGCGCGATAAAGTAACATCGCGCTACCGCTAATCCCCGCTTTGGGTCGTCGATGCGTCTTGCGCCGATCATTCTCGTCGAGCTGCCTGCGACGTCCGCCTGCCGGACGCCGCTGTCGCGCGCGCGCACCCGCGGCCATGCGTGGATTGGCTGCGCAGCGCTGGCGCAGGCGGTTGACCGCGGTGCCGGCGTCCGGCCGGGGTGCATCCCATGAACAACGACCTGACCGTGCTGCGCGTGCTTTACGTCGAGGACAACCCGGCCGATGCCGAACTCGCGCAGCGGGTGCTGGCGCGCGTGGCACCGTGGATCGATCTCGACATCGCCAGCACGATTGCCGAGGCGAAGGCGACACTGCAGCAGGCCGAACTTCCGGATGTGCTCGCCACCGATCTGCACCTGGCCGATGGCAGCGGGATCGAACTCGTGAGCTGGCTGCGCACCTGCGGCCTGGCGCTCCCGGTGGTAGTGCTCACCGCTTCGGGCAACCACCAGTCCGCGCTGACCGCCCTGCGTGCGGGCGCCGACGATTACCTGACCAAGCATGGCGATTACCTCCAGCGCCTGCCGCGCATCCTGCGCGAAGCGCGCGAGCGCAGGCTGCGGCGCAAGGCGTTCATGGGGGCGAGCGTGCGCGTGCTGTTCGTCGATGCGGACGACGCCGAGATCGCCAGGGTGCGGGATTGCCTGGCGCGCAGCACGCCCAACATCCAGGTCGAGGTCGCACACACGATCGCCGAGGCGCTCGCCTTCCTGCCCGCAGACGCGGCGCCGGCGGTCGATCTGCTGCTGATCTCGCAGGCCTTGCCCGACGGCGACGGGCTCGAGCTCGCCCACGTCCTGCGTGTGGAGCGCGGCATTGGCCTGCCGGTGGTCCTGCTCGCCGATCAGCGCAGCGAGGCGCTGATCGTGCGCGCGGCGCACGAAGGCGTGGACGACTATCTCGTCCGTCACGACGCCTACCTCCACGAGCTTCCCGCCACCCTGGAGAAGGTCCACCGCCAGGCGGTGATTGCCCGCGAGCGTGTGCAGTTGCGCATGACCACCGAGCGCCTCGAGCGCCTGCTCGCGACCGGCTCCACCGTGCTGTACGGCCTGCGCATGGCGGGCGAGGCGCTGGTGGCGACCTGGGTCAGCGACAACATCGAGCGCCTGACGGGCTACACCGCGGCCGAGACCATGACGCCGGGCTGGTGGGCCGCGAACCTGGATCCGGCGATGCGCGACGACGTGCTCGCGCATTCGGCGCGCCTGATCGCGGATGGCCAGTTGAGCCACGAGTATCGCTTCCGCTGCCGCGACGGCCGCATGATCTGGGTGCGCGACGAATTGCGCGTGGTGCCGAGGCGCGCCGCCGAGGCGCTGGAGGTGGCGGGGGCGTGGACCGACATCACCGCCAACCGGCGCGCGGAGCAACTGCGTTCCGCGCGTGCCGCCGTGCTCGACGGCGTGGTCGCCAGCCAGCCGCTGCCCGCCATCCTCGCGCTCATCGCCCGCAGCCTCGAGGACCTGGTGCCGGAGATGCGCGTGTCGATCCTGCTGCTCGATGCGCGCAGCGGGCGGCTGCATGTCGGGGCCGCGCCCAGGTTGCCGGATTTCTACAACGCCGCGGTCGAGGGCCTGGAGATCGGCGAGGGCCGCGGCTCGTGCGGCACCGCCGCGTTCCGTGGCGGGCGGGTGATCGTCGAGGACATCGCCAGGCATCCATACTGGCAGGGCTTTCGCGAGGTGACCGCGCGCGCCGGCTTGCGGGCGTGCTGGTCGGTGCCGTTCAAGGACACCCGGGGCCAGGTCCTGGGTACCTTCGCGAGTTACCACGCCACGCCCCACACGCCCGACCAGGACGAGCTCGATCTGGTCGAGGAGTTTGCCCGCATCACCGCGCTCGCGGTGCAGAAGGTGCGCGCCGAGGCGGCGCTGCGGCAGTCGTCGGCGGTGTTCGAGAGCACGCGCGACGGGGTGGTGATCACCACGCTCGAGCCGCGCATCGTCGCGGTCAATCCGGCCTACAGCGAGATCACGGGTTACGGCGCCGACGAAGTGATCGGCCGCAATCCCGGCCTGTTGCGTTCGGGACGCCACGATCGTGCCTTCTATCAGGCGATGTGGGCCAGCCTGAAGACGCTGGGCTACTGGCAGGGCGAGGTGTGGAACCGGCGCGCGAACGGCGAGGTGTATCCGCAGTGGCTCACGCTCAGCACGGTGCGCGACGAGCGCGGTGAGCCGAGCCATTACGTCGGGGTGTTCACCGACCTCACCCAGCTAAAGCGCTCGGAGCAGCAGCTCGAGCATCTGACGCACTACGACCCGCTGACCGACCTGCCTAACCGGCTGCTGGTGCAGTCGCGGCTGGAACATGCGATCGAGCAGGCGCGCCGCCACCGCAGCAGGGTCGGCGTGCTGTTCATCGATCTCGACCGCTTCAAGAACGTCAACGACAGCCTGGGGCACCCCGCGGGCGACGAGCTGATCCAGGCGGTCTCGGCCCGCCTGCGCGGCGGCCTGCGCGACGAGGACACGCTCGCGCGCCTGGGCGGGGACGAGTTTCTGGTCGTGATCGAGGACCTCGAGTCTGCCGACGCGGCCGCCAGCGTCGCCAGCAAGCTCACGCAACGGGTGCAGCAGCCCTTCTGCGTTGCCGACGGGCAGGAGGTGATCGTCAGCGCGAGCATCGGCATCAGCCTGTACCCGGACGACGGCGACACCGCAACGGGGCTCATCCAGCACGCCGATGCGGCGCTGTACCAGGCCAAGGCGCGCGGTCGCGACAGCTTCTGCTTCTATTCCAGCGCGCTCACGGCCGCAGTCAGCGAGCGCATGCAGATCGAGATGGGGCTGCGCCGGGCGCTGGAGCGCGGCGAGTTGCAGATCCACTACCAGCCGCTGGTGAGCCTGGAAGGCGGTCCGGTGGGCGCCGAGGCCTTGCTGCGCTGGCAGCCGCCGGGCGAAGGGCTGGTGCGTCCAGACCGCTTCATCCCGCTCGCGGAGGAGACCGGCCTGATCGTGCCGATCGGCGCCTGGGTGCTGCGCGAGGCATGCCGCCAGGCGCGGGCCTGGCTGGACGCGGGGCTGGATTTCGGGGTGGTCTCGGTGAACCTGTCGGTGCGCCAGTTCCACGAGCGTGAACTGGTCGAGCTGGTCGCCGACGTGCTGCGCGAGACGGGGCTGCCTGCGGATCGCCTGGAACTCGAGATCACCGAGTCGGCGCTGATGGACGATGTCGAGCAGGCGGTGCGCACGCTGAACACGCTGCGCGCGCTCGGGGTGGCGCTGGCGGTGGACGATTTCGGGACGGGCTACTCGTCGCTGTCCTACCTGAAGCGTTTTCCGATCGGCAAGCTGAAGGTGGACCAGAGCTTCGTGCGCGGCATCGCCAGCGACGACAGCGACCGCGCGATCGTCACGGCGACGATCGCCATGGCGCGCAGTCTGGGTTTCACGACCACGGCAGAGGGGGTGGAAACCGAGGCGCAGCTCGCCATCCTGCGTGCGCTCGGTTGCAGTGCGTACCAGGGCTACCTGTTCAGCCGCCCCGTGGATTCAAGGTCCTTCTCCCGTCTGCCGTGCTTTGGCAGGGGGGCATGAGGCCGGATGAGCCCCGCATTCAGCGGAGATTGGTGGCGATCCCCGCCTTCAGCGGAGATCGGTGCCGATCAATGTGGATCGCGAGGATCAGCGGCGACGCGGGGGCGGCGCGGCAGCGGCGCCAGCCGGGCGACCCGGCAGGTGGCGGAAGGTGATCCGGCCCTTGCTCAGGTCGTAGGGCGACATCTCGAGCGAGACGTTGTCGCCGGCGATGATGCGGATGTGGTGCTTGCGCATCTTGCCGCCCGAGTAGGCGATCAGGTTGTGTCCGTTGTCCAGCGTCACGCGGTAGCGGCCGTCGGGCAGCACCTCGGTGACGGATCCATGCATTTCGATGAGTTCTTCCTTGGCCATGTTCGGGCTCCTTGTCGTTGTGCCGGTGCCGACTTGTGCACGACACCGGTTGGGCTCGCTCCACTGCATGCTTGAGGCTGGCGTACGCCCTGTAATGGCGCAGCGTGGGCCGGAATCAAGCGGCACGTCGTGGGCGGGCCGGTCTGGGGTGTTGCGGTGACATGCCTGCAGTTGAATGCACGGCACGGGCAGCGAAGGCGAGAAGTTGGAGCGTACGCGGGGCGCTCGGGATCGCTGCCGGATAGGGTGAAGATGCGGTGAAGTCACTGCACGTATTGTGCAGCGCCCCCGGATTGAACGCGTACATTCCGATCCGGGAAAATGCTCGCCGAGGACTATACCCGATTTCCCTGTTCGGGTCCATGCGTGCATTTGTACACGGCGCGCATGCGGTCGCCGGCGAGCATGCCGGGCGCTTTGGATAGACTCGCAGTCCATGCACCGTCGCGCCTTTCTCCTTCGTCTCGCCGCGCTCGTCGCAGGCTCTGCCGCGGCGAGCGGGTGCACGTCCGGCGGTCAGATGGCGGTGGGCATTCACCCCTGGCCCGGCTACGAACCGCTTCTGCTGGCGCGCGCCTTCGGCTGGCTTCCGGACGGCGTGCGCTTGCGGGAGGGGCAGACTGCGGGTGATTCGGTGGCTGCGCTGCAGGCCGGCGAGCTCGATGCCGCCACCTTGACGCTGGATGAAGCGCTGGCGGTGCGGGCGAGCGGCATCGCGCTCACCATCGTGCTCGTCTTCGACAGCTCGGTGGGCGCCGACATGGTCATGGCGCGGCCGTCGATCCGGGCGCTGGCCGACATCGCCGGGCGCCGGGTGGCGGTCGAGCGCGGCGCGGTCGGCGAGGTCGTGCTGCAGAAGTTGCTCGAAGCGGCCGGACTCGATGAGGCCGCGGTCACCGTGCTCGACATCGCGCCGGATCGCCAGCTCGACGCCTGGCGCGCGGGCGAGATCGACGTCGCCATCGGCTACGAGCCCTTCAGCAGCCTGCTCGGACGCGAGGGCGCGCGCCGGCTGTTCGATAGCCGCCAGTTTCCGGGCCTCATCTTCGATGTGCTCGCGGTGCGCCGCGACCGGCTGGCGGCGCACCGTGCGCAGGTCGAGGCCTTGCTGGCCGGGCACTTCCGGGCGCTCGCCCATCTGCGCGTCAATCGTGAGGATGGCCTGCGTCGCATCGCCGCGTGGCGTGGCCTGAGCTTCGACGAGGCCGAGCGCAGCTACGCGGGGCTCAACCTGCCCGACGTGGCGGGCAACCGCAGCTATCTCGACACCAGCGGGGCGCGCGGCATCCTGCGCGCGGCGCGCGACCTCAACGCGCTGATGTTGCGCGCAGGGCGCATCAAGGTGGCCGACGATCTGGTCGGCCTGATCGATCCGGGCTTCCTGCCGCACAACGGGGGTGTGCCGTGAGTGCGCTGTTTCGGGCGGTGCTCGTCGTCCTCGTACTGTTCGGCTCTGCCGCACACGCGGCGGATCGTCTGACGCTCGGCGTGTTCGCCTTCCGCCCCAAGCCGATCATGATCGAGCGCTACCAGCCGCTTGCCGACTACCTGTCGGAGAAGCTCGGCGGCACCCCCGTCGAGCTCGCGGTGCTCGAGCAGGCCGAGCTCGACGAGGCCGTCGCCGCCCATCGCGTCGATCTGGTCATGACCAATCCCAGCCACTACCTCGAGCTGCGCAGCCACAACAGCCTGTCGGGCGCGCTGGCCACCCTGGTGTCGAGCGAGGGCGGGCAGGCGGTGAGCAGCCTTGGCGGCTGCATCATCGTGCGCGCCGGGCGGGGCGACATCACCGGCTTGCGCGACCTCAGGGGGCGGCGGGTCGCAATCTCCGGGCCGCGCTTCCTGGGCGGCTACCAGGCGCAGGCCTTCGAGCTGATGCAGGTCGGCGTGCGTGTGCCGGATCAGCTCGATCTGGTGGTCGTCGGGCGCCACGACGCCGTGGTCGAGGCGGTGCTGGAAGGGCGGGCCGACGCCGGCTTCATCCGCACCGGCATCATCGAGAGCCTGGTGGCCGAGGGGCGACTGGATGCGTCGCAGCTCGTGGTGCTGAACCCGCAGGCGCTCGCGGGCTATCCGTTCGCGGTGTCGACGCGGCTTTATCCCGAGTGGCCGTTCGTCGCCCTGCCGCATGTCGATCGACCCACGGTGCGACGCGTCTCGGCGGCGCTGCTCGGGCTGGAGGCGTCTCATCCCGCTGCGCGTGCAGCCGGGATCGCGGGCTTCTCGCCGCCGCTGGACTACCTGCCGGTGGAGACCATGGCGCGAACCCTGCGTCTGCCGCCTTTCGATCACGCGCCGCCGTTTTCCTGGCGCGACGTGTGGAGCCGGTACGCCGATTTCATCGTCGCCCTCGGTGTCGTGTCGGCCTTGGTGGTTGGCCTGCTGGTCGTGCTGTCACGCCGCAATCGGCAGCTCGCGCACTCGGTCGCGGCGCTGGTCGAGGCGCAGCGCGCGCTCCAGCACATCGCCTGGCACGACGCCCTGACCGGCCTGCCGAACCGGACGCTGCTCGCCGACCGGCTGCGCCAGGACATGCGGCGGGTGCGGCGCAATGACGAGTTCCTCGCGCTCGCCTACATCGATCTGGATGGTTTCAAGGCGATCAACGACACCCATGGCCACGAGGTCGGTGACCGGCTGCTGGTCGAGATCGCGCGCCGGATGCGCGCCGCGTTGCGCGATGTGGACACGGTCGCGCGGCTGGGTGGCGACGAGTTCGCCGCCATCTTCACCGATCTCGCCGCGGCATCGGCCAGCGAGCCCCTGATCGAGCGCCTGCTGGGCGCGATTGCTGCGCCGGTCGTCATCGACGGGCTGGGCCTGCAGGTGTCGGGCAGCATCGGCGTGAGCTATTTCCCGCAGCAGGGCGACCTGGAGGCGGAGCAGTTGCTGCGCCAGGCCGATCACGCGATGTACGCGGCCAAGCTCTCGGGCCGCAACCGCTGCTGCGTGTTTGTGGGCGAAGGGGACGAAGGGGACGAACGGGGCGGGGCTGCCGATGCGCGCCCGCGTCCGTCAACGGCGGCGTAGCAGCAGCCGATCCAGGCGGTTCGCGAAGGCCTGTCGGTCCGCGGCGCCGAATGCCGCCGGCCCGCCGGTGTCCACGCCCGTGTTGCGCAGCGTGTCCATGAAGTTGCGCATGTCGAGCAACTCACGGATGTTCTCCTTGCCATAGAGCTCGCCGCGCGGCGACAGGGCGTGGGCGCCGCGGGCGACCACATCGGCGGCGAGCGGGATGTCGGCAGTAACCACCAGGTCGCCCGTCGCGACGTGCGCGGCGATGTACTTGTCGGCCTCGTCGAAGCCGCCCGGCACCTGGATCATGCGGATGAGGGTCGAGGGCGGCGTGCGCAGGAACTGGTTGGCGACCAGGGTCAGCGGGCGTCCGGTGCGCTCTGCGGCGCGGAACAGGATGTCCTTGATGACCACCGGGCAGGCGTCGGCATCGACCCAGATGTGCATGGCGGGGCCTCCTGGTGCGGTGGTGTGGGCGGGCTCGGCGCCGCGAGGCGGGAAGCGCCGTCGAGCGGGCGGCTTCCCGCCTGAAAACGAAAATGCCCCAGCCGAAGCTGAGGCATTCCCGTGTTTTCTTGGTAGGCCGTGCGGGATTCGAACCTGCGACCAACGGATTAAAAGTCCGCTGCTCTACCAGCTGAGCTAACGACCCGAAAAACGAGGCCGAACTATAGACGGTCCTTGAGGTCGGCGTCAAGTGGGAAGCGAACGTCTGTCGGGAAGCGAGCGCCCATGTTGAAGCGCCGCGCCGCGTCAGGCTTCGCGCATCAGCAGCCAGTACTGGATCTTCATCGTGACCGCCGAGCCGGCGATGATCGCGGCGGTGGTCAGGATCGAGCCCACGGCCAGCGTCGACAGTCCGGTGACGCCCTGGCCGATGGTGCAACCGAGCGCGGTCACGCCGCCAAAGCCCATCAGCAGGCCACCGATCATGTGGCGGACGAGATCGCCGGTGTCGCGGAAACTCTCGATGCGAAAGCCGCGGCTGAGCAGCGCGTGGCTCGCCGCGCCGACGATGACCCCGAGTGCGCTGGCGATGCCGAAGGTGACGATGCGGCTCTTGTCGCTCCACATCAGCAGCAACTCGAGCGTGTACGCGACCGGGGCGACGAAGGTCAGGGATTCCGCTCGGCCGCTGTTGGTGGCGATGAAGGCTTCCTCGAGCGTTTCGGGATGCTCGGCCACGTAGCCGATGTGTCCGGAGACGTACCAGCCGGCCACGACCGTGGCGCCGACCACGATGCCACCGAGCAGCACGTCGGCGCGCCAGGCCTCGCGGCTGGCCAGCGACCACAGCAGCAGTCCGCCGCCGATCACCGCGGTGGCGAGCAGCAGCGCGCTGGCGGGCTCGAGGCCGGCGGCGGCGAGGAAGGCGGGGATGTCCTGACCGTGGGGCAGTTCGGTGGCGAACGGCTCGATGAAGCTGACCCGCCACACGCCGAACAGGCCGCGGATCGTCATGTAGGCGCCGATCGCCAGGAACACGAAGACCACGATCGACTTGAGGTTGCCGCCGCCGATGCGGATCAGGGTCTTGCTGCCGCAGCCCGAGGCCAGGGTCATGCCGATGCCGAAGCAGGCGCCGCCGATGAGGTGGCCGAGCCAGTTCAGCCGGCTGCCGGTGTACAGCGTCTTCGATGCGTCGAACAGCCCCAGCCACTGCAGCGCGCCGGTGCCGAGGATGGCGATCGCGATGGCGAGCGCCCACATCCGCATGCGGTTCCAGTCGCCCATGTTCACGATGTCGGACACCGCGCCCATGGTGCAGAAGTTGGTGCGGTGGGCAACCAGGCCGAACAGCGCGCCGATGGCGAACGCGAGCCAGACGATGGTCGAGGTGGAGACCAGGGTTTCTTCCATGATGCGGACCGGAGAGCGGCGGGAGCCGGGAGTTTAAGGGAAAGGCCGCGGCCGCCGTCAGGCGGTGCGCGCGCGGTAGGGGGTCGGGTCGGCGATGCCGGCGGCGGCAAATCCCGCCGCACGCAGGCGGCAGGCCTCGCAGCCGCCGCAGGCGCGGCCCTCGTCGTCGGCCTGGTAGCAGGTGATGGTGATGCCGTAATCCACGCCCAGCGCCACGCCGCGGCGGATGATGTCGGCCTTGGAGAGGTCGATCAGCGGGGCATGGATGCGCAGCCGGGCGCCTTCGACACCGGCCTTGGTGGCGAGGTTGGCCATGTGCTCGAAGGCCGCGATGAAGGCGGGCCGGCAGTCGGGATAGCCGGAATAATCGACCGCATTGACGCCGACGAAGATGTCGTTGGCGCCGAGGACCTCGGCCCAGGCGAGCGCGATTGACAGCATCACCGTGTTGCGTGCCGGCACGTAGGTCACCGGAATGCCGCCCGCGTCCTCGTCCATCGGCACCGCGATGCCCGGATCGGTGAGCGCCGAGCCGCCGAACTGGCCGAGGTTGACGCTGGCGGTGCGGTGCTCCCTGGCGCCCAGCGCGGCGGCGACGCGGCGTGACGCGTCGAGCTCGGCGGCGTGGCGCTGGCCGTAGGCGACCGACAGCGCGTAGGTTTCAAAGCCCAGGTCGCGCGCGATGGCGAGGCAGGTTGCGGAGTCGAGTCCGCCCGAGAGCAAAACGACGGCGCGGGGTGGGTTGTTCATGTTGGCAGTTTCCATCAGGAGCGCGCGTCTGGCGACCACGCGTGCGGCACGGCGTTGCTGCCGCAGGCCATCGACTAGCGCCCGCGGGCGTCGTTCCACAAAATCTTGTGCAACTGGAGCTGGAAGCGCACCGGCAGGCGGTCGCGAACGACCCACTCGGCCAGTTCGGCGGGGTCGAGCGCACCGGCCACCGGCGACAGCAGCACGCTGCAGCGCCGGTCGAGGCCGTGGGTGGCGATCTGCGCGCGCGCCCAGTCGTAATCGGCGGCGTCGGCGAGCAC
>ERZ1645192.3687-NODE-3687-length-12365-cov-6.153046_pt1 | contig 12365 bp, 11 predicted proteins | sample MGYA00575354_ERZ1645192 | MGnify/ENA primary metagenome ERZ1645192 (study PRJEB40844, sample SAMN11349763) | freshwater sediment metagenome | isolation source: river sediment | host: Sediment | place: India: Faizupur Khadar , New Delhi | collected 2017-02-21 ... | reverse complement strand
GGTCTTCATCACCTTGTAAATGAGGTAGTTGATAATTCTATCGATGAAGCGCTTGCAGGGCACTGTACAAGAGTGGATGTGGAGATAACTCAAGACGGCGCGGTTTCCGTTCTGGATAATGGAAGGGGTATTCCTGTTGATCTTCATAAAGAGGAAAATAAACCCGGAGTAGAAGTTGCCATGACAATACTTCATGCCGGCGGTAAATTCGACAAAGAGAATTATAAGGTTTCCGGAGGCCTTCACGGAGTAGGTGTATCATGCGTGAATGCGCTATCAAAACTGATGATTACCGAAGTTCACAGGGAAGGAAAACACTATAGGATTGAGTTTGAAAAAGGAATAACTGTAAAACCGCTTGAAGTCGTTGAAAACTCAGAGCTGAGAGGGACGAAACAGACATTTTATCCTGATCCCGAGATATTTGAAACCATAATATTTAACTATGAAACTATTGCTCACCGGCTTAGAGTGCTGGCTTTTCTAAATAAAGGGCTCAAGATCACGCTTAAAGACAATAGAGAAATATCCAGAAAAGAAGACGGATCTCTGCCTTTTTTCGAATTCCAGTATCACGGCGGACTAAAGGAATTCGTTAAATACATTGACGAAAATAAAAAAAGCGTATGCGAACCGATCCTGATCGAAAAAACCATTGACGATTTTCCTATGGAGATAGCTTTATCCTGGAACGACACATACAGAGAAAATATAGAGTCTTACGTAAACAATATACATACTATAGAAGGCGGTACGCACGAAGAAGGTTTTAAATCCGCTTTGACAAGAGCTATAAACAAGTACGCTCTAGACAGCAAGATATTTAAAAACGATAAAATGAAGCTTACCGGGTCGGATGTCAGAGAGGGTTTGACAGCCGTAATATCAATCAAGGTCATGGAACCGCAATTCGAAGGTCAGACGAAAACGAAACTGGGGAACGGTGAAATAACAGGTATAGTACAGTCTCTGGTTTATGAAAAACTTCTTGAATGGATGAATGAAAATCCGAGAATTTCCAGAATGATACTGGATAAATGTACTGAAGCCTTAAGGGCAAGAGAAGCGGCTCATAAAGCTAAAGATCTTATAAGAAGGAAATCGGCTTTTGAAGGCGGATCTATGCCTGCAAAACTTTATGACTGCTCTAAAGGGTCTGATCCTATGGATTGCGAATTATTTATTGTAGAGGGAGACTCTGCAGGCGGTTCTGCGGTTGACGGAAGGGACATTAAAACACAGGCGGTTCTGCCGTTAAGGGGAAAAATACTTAATGTGGAAAAAGCAAGGCTTGATAAAATGCTTGCCAACGAAGAGATAAAAAATCTTATAAACGCTATAGGTACGGGGATAGGAGATTCAGAGATTGACTCTGTTCCCGGACAGAACGGGGATACGACAGCATTTTCATCGAACGGAGACGGATTCGTTCTTGAAAGATTGCGTTATGGAAAGATCATTGTTATGACAGATGCCGATATTGACGGAGCTCACATCAATACGCTTATGCTCACATTTTTCTACAGATATATGCCTGAACTTATAAAAAGAGGGCACATTTACTTGGCAATGCCTCCGCTTTACAGGGTAACAAAAGGGAAAATATCTCATTATATTTATCCCGGAAACGAAGAGGAAAAGGCAAGAATATTACAAGAGCTGGGCGGTGAGGATGCAAAGGGTATTCAGGTGCAGAGGTATAAAGGACTGGGAGAGATGAATCCCGAGCAGTTAAAAGAGACGACTTTAGATCCTGAGAAAAGACTGATCAAAAGGATAAATATTGAAGATGCAGTTGAAGCTGACAGGATTTTCACAATGCTAATGGGCGATGATGTACCGCCGAGAAAAGATTTTATAATAGAAAAATGCCACTTCGCACAGAACATTGATGCATGACGGTTATAAAATACGGATAGCAAGCATTGAAGATTCTTTTGAAATAGCGAAAGTTCATGTTGACTGCTGGAGAACCACTTACAAAGGAATAGTTCCCGACGAAAAACTTGACGGAATGTCCTATGAAAAGAGCGCTCTGAAATGGAAAGAGACCCTAAAGGAAATTCAGGATCCTTTCCGTTGTTTTCTGATAGCTGAAAAAAACGGCAGTGCGATCGGTTTCTGCTCGGGCGGAAAAAAGAGAAAAAATTCAAAAAGGACCGATGGTTACGACGGCGAAATAAAAGCGATTTATATCCTGAAAGAGCATCAGAAAAAAGGAATAGGAAAAAAATTTATAGCACTTTATGAAGAAATATTTAGACAAAACAAGATTTTTTCGTATATTATATGGGTGCTGAAAGATAATGAATCGAAGAATTTCTATAAGAAACTGGGCGGGAAACTTATTACCACGAAGACTTATGAGATCGGGGGTAAAAAATTAAAGGGACTTTGTTTCGGATTTAAAATATCAAACGGGGAAGGTCAATGAATTTCAAAGAAAATGTAATTAAAACGATTAAAGAAAGAGGATCGGCAGTATGCGTAGGATTGGATGTAGAGCTTAACAAACTCCCTGCCGTTCTAAAAAACGAGAAAGATCCTGTTCTAAAATTCAACAAAGAAATCATCGAAGCTACGAAAGAGTTTGCCGCAGCTTATAAACCGAATCTTGCATTTTATGAGCAGTTCGGAACAAGGGGGATCGAATACTTTGAAAGAACTTTGGAATACATCGGTGACGGCGTTATAAAGATAGCCGATGCAAAAAGAGGCGACATCGGCAACACTTCAAAAAAATATGCACAGGCCTTTTTTGACCACTTCAACTGCGATGCAATAACGGTCAGCCCGTATATGGGCGAAGATTCGATAAGTCCGTTCCTAGAAAGGGAAGACAAAGGAGTTTTCATTCTGGCTTTAACATCTAATAAAGGATCGTTTGATTTTCAGATGCAGAAAATGGCTGACGGCAGGTATCTTTATGAATTTGTGATCGAGCGAATAAACACATGGAACACAAAAAAGAACTGCGGTCTGGTCGTCGGGGCGACTCATCCTCAGATGTTAGAAAACATCAGAAAAGCGGCTCCCGAACTTCCGTACCTCATCCCGGGGATCGGAGCTCAGGGCGGTGATCTGGAAAACACAGTTAAGTACGGATTTGTTAAAAATGATGTTCTTTCTCTGGTCAATTCGTCAAGAGGCATAATTTTCGCGTCTGAGGGAGCTGATTTTGCCGAACGGGCAGGAGAAGAAGCAAAAAAACTAAGGGATCAGATAAACAATTGTCTGAAATAAGTAATGAGCAATCTTAAACAGCTTATAGATTCAAATTTTCTCGAATACGCCAATTATGTCGTTAAAGAAAGAGCTATTCCCGACATAAAAGACGGCCTTAAACCTGTTCAGCGCAGAGTTCTGTATTCAATGTTCAGGATGGACGACGGAAGGTTCAATAAAGTCGCGAACATTGTCGGACACACAATGCAGTTCCATCCTCACGGCGACGCATCTATAGGGGATGCTCTTGTCGGGCTTGCATCAAAAGATTATTTTATAGATACCCAAGGTAATTTTGGAAATATAATAACTGGTGACGGTGCGGCGGCGGCAAGGTATATTGAAGCCCGTCTGACTCCGCTTGCGAAGGAAGTGCTTTTCAACAGCGACATTACAGAATTTAAGGATTCTTATGACAGAAGAAATCAGGAACCGGTTGTTCTTCCGGCGAAGATACCCGTGCTCCTTCTTCTCGGTGTCGAAGGTATTGCAGTAGGAATGGCGACAAAGATACTGCCCCATAATTTTGCGGAAGTGCTTCAGGCTCAGATCGATTATCTTGAAGGTAAAGAATTCAGTCTTTACCCGGATTTTTTACATGGCGGGCTGATAGATGTGAGCGGGTATAGCGATGGGAACGGCAAAGTAAGGGTAAGAGCTGTTATTGAAGCTCCGACAGATAAAAAACTCGTAATCAAAGAAATTCCTTTCGGTACAACGACCGAATCGGTAATAGCTTCGATCGAAAAGCAGTCAAAATCCGGTAAACTGAAGATCGCATCTATTAATGACTATACGACTTCAGAGGTGGAAATAGAAGTAAATCTTGCAAGAGGTTACAATTCGGACGAGGCTATATCCGCACTGTATGCTTTTTCGGAGTGCGAACAGAGTATTTCAGTATCGCTCCTTGTTATAAAAGATGATATGCCTGTTGTCACTACCATTACCGATGTGGTAAAAGAGACCACTGACAATCTGGTAGGATATCTAAAAAAGGAACTTGAGATAAAGCTTGAACTGCTGAATGAAAAATTCCATGCGAGAACGCTTGCTCAGATATTTATAGAGAACCGCATTTATCAGAGAATTGAAGAGCTAAATAATTACAAGATGATACTTAATGCTGTCCTTGACGCTTTCATACCTTTTTCGAATGAGCTTATAAGAGAAGTGACTTACGAAGATGTGGAAAAGCTCCTTCAGCTGCCTATTAAGAAAATTTCAAGATTCGATCTGAATAAAAACAAGAAAGAACTTAAAGAGATCGAAACTGAAATAAAACTTGTTAAGAAAAACCTCGGAAGGATTACCGGATTCACAATTGATTATATAAAGGACCTTTTAGAGAAATACGGACCTGCGTATCCTCGAAGAACTAAAATTGAAAGTCTTGAAACCATACTGGCAAAGGATGCGGCAATTGAGAATATAAAGCTGTATTATGACAGGGCTAACGGATATCTGGGGACCAACCTTAAATCCGAAGAGTTCATTATGGTCAGCGAGTTTTCCCATGTTCTTCTGATGTTCAAGAACGGAATGCATAAGGTAGTGAGGGTCAACGAGAAAGAGTTCATCGGCAAAGGACTTCAGTATTTCGATGTTGTGAGCCATATAAACGGTACGGTTTTTTCTGTTATTTACAGAGACAAAAAAACAAATTACTGTTACCTCAAAAGATTTTCGGATATTAAGTATATTCTGGATAAGGACTACAGATATTATCCCGAGGGATGCAGGCTGGAGTACTTTACAAAACGGACTGACCTACATTTCACATGCGAACTTGAGCCTTCAAAAAAGATGAGAAATTTTCTGGTCGAATTCGATATAAAGGATTTTAAGGTCAAAGGGATTTCTGCCAACGGGATCAGGATGTCAAATAAGAATATTATCAAAATAAAAGCTGAAAAACCAGACAACGGAAGCGCATCGGAAGAAGTGCCGGAAGAAACAACAGTGATTAATGAAACCTTACCGCTGGAAATTTTTGATGAAGGTAGAGTCGATAGGAAAAAAAAGCAAAGCAAAATACAGCCTGACCTTTTCGGTGATGACGAGGAAAAATGATATACATTTATGAACGGGGGTAAATTATGAAAGAACTATTATTGGCAGTACTAATGATCAGTTCAATTACTTTTTCTCAGACGGAAGATCCGATCTTGGGCGATACGGTTCTTGAAGAAGATGTTCCGGCTATTGAGATATCTGTTCCGGCTCAAACAGAAGACGAGCCTGAAGCGGTTATAAAAGAGGAAATTAAGACTGAGGAACAAACAGAACCCGCGCCTGAAGCCGCTATAGCCCCGGAGGATGTTCCGGCGCCAGCTGCCGAAAAGACTGATACTTTAAGCTCCGAAAAAATTTCAGAACTCGTTCAAAATATCTTTGACGGGAAGAACCTTACGATGGAAGACATCATAGCCGGTGATGACCCTGAGCTTAACGGATATATCTCAAATATCCAGGCCGCCCCTTTTGATAATAATCTTCTAAGTTTTGAAGTTACTACAACTGATGACAAATCAATAAAACTGATACTTTATAACATCGAATCACAATTTTTAGTTCAGGTTTCCTCTATAGAAGATTATGAGCGTAACATAAGAAGAATATCTTTTCCTGTTCAGGATAGGGGAGCCAACTGGCATCCGGATAAAAATTATATGGCATTTAGTTCTAACGGTTATGAGAACAGGGACCAGATCTATATTGTAGAAATTCTGGACCCGCACCTGATGGATGAGTCTGCCGTAAAGATTTCAAGGCTTGATTTTGAAGAACCGAAAGGTACGGTAAACCACTGTTTGTACGCAGATTTCAATTCTACCGGAGAAGACCTTTTTTTCACGCTCAAACTCCAGAAAGAAAGCAAGAAAGAAAAATTCGCGGACGATATGAACATCGCCGTAGTCAGAAAGCTGTTCCAGTATAAAGACGCAGACTTTAAAGGCGCAAAATATACTCTGTGTATAAAAAAGCAGTTCGATCAGCTTAGACCCGTATGCTCTCCGACGGTCCCTTATGTTTTTGCTTTTGTTTCATATAAAAAAGATATGATTCAGGGTAAAGGTTATGCTGAATATTCTCTAAATATTTATAATATGAAAGACAAAATAGGCACTACAGTGGATAATTTATCAGGCTTTACTGACTATCCGTATCAGTGGAGCCCGTCGGGTAAAAAGCTTTATTATTGTAAGGCTTTGCCGATCTCAAAAACACCTCTCGACTTAAGAGAGAAAAGAACAAATATTATCAATCTTCAGGTAGCGACAGTAGCGATAAAAGAAACCGAGATAGTTTCAAAGATCGTTAAAAATGAAAGCTCGGAAGTTATTATGGGCGATGTGGCTACAAAGGATAACGGGATAGGTTTTTTGGGCGAAGATATTGTTTTTATGGGAAAGTACGACCCGTATGAATCGATATTTATGGTTGACACAAAAAAATGGAAGGCGAACGACGGATTTTATGCTAAACAGCTTGCGATATCTTTGGATAATGATTTTCCTGTACTGACTAAGGACGCGTTTTTGTTTTTAAGATACGAATATTTTAAAACAGCGACGGTTTCTACTATAACAAGAATATTTTACGAACCTAAAGTTGACGAAGAAGCGCAGAGGGCTAAAAAAGAAAGACGCGAAAAGAAGAAACAAAGGAAATCAAAAGCGAAAGAGGACGATTCTTCTCCGGAACAGCCGCCTGTTCAGGAAGTTCCTTCAGAATAGGTTAATGTCCTTCTCCGTAAAGCATTTTGAAGAGATGGTCTATTGTAACTAAGATTTCATTCATATATTCATCAACGGCCCTGACGCTGCCCGGAAGCGAGTAGATCAGGGTCTTTTCTTTAACTCCTGCTACGCTTCTAGATAAAAGGGCGTTCGGGTTGATAGAACCGTATTTTATCCGTATGTGATCCATGATCCCGGGCAGGAGTTTATCCGCAAATTCTGTCACAACTTCCGGCGTGATATCTCTCGGTCCTACTCCTGTTCCTCCCGTCGTGAAGACCGCATCGACTCCGGATTCGACAGCTTTTTCAAGTGCTTTATGAAGCATTTCTTTGTCATCCGGAATTATCTCTATATTTATCTCGACATTTCTGCCTGGATAATGCTCTTCAAGCAGCTCTTTTATCTTCGGTCCGCTCAGGTCTGCGTAAATTCCTTTAAAAGCCCTGTCACTTAAGGTTATGATCTGTATCTTTTCCGGTTTAATCAAAATATTTCACCTCATCGCCGGTTTTTATAATACCCGGCTTTATTACTTTTGTAAAGATCCCTGTTTTCGGCATGATGCATTTGCCTACAGCCCTGTAGATGGTACATCCGTCGCCGTGACAGTCCTTTCCGATCTGAGTGATCTCCAGTTCGACTTCACCTATAGTAACTTTATCGCCGATCTTGGGTTTGCAGAGATCGATGCCTTCTATAAGAAGATTTTCACCGAATGCCCCGTCCTCGATCTTTACATGCGGATTGGCATTCTTGAACTTTCTGACTTCATCATAAGAGAGCAGGCTTATCTGCCTGTGCCAGTCCCCTGCGTGAGCATCACTTAGGATACCTTTGTCATTTATCTCCGCCGAAGGAACTGAATGTTTTTCCGTTCCTTTTTTTTCCGATATGCATATCGCCTTAATTTTTCCGGTCTGCATTATATTTTATCCTTGGTTTTAGAGATCAGCTTTATATCTGTAATTATCATTTTTTTATCAACAGCTTTGCACATATCGTAAATCGTCAGAAGGGCGATATTTACGGCTGTGAGCGTTTCCATTTCGATCCCAGTTTTTCCTGTGCATTTTGCAAAACTTTTCACGACTACTCCGTCTTCAACAAGCTCAGTAGTAACATCAAGTTTGTTTATATTCAGAGGATGGCATAAAGGTATAAGTTCGGAAGTTTTTTTTCCGCCCATTATACCCGCTATCTGGGCAGTAGTCAGAACAGCGCCTTTTTTATTTTTATTTTCCAGAATCAGCTTTAAGGCTTCTTTCGACAGAAGTATCTTCCCCTCAGCTTCAGCGGTTCTTATCATATCGGGCTTATCGCCGACATCGACCATGTTCGCTCTTCCCTGTTCGTCCGTATGTGAAAACTTTTTGGTCATACTATCCTCCGACATTATAAAATTCATGAGATCTGCTTAAAGTGCCTTTCTGCGGTTTACTTTCAACAGCCATCTTTATAGCTTCGCAGGCTCCAAATTCTCTGACTGAAAAGCCGATATCCGAGAAAAGACACGGGAGTACATCGCCTTTAGCAGAAAGTCTGATCCTGTTGCATATAGAGCAGTCCCCGCCTATCCCGCCGTCAACCACCCAGAATTCGCCTGTATCAAGGTTCATTGTGCGTATAAATCTTACATCAAGTCCTTTCGATTTTGCATATTCCGCTACTGCAAGCGCATTAGGCTCATTTCTGCTCTTTTCGACCACGCAGTTCAGCTTTATTTTATCAAACCCGCAATATATAGCCTCATCTATGCCTTCAAGCACATCGGAAAGCAGGTCTTTTCTTGATATTTGAATGAATTTATCGCGGTCAACCGTGTCAAGACTGATATTAAGTCTCTTAAGTCCGGCTTCTTTCAGCGGTCCGGCGAACTGCTTTAATAGAACTGCGTTGGTCGTCATCGACAGGTCTTTTACGCCTTCAATGTTCCAGATCATCCGCACGAGTTCGGTTATTCCTTTTCTTACGAGTGGTTCTCCGCCGGTAAGACGCACTTTGTTTATACCCAGACTTACGGCGCATTTAGTAAAATCTGTGATCTCTTCAAAGGTAAGAAGGTCGGAATGGGTCAGGCACTCTACACCTTCTTCAGGCATGCAGTAAGTGCATCTCAGATTGCATCTGTCCGTAACGGATATTCTTAAATATGTGATATCTCTCCCGAACCGGTCTTTCATAATTCTCCTTTCAAGGGTCGTAATTTATGAAAAAAACATACTTTAATCAAACGATTAGTTATGGTTAAAAAAGTTAAAATAAATAAAAAAAAATACTTGAGGGTCACTAGATGACACTGATCTATTGTATCTTTATCTGTATGCAACGGGAAAGGAGCGGATTTATGGCAATAATAAAGTTTGAAAATCCAAAAAGAACAATTATCTTTAGAAGGTCGAAAATATGGAAAGTGAAATGAAAAAAGAAAAGGTTTTAATTCCAGCGAAATCGGGGGAATTAGAAAATAATTACGATTCAATGTTTCAGGGAGTTTTAAATCTTATAGAAGAAGCGAGAAGAACTTCAGTGAGAGCAATCAACAGTATAATAACTGCGACTTATTGGGAAATCGGGCGGAGGATTGTTGAGTTTGAGCAGAAAGGCAGTGACAGAGCGGAGTACGGAAAAGAAGTAATAAAAAGGCTTTCTTTTGATCTTACTGCCAGAGCTGGAAGAGGTTTTGGTACTGTAAACTTGAGCCAAATGAGGAAGTTCTATTCGACATGGCCTGCAAAAAAGATTTTTCAGACGCCGTCTGAAAAATTAGATAAGCTCGAAGATTGCAAGACAGAGATTTTACAGACAGTGTCTGAAAAATTTGAATTGAGGAGTATTTCAGTTTTTTTCAAACTACCGTGGTCGCATTATGTTAGGCTATTATCGGTAAAAAATCCGAATGCCAGAGATTTTTATGAAACAGAAGCTTTGCGGGGTGGATGGTCAGAAAGGCAGCTTGACAGGCAGATATCGTCAATGTTTTATGAACGGACAGCACTTTCTAAAAATAAATCTGCTATGCTAAAGAAAGGTTCAAAGCCGCTTGACAGTGAAATTTTATCCCCGGAAGAAGAAATAAAAAGTCCTTTTGTTCTTGAATTTCTAACGCTGAAGAATGAATATTCTGAAAATGATCTTGAAGAGAGAATTATTCATAAGCTGGAGGTATTTCTGCTCGAACTTGGAACTGATTTCACTTTTGTCGGCCGTCAGAAAAGGCTGCGAATTGATGATTCGTGGTACAAAGTTGACCTTGTTTTTTATCACAGAAGGCTGAGATGTCTCGTTCTGATCGATTTTAAGCTCGGGAAATTTACCTATGCGGACAGCGGACAAATGCATACTTACCTGAACTATGCAAAAGAAAACTGGACTAACGAAGACGAAAATCCGCCTGTCGGACTGATATTATGCGCAGAAAAAGGTCACGATCTAGCAAAATACGCGCTTGACGGACTTCCCAACAAAGTAATGGCTAGCGAATACATGATGTTGCTGCCCGACGAAAAAGCTCTCGTAGTCGAAATTGAAAAGACCAGACAAGTATTTGAACTCAGAAAGGGCAATTCAAATAATAAGAAACGGAAAGTTAAATGAATAAATATCAAAATTTCAAACCCGTCGAATTCGACGGGTTTGGATAATACAGATACATAAAATTACGCTTTACGCACAAAACGGGGGATGGCATCCCCCGAATCTGATAAAAGGTTATTGATGGAGTGTACTATGAATGGAAGTCAATCGAATAAAGAAAAGACCGAAGCACTAAAGGCATACGAAAATTTTGAGAAAAATCTTGAAAGATTCGCAAACGGCGAAACAGATATGCTGATATTAAGCGAGCCGGATGAAAATTACAAGGAAAAAACAACCCAGAATTCCAAAATAATATAAAATTATGCAATGATTGGGAAGACGGGGATTACGAGAATTCAAATAATAAACAAAAAGGACCTGACCACTCAACGGCAGGTTCATTGCTCGCAGTTGAAAGATTCAAGCTAATTGGTAGGATGATTTCATATTTAATTGCTAAGCATTTCAAAACAGTCTTTGATATTGAAGTTAGCACTAATGAAATAATTGAAAGATACATATAAATGTCTGATTTATTACTAAAGATTTGTTCCTTGAAATAGTATATTAGCGTTGATTGTTTTCTAACTTTTGATTATTTTGTTACTTAATTACTCGTATGTCACACGCAGCGCGGGTGCGTGGATTGAAACCACTTACCGCCTACTACTTTTGCTACTTTTCCCGTCGCACCCGACTTGGGTGCGACATTGTAACATAGTAGTATATGTATTATACATGGTCGATGTATAAAAGTGCTTCGGTAAAGTATTTTGTATTATCTAAGTATTTTCCTTATATTACCGCCTTATGAAAAACCTGATGCAAATAGTTCTTACCGCGGTCATACTTCTGGCGGGTGCGTGCTTCTGTTATGAGATTACCGGAAAAGTAATAACCGTTAAAGACGGCGACACGATAGAGATTTTAAAAGCTAAAATGCCGGTTACTATAAGGCTCGACGGCATAGACTGTCCCGAAAAAAGGCAGGATTTCGGACAGAAAGCGAAAGAATTTACTTCTTCATTATGTTTCGGAAAGACGGTTAAAGCGATTATATCTGATAAAGATAAGTATGACAGACTGATCGCGAAAGTTATTCTGCCTGACGGTAAAGTTCTGAACGAAGAGATATTAAAAGCAGGCTATGCATGGCATTTTAAAAGATATAATTCTGAAAAAAGACTTGCCGATATGGAAGCTACAGCCCGGACAAAGCGAATTGGTCTCTGGGCCGGAAAAGATCCTGTGCCTCCCTGGGATTTCAGGCACGGCGGAAGCAATGATACCACCGCGCCGTCCGTTACAGGAAATTATGTCGGTTCCGGATCAGGCAAATTCCATACGCTGTATTGCGAATGGGGGAAGAAGATACCGAACAGCAATAAGGTATATTTTAAATCACGCGAGGATGCGCTTAAACAGGATTACAAACCCTGTAAATCGTGTAAACCGTAAAAAAAGGAAATTATCATGATGAATAAGCTTTGCTACTTTGTAAAAGACGAACTCAAGACGAAAACGGCGCTGAATGATTTTATCATCAGGAACCCGAATATAAAATTCGTATCGCTTTCAGGAATAGATTTTCTCGGGAACGATGTGGATGAAAGGATACCTGTTTCATATTTTCTTAAGAACATCGACGATATTTTTTCAGGCGGGGTTCAGACCGACGGGTCTTCAGTTAATCTGCCGGGAATAGCTACGATCAGCGATGCGAAGATAGATTTCATAGTGGATACTGAGGCGAAATGGTTTATAGACTACAATCTTGACGAAAGTATTTTCAGCTCCGAACCTATAGGAACGATCAGG
>ERZ1645192.3686-NODE-3686-length-12367-cov-6.304662_pt1 | contig 12367 bp, 11 predicted proteins | sample MGYA00575354_ERZ1645192 | MGnify/ENA primary metagenome ERZ1645192 (study PRJEB40844, sample SAMN11349763) | freshwater sediment metagenome | isolation source: river sediment | host: Sediment | place: India: Faizupur Khadar , New Delhi | collected 2017-02-21 ... | reverse complement strand
GCAAAGGCGTACCCGTTTGACGGGCTTGTCCTGGTCCCTAATTGCGACAAGATAATCCCCGGTATGATGATGGCCGCGATGCGCCTCAATATCCCGGCCATCATGGTCAGCGGCGGGCCCATGCTGGCCGGTCGCTTTAAAGGGAAACCCGTCGACCTCATCACGGTGTTCGAAGGTGTGGGAAAGGTTGCCGGGGGTCTGATGAATAAGAACGAGCTCAGCATGCTCGAAGAATGCGCATGTCCCGGTGCCGGCTCATGCGCGGGAATGTTCACCGCCAATTCCATGAACTGCCTGTCCGAGGCGCTGGGAATAGCCCTTCCCGGGAACGGAACGATCCCCGCGGTCCACGCAGCCAGGATACGGCTCGCCAAGGAAACGGGCATGGCAGTGGTCGATATCGTGAAAAAAAGGCTTAAACCGAGGGATATCATGACCCTCGACGCGTTCAAGAACGCCATCTCCGTCGACATGGCGTTCGGCGGCTCATCGAACACCGCGCTGCATTTGCCGGCCATCGCGCACGAGGGGGGTATCGATCTTCCGTTGGGCCTCTTTGATGCAATATCTGAAAAGGTACCGCACATATGCAACATGAGCCCTGCCGGTCCGCATCATCTCGAAGACCTCAACGAGGCCGGCGGTGTTTACGCCATTATGAAGGAATTAACGCGCCGGAACCTCATTAAGAAGTCGTGCCTGACCGTCTCGGGCAGGTCCTTCTCCGATCTCCTCAAACACGTCGAGGCGAGCGACCGCTCCGTGATCCGCACCATCGAGGATGCCTATCACGAAAAGGGCGGCCTGGCGGTACTTTCCGGAAGCCTCGCCCCGTCCGGGTCCATTGTCAAGCGCATCGGTGTGAATGAGAGCATCTGGCATTTCACCGGCAAGGCCCGGGTGTTTGCAAGCGAGGAAGAAGCGGGGAAAGCGATTATGGGCGGTAAGATAATGTCGGGTGATGCGGTCATTATCCGGTACGAAGGACCGAAAGGCGGGCCCGGGATGCGGGAAATGCTGACCCCGACAAGCGTCCTCGCAGGAAGGGGCCTCGATAGTGAATGCGCCCTTATCACAGACGGCCGCTTTTCGGGCGGGACGCGGGGCCTGTGCATCGGGCACGTGTCCCCCGAGGCAGCGGAAGGGGGCCCCATTGCCCTCGTGAAAGATGGGGATGTCATCGAGATAGATCTCGTGAAGAAGACGATCGACCTCAAGGTCGATAAGAAAGAGCTGGATAAACGCAGAAAGGCGTGGAAAAGGCCCGAACCGAAGATAAAGGAAGGTTACATGGCCCGTTATGCCGCGATGGTCACCGGGGCGGCAGGCGGGGCCGTTTTCAAGCCGGACCTCACATAAAGGCAGCGGGAAAGGTCAGAAATTGGAAAAGAGAAATCTCGGCAGGACAAAGTTCGATGCGAGCATTATGGGACTTGGCGGCGAAGGGCTCTTAAGGAGCCAGGGAAAGGATAAAGAGGCCTACGCACTGATCAATAAGGCACTCGATCTTGGCATTAATTTTTTTGACTCGGCCCGTTCGTACGATGGCAGTGAAGAGTACTACGGCAAGGCGCTTCGGGAACGAAGAAAGGATGTCTTTTTGACGAGCAAGTCAAAAGAGAGGTCGAAAAAGGGCGCCTTGAAGGATCTTGAAGAAACGCTCAGGAACATGAAGACGGACCACCTCGACCTCTGGCAGGTGCATGATGTCGGCGATAGAAAGACCATGGAAGCCGTTTTTGCACCCGGAGGCGCCATCGAGGCGTTTATCGAGGCAAAACAAAAGGGCTATACGCGTTTTATCGGGGTGGGCGGCCATGACGATCCCGGCGTGATCCGGGAGTGCCTTGACCGTTTTGACTTCGATACGGTACACGTTCCCGTGAACCCCGCCGAGGCTTCGTGTAAGAGCTTTCTTGAGGACACGATGCCGGTCGCAGCCGAGAAGAATGTCGGTATCATCGGCATGAAGATATATGTCCACGGCTTTACCTCAAAGCTGACCTTTTATACGTCAATGGAGGCGTTTTTCCGGTACGCCCTGTCTCAGCCGATAGCCACCGCGGTGATAGGGTGCGACAGCAGGGAGCAACTCGAGCAGAACGTGTACTTTGCACGTTCCTTCAAGACAATGGACTGGGAAGAGCAGGATGGTTTTGTCGATGCCATAGCGCCGTACGCCCGGCAGTACTTTAAAAGCGCTAAAGGGTGATCCTTATTTTTCGCGCCTGAGGGGCTGTGCAACGAAATGGCGTACGATCACCGGCTCGCCGTCCTTCTGGCACGACCGGACCGTGTCGGCCACGCCGCCGTCCGAGACCGTGAACCGCTCCTGCTGCCGCATGTACTCGGCCCACGATTCCACCAGGAACGATTCAATGAAGCGATGCGCATCGCCGGCCTCTTTGAAGAGGTTCCAACGGAAGGCGCCGTCCCGCATCCGGATCGTCCTTAAAGAGGAGACGGCATTCAGGAACTCTTCGGCGTGACCGGGGTCGACCGTGTATTCGGCAACCACCAGGATGGGACCCTCGTGGAGGGCCGGCTCAACCTCTCCCGTGAATTGGGGCCAGTGTTCCGACGGTGTCAGATCGATACCGTGCGATTCCGAGAACTGCATGCCGGACGTTGCAAGTATCCCGGCCCCCGTGAAAACTGCTGTAAGGGCCAGGGTCGCGGTTATTCCGAGCCATGAGCCCAAAAAACCCCACAACGCGCTCCCGATCGCAAACGGCCCGAAAAAGACGAGCATAAATACGGACATGACGCGTCCCCTTACCCACGAGGGGACGATGGACAGCACGGCAGTATTGTATGTGGAGATAAGGACGAGCCACGCGATCCCGCCTATGACGAGGGCGAGGGATGTCAGCCAGAAGAGCTTTGAAAAAGACAGGATGGCTATTGAAGCCCCGAACAGCAAGGTCGCGCAGTTTGCAAGGGGCCGCAGCCTGAGCATCTGCCCCGCCTTCGGAAGCAAGGCCGCCCCCGCAAGGCCGCCGATGCCGAAAAAACACATGAGAAAACCAAACCCCGCAGGGCTCAAGGAGAGCCGTACACGGGCGATTATCGGCAGAAACGTCCAGAGGGAGCCTCCGAAAAAAGAAAAGACGGCCATTCGCAGGAGAATGGTCCTGACCTGGGGAACGTTCCTGACATAGCCCACACCCGTCCGGATCGCCCCGAAGAAACGTTCGGCGGGAAGCGACTGTTCGGGTTGACGGTATTTCCATCGAAACAGGGCGAAGATCACTCCGATAAATGAAAGCCCGTTAACGAAAAACACCGATGCCGGCCCGGCGAGCGCGAGGAAAAGGCCGCCGAGGACAGGGCCTGCGACACGGGCGACGTTGAACGCCACCGAACCAAGGGTGACGGCCGATTGCAGGCGGTCCTTCGATACAAGCTCCGGGATTATCGACTGCCAGGTAGGCGCGTTGACCGCAGCCGCAACAGCGAGCGCAAATGTCAGGACCAGGATGATGACCGGCGTTATGGTACCAGTCAGTGTCAGTGCTCCCAGGGCACAGGCGGCAAGGAGCATGATCGTCTGGGCGGCGATGAGGATCTTTCTGCGGTCGACAATGTCCGCGAGGGCGCCTGCGGGCAGGGCCATGAGAAAAAAGGGCAGCGTCATCGATGTCTGAAGAAGGGCGACCATCACCGGGGAAACGGTCATCGACGTCATGAGCCACGCCGTTGCCGTTTCATGCATCCATGACCCGACCAGGGACGCCACATTGGCTATCCAGAGCATGCGGAAGAAACTATCGCGTAAAGCCACGAAGATATGTTTTTGGTCAAGGGTTCCGTTCGATTTCATAGAAATGCCACAATTTGCCCGGTGTGGTCGGTCAAGCGATCACGGGTCGGTCCCTGCGTATTAGCGTAACAAACGTAAGCGTTGTCTCAGATATCTCCTGAAAATAACCCGTGAGTGGGCAAAAAGCAAATGGAAAAGGGTTACTATTTACGCTTCACGGTTTTACCCGTTTTATGTTATATTCACGCTTACAAAATAACGCCGAAAGAGGATATGCGTGGATAGCCGGATCGTCGATGAGATCAGAAAGATAGTTGGCAAGGAAAACGTGATAGATTCGCTCGAGGAGCGCAGGTGTTATTCTTACGATGCGAGAACGGACGGGACCGTGCCGGAGCTCATCGTGTTCCCGTCTTCCGCGCAGGACGTGTCCGGCATTCTCAAGCTCGCCAACAAGCACCTGTTCCCCGTCATCCCGCGGGGAGCGGGCACGGGCCTCACAGGGGGCTCCACGCCGGTCGTGGAAGGGGTTGTCCTCGTCTTTACGCGAATGAACCGGATCCTCGAGATCGATGCGGAAAATCTGATTGCCGTCGTTGAACCGGGGGTCGTCACGTTCACCCTGCAGCAGGAGGCCGCGAAACAGGGCCTTTTTTATCCCCCGGACCCCGCGTCCTACAAGTATTCGAGCATCGGGGGAAATGTGGCCGAATGCGCCGGCGGGCCCAATTCCCTGAAATACGGTGTTACGCGTGATTACGTCATCGGGCTCGAGGTCGTGATGCCGACAGGCGCGATCCTCAACACCGGCGTGCGCACGATGAAGGGGGTCGTCGGGTATGACCTCACGCGCCTTTTCGTCGGGAGCGAGGGGACGCTCGGGGTCATCACGAAGATCATCGTCAAGCTCATTCCGCTACCAGAGGCCAAGGCAACGATCCTTGCGCTTTTCAACGAGGTGGAGGACGCCGCGCGCGCGGTGTCGGCGATCATAGCGGCGAAGATCGTGCCGTCGACGATCGAGTTCATGGACAGGGCGTCGATCAGGTGCAGTGAAAAGGCGTCCCCGATGGGCATCCCCGAAGAGATCGGGGGCCTGCTCCTCATCGAGGTCGACGGCAACGAAGAGGCCGTGGCCCCTCAGGTCGAAAAGGTACGCGCCATACTGGCCGAACAGAAGGTTGTCCGCTGCGAAGTGACCCGTGATCCTGTCGAGGCGGACAAACTGTGGCAGGCGCGGCGCGTCCTGTCCCAGGCAACCTATAACCTCAACCCGGTCAAGATAGCCGAGGACGTTGTCGTCCCCCGCTCGGAGATCCCCGCCCTGATCCGGGTACTCGAGGGCCTGGAGAAAAAATACGAAATTCCCATATTGAGCTTCGGCCATGCCGGCGACGGGAATTTTCACGTGAGCATCATGATAAAGGACACCCCCGAAGACCGCCACAAGGCCGAACTTGCGGTCAAAGACATCTTTACGGAGACAGTCCGCCTTGGCGGCACGTTATCGGGCGAACACGGCATCGGCATCTCCAAATCGGCCTATCTCGACCTCGAGCTCTCGGCCGACGTCATCGCAGCCATGAGATCGATCAAGACCCTCTTCGACCCGAACAATATATTGAATCCGGGGAAGATATTCGCCTGACGGCGAACGGCGAACGGCGAACGGCTAGAGGCGAACGGCTAGAGGCGAACGGCGACGGGTGCGTCACTGCCGTCATCCCGGTGCTTGACACCGGGATCCAAGGTTTTGTTTTTATTAGTTTTCCCAGGTTCCATTCTTGTGAAGAGACCCAAAAGAAAAACCTTAGATTCCGGTGTCAAGCACCGGAATGACGACCTTTGAGAATTGCTGCACAGTCCCGGAAGCCGAGATCAAACGGCCGTGGTCTTTGTTTGGCTCAGACTATTAATTAAGATGCGTCATACACCCTGCAGTCCTCACCATAAAGTGATGTATCCCTGTTGACACTTTTTCTCTGGCGGGATATAAATTGCAAAACTCAACTACAAACCGCTAAAGGAGCCGCTCCTTGAAAATAACGCCTTTACATCGTGCGAGATGGTTGTGCAGAATGGCAGCGGGGTCGTTTTGTTTCCTGCTCCTCCTCGGCCTTGTTTTACCGTTCTGTGCAGGTGCCCAGGAATTCAAGATAGTCCCGAAGCAGGACCCGAGAGTGCCGAACGGGAAGGTCATGGCGCTGCAGGGAACGGTCGGGCAGGGAGGGGAGAAATTCATCATCGAAGGCCTTGGTATCCTGCAGCCGGTGGAAGTGACACTGATCTCGAAAGACCCGAATGCCGACCTGACCCTCCAGTTATGCAAGTTCGACTGGAAAAAACCGGAGCGCTCGGGGTCGACGAAAGGGACAGGCATCCAGACATTCAAGATACGGACCGAGGGCGATCTGAAGATCTTCGTCGCCGCTGCGCAGGGCGAAAACCCGTACCAGCTCGCTGTCTGGGTCGGGGACGAGGTCCGGCCGGGCATACGGCCCGCTTTCATACCGAAAGACGAATATAAGAAATTGAAGGGCGGTATGGGCACGGGTTCGGGATTTGGATCGCCGGTCCTCTGGATCATAGCTTTCCTGCTCGGAGCTATTCTTGTTGTCCTGATCGTGTTTCTGAAACGAGGTCGATAATCATGAAAATATCATCCGTGGTCAATATCTGTTGCATGGTTGTCTTCTTGATGCTCCCCGCATACGGCATCGCAGGACCGTCCGAAATACCCGTGCAGGACCTCTGGAAAGCGATGGACACAGTGGGCAAGGCATATGATTCTTCCAAGCAGGCGCAGGATATATCGAAGGGCGCCGTCAATCTTTTTGACAGTTTCAAGCCGCTTTCCGACCCGGACAAGCAGGCGGACCCGAATTACAATCCGCCCGGCATGCCCCAGGTCCCGACAAGCTGTGACGAATTGAAGAAAGACGGCTGCAAAGATTGCTACAAAGACGCATATAGCAAGCTGTATAAGCTGAGGATGAACTTCGAGAAGCTCCGGGCGCTCAAGATAGCCACCGAGGATTTCACGAAAAGCTCGCTCTCATTCGGGGACAGCGTGTCGGGGGTGCACGGGGTTGCCGGTCTCGGCTGGCAGGCCGAAAGGCGGAAGATCGAGGCGTCGTTCAAAAACTTCGAGAAGGCATACCGCAACAAGCACCAGCAGCTTTCCGATCAGCTCAAGGCGGTCCTGCAGGAGGTCGATCAGTGCGAAGCCAAGTATTACGGCGAGAAAGACTGGTACAACCGCTTTGGGTACATGTATTATTCGTTCATGGAGGATCGGTATAAGTGGTAAAAAACGGCTATTCTTCGGGATCGGGGAGGATCTCGGCTATCCGCTGGTATTCGCTCATGACCTTGCGGGTGAATGCGGTCGTTTTCGCCTTCTGCTCGTTCTCGGGCTTCTGGACCCTGCCGGGGCCCGCGTTGTAGGCGTGAAGCGCGGATACTATATTGTCGAACATACTGTGCAGTTTCGAGAGATAGCTGACGCCAAGCTTGATGTTCTTTTCAGGTTCGTGAAGGCATTTTGTACCTTTGAGCTCAACACCTGACTGCCGGGCGAGCGCTCGGGCTGACCTTGGATTTATCTGCATCAACCCTCGGCCGGTCCGTGAAACCGCTTCGTTCTTATAATTGCTTTCGACTTTCATGATGGCGAGAACGAGGCGATAATCGAGATCGTATTTCTTCGATTCTTCATACACGCTGCTTGCAATGACCTTGATGCGGTCCAGGGGGACGCCCGGTTTACGTTCTTTGAGATATGATACGGTCTTCTCGATGATGACAGCTTTCTCGGATGTCGTATCTTCTATCATCACGCCCGATGCGCAGTACCCTGCGGTCAGGACGCCTGCAACCAATAACAGCGTTACAATAGCAATACATAAGGGCTTTCCGTGACTCATCGGGTTAAGTTAGCCTAAACCGTATGTTCTTGTCAACCCTTTTTATGAGCAGCATAACAGGTAAGTGCAGGATTATATTAATGAAAACAACTAAAATTTGCATGTGAAAAATGGACGTATTTTTAAGGCTCCCGGGAGTGCCCGGTCAATTGACATATGCAATGGTCATTTGGTAGAGATTTATATGAAGACAGGAATTTCATTTGGGGCCGGGCTCGCGACGACAGCAATGGGCATCCTTCCCCACGAGAGCGTCGACGAGGCCCTGAAGCTTGCTTTCTCCCTGGATATTCCCTTCTGGCCGCAGCTTCCCCGGGTTTCTTTCTACGAGGACATGTACGTTCAAGCCCTGGAGCACTTCCCGGGGACGGTCCTCGATGAGGCATCGCAGAAGGTCTACATCGACACGCAGCTGTTCTATGACGGCCTCGACGAATTTTTTTCCCATGAGGAGGAATCATCGTGGTTCTCGTTGTCCGAGAAATATTCCCGGGTATACCGGAAGTTCCTCGCACAGGACCTTTCCCGGTACACGTCCGTTCACGGACAGGTCATCAGCCCGGTCAGCCTGACGCTGAAAATTGTAGATGAGAATGGCAGGCCGATAGTTTATAATGATGACATACGTTCCATTGTTTTCTCGTTCATCCAGAAAAGGGTCAATGCGCAATACAGGGAGCTTGTCGTGAAGAATGAGCATGCGTTTGTTTGGATAGACGACCCCGGCCTCGAGTTCATCTTCAGCGCGATGAGCGGGTACGATCATATCAAGGCCCGGGATGAGCTCCTGCAGTTCTACGATGGCGTTGAAGGCCCGCGGGGCCTTCACCTGTGCGGGAACCCGGACTGGGATTTCCTCCTCTCTCTCGGCATAGATATCATTTCATTGAATGCGTGGGCATTTGGTGATATCTTCGTAAATTACGGAAAGGTTAACACTTTCATTGAAAAAGGCGGCGTGGTCAGCTGGGGTATAGTACCGACATACCAGGAAGAGCTCGTGAAGGAGGATATCGGCACCATGACAGCCCGGCTTGAGATGATATGGGGGCCCCTCGTTCAAAGGGGCCTCGGCACGGATGAAATTGCCGCAGGCAGCCTGCTTGCCCCCGCGACATGCAACCTCGCCAATCCCGACCGGACGGAGACGGTGGAGAGGGCTTTCGGCTTCCTGCGCAGGGTGTCGGCAGATATGAAGGAAAGGTACATGCAATGAAAACGATCCACGTTGTGTGCAAGCGTGAAAAAAAGGACGCACTGGAGATAGCGGGTGAGATAGTCAAGCGTTTTGGGGACGGCAGCCGGGTTGTTATCGAGGAGGAAGCCGCGTCCCATATCGGGTACGAGGACAGGTTCGAGATGGAGCATGTCGGCGAAGGGGCCGATGTCATCGTGGTCCTCGGCGGCGACGGCACCCTTTTATCCGTATCGCGCCACGGAAAAGGGTCGGAGGTGCCCATCGTCGGCGTTAACCTGGGAGGCCTGGGGTTCCTCACCGAGACGTCGATCGAGGAAACGGCGGTCACGCTCGACAGGGTGTTGAAGGACGATTTCACCATCTCCAAACGCATCATGCTCGACGTCAGGGTGATGCGCGGCGGGGACAGCATCTTCGAGATGACCATATTGAACGATGCGGTCATCACGAAAGACGCCCTTGCGCGGATCATCGATATCGAAACATACGTGAACGACGCGTACCTGACGACATACAAGGCTGACGGGCTTATCGTGTCGACGCCGACCGGCTCCACGGGATACTCGATGGCGGCAGGCGGGCCGCTTATGTACCCGTCCCTCACGAACCTTATCGTTACGCCGATCTGTCCGCACACCCTGACCAACCGCCCGATAATCCTGCCGGAATCGGTTGTCATACGGGCCGTCCTGAAGGCCATGAACGAAAAAGTGATCCTGACCCTCGACGGGCAGGTCGGGTTCCCCCTTGGATACGCGGACGAGGTCATCGTGAAGAAGTCCGACCATTTCGTCCACCTCGTAAAATCGGCGCGAGGGTACTTCGAGATACTCAGGACGAAGCTGAAATGGGGAGAACGATAGAGGGATGCTGACCTATCTCGGCGTGAAGGGTTTCGCCATCATCGATGAACTGAAGATCGAGTTTGGCGAAGGCTTCAATGTCATCACCGGCGAGACCGGCGCCGGGAAGTCCATCGTCATCAATGCGCTTGCGACCCTCATGAACGCAAAGTCAGCCCCGGACGCGGTGCGCACCGATGCCGCGCAGGCCGAGGTGACCGGCCATTTCGTGAGCGGCAGCGAAGAATACATTTTGAAGCGCATCATCGGCAATTCGGGGAGGTCGCGGGCATTCCTGAATGACGAGCCCATCACGCTCGCCAAAATGGAGGGCCTTGGCTCGACATTGATCAGCGTGTACGGCCAGAACGAGTTCCAGCACCTGCTCGACCGGGAGAATTATCCGGGGATAGTCGATACGCTCCTCGGTCTTGACGAACAGAGGGAGCGGTTGGCGGAAAGGGCCGACGAATTGAAGAGGGTAGGCGCGGGCCTTGCGGCGGTCAAACGGCAGGCCGAAGGAAAAGACAGGGAAATGGCCCTTCTCGAGTTCCAGATCGATGAGATCGAAACAGGAAATGTCGGTGAGACCGAGGAAGAGGTCCTGCGCGAGAGGCTCAAGGTCCTCAAGAATGCCGAGAAGATAAACAGGGTGTTCGAAGAAATAGCCGAAGGGCTTGACGGTTCCGACAATTCGGCGCAATCCATCATCAAGAGCTGCGGCGCCGCGCTGCGGGGGCTCGGGGGGATCGAGGCCGTGGAAGGTTTCAGACAGAGGCTTGACACCCTGACGTACGAGATCGAAGACCTTCTCTCCGGAATGCACGCCTTCCGGAAGACAATACTCCTTGACGAGGAAGAGATGCTCAAGGCGGAAGACCGTCTGTCCGAGATCTTTAAACTGAAGGATAAGTACGGCGGGTCATGCGGGGAGATACGAAAGTTCCTGAACACAGCCCGGGAAAGGCTCGTTTACCTGAAGGGCATTACGGACAATATTGATCAGTTGGAGAAGGAACAGGCGGACCTGCGTAAGAGTGTCGAGAGGATGTCCGTCGATCTCTCGAATGAACGAAAGAAGGGTGCACCCCGGATCGAGAAGACCATCATCGAGGAGCTGGGGTTTCTCTCTATGAACGGCCTGCAGTTCCGTATATCTATCGATGACAAAGGGCGTGTCGACAGGGATGGCCGGGACGATATCGAACTATTGATCTCCACGAACCCGGGAGAGCCTTTGAAACCTTTGAGAAAGATCGCCTCGGGCGGGGAATTGTCGCGGATCATGCTCGCCATCAAAAAGGTGGTTGGCGGTGAAGAGGAAAAAGCGCTCATATTCGACGAGGTCGATGCGGGGATCGGAGGACGTGTTGCCGACATGGTAGGCAGAAGGCTCAAGGACCTTTCCGTGAAGCACCAGATCCTGTGCATTACCCATCTCCCTCAGATAGCGGCCTATGGCGACAGGCATTTTGTCGTGGAGAAACAGGTGGTCTCCAGCCGCACGCGGACCGTCATACGGGAACTCGGTCCCGAAGAGCGCGTCGAGGAACTGGCAAGGATGCTGGGCGGGATGAAGATCACGGATATTACAATGAAGAGAGCACGGGAGATGCTGCAATTATGATCAGAAAAGTACGATTGGAAGACATCAGGAAAGTTCACCAGTTGATAAACCAGGCCGCATCCCGGGGAGAGATGCTGCCGCGGTCACTGGGCGAACTGTACGACAATATGCGTGATTATTTCGTTTATGTCGAGGGCGACACGATAGCCGGCACCGGCGCCCTGCACATATGCTGGGAAAACCTCGCCGAGGTCCGCTCCCTCTGCGTCGCCGAATCCGCGCGCAAGAAGGGCACCGGCAGGGCCCTCGTCGAGGCGTGCGTCGAAGAAGCCCGCGTCTATGATATCCATAAACTCTTCTTGTTGACATACCAGGTCGAGTTCTTCTTAAGATGCGGTTTCTCCGTCACCGACAAAAAGGTCTTCCCCCAGAAGATATGGTCCGACTGCATCAAATGCGCAAAGTTCCCGGAATGCGACGAGACGGCGATGATACGGGAAATATAGGCGGCGAACGGCAAACGGCTAAAGGCTAACGGTGAAAAGCCAACGGTGAAAGGGAAACATGAATAGTTCCAAGTTGTTGGCATCTCACCCCGTCCGTCATCCCGGTGCTTGACACCGGGATCCAAGGTTTTGTTTTTGAAGTGTTTAGGACAAGGTTTAGACATTCCTCATATGCGTTTTGCATTAGACGGGCGATTAATGTATATATTTAATAGGATACAAAGATGGAGAACATTTCACTGACGACTATCATCGATCATTTACAGAAACGCAAGCAATTCTTGTATGAATCGTTTGGAGTTACCCGCATCGGTATCTTTGGCAGCCTGGTCAAGGGCGATTTCACCGCTTCAAGCGATATAGATATTGTTGTAGAAATGGAAGAGAAAAAAAAGAACATTCACAGTTTTCTGGGGCTGAAAAGATTTCTGGAGAAAGAGACGTCTCGAAGGGTAGATTTGGGTTTCGAAGGCGCCCTAAAACCCGCAATTAGAGAGAGCGTACGAAAGCATATCGTCTATGTCTGATCGAAACCCGAACCTGTACCTTGCAGATATTATGGAAT
>ERZ1645192.3685-NODE-3685-length-12368-cov-8.364412_pt1 | contig 12368 bp, 12 predicted proteins | sample MGYA00575354_ERZ1645192 | MGnify/ENA primary metagenome ERZ1645192 (study PRJEB40844, sample SAMN11349763) | freshwater sediment metagenome | isolation source: river sediment | host: Sediment | place: India: Faizupur Khadar , New Delhi | collected 2017-02-21 ... | reverse complement strand
CATGGATCGCACCCGCCGGCAGGCCGACTTCCGCAAGACCCTGCAAGGCCAGGGCGGGGTGCCGGATGCGGCGTGACATTGGCATCGCCGTGCTGTCGATGGTCGTGGTCCTGCTCGCTGGGTGCCGCGCGATGGACCGATTGAGCTTCATCCGGCCTTCCGCCGAGCGTGGCGAATTCAGGCAGGTCGCCCCGGATCGCGACGTCAGCGGCAAGCCCGGCAAACGCTCCGCTGATCCCGTCCAGCTGCTGCAATCCGCAGTCGATGCCTACCGGCTCGGCGATCTTGTGCGCGCCGAGTCGCTTGCCAAGGCCTCACTGCAAGCGGGCGCGCCGGCGGGCGATGCGAACACGCTGCTTGGCGTCGTCGCCGATGCCCGCGGGCAGCGCGAGGCCGCGGGAGGGTACTACCGGGCAGCGGCAAGCGCGGCGCCCGGCAATGGCACCTATGCCAACAACTACGGCGGTTGGCTGTGTGCGACTGGGCAGGCCGGGGCGTCGCTAGAATGGTTCGACCGTGCAGTGGCCGACCCGACGTATCCCACCCCGGCGAACGCGGCGGCCAATGCGGGCGATTGCGCCGCCAAGGCCGGCCTTGCTGCGCGGGCCGAAGCCAGCTGGCGGCTCGCCTTGGCGACCCAGCCCACCCACGTGCAAGCCCTGGCGGGCATGGCGGCGTTGGAGGCTGGGCGAGGTCGACATCTCGAGGCCCGCGCCTTCCTCGAACGCTGGCTGGAACTGAACCCGAACGACCTCGCGGCATTGCGCCTCGCGGCCCAGGTCGAGGATGCGCTGGGCGACAACGAGGCCGCGGCGCGTTATCGTATGCGCTTGCAAGCAGCGTCCTCCGCCACGCAACGCGCACTGCCAACGCCATGACGGCCCCGCAGACAGACACGACCCACCAAGCCCTCGCCGGCTGCGGCGAGCGCCTGCGCGCGGCCCGTGAAGCCGCCGGTCTGAGCGTCGATGACGTCGCCCTCCGCCTGCACATGCCTGCGCGCGTGGTGCGCTCGCTGGAGTCGGAGGATTGGTCGCGGCTCGGCGCGCCCGTCTTCGTGCGGGGGCAGGTCCGCAGCTACGCCCGCCTGCTCGGGTTGACCACGGCGCCGATGATGGAGGCGCTGAACGTCGGTCCGGTGGAGCCGGCGCGCCTGGTCAGTCGCAGCCACATCCCGCAGACCCAGTGGTGGGCCGAGCAGGTGGGGCGCAGGTTGATCTACATCGTGCTGACGCTGTCGCTGGCGGTGCCTGCGTGGATCGCGACCCGCGAACGCCTCGCTGCCGAGCCGGAGCCCGCCGCCCCGCTGGATCTTCCGGCGGGTGCGCTCGGAGGCGTCGAATCCGCCAAGCCGGCGGCACCGCGGACGGTGGTGGCATCGATGGCACCCATGACGTCGCCGGCCAGCGCCGCCGCGCGCGAGGGCCTGGTGATCAGGACCCACGCGGAGAGCTGGCTCGAGGTCATGTCGCCCGCCGGCGAAGTGGTGGAGAAGGGGTTGCTGCCTGCGGGTAGCGAACGCCGTTTTGCCCATGCTCAGGTTGGTCGACTGACCATCGGCAACGCGTCTGCGGTCGAGCTTCGCAACCTCGGCCGCGACGTGGACCTGGCGCCCTTTGCGCGCGCGAACGTGGCGCGCTTTGCGGTATCCTCTGGCGGTTCGCTGGTCGCCTCCGACTGACGTTCGCGCCGGTCGACGCCGGGACCCTCCACCTCCAGAGATTCACAGCGCCCGGCGGCTGGTCCGCCGGCACGGAAACAGCATGGCGATTGACGACCTGCTCGACGAGCACGAACAAAGCGAACGCGTCCGGTCCTGGCTTCGCGGCAATGCCGTGGGGCTCATCGGGGGCGTGGGATTGGGCCTGGCGGCGATCGTCGGATGGCATTGGTGGCAGGGCCAGCAGGCCGAGGCCAGGATGGGCGCGAACGCGCGCTATGCGCAGGCCGTGCAGGCTTACGAGGCAAGGCAACTTCCTGCCGGCGATCCCAAGGCAGGCATCGAGGCGATCTCCAAGGCGAACCCGACACTGGGCGCGCTGGCTGCGCTGCAACTGGCCAAGGCCCAGGTGGACGCCGGCAAGCGTGACGAGGCAATCGTGACCCTGCGCGGCCTGCATGACCTGGATCCGGCAATGCGTGCAGTCGTCAACGAACGGCTCGCGCGGCTGCTGATCGATGCGGGCAAGGGCAAGGAAGCGCTGGCCCTGCTGGACGACGCACGCGACCCGACGATGCTCGCCATCCGCGGCGATGCGCAGTTCGCGCTCGGCGACCGCGCCAAGGCCCGCGAGGCCTATGCCAAGGCGCTGGGCCTGGTGGACGTCGGCGATCCACAGCATCGCCTGCTGCAACTCAAGCTGATCGAAGCGGGCGGCACGCCGCCCCATACCGAGGACCGCACCTGATGAGTCGTCCCTTCCATCGTCCGCTGCGTCTGGTTGCGGGCGCCGCCTTGGCTGTGCTGTTGCTTGGCGGTTGCACCACGGTCAAGAACCTGTTCGACGGTCGTGGCAAGGACAAGTCGCTGGAGCCCACGCCGCTGGTGCAGATCACGCCCACCGTGAACGTGGCGCGCCTCTGGGGCGCCAGCATCGGTGGCGGCGAAAAGTCGCTGGGCATGGGCCAGCACCCGGCGATCGCCGACGGTCGCGTGTATGCGGCAGCGGTCGATGGCGGCGTGCATGCACTGGACCTCAAGACCGGCCAGTCGGTGTGGCGCTATGCCTCGGAGCTTCCGCTGTCGGGCGGGCCCGGCGCCGGAGAAGGCCTGGTGGTGGTCGGCAGCCTCGAGGGCGACGTGATCGCGCTGGATGCCGCCACCGGCACCGAGAAGTGGAAGGCCAAGGTCGGCAACGAGGTCCTTGCCGCGCCGGCGATCGGCGGCGGCACCGTCTACGTGCATTCCAACGATGGCCGGGTCACCGCCTTCGATGCGACCACCGGTGAGCGTCGCTGGTTCTACAGCGTGGAAGTCCCGGTGCTGACCGTGCGTGGCACCGGCCCGGTGACCGTCGGCCCCGGCATCGTGTTCGTCGGCAATGACAACGGGAACTTGACCGCGCTGTCTGCGACCGATGGCGGCGTGCTCTGGTCCACGCCGGTCGCGGAGCCTGACGGGCGCAGCGAGCTGGAGCGCATGGCCGACGTCGATGGCGCCGTGGTCATCGACAACACCATGCTGTACGCCACCAGCTACAAGAACCACACCATCGCGATCGATGGCCCGTCCGGGCAGATCGTGTGGGATCGCGAGAACGGCGGCCCGCGCGGCCTCGGCCTGAGCAACTCCGCGGTGGTGGTCACCGACCCGGTCGGCAAGGTCTGGGCGCTCGACAAGAACTCGGGCGCGAGCCTGTGGCAGCAGGACGGCCTGGCCCATCGCAACACCTCCGCGCCTGCCGTGCAGGGCGACTACGCCGTGGTCGGCGATCTCGAGGGCGTCGTCCACTGGCTGCGCCTGAACGATGGCGCCTTCGCCGCCCGCGCCGAGATCGGCGGCCCGATCACCGGGCAGCCGGTGGTGTCCGACGGCGTGGTCGTGGTGCAGACCACCGAGGGCCAGCTGGCCGCCTTCGCGCTCCAGTAAGCGCCCCGGCCGGCCCGCGGGCTGGCGCGTCCCTGCGGCCCCGGCTACCGTGTCGGGGCCGCGTTGTTTTCGTGATGCAGGACAATGGCGCCCGGCGCCGCGTGAAAAGGCTCATCCATGCTTCCGCTCGTTGCCCTCGTGGGGCGCCCCAATGTCGGCAAGTCGACGCTCTTCAACGCGCTGACGCGTACTCGCGACGCGCTGGTCCACGATGAGCCGGGCGTCACCCGCGACCGCAACTACGGGGTCTGCCGCCTGCTGCCGGAACGCCCGTTCGTGTTGGTCGATACCGGCGGCATCGCCGGCGAAGACGAGGGCCTGGCCGGTGCCACCGCGCGCCAGTCGCGGGCGGCGGCGGAAGAGGCGGACCTGGTCCTGTTCGTGGTGGATGGCCGTGAAGGCGCCTCGGCGCTGGACGACGAGATCCTCGCCTGGCTGCGCAAGCTGTCGAAGCCGACCCTGCTGATCGTCAACAAGTCCGATGGCATCGACCAGCGCGCGGCGCTCGCCGAGTTCGCGCGCTACGGCTTCGCGGATGCGCTGGCGGTGTCGTCCGCGCACCGCACCGGGATCGACGCGGTGCTGGCCCGGGCGATGGCGCTGTTGCCGGAGGAGGGCACGGCGGAAACCCTGGACGAGGACCCGGGCCGCATCCGCATCGCCTTCGTCGGCCGCCCGAACGTGGGCAAGTCGACGCTGGTAAACCGCATCCTCGGCGAGGAGCGGATGATCGCGTCCGAAGTGCCCGGCACCACGCGCGATTCGATCGCAGTGGACCTGGAGCGCGACGGGCGCAAGTACCGCCTGGTCGACACCGCCGGCCTGCGCCGCCGGTCGAAGGTCGACGAGGCGGTCGAGAAGTTCTCGGTGGTGAAGACCCTGCAGGCGATCGAGCAATGCCAGGTCGCGGTGCTGCTGCTGGACGCCAGCGAAGGGGTGACCGACCAGGACGCCACCGTGCTTGGTGCGGTGCTCGACGCCGGGCGCGCGCTGGTGATCGCGCTGAACAAGTGGGATGGCCGCAGCGACTACGAACGCCAGCAGGCCGAGGCGCTGGCCTCGCGCAAGCTGGGCTTCGTGGACTGGGCCGAACGCGTGCGGATCTCCGCGCTGCACGGCTCCGGCCTGCGCGAGTTGTTCAAGGCGGTGCATCGCGCGCATGCCTCGGCGACCCACGCCTTCAGCACCGCCGACGTCACCCGCGCCGTCGAGGCAGCGTATGCCGCCAATCCGCCGCCGGTGGTGCGCGGGCACGTGGCGAAGCTGCGCTTCGCCCACCCGGGCGGCGACACCCCGCCGACCTTCGTGGTGCACGGCACGCGGTTGAAGACGCTCAGCCCCACCTACCAGCGCTACCTCGAGAACTTCTTCCGCAAGCGCTTCAAGCTGGTCGGCACCCCGATCCGCTTCGTGTTCAAGGAAGGGGCCAACCCGTACGAAGGCAAGAAGAACGTGCTGAGCGAACGCCAGGTCGCGAAGAAGCGCCGGCTGCTGCGCCACGTCAAGCGCGATTGATGCTGCAGGCGGCCGATCTCACGCTCGGCATCCTCGCCGGCGGGCGTGCGTCCCGCCTCGGCGGTCGCGACAAGGCGTGGCTGGTCCGCGACGGACAACCCCGGGTGCTGCATGTGGCTGCGCAGCTCGCCGATGGCTGCGACTCCGTCCTGGTGAGCGCCAATGCGCGATTCGAGCGCTACAATGCGCACGGCTTCCGGACGGTGGCCGACATGACCCGGGACGCGGGGCCGATCGGCGGACTGGAAGCGCTGGCTGATGCCTGCCGGACGCGGTGGTTGTTGACCGTGCCGATTGATGTCTTGCAAGTACCGGACCGCGTCCTGGACCGGCTTGCCGCTGCCGGGGGACGGGGTGCCGTCGTGGAGGATGACGACGGGCTGCAACCGTTGCTGGCCCTGTACGAAATCGATGCCTTGCGTGCGGCCTGCGCGGCTGCGTTGGCGAATGGAGCGTTCTCCGTCCAGGCCATGCAGATGCGGCTCGGATTGCCCGCGGTGCATTTCGCGGGCCTCCGCATCGGCAACATCAACACGCCCGAGGACGCGAGCAGCGCCGGCTTCCTGCCGTGACCGCCCCGCGTGCGTGGCGGTGCCGCCGCAGCGATAATCGCGCGATGACGGTCATGAGCATCTCCCCGGAGGAAGCCGCCGCGCGCTGTGCGGATGGCGCGCTGCTGGTCGATGTCCGTGCAGACCACGAACGCGCGCTCGGGATGGCGGCCGGTGCGCTGGGCGTCGTGCGCGAGGTGCTGGAGGCCGACCCGCACCGCCACCTGTCGCACCCCAGCCGGGAGGTGGTGCTCATTTGCCAGTCCGGGGTGCGTTCGCAGCTCGCTGCCGAAGCCCTGCGTGACCGCGGCTTCACCCATCTATCGTCGGTCGAGGGCGGCACCGAGGCCTGGGCCGCCGCCGGGCTGCCGATGCAGCGCCCCGACATCGACGCCGACTTCTCCGAGCGCTATGCGCGGCACCTGCGCCTCCCCGACGTGGGGCTGGCCGGGCAGCGCCGATTGGAGGCCGCGCGGGTGCTGCTGGTGGGCGCCGGCGGGCTCGGCTCGCCGGCGGCGTACTACCTGGCCGCGGCTGGCGTCGGCAGCCTGCGCATCGCCGACGACGACATCGTCGACCGCAGTAACCTGCAGCGGCAGATCCTGCACACCGAGGCGCGTGTCGGCACGCCCAAGGTCGATTCCGCGGCGGTCGCACTGGCGGCGCTGAACCCGCGGACCCGCATCGAAGCAGTGGCCGAACGCGTGACCGCGGGCAATGTCGAGCGGCTGCTGGTGGGCGTCGATGTCGTCGTCGACGGTGCCGACAACTTCCCGGCGCGTTACCTGCTCAACGATGCCTGCGTGAAGCTCGGCATCCCCCTCGTGTACGGCGCGGTGCATCGCTTCGAAGGCCAGGCCAGCGTGTTCGACGCCGGCCGCCAGCGCGGCGTGGCGCCCTGCTACCGCTGCCTGTTCCCCGACCCGCCCAGCGCGGAGGCCGCGCCCAACTGCGCCGAGGCCGGCGTGCTGGGCGTCCTTCCGGGGGTGATCGGGCTGTTGCAGGCCACCGAGGCGATCAAGCTGCTGCTCGGGGTCGGCACGCCGTTGACCGGGCGCTTGCTGCAATTCGATGCGCTGGGCATGCGGTTCCGCGAAACGCGGCTGGCCGCGGATCCCGATTGCGCGGTGTGCGCACCCGGGCGTGCGTTCCCGGGGTATGTCGATTACGCGGCGTTCTGCGCCGGAGGTTGAGGATGGCGATGGGTCGTGTGTTGCTGTTCGTGGTGCTGTTGGGCTGGGTGGGCGTTGCGTCGGCGGTGGACCAGTGTCCGTTGCTGCGGCAACAACAGTCGGCGAGCGAGGTCGCCACCCGCATCGCCGCCGCGGCCTGCGACGAGCACCTGCGCTGGCAACGGCCTTTCATCACCCCCGAAGGTCGGATCGCCAGCGGGCAGGTATGGGAGGGCGAAGCGCGCGGGCTGGAGGCGGGTGGGGCGCCATGGCGTCAGGTCGCCCGCTACTGGCAGGAGGCGGGCTTGCTCGGCCGCACGGATGCCGCGGGCGCCAGCGACTGCAGTTACGCGGTGACCAACCCGGCGTATCCGGGACTGGGCTGTCGCGGTTTCGTGATCGACACGCCGTGGTCGGCCGCCTTCGTTTCCTGGGTAATGCAGCGCGCCGGCGTGCCCGCGTTCCGCGCGTCCGCCGGGCATTTCGACTACGTCCGCGCCGCGCGCCGCGACCCCGAGGGCAGCCCGTACCGCTTTCTCGATCCGATGGCGACGGCGCCCGCCACCGGCGACATGCTCTGCTACGTGCGCACCCAGCGCGTGTACGGGCATGCCGGCCTGGCGGCCCTGATCGACGGCGGCGCGACCGGCCTGAACATGCATTGCGACGTGGTCGCCGCGGTGAACCCCGGCGGCGACGGCAAGGCCTACCTGGTCGGTGGGAACGTCCAGCAGGCGGTCACCATGCGGGTGCTGAACCTCAATGCCGCCGGACGGTTCTGGTCGCTGCCAAGGCGCAGCGAAGGCGATCCCGCGTGCTCGCCCGAGGCGCCGTCCGCCTGCGATTTCAATCGCCAGGATTGGGCGGTGCTGCTGCAGCTCAAGCCGCAAGACGCGCTGGCCAAGCTCGGGCCGGTCGAAGCGCCGCGCTGGCTGCCGAACCCGCCCGTGCAGCAGGCCTGCTGCGTGAACTGCGTGGTCGGGTCCGGGGTGCCGCGCTGCCCGTCGGCGGGCGGACAGCCGCTGCCGACCGCGCCCGACCCCGAGGATTGAGGCCGCCGGTCAGGCCGTCGCCGGCTTGCGCTTCGGGCGTGGCTTGGCGCGATGGTCCATCTGCACGCCCAGCACCGCCTTGCAGTGGATGCAGCTGTAGCTGATGCAGCGCGCCTTGCTGTCGCCATCGACCATCCCGACGATGGTTTCCACGTGCACGTGCAGCACGCGCTTGCCGCATTTCGGACACTCGCCCTGGATCGCCATCGCGGTCTCCCCGGCCGGGTCGGCCGTCGCTCAGGGGGAACGGCGGCTGGCGTCGAAGGCGGCCAGTTGCTCCGGCGTGGCCTCGGCCTGGTGGCGGGCCTTGAACTCGGGGTAGGGCATCCCGTAAACGATCGTGCGGGCCTCGTCCCGGCCCATCTCGATGCCGCGTTCGGCCGCGGCCTCGCGGTACCAGTCGGCCAGGCAGTTGCGGCAGAACCCGGCCAGGGTCATCAGGTCGATGTTCTGCACCTCGGGGCGTTCGACCATCAGGTGCTGGCGCAGGCGGCGGAACGCGGCGGCTTCGAGCGCGGTGGTGTCGATGTCTTGCATGGGGCAGGGCGGTCCGGCTGGGCGATAATGCGGAACCCGAATCTACCGCATCGCACCGCATGACCGCGCGCATCCTGGACGGCAAACGCATCGCCGACGCCCTGCTGGACGACCTCAAGGCGCAGGTCGACGCGCGCGTGGCCGCGGGCCTGCCGCGTCCGGGGCTCGCGGTGGTGCTGGTTGGCGGCGACCCCGCCAGCCAGTCGTACGTCCGCAACAAGCGGCGCGCCGCGCAAAAGGTCGGCATCGCGGCGTTCGACCACGACCTGCCGGCCGGCACCGGCGAAGCGGAATTGCTGGCGCTGGTCGATCGCCTGAACGCCGATCAGGCGGTGCACGGCATCCTGGTACAGCTGCCGCTGCCGGGCATCCCCGACGCCAGCCGCCTGATCGAACGCATCGATCCGCGCAAGGACGTCGACGGTTTCCACCCCGCCAACGTCGGGCACCTGGCCCTGCGCCAGTTCGGGCTGCGGCCATGCACGCCGCGCGGGATCACCACCTTGCTGGCGTGGACGGACCGCCCGGTGCGCGGCCAGAGCGCCACCATCGTCGGGGTATCCAACCATGTCGGGCGGCCGATGGCGCTGGAGTTGCTGATCGCCGGCTGCACGGTGACCAGCTGCCACAAGTTCACCCCGACGGAGGTGCTCCGGCGCCACGTCGGAGAAGCCGACATCCTGGTCGTCGCGGTCGGGCGACCCGGCCTCATCCCCGGCGAATGGGTCAAGCCCGGCGCCGTGGTGATCGACGTCGGCATCAACCGCCTGGACGACGGGCGGCTGACCGGCGACGTGCAATTCGAGGCCGCTGCGGCGCGCGCCAGCTGGATCACGCCGGTGCCCGGCGGGGTCGGGCCGATGACCGTGGCCACCTTGATGCAGAACACCCTGGAAGCCGCGGAGCTGGCGGACGGCGAGGTATCCGGCCGCTGACGCGTCGGGCGTCGCCCGCCGGACAGCCCGGCGGGGCTATAATGACGCGCTTCCCCACCTCTCCCGGGACTGCCGATGCTCCGCATCCAGGCTGAAGCACTGACGTACGACGATGTTTCCCTCGTCCCCGCGCATTCGACCGTCCTGCCGAAGGACGTCTCCCTCGAAACCCGCCTGACCCGCGACCTGCGGATCCGCCTGCCGATCGTGTCGGCGGCGATGGACACCGTCAGCGAATCGCGGCTCGCGGTCGCGATGGCCCAGCTCGGCGGCATCAGCATCATCCACAAGAACATGACGGTGGAGGCGCAGGCCGCGCAGGTGACCCGGGTCAAGACCTTCGAGGCCGGCGTCATCAAGGACCCCTTCACGGTCGGGCCCGACACCACCATCGGCGAAGTGCTGCGCCTGACCCGCGCGCGCAACATCTCCGGCGTGCCGGTCGTCGACGGCGACGGCCACCTGGTCGGCATCGTCACCGGGCGCGACATGCGCTTCGAGAAGAAGCTCGATGATCCGGTCCGCCACATCATGACCAAGAAGGACAAGCTGGTCACGGTGCGCGAGGGCGCCAGCGACGACGAGGTGCTGGGGCTGCTGCACAAGCACCGCATCGAGAAGGTGCTGGTGGTCAACGATGCGTTCGCCCTGCGCGGGCTGATCACGGTCAAGGACATCCAGAAGAAGTCGGACAACCCGAACGCCGCGTACGACGCCAGCGAGCGCCTGCTGGTCGGCGCCGCGGTCGGCGTCGGCGGCGATACCGAGCAGCGCATCGAGGCCTTGGTCGCGGCTGGCGTGGACGTGGTGATCGTGGATACCGCGCACGGCCATTCGCAGGGCGTGATCGACCGCGTCGCGTGGACCAAGAAGCGCTTCCCGGCGCTGCAGGTCGTCGGCGGCAACATCGTCACCGGCGATGCCGCGCTGGCGTTGATGGATGCCGGCGCGGACGCAGTGAAGGTCGGCGTCGGCCCCGGCTCGATCTGCACCACGCGCATCGTCGCCGGCGTCGGCGTGCCGCAGGTGACCGCTGTGGCGATCGTGGCCGAGGCGCTGCAGGACCGCATCCCGCTGATCGCCGATGGTGGCATCCGCTATTCCGGCGACATCGGCAAGGCGATCGTCGCCGGTGCGTCCAGCGTGATGATCGGCGGCCTGTTCGCCGGCACCGAGGAAAGCCCCGGCGAGACCGAATTGTTCCAGGGCCGCAGCTACAAGAGCTACCGCGGGATGGGCTCGCTCGGCGCGATGGAGAAGGGCTCCAAGGACCGCTATTTCCAGGACGCCAGCGATGCCGACAAGCTCGTGCCGGAAGGCATCGAGGGGCGGGTGCCGTACCGCGGCCCGTTGAGCGGCGTCGTCCACCAGCTGGTCGGCGGGTTGCGCGCGACGATGGGCTACGTGGGCTGCGCGACCATCGAGGACATGCGCAGGAAGCCGTCCTTCGTGAAGGTCACCGGTGCCGGCCAGCGCGAGAGCCACGTGCACGACGTGCAGATCACCAAGGAACCGCCGAACTACCGCGCGTCCTGACGCAAGCCACGGAGGGGAAACGCGAGTTTCCCTTCTTCGTTTCCAGCGGAAGCACTCCACGATGACCCAGCAGACGCACGCCGACCTCCACGCCGACAAGATCCTGATCCTCGACTTCGGCGCGCAATACACGCAGCTGATCGCCCGCCGCGTGCGCGAGATCGGCGTGTACTGCGAAATCTGGGCCTGGGACCACGACCCGGCGGAGATCGCGGCCTTCGGCGCGAAGGGCATCATCCTGTCCGGCGGGCCCGAATCGACCACGCTGCCGGGCGCCCCGGCCGCGCCGCGCGAGGTGTTCGACAGCGGGTTGCCGCTGCTCGGGATCTGCTACGGCATGCAGACGATGGCGGCGCAGCTTGGCGGCGCCACCGAAGCCGCGGACCAGCGCGAGTTCGGCCATGCCGAAGTCGAGATCGTCCAGCCCGACGCGCTGTTCGCCGGCCTCAGCGACCATGGCGGCGCCCCCCGCATCGATGTGTGGATGAGCCACGGCGACCACGTTTCCAAGGCGCCACCCGGCTTCTCGATCACCGCCACCACCGACCGCATCCCGGTCGCGGCGATGGCCGACGAAGCCAAGCGCTGGTACGGCGTGCAGTTCCACCCGGAGGTCACGCATACCAAGCAGGGCCAGGCGCTGCTGCGCCGCTTCGTGGTGGACGTCTGCGGCTGCCGGACGCTGTGGAACGCCGCCAACATCATCGAGGACCAGGTGGCGCGGGTGCGCGCGCAGGTCGGTGCCGACGAGGTCATCCTGGGCCTCTCCGGTGGCGTGGATTCGTCGGTGGTCGCGGCGCTGCTGCACCGGGCGATCGGCGACCAGCTCACCTGCGTGTTCGTGGACACCGGCCTGCTGCGCTGGAACGAAGGCGACCAGGTGATGGCGATGTTCGCCGAGCACATGGGCGTCAAGGTCATCCGCGTGAATGCCGCCGACCGCTACTTCAGCGCGCTGGCCGGCGTCAGCGACCCGGAAGCCAAGCGCAAGATCATCGGCAACCTGTTCGTCGAGATCTTCGACGAAGAATCGAACAAGCTCGCCAGCGCCAAGTGGCTGGCGCAGGGCACGATCTACCCGGACGTGATCGAGTCCGCCGGCAGCAAGACCGGCAAGGCGCACGTCATCAAGAGCCACCACAACGTCGGCGGCCTGCCCGAGCAGATGAAGCTCAAATTGGTCGAACCGCTACGCGAGCTGTTCAAGGACGAAGTGCGCGCCATCGGCCTCGAACTTGGCCTGCCCGCCGAGATGGTGCAGCGCCACCCCTTCCCCGGCCCGGGCCTTGGCGTGCGCATCCTGGGCGAGGTGACCAAGGCCGCCGCCGACACGCTGCGTCTGGCCGACCACATCTTCATCGAGGAACTGCGCCGCGCCGGCTGGTACGACAAGACCAGCCAGGCGTTTGCGGTCTACCTGCCGGTCAAGAGCGTCGGCGTCACCGGCGACGGCCGCCGCTACGAACCGGTCGTCGCGCTGC
>ERZ1645192.3684-NODE-3684-length-12369-cov-9.141303_pt1 | contig 12369 bp, 7 predicted proteins | sample MGYA00575354_ERZ1645192 | MGnify/ENA primary metagenome ERZ1645192 (study PRJEB40844, sample SAMN11349763) | freshwater sediment metagenome | isolation source: river sediment | host: Sediment | place: India: Faizupur Khadar , New Delhi | collected 2017-02-21 ... | reverse complement strand
CTTTCGTTCCTCCTATTCTTCAGGCCTGGCTGAGTTCTCCAGCCTGAGTAGTTACATTAATAATACATAAATACATATTGCAATCGACAACCAGTTTTACAAAAGTGAGAAAAAAGCGCCCTCCTTTTGGAGAGCGCTTCATCTTTTAGCCTGATTCTTACCGATTCAGCACCGGCCGGAACTTATACCCGTATATACGACTCGGTCCGCGCTGAATGGGTGATGGTTAAAGTCTAGAATCGTATTCGCCATGCCTGCCTATATGCCAATCATGGTGGCTTTCGGTTGCGCAAAACGCGGCTTGCGTGAAACCCGCTCTTATCAAAACAAGTATAATGACCATATTCACCTTTTTTGGGAATGGAGTTATCCCATGCCTACTGATCTTCAAGAGCAAATCGAACGTCGCCGCGAACGCGCGCGCGAAGAGATTCTGAAAATCACTAACAAAGGCAGCCACCCAGTTTTCAGCCAGTTCGAGGTTAAATCAGTCAGCGGACGTTCCTACCGGGTAGAAATCCGTTCGCTGGACGAATTCCAAAACTCCTGCACCTGCCCCGATTACAAAACGAACCTGATCGGCACATGTAAACATATCGAGGGCGTGCTGATTTACCTCAAAGTTGAATACGACAAAAAGCTGGACAAACTCGTCAAAGAGCGTCCACGCGGCACGCAGGTCTATCTCCATTATGGCGTGGATGTCACCGTGCGGGTCGTGCTTCCGCTCCCGGACTCTATCCCGGTCAAGGAACTGCTCAACCGCTATTTCGATCCCGCCGGCATCCTGGTCGGCGCGCCTTTGCAGATTCTGCCCTCGTTATTTGCCGCCATCGAGACTTTGCCTGCGCATGAGCGTTCCCTCCTTAGCATAACCGAAGCCGTACGCGAATACCTTGCGTTGATCCAGGACCGCGAGGCAGTGCAACAGCAAAAAGAATGGTTCCGCGACCAGGTCAAACGCGGACACCGCACCTTCGACGTGCTTTCCACCAAACTGTATCCCTATCAACAAGAGGGCGCCATGCACCTGGCTTTTGGCGGCCGGGCTATGCTGGCTGATGACATGGGGCTGGGCAAAACCGTCCAGGCAATCGCCGCCGCCGCGCTGCTCAAGGAAATGCGCGATATCCAGAAGGCGGTCATCATCTGCCCGGCCTCGCTCAAGCACCAGTGGGCGCGCGAAATCCGGCGTTTCACCTCGCTCCCCGTCACGGTTGTAGAAGGTACCCTGCTTGAACGCCGCAAACTCTACCGCGAACCCGGCTTTTTCAAAATCATCAACTATGAATTGGTGCGCCACGATCAGGACGAATTATTCAAACTACGACCTGACCTGCTCATCCTCGACGAAGCCCAACGCATCAAAAACTGGCGCACCAAGACCGCCCAGATGGTCAAAGCCCTGCCCAGCCGCTACGCTTTCGTTCTCACTGGCACGCCGCTCGAAAATCGCATCGACGAGCTCTACAGCATCTTTCAGTTCCTTGACCCGCGCATCCTTGGTCCGCTCTGGCACTTCAACGACCAATTCTACGAACTGGAAAAACGCCCCAACGGCACTTATAAGGTCCTCGGTTATAAAAATCTTGACCAACTGCGCGCCCTGATCGCACCCCACGTCCTGCGCCGCACCCGCGACGAAGTGCTCAAAGACCTGCCGCCCCGCACCGATAACAACTACTTCGTTGAAATGACCGACCCACAGTGGAAAGCTTACAACGAATTCAAAGAATCGCTCGCCAGGCTGATTGCCAAAGCCCAGCGCACCCCGCTCAGCCCCAAAGAGCGTGAAATCCTGCTGATGTGCCTGATTAAAATGCGCCTGATCTGTGACGCGCTCGCCCTGCACGATAAGGAACTGCCCCAAAAAGAGCATGAACGAACCAGCCCCAAACTGGGCGAATTGGGGGAGATTCTTACTGAGGATATCGCTTCCAACGGTCATAAAGCCGTTATATTCAGCCAGTGGGCCACCATGCTGGCACTCACTGAACCCATCATCCAGCGCGTTGGCCTGGGCTACGTCAAACTGACCGGCGATGTGCCCAGTTCTAAGCGCGGCGAACTCATCCAGCAATTTTTTGACGACCCCAACTGCCGCATCTTCCTCTCTACCGACGCGGGCGGCGTGGGTCTCAACTTGCAAGCCGCCAGCCTGGTCATCAACCTCGACCTGCCCTGGAACCCGGCCGTGCTCGAACAGCGCATTGCCCGCGCCCATCGTCATGGCCAGCCATCCTCGGTGCAGGTCATCAACCTGGTTGCCAAAGACACCATCGAGGAGCGCATGCTCGACACCCTGGCCGCCAAGAAAAACGTCTTTGCCAGCATTTTCGGCGCCGATGATGCCCCCAGCGCCCTGCGTTTCGAGGACATCGGCCAGAACCTGTTGCAAAAACTCGGTGACCTGCTCAAAAAGCCAACCGAGGTCGAACTCGACCTTGCCCCAACCGCCGAACCGACCTCCGATGTGGCTCCTGCCCTGTTTCCCGTGCCGACGCTCAAAGACTTCGCCGCCTTATTGGTCGACCGTCTATCCGGCAAAATCCAACTCGTCCGCAAGGCGCCTGCCATGCCCGGAGTCAGCGGTGATGGCATCCTGGTCGTCGTTTCAGGCGCGCCCAGCGAACTGCGGCCTATCGTCGAAAACTGCCTCGCCGAGCATTATGTGGATCGCGTGCCGCAATTGCACTTGACGGACACGGAAGGGTATCGCGCCATTTTGGCTTTTGTTCCGGCCCTGGCCGCCGCTCCCGCCCCGGAGGATGTAGCCTACTACGCCGTCAGCCTGCCTTCCGCGCCGGTGAGCGACTACAGCCTCATCGAAGCCCGGCGCAAAAAAGCCAACGCCGGGCTGGCCTTCGCTGAGAAACGGCTGGCCCTGGCGGATGTCTTGCTCAAAGGCGGCTTCCCCGAGGAGATGACCCGCCCACTGCGTGAAGCCCTCGCCTGGAGCCTGACCTCCCTCCTCTCCCTTTACAGCGAGCGCGACCCCGCCGCCGATTTGCCATCCCCGCGCCTGGTGCAGGCCGAGTTGGTTGAACGCGGCCACCTGCCCGCCGATTTATCGCTGAAACTCGCCTATACCCGTGACTTGACCGCCCCACCCGACCCCGGCGAGGACGCCCCGCTTCTCTCCACTCAAACTGGCCAAACCCTGCTCGAAATCGTCCGCGAGTTGGTTGGGATGGTGCAGGAGCAGATGGTCAAGGCCAGTATTTGATGCCTCCGCGCCTGCTCCTCGCCCCAGCCGGACATGGGAAAACCGAGAGGGTAATCCGGCGCATCCGACAGGTGATGGCGGAAAAGCCGCTCGCGCCGGTGCTGGTCATCGTACCGAACAGCATCCAGGCCGCGGGCTTTCGCCAGCGGTTGGTTGCCGCCGGGGGTGCGCTGGGGGTGGAAGTCTACACTTTTCATACGCTATACGCCGAACTGCTTGCGCGTGCCGGGCAGCCCATCCCGCTGCTGACGGATCCGGTCCGTCTGCGCCTGCTTCACAACATTGCGGAAGCCCTGAGCTCTCACAGGGTAAATGGCTTGTGTGAACTGGAGAAATCACCTCTCTCTGTAAGAGAGAGCAAAGGTGGGGGCACAATCCGCCATTACGCCGCCCTGCGTGACAAACCGGGCTTCATGGCCGCCTTGCGCAACACCATCGAGGAACTCAAACGTGCCCGCATCCTTCCGGAGGACTTTGCCCGCGCCACCCGCGACCTGGAGCCACGTCTGGGAGAAATTGCACAGGTCTACAGCGCTTACCAGCGTTGGCTGCAAGAAAACCACTGGGCAGATAACGAAGGGCGGGGTTGGTTGGCGGCGATTGCGCTCGAATCTCGCCCGGAATTGGGAACAGATACCCGTTTATTGGTCGTTTCTGGCTTCGACGAGTTCGACCCCACCCAGTTGGGCGTTCTTTCCCTTTTCGCAAAGCGTGCCCAAGAAACGCTGATCACGCTGACGGGTGATACTCAACACCCGCGGCGCCCCGCCCACCAACGGTTTCACCGCGCCCAGAATGCTTTGACCAACAGTCTGAACATTCAGCCGGAGATGTTGGATTCGGTTTCGCTGCTGTCTCCAGTCATTGCGCATATGGAAGCGGCCTTATTCGAACCTGTCAGTGCGGGAAGCGTACCCCTCAATGATCATGCCATTGAATTTGTAGAAGCCCAAACCCGCTCCACTGAGGTCCGCGCCGTGTTACGCTGGATCAAGGCGCGGATTGTGCGCGATGGACTGGCGTTGACCGATGTGGCGATATTTGCACGCAGCCTGGAACCCTACCGTCCATATCTGGAGGAAGTCGCCGCTGAGTTTGGCATTCCGCTGCGGGTGGTAGGGGGTCTGCCGCTGAACGAGAACCCGGCGGTCTCGGCTCTGCTCTCGCTGCTGGGCCTGCCCGTAGATGATTGGCCACGTAGAAGGGTGATGGAAGCGTGGACCAGCCCATATTTTGATTTTCCGGGGCGGGATGTGGCCTCTTTGCTCGACAAAATTTCGCGCGCGGCAAAGGTGGTCAAAGGCCTTAACCAGTGGCGGGAGGCTTTTGAGGCGGCGAAAAACCGCCAGGAAACAGATGACCCGGAAGCGGAGGCGAAAATCCCACGATTTTCGAGTATCGAAGGTCTCCAGACTTTCGAGTCATCCTTCATCGAGTTCGTCGACTTACTCACCCCACCCGAAAGCGCTTCCGTGCGGGAATTTACGGCATTTGTGGAAGCCATCCTGGGGGATGACCTGGCACTTACGCCAGGAGAGCCCGGTAGCATGAATGTAGTCGCCTGCGCTCGCGCCAATCTGTCCACGGCAGAGCGGGATGTGGCGGCGCTGCGAGCCTTCAAGGATGTACTGCGCGGGCTGGTGTTGGCAGAAGCGGTCATCGGCGAGGAGACGGTCACGTACGCCGCCTTTTTTGCCAGATTGCGCGGGGCGCTGGAGACAGCGTCGTTTTCGCTGCCGGCCCAATCGGGGGTGATGGCGGCGTCGGCGCTGGATGGGCGCGGGTTGTCGTTCCAGGCAGTCGCGCTGATGGGGCTGTCGGAAGGGGAGTTTCCTAAACAGGAGCGCGAGGACATCCTGCTTAGGGAGCGTGACCGGGCAGCGCTGCGAGAGCGCGGCTTATTGCTGGAACCCCGTCTGCATGGCGGTGAGGGGACCCTGTTTTATCAGGCGGTCACCCGTGGGCGGCAAAGACTGCTGTTAACGCGGCCCTACCTGGCGGAGGACGGTCAGACTTGGGAGCCGTCCCCGTTTTGGGAGCAGATGCACTCCCTAACCGGGAAGCCGAGCGTGGTTCGGGTGCGTCCTGAAGATAGCCTGGACCCGGCTGAGGCGGCCTCTTCCGTCGAGTGGCGGGAAGCGGCAAAGGAGTTCGACGTTCACCTGAAAAATGGCGTGGAAGCACTGACAGCGCGACTCGCGCCCAGGGCGGCGGGGAAATTCGAGGGCGAGGGCTTCGATTTGAGCGACCGTTTTGGTGTGAAGTTTGGCTGGAGCGCGAGCAAACTGGAGAGTTACGGAACGTGCCCGTTTGAGTTTTTTGTAGCGTATGGGTTGGGGCTGGAGCCGCGCGAGGAGCCGGAAGAGGGTTTTGATGTGCGCGCGCTCGGCTCGATGCTGCATAAGATCTTGGAGGAGTTCTACAGCGGGACGGATTTGAAGGAAACGGCGGGACGGGTTTTTGCGACTGCCCCGCGGGATTATGGTTTCCGCCCGACGCCATTATGGGAATTGCAAAAGGCTGAGTTGCTGCAGCGGCTGGAGGAGACGGTTGCCGCGCTGGCGGAGGTTTCGCAAGGCTGGCGGCCATTCAAGCAGGAGTTGATGTTTGGGATGGGCGCGCCGTCCCTGGTGTTAGAGACGGAGGCCGGGCCGGTGCGCCTGCACGGTTATATTGATCGGGTGGATGCGGCGGATGACGGCAGCCTGCGGGTGATTGACTATAAGACCGGCGGCGCGACGATTTCTGCGGCGCACCTGCGAGAGGGACGCCGTCTGCAATTACCGCTTTATGCCCTCGCCGCGCAGAAGGCGCTGGGGCTGGGGCAGGTGACGAGCGGGTTTTACTGGCATATCCAGAAGGCGGAGGCCAGCAGCCTGAAACTGGAGAAGTTCGAGGATGGGATCAATTCGGCCTTTGCGGTGGCGATTACGCATGTTGGCCGGCATGTGAATGGCATCCGCGCCGGAAAGTTTGCGCCGAAGCCGCCCGCAGAGGGCTGCCCGAGTTATTGCCCGGCGGTTGGATTTTGCTGGCGGTATAAGAAAGGGTTTTAAGGATGGCTTTCGAACTTTTTATTGAAAGATTTAGTGAACTTGGTAGGAAAGAAACACGCAGGCCACCGTGTTTGCGAATAATCCATACGGCTTGCCAGCCGATGAGTACGGCCTGATTGAGGCGTATTGCGACGATGAAAACTGCGATTGCAGGCGCGTATTTTTCAATATTGCATCACGGAAACGGAAAGAGATCATTGCCGTGGTAACGTATGGTTGGGAAACCGAATCATATGATCGCAAATGGTTCGCCGGCGGCGACACTGCAACTTCTAGAATGGCAGTGAAGGAGATGACCGGGTTGGGTCTAAATTCTGCCAGCCAGCAATCGAAATTTGCGCCTGCCGCGTTGGAACTTGTCAGGGACCTTTTGCAGGATACGAATTATGTGGCGCGTATCAAACGTCACTACAAGATGTTTAAAGAATCGGTGGATGGCCAGCCGGTTCGGATGCCTGTTCCAGATGAAATACCTGTTATTCCCGAATTACCCAAAGTTCCCATTGACGATGTTTCGACCAATTCTGCTGTGAAAAAATCTCGCAAGCGCCATCGTTCCCGCTGAACTGGTTACTGATCACAGATGACTATGTCTATTCTCTCTCAAGAAACCTTCCCCGGCCAGCAGAAAGACGCCGTCTTTAGCGAAAACGCGGCCATTGCCGTGACTGCCGGAGCAGGTTCGGGCAAGACCCGCTCGCTGGTGGGGCGCTACCTGCGCCTGCTGGAGCGCGGTTATCCACTGCGCTCGATTCTGGCAATTACGTTTACCGAAAAAGCCGCGCGAGAGATGCGCAGCCGAATCAGAAATGCGCTTTCGCAGATAATAGAAAATAATTTACCCGCGAAGGACACGCCGGACAACAAGGGTAGTCTGAGCGACCCTGGCGTGCCGAGCGGTTTGAATATCGATTCTGCGAGAATTGGAACAATCCACAGCCTGTGCGCCGAAATCCTGCGCCAATACCCCGCCGAAGCCGGCCTCGACCCGGCTTTTGCGGTTCTGGAGGAAGGCCTGGCTGCCGCGCTGAAAGCCGAAGCGATTGATTCCGTACTGGCACGGGCCGCAGACGATGCCGAATCTGTGACCTTGTTTGGCCCGCTCAAGGAAAGCGAACTACGCCAGGCACTGGGAATTTTGTTGGATCGCAGGCTGGACGTGGTTTTGGGGGTCGTGAATTTTGACTCCATCCTGCAAGATTATCTAAACCCACATCTATATTCACCAGCCTGGCAGGCTGCGCTCGCTGACCTGGCTGCCTGCAGCGCCAAAAGCCCTGATGACAGACTCGAACTTGCTCGCCGCGAAGTGCTTGCCCGCTGGGACGAATCCCAATCTGCCCGCGCCGCCAAAGATTGGGATGTAGTTCTCGCCAGACTCGCCGATTTACGCAAAGCCACCTCCACGCAAGGTAAAAAAGACAACTGGAATGGTGCCGACCTCGAAAGTGTGCGCAAATCGATGAGCGAACTGCGCCTGGTTTATGATGAAAACCTCAAATTCCTGGCCGAAAAAGCCCGCTTCGCGCTGGATGAGCAGGTGGCTGCCCAACTTCCCGCCCTGGCGCGTCTGTTCGACCAGGTTTTGCAAGAATACCAGCGCCTCAAAGACGAGCGCCAATCCCTCGACTTCGACGACCTCGAAGGCCGCGCCGCCCGCCTGCTGACCAGCCATCCCGCCGTCCGCGTCGGCCTGCAAACCGATCTGCGCGCCGTGCTGGTAGATGAATTCCAGGACACCAACGAACGCCAGCGCCAGATTGTGTATGCGCTCACTGGCTTCACCCCCAAAAATTTAACCGCAAAGCATGCCAGGGTCGCGAAGGAAAACCAATTCAACCTGGGCGATCCTGATGGTACGCAAAACTCCGCTAAGATAGACCTGTTTATTGTGGGAGATAGCAAACAATCCATCTACAGATTTCGCGGCGCAGACGTTTCCGTTTTTCGCCAGGTGCAGGCTGACGTCCTCGCCTCTGGCGGCGAGCGGATCGATCTCGATCTGACCTTCCGCGCGCACCGGGAACTGCTCGAAACCCTCAATCAATTGCTCGCTCCCATCCTCGGCGAAACTGACGACCCCGCCCGCCCTCATCTCGTCCCTTTTGCTCCGCTGCGTCCTCACCGCGCCCAACCCGCCCGCGAACAAATCCGGCCGCCCTACGTCGAAATTCACCTCGGATTGGGTGAAAACGCCGATGAAGGCCGCCAGATTGCTTCCAAAGCCCTCGCCAGCCGCCTGCGCGAACTGCACGAGGTCGAAAAATTCGCCTGGGGCGATGTTGCCCTGCTCTTTCGCGCCTCTGCCGGATTCCCGGCCTACGAAACCGCACTCGAAGCCGCTGGAATCCCCTTCGTCACCGTCGCCGGGCGCGGATTCTACGACCGCCCCGAAATCCGCGACCTGCTCAACGCCCTCGTCGCCATCGTCGATCCCACCGACGACCTGGCCCTGGTTGGTCTGCTTCGCTCCCCCGCCTTTGCCCTTCCTGACGCCGAAATCTACCAGCTACGCTTCTCCCCTCTCCTGGAATCGGGAGAGGGGCAGCCGGTGTGGCCCGCCCTCGCCGCCTCGCCCATCCCTTCTCACCAGCGCGCCTGTGCCATCCTCGCGGAACTTCGCGCCTTCGCGGGCCGCGCCCCCGCCTCCGCTGTACTCAAACGCCTGCTCGACCTCACCGGCTATCACGCGATCCTATCCAGCGTTCCGAATGGCGCGCGCATGCTGCGCAACGTCGAAAAACTGCTCGCCGATGCACATCGCAGTCACCTCACCAGCCTGCCCGCCTTCCTCGCCTACGTGCGTACCCTGCGTGACGTCGGTCTGCGTGAAGGCGAAGCCCCCGCAGACTCCCAAACCAGTGGCGCCGTCCAACTGATGACCGTCCACAAAGCCAAAGGCCTCGAATTCCCCCTCACCGTCCTGGCCGACGCCGCCTACGAACCCCGCCCGCCCAGCGCCAGGGTCCAACTGACCCCCAGTGGTTTGCTGCTCGACCTGCACGAAGTGCGCTTCGCGAAAGACGGCGACTTCCACCCCACCGCCTGGCAAATCGCCGCCCGCCACCAGGACGAACTCGAAGATGCCGAAGACCGCCGCCTGCTTTACGTTGCCGCTACCCGTGCCAGGGAAAAGCTGCTCATCAGCGGCCACGTCAAAGCCAAAAAAGATGGCTCCATCACTGTCCCTGGCTGGCTGGGTAAACTCGGTTTGGAACAAATCAAGGCCCCTGTGGAAATGTCCACACCTCAGCACACCCCGCTAATTGAACTGGGCCTCACCGTCACGCTCTATCCCTTCTCGCCAGTGGATGCAGGCTCCCGTTCTCCTGCTCCAACATCCCAAGCGACCTCTCCCTACCCAACTCCCTACCCATCCGACCTGCTCGAGCCCATTGCCCTAACAGCTTCTGTCAGCGACGAAAAAGTCCGCGCCCGCGAATCTGACCCACCCCAGCGCGTCTGGCGCATTGTCCCCGGCACCAACCAGCCCCACGCCCCGGCCTGGGTGGTGGGCAAACTCGTCCATGCGAGCCTGCGCCTCTGGCGTTTCCCCGCTCAAACCCAACCGGGCTTTCCTGATTCTGAATTTGAAGCCTTCCTCAGACCCTTCACCCTCGAATCCGGCCTGACAGACCCCGGCGAAATCCAGGCCGCCATCCACGAAACCCGCCGCCTGATGAAAAGATTCCGTCTCCATCCGCTTTTCGCCGAATTGGATTCGGCCGAACGCCACCACGAAGTTTCTTACTACACCAGCAGCGGGCGCGGCATCATCGACCTGCTATACCGTACCGGGGATGACTGGACGATCCTCGACTTCAAAACTGACCGCGCCGACTCGGCAGAACAAGCCCGCTTCATTATCCAGCAAAGAGACTACTCCGGCCAGATGGGGCGCTACATCCAGGCGGTTAAAACCCAACTTGGAATAACGCCCCGCGCCCAACTCGTTTTTTTGAATGTAAAAGGTTCCCTCGCTATCTTTGATTTGTAAGGAGAACGATGACTGTCCCCAACGCCGTCTATCAACTAAAAGTAACCCTCGATGATAGCAAACCGCCGATCTGGCGCAGGATTTTGGTGTCGGAAAATATCACCCTTCACGACTTGCATGAAATTATCCAAAGGGTCATGGGCTGGCACAATTATCACCTGCACATGTTTAGAATTTCCGGGCAAATCTACGGCGACCCGGAAGAAGATGAAACTGGCATGTTGGGCACTAAAAACGAAGCTCGTTACCGGATCAGCCAGTTCGGCCTGCGCGAAAAGTCTAAATTTTCCTACGAATACGACTTTGGCGACGGTTGGGAACACACTCTCCTGGTCGAAAAAATTACCTCCCCAGACCCTTCAGCCCATTACCCGATTTGTGTTGCTGGCAAACGTGCCTGCCCTCCCGAAGACGTGGGCGGCATCTGGGGCTATGCTGATTTTCTGGAAGCGATGGCTGACTCTGCCCATGAAGAACACGATGAAATGCTGGAATGGGCTGGCGGGGAGTTCGACCCTGAAAGATTCGACCTGGATAAAGTAAACAAAGCCCTGCGAGTCATCCAACCCGCCCGTGGACGCCACAAAGCCCAAAGGGAAGAGGAGGCAGAAACAGATGACGACCTCATGCCGCCTACCCCCCAGGGGCAAAAGGTGATGGCAGATGCCCTGACTGCTTGGGTGCAAAACTTGAACAGGGAGCAGTTTGACGCACTCGATTCGCTGCCCCTGCGGCGCGATATGCTGACCTTCCTCGATTACCTAGCCAAGAATCGCACGGTCGGCACCCAATCCACCGGTAATTTGCCGCTTAAAGCCGTGCGCGGAATTTGCGAAAAATTTGTCAAGCCGCTGGTGTTAGATCAAACCATCGATGGTCACTCTTACAAAGTGCATAGCGAGGATGAAGTCTTTCCGCTACTGTTTCTGCACAGTCTGGCTTTCCATTCGGGCATGGTGACCGGCGGACAGGTCAAGACTTGGAAAGTGACCTCAGAAGGGCAATTGTTCCCCCAACTGCCGCCCCCTATCCAGGTCTATTTTCTGATTGCAAACTGGTGGACGCAAATCGACTGGACAATCGCCTTTCCCGTTTCAGGCCTGGCGGATGGGCTTCCCCTACTTTTCAAGCCATCAGCCTCAGCCTGCCTGCGCGAATTGCCCCCTGGCGAATATGCGCCTTTCGAACCTTTTGCCGACCACCTGATCGCGCAAAGCGGACTAACCTGGCCAAGCAAAGACCAAACGAATGTTAGAGCAATCCTGCGCTCTGTCATCAAACGTGTGGTAGTTGATATGATGAATCTGTTTGGCGTCCTGGAGTGCGAGTATGTTCCTGAAAATAGCACTGGATCTCAGTATTCCAAACTCGCGAATATTCGCCTGACGCCTATTGGCAAAGGATTGCTTGATTTGTTGAAATGATTGATCAGGATTCAAAATGGACATGAAAGTATTCATCACATCCGGTGATGCCGCCCTTACTCGCCGCTCTGCGAAATACTCCGTTTTGTCGGCAGTGGTGTTGAAATGGAGCCGCACCCGCAAATGATACGAGCGCCAGGGTTTGCTGGTGGAAGAATCCGCCCTCAGGCGCGCCGAACTGGAATGCCTGGCTGATGCGGATTTGCGCGCCCGGCGCCAGGAACGGGAAGCGATGCACCGCGCTGAACTTGACCAGGAATACATCCAGCATTTCGCGGCGCGCGTCCGCGAGCTGTATCCGCCTTGTCCCGCCGGGCGTGAACAGGTTATTGCCAAACACGCCTGCCAAAAATACAACGGGCGGGTGGGGCGAGTGCCAGCGCCAAAGCCCTCGATGAACAAGCCGTTCGGCTGGCGGTCATTGCCCACGTGCGTCATGCTGAGATCAATAGTGATGCCAAAATAACCCTTGAAAAAGAATGTGCAAAACTGATCTTTCCCCGGTTTTGTGGACAGGGTTAATGGGTGAATTGTTGTTCAAAAGCGACCGGGCTGAGATAGCCCAAAGTAGAGCGGAAAAAGGCTGAGGCGTAGAATCAGTCCTCAGCTCACCGCTTTCTTCACCAGCTCAGCGATCCTTGCCTCTTCGGCGGCGGTCAACTCCTT
>ERZ1645192.3683-NODE-3683-length-12371-cov-5.463300_pt1 | contig 12371 bp, 10 predicted proteins | sample MGYA00575354_ERZ1645192 | MGnify/ENA primary metagenome ERZ1645192 (study PRJEB40844, sample SAMN11349763) | freshwater sediment metagenome | isolation source: river sediment | host: Sediment | place: India: Faizupur Khadar , New Delhi | collected 2017-02-21 ... | reverse complement strand
CCTTGACTGCGTGATGTAAAAACACGCTGTTCAACACTTTGCGTGAGGCTAGGGAAAGCCCAAACGAAACATTGCTCACGCCCAGGGAGGTGTGCGCTCCGGGCAATTGCTCTTTGATGAGGGTCAGCCCCTTCAGGGTCTCAATCGCGGAGTCCCGGTAGGCCTCTTCGCCGGTGGCCAGGGTGAAGGTCAGGTCATCAAAGACGAGGTCCTCCAGCCGCAAACCATAGTCGTTCACGGCCAAATCCGCCAGGCGTTTGGCCACCGTGGCCTTGCGTTCGGCCGTCTTGGCCATGCCAGTTTCATCGATGGTAAGGCAGAGCACCGCCGCGCTGTACTTGCGTGCCAGGTCGAAAATCTTGCGTGGCTTGGTCTCGCCCGATTCAAGATTGGTTGAGTTAATCAGGCAGCGCCCCGGGGCCGTCTGCAAGGCCGCCTCAACCACATCCGGCTCCGTGGTATCGATGATAAGCGGCACGGGCACCTCAAGCGAGAGGCGCTTCACCAGCTTGCGCATCAGCGCGGCTTCATCCGGCCGTTCCGTCACCGCCACGCTCACGTCCAGCCCGTGCGCGCCGCTATCCACCTGGTCCCGCGCGATTTGCAGCATGGCGTCATAATCTTCCGCCAGCAACAGCCGCTTGAAGGCCCTGGAGCCCTGCGCGTTCAGGCGCTCGCCGATGATAAACGGCACTGGTTCTTGTTCGATGGCCACAGCCTGCGTAGGAGAGGCCAAAAACGCTTCTCTTTTTTGCTCAAGCGCCGGCGTTTCCTGCCCGCGAACTTTTTCGGCCAGCTTGCGGATATGTTCCGCGGTGGTTCCACAGCAGCCACCGACCACGCGCACCCCGTAAGACCCAACATAGCTTGCCAGGGCGCTGGAAAATTCCTCGGGTTGCATTGGGTAAACCGCCTCACCGTTGACGTTCATGGGCAGCCCGGCATTAGGGATGCACGAGATGGGCAGGCTGGAATGTTCACTCAGATACTGGATGGAGGCGCGCATGTGCTCGGGGCCCGTGGAGCAATTAAGCCCCACCACATCCACGCCAATGCCCTCCAGGATGGCCAGCGCCGCGCTGATATCCGTGCCCAGCAACATCTTGCCGTTAATATCCAGCGTGACCTGCGCCTGGATGGGTAGGGCTTTGCCTTCATCCTGGAACGCGCGATGGATGCCTTCCACGGCTGCCTTCACCTCCAGGATGTCCTGAGAGGTTTCAATTAGCAGCAGGTCAACGCCGCCCTGGATGAGTCCGCGGGCTTGCTCCCTGAAAACCTCCGCCAATTCCTCAAAACTTACATCCGACATTTGCGGGTCATCGGTGGAAATCAGTTTGCCCGTGGGGCCAATGGAGCCGGCCACAAATTTCTGTTGCCCAGGGGTGCTGGCCGCGTCGGCGGCCTGGCGGGCAATTTGCGCGGCCGCGAAGTTGAGCTCGGTAATCTGGTCGGAAAGTCCATAGTCCTGCATCGTGAGGCGGTTTGCCCTAAAGGTGTCCGTCTCAATGACGTCCGCGCCTGCCTCTAAAAAGGCTTGGTGCACCTGCCTGATAATTCCTGGCGCGTTCAGCACCAGGCAATCGTTGCAGCCCACCAGCTTTTTGCCGCCAAAGTCCTGCTCGGTCAGGTTCATAGTTTGCAGGGTGGTGCCCATGGCGCCATCGTAGATGAGAACGCGCTGCTTCAACGCTTCAAGATACGCGACATTTTTTGTAATTAACTGCGACATGGTCACCTCGCTATTGAATAAAAAAGCCTCTCGATGGAGGCAGTGGTTGATAAAACGCTTGCCTCATCTTCCAGAACACTTCATCAAATTCTGCCGGAATTGGCACCCTTTTCGGGGTTGCCGAGGTTTCTTCGGGCCGGTCCCTCCACCTCTCTGGATGAGTTTCAGCGAGTGTATCATAGTCGCGGAGGGGCGTCAACGGATTGTGTGCAGGCTTTGTCTCAACTTGGTTGAAAGATGGAATCTGTGAACAACTCATAGCAATTCCGCTGGAGATCGCTATAATAAAATAAAATATTGAAAAGTCCAGGCCATGCTCATTTGTTGTAGTTCAAAAAAAGAGGTCAACACATGACAACCTACATCATTTACGATTCGAATTATGGAAGCACACGCATGATTGCTGAAAAAATCGCGCGCTCCCTGCCGGTGGAGGCCACCGTCCTGCATGTCCGCGATGTCGATCCCCAGGCGCTCGCCACCGTGGATTTTGTAATAATAGGTTCGCCCACCATCGGTGGCCAACCGACGGAGGCCATCAAGACCTTTCTACACCGCATACCCGCTCCGGTGCACCCAGGTGCCCAGGCAGCCGCGTTTGACACCCGCCTCAACTGGAAAATCCTCTCCCGGTTCAGCTTTGCCGCCAGCCACATCGCCGACTCGCTACGCCAACAGGGCTGGCCTGTGGCCTTGGAGCCAATTGGCTTCTTTAGCAAGGGAGCGCGTTCGGGCACCGTGCAGTCGGGTGAGTTGGAACGCGCGGCCGATTGGGCTCGCAAGTTGGCCCGCGAAATGGGAAACTAACCCCAGGTTTCCATACCATACAGCCGTAAATTGAGCCGGCCGCTTCTGCCACGGCTCCTTTTCGAGTCGGGGTAAATAACTACATACCTTTCCTTTGCTTTTTCTCACGTAATTTATGATGTATTCCATGTCGCACTCACGATGTCCAAACTCACCTTCTGAATGTTTCAACCGGGCATTTTTCTAAACGATTACAGAGGTGTTGGCTTGTAAGTAGGGAACTGAAAAGGAATTCGAAAACCAGGCAAACCAATCACCTGTTTTCGGGCAAAGGCTCCGGGTTGGATGCCATCCCTATGCAAATTTAACTAATGCTATAGAAATTATGTAAAATCCTCGAATAACCCAGCCATACCCAATAACGAGCAGGCCCAAGGGTCTTTTTCACTGGGTGCGAAACCCAAAACAGAGTTATAAGGAGCCGAATGGTTAAAAATCGAAAGGTTATTTTGTTTGCTCTTACCGCTGTGGTGGTCCTCACAGCTGTTGTTCTTGTCAGTACAAAGAGCGGTCGGGACGCGCAAGCCTTGTTTCTTCAAAAATATGGATTGGAGAACCTCGAAATCAAAGATATAGTAAAGCGACTCGACAGCCGCGTTGATGAGCCTTCCAACCTGTTTTCGAGCATCACGAGTGAACAGCTTATTCTCAAGGATGAGTCGCAGGAAGTCAGGTTGAACTTGCCTAAGGAAGAGTTTTACCTCTCTTTTGCGCCGTACTTCAACACCACCCATCCTTGCGCCACTCACAGTCCTTCTTCTTGCCGGGGTGAATTTGTGGGAGAAAAGATGCACGTCACGATTAAAGCTTTGTCCGGTGAGGTTTTGGTGGAAGATGATATGACCACAATGGACAATGGATTTATTGGTGTGTGGCTTCCACGGGATATTAAAGCGACCGTCAATGTGGACTACCTGGGAAAGACTGCATCCGCGCCAATTGAGACTTCCACAGGAAGTGATACGTGCCTGACCACCCCCCTCAAGTTCAACTAGGTGGCAAACAACATCAAGCGAGGTTTACGCCCGGACCCAGATAAGATTTCTTGCGTTTGGAAATAATCAAAAAACTGGAGGTGTAAAACCTCCAGTTTTTTAGTTCAGTATCAGTTACTCTCGTGTCCGTGGGTATCGGATTGCTGGCATCGTGCACCGCCGGACGATGTTGGCCAGCCGGCGCACACCTTCGTCAATTACTTCCGGCTTGCTGGCCGAGAAGTTCATGCGCATGGTGTTGGTTGGGCCGCCATTCGGGTAGAAAGGCTCGCCCGGCACATAAGCCACCTTCTCTTCCACTGCCATGGGGAACAACTTGACCGTGTCGCAGCCATCAGGCAGGCGTAGCCACAGGAACAGCCCGCCAGCCGGTTTGGTCCAGGTGGTACCTTCGGGCATGTATTTTTCGAACGCGTTCAGCATGGCATCCCGGCGTTCCTTGTAAACCTTTTTGATGAGCTCGATATGCTCGTTGAGCCATTCATCCTTCACCAGTTCATAGGCCACGTATTGGTCGAAAGTGGAGCTCTGCAGGTCTGCGCCCTGTTTGGCTTGCACCATCTTCTTATTCACCTGTGGCGGGGCGATGACCCAGCCAATCCGCAGTCCGGGCGCCAATATCTTCGAGAGCGTGCTCGTGTAAATGACGTTTCCGCTGTAGCATCCATCCTGGTTCGAGTGATATTCCTCGTCAATCACGCACAGGGGTGGGATGGGTTCGCCCTCAAACAGCAGCTTGCCGTAGGGGTCATCCTCCACGATTGGTACACCATGCCGGTTCGCGATTTCCACGATTTGCTTGCGCCGAGTGTGCGACAAGGTCACGCCCATCGGGTTCTGGAAATTGGGCAGCACATACATGAACTTGATATTGGTCGCTACCAATTGTTCCAGTTGGTCGGTAAGCATGCCGTCCTCATCGGTATCAACAGTGACGTAGTGTGGCCCATACGCGTTCCAGGCCTGGATGGCTCCCAGGTACGTGGGGGATTCCGTCAGCACCCGGTCGCCACGGTTAATGAAGATTCGGCCCACGAAGTCCAGCGCCTGCTGTGAACCCGTGGTGATGAGGATGTTATCCAGACTGATGTTAATGCCCATTTTCTTCGCGTCCCGGGCAACCCACTCGCGCAACGGCGCGTAGCCTTCAGTGGTGGTGTACTGCAGCGCCTTCCTGCCTTTTTCGGTTAGCACCTTATCGCATGCCGCGCGAACGCGGTCAATCGGGAAAATCTCCGCGGCCGGGAAGCCACCGCCGAACGAAATCATGTCCGGCTGGTCGGTCACCTTTAGCAGTTCTCGGATGAAGGAGCTCTTCATCCCTTCCGTCCGATGCGCGAAACGGTGTTCCCATGGTGTTTGCATTATTCTCTCCTTTACTTGTGTGCGGTTACTCAGACTTTCAAGAAACGACTGACAATGGTGGCCGCTCCTGGCAGGGCGACCCGGTCGCCAATGGTGAGTGTGGCGGGGGATTTTTGAGTCCAGGTGGGAGCGCCTTGATAGATGAAAACGGGTGTGCCTTCAGCGGCGGATTTTTCTTCCACAAAAGCCTGGCCGGTGAGGAAGCCTTCCTGGTCGATGGCGCAGCTTGTCACCACGCCGATAGTTTTACCTTTACCGTCCACCACCGGGTCACCCGGGTGTGCCATACGGACGCCTTTTTCATTGAAGCGGAAGCGGATGACCACCCCGGTGCGGGCGGCGTCGCGCTTGGCGTAATTCGCGCGCCCAATGAACCAGGAAGAGTTCAGCTTCACGTAAGGTCCAAAGCCTGCTTCGCTGACCATCAGGTTCAGCTGTCCGCCCATTTCATGCCCATACAAGGGCAGGCCGGCTTCGGTGCGCAACGAATCGCGCGCGCCCAGGCCACAGGGCTTGATTCCCAGCGGCGCGCCGGCTTCCAGCAGGGCATTCCACAGCGCGACCGCCTGGTCTGGGTGCACGAACAGCTCAAAGCACATCTTTTCACCGGTATAGCCAGTGCGGGATGCCACCACGTCCATGCCATTCAGCACGGTTTCACATAACTGCGTCCGATTCAGGCGCTTGATCTTGCGTTGTTCAGCCGCGTCGGCCAGTTTGAGTAAAATATCCCGGCTCAGCGGGCCTTGCAGCGCGATATCCACGCGTTGGTCCACGCCTTCTTTGGGGTCCTTCAGGTTGCGCAGGATGACGTTGCGGCCAGGTGCCCGCACCCAGGGCCGGTCGGTATCCACCAACACCTTGCCCTCGCGCACCGCGTTCAACCAGGTCCAGTCTTTCTCTTCGTTGGCGGCATTCACCACCACCAGGTATTTTTCCATCCCACGCCGGTATACCAGCAGGTCATCGATGACGTTCGCGTTGGGGTCCATGAAGTGCGTGTAGAGCGACTCGCCAATTCTCAGGCTGATGATGTCATTCCCGCAAACCGCGTCCAAGAAAACCGCCGCGTCGGGCCCCTCGGCCTGGAACACGCCCATGTGCGTCACGTCAAACAGGCCGGCCGCTTTCCGCGTGGCCAGGGGTTCTTCCAGCACGGAACTGTACCAGACCGGCATTTCCCATCCAGCGAAGGGGATGATTTTCGCGCCCAGTTGGCTGTGGGTTTCATACAGCGGTGTGCGCTTCAGCGGCTGGTCCGTGGGCTCGGCCCACACAAACTCGGGCAGTGCTGGTTTGTTTACGTCCTTGCGCATCCCCACGTAGTAGGGCTTGTCCAGGTTTTCGTAATCTCCGGATATCTCCTCGTCCACCGGCGTGGCGGGCAAAATGGAGATGGGGCCAGGAATTCTCTGGCAAAGGTCCTCGTCATAATAGATAAAGCCGGTGGAGATACCCACCAACCAGGTGCTGGCCAGGCCGGCCTGTTCCGGGGCAACCGTCAGGCGGAAGTGGCGCGGTCCGATGCAAGTGAGTGTGCCAGAGACATCGCCTTCCGTGGTGTGCATGCGTGTCGGTTGCGACTGGCCGGGCTGCAAGGCTTCCACATCGCTGGTGAAGGTGAAATTGAGGAAGGGCCTCACGTTTTCACCACTCAGGTCAAACGCGCGGTGGCTGTTTTCCTTGCTGTCTTCAAGATAGAAATAGTGCGGGTAACTGTGACGCACTTTGATGTCGTCCATGGTGGGTTTTGAGTCCGCCAGTTCCCTCACTTTGCTGTTGATGGTGGTCAGGGTCTTGAAGTCCACCTTGGCGCGCACTTTCTTTCCGCTCCGGCCGCACACCATATAAGGCGTGGTGGCGGAGAATAATTCGGCAATGTACCCGGCAATTTTGGCAAAATCCGTTTCCACGAAACCGCGCTGGGTAAGCCAGGTTGCCCCAAAACGCACGCCAGAAGATGAAAGCGCGGAACGGTCACCTGGGATCGTGTTGCGGTTCGCCACGATGCCAGTGAGGTCCAGTATCCTGGCGGCCAAATCGCCATTAAGAGGTACGCCCCCGCGTCCCTTGAAGGATTTGCAGTCGATGAGGCACATGTGCGTATCCGTGCCGTCATAGGGCACCCGGATGCCATTTTGTTTGAACGCGTCCGCGAAAGCCCCCGCGTTGCGGATGGTCTGGCGCGACATTTCCTTGAAGGATTCGGTTTTGGCCAGCTTGAAAGCCAGTGCCATTGCCGCCATGACGTTCACGTGTGGCCCGCCCTGTTCCCCAGGGAAGACGCCCTTGTCAATTTTCTCGCCCAATTCCCGGTCATGCGCGATGAGTACGGCGCCTCTTGGGCCACAGAGCGTTTTGTGCGTGGTGAAACTGACCACATCGGCTATTCCTACCGGCGAGGGCAATTCTCCGGCCGCGATTAACCCTGCGATGTGGGATACATCCGCCAGCAAATACGCGCCTACCTCGTCGGCGATGGCTCTGAAAGCCTGCCAATCCGGTGTCCACGGGTAGGATGTGAACCCGGCCACAATCACCTTGGGCTTGCACTGCTTCGCCAGCGCCATGATTTGGTCGTAGTTTAGTTTTTCCGTGGCGGGGTCAACCGTGTAATGGAAGGCGTTGTAGAAAAGCCCTGAGCGGTTGACCGGCGACCCATGCGTCAGGTGCCCGCCGTGCAGCAAATCCATTCCCAGAATGGCATCCCCGGGCTTGATGAGCGCAGTATACACCGCTGTATTCGCAGGAGCGCCTGAGAGCGGCTGCACATTAACCCACAAATCATCTGGGATAAGGTCGTTGGCCGCGAACAACTCGGCAGCCCGGCGCCTGGCCAGCGATTCCACGATGTCCACGTATTCCACGCCTTTGTAATAGCGCAGGTCACTGTGCCGGCGGTAGCGCCCCAGCTGGTAGGCGTAGTCCAGGATTTCCTCTTCGGGCTGTGTTCGGGTTTCCGGTCGAGGGTAACCTTCGGCGTAGATATTCGTGAACGCCGAGCCCAAAAGCTGCCGGACGGCCAGCGGCGCGGTGCTTTCGCTTGGGATCATGATTAACCGGCGCGCCTGGCGCTCGGCTTCCAACCTGGCTAGCTCCTGAAGATCAGGATCGTAGGCTTCCAAATCTTGTTTAAACAGAAAATCGCTCATGGCTCAGTCCTTAATCGGGGTTAATGGGAATTGGGAAACCCAAACGTCAGGTCGTGACGCGTGGGGTGATGGAATGGTGATAATTCGGCTTCTGCCAGGACGCAATACCAAACTAACCCTGTTATCTCCAGGGAATTTGGTGAGACTCCTTCCGAAGTTTTCCATTATTTGAATTGTACCCTAAATGGGAGGTGATGGCATTTCCCCAGCGCCACAAACTAAGGCCGGCTGGCAACCAGAAGTGGACATGCTTGGACAGATTTTCTGGCCGGCTCCCGCGGACCATATAATTCTGCTCAGTCATGTCTATACATTCGAACAAGCAGGTCCATGAAGAAGAACACGCGCTGATTGAGCGGGCAAAAACCGAGCCCGAAGCATTTGGCATGCTCTATGAAAGCTACCTGGACCGTATCTACCGGTATGTCTATTACCGCGTGGGCAACACCCAGGACGCGGAAGATATCACGGCCCGTGTTTTCTTCAAGGCACTCACCCATCTCGGCAGCTACCGCCACCAGGGTTTGCCCTTTTCAGCCTGGCTTTATCGCATCGCCCACAACCAGGTCGCCAACTTCCACCGCGACAACTCCCGCTACCAGGAGACCTCGCTCGAATCACTCACGCTTCCGGGGGAGGCTTCACGCCAGCCGCTGCCAGAAAATGAATCAGCCGACCAGCAGGAATTGGCCTACCTGCTAAGTCTTGTGCGCGATTTACCGGCCTACCAGCGGGAACTGCTTATCCTGAAAGCCGTGGATAACCTTTCCAACCAGGAAATTGCCGTCATCATGCGCCGCTCTGAAAGCGCCATAAAAAGCCTGTATCACCGTGTGCTCAGGAGCCTGCGCGCCCGCATGGAAGCGCAGCACGGCCAGCGCAACCTTTGATGGATATGGGGGTTTATATGGATATGGAAAACAACGCTGTCAACCAGGAACTTCCCGAAGAGATGGCCGTGATGCGTAATCTACAAGGCTTGTTACGCGACCAACCAACCTTCGGCCGGCCCAAAAACGAATTCCGGCAGGCTCTCAGGCAGCGTCTGGCTGGCTCACGCCTGTTCGCGCTGCGCCGCAACCTTGGGGCCATCTGGGTGGTCTCACTCTCCGTTTTGTGGTTGTTCACCGCCGCCATCGCGCTCGGGCTGTTCATCGCGGGGAAAAAGAAGCCCTCCGCGCCTGCTGTTTAATCCTGAACCTGGTAACCGGCCAGTTTCTCTTCCAGCTTCGCGTTCGAAGGTTCAACCAGGATGGACCCATCCGGGAAGACAATGGTTGGGACTGAACGTGAACCCCGGTTGGTCTGTTTCACAAAGGTCTCACCAGCCTTGTCCCGGTCGATGTCAATGAACGCGTAGGGGACGGCCATGCGGTCGAACACCGCGCGCGCCCTGCGGCAATCCCCACACCAGGTGGTGCCATAAACTTTGATTTCTACGCTATTTTCAACAGGCATACTCTTGCTTTTCTTTCCAAAACACATGGGTCTCCCAAACAAATCGGCGCAGTACCACCGCGCCGATTCAAGTGACAGTAACTATTTGATAAGGTCCTTAGCCCAATTCCCTACCAACCAATATTTGAAGTCCTCACCATTATTGGTTTTCACCGCGGCGACGATGCCATACACGCAGCTTGCCAGTGGTGCCAGCGAAATCAGGAGGGCAAAGGGGACCAGGCATAGCCCAACTACTACCAGCGAAAGCACCCCGGTGATGGCCCAGGCCACGCCCACCAGCAGTCCGCTGGCAAAGAAGAAGATAAGCTGGAAGACTAGCGCTTGCAGGCTTTGGAACGCGACATAACGCGAGCGATCCTTATAGGCCAGGTAGATGATGAACGGTGGAATCAGGCCCAGCCAGCCAGTGAACAGGTTCAACAAAATGCTCAGGTGCGCCAGCAGCGCCAGAGTGTGCTCTTCGGAGGCGTCCAGTGGAACAGCCGCATTTTTGGATGGACCAACGCCTTCCGGGGAAGGATTTGTATGTGAAGGGTCAAAAATTTCAGTCATGGTAACCTCTTTTCTATACGATTAAGCTTAACATGGAATGCCCTTCCGTTGGCGCCATAACCTCAGAAAATCTTAGGTCTTTGCACAATAAAAGGCTGCCTAAGGCAGCCTTTTATTGTGCAAAAGCTGGTACTACGCCCAGCCCTGGCTTTTCACCAGGTCGGTGATGACGGGAATGTTGATGTATTCGCCCTTGTTAGCTTTGAGGGCCCACATGACTGTGAGCACGAAGCCGCCAACGCCTACCACGCAGCCAATGAAGAACAGCGGGGAGAGCAGGCCGCTAACCACCCACAGCACCAGGCCCCAAATCAAAGCCTGGACGGTGTGGGCCTTCAGGAAAGGCCGGTTCTTCTTGTCTTCCATCAAAAGGATGATGATGGGCACGATGGGGGAGAGCAGATAGGCAAGCATGGCCCACAGCTTGTCATCACTGGTAACTCCTGGATCCTGCGCCGGGGTTTCGGGCGCGGGTTGGGCTGCTTCGGTGAACTGAGCTTCCTGGGGAGGAATTTCAGGCGTAACAAAGTCGTTGCTTGGTTGGTCAGACATAATAATCGCCTCCGAACAATAATTTTTGGGTTGACTTACTTATTTTAACCCATAAGGCGCAACCGCGCGGATGGACTTTCTACAAACGTGCCCTTTTCACGATAGTTTTCAGCCGTTCGCGTACTCCGCTATGATAAAATTTTGCCATGTTACCCCGCGTTATCTTCATGGGCTCGCCCGATTTTGCCACGCCAACCCTGGAGGAACTGGCCCGTTCGTGCGAGGTGGTGTTGGTGGTCACCCAGCCAGACCGTCCGGCCGGCCGTGGCCGGCAGGCCCAGCCCTGCGCCGTCAAATCCCTCGCCGACAGTCTCAGCCTGCCAACCTTTCAGCCCACCTCCTTGCGCAAGCTGCACGTGGTGGCCGGGCTGGCTGCTTACCAGCCTGATTTGATTGTGGTGGCCGCTTTTGGCCAAATCCTGCCCCAAGCCGTGTTGGATATCCCGGCGAAGGGCTGCCTTAACGTGCACGCGTCCTTACTTCCGCGCTGGCGTGGTGCCGCGCCAATCCAGGCTGCCATTCTCGCCGGCGATGACCGCACGGGTGTGACCATCATGCAAATGGAAGCCGGGTTGGATACCGGCCCCATCCTGCTCCAACGCGAAGTACCGCTTCGTCCTGGTACTACCGCCAGCGAACTCTCGCAGCAGCTTGCCTTCCTGGGTGCCAAGGCGCTCATGGAAGTGCTGCCCTCCTACCTGGGTGGCATGCTGGCGCCCATGGCCCAAAACGACAGCCATAGCACGTACGCGCCCCGCCTGAACAAAGAGGATGGATTGCTGGACTTCTCCGAGCCCGCTCAGGTGCTGGTCCGCAAAGTCAACGCCTATCATCCCTGGCCTGGCACTTTCTTTCTCCACAACGGGCGCAAGTTAAAGGTTATCGAAGCGCATGTCCACGACACCTTTTCAAGCGAGCGTGGCGAGCGTTACGTCGTGAATGGCCTCCCGGCCATGGGGACGTCGGAAGGCTTGCTGGTTTTGGACCGTGTTCAGATGGAAGGCAAAAAAATCCTGCCCGGCAAGGACTTTCTGCGCGGACAGGCTGATTGGGTTTAGCGCGGCTAATTACCCAGGGAAAAACTTCCCGCGCCACTCATATAGCAAATTCAGTGCCTGGATGGGGGAAAGCGATTCCAAGTCCAACTTTTTGAAAGATTCCAACAGGGGATTGTTCTCCGGGAATAATCGCAACTGGTTGCCGTGGTCGGGTTCCTCGGGCAGCGTTTTCCCCGAGGTGGCTTCAAGCTGCTTGAGGATTTCGTTGGCGCGCGTGATGACCGGGGAAGGCAACCCCGCCAGTTGCGCCACATGGATGCCATACGAACGGTCAGCGCCCCCGGGTACAATTTTGTGCAGGAAAATAACTTTGCCATCGGCTTCCGCGACCGCCACGTTGTAGTTGCGCACCCCCGGGTAAAGCTCTGCCAGTTCGGTCAACTCATGGTAATGCGTGGCAAAAAGAGTGTAAGGCTTCAGGCGTGGGTGTGAGTGCAAGTGCTCAATGATGGCCCAGGCGATGGACAATCCATCATACGTGCTGGTGCCCCGGCCAATTTCATCCAATACGACCAGGCTGCGTGAGGTGGCGTTGTTGAGAATGTTGGCCGTCTCAATCATTTCCACCATGAAGGTCGACTGCCCCGCGTGGATGGCATCCTGCGCGCCGATTCGGGTGAACACCCGGTCCACCAGCCCGATTTCCGCGGAAGCCGCTGGCACGAAGCTGCCGATTTGCGCCATCAGCACAATCAGC